>Ga0302326_10034305_pt1 | contig 10059 bp, 8 predicted proteins | sample Palsa_T0_3_FD_202264 | JGI IMG/M metagenome (GOLD analysis project Ga0302326, IMG submission 202264) | Peat permafrost microbial communities from Stordalen Mire near Abisko, Sweden - Palsa_T0_3 | ecosystem: Environmental > Terrestrial > Soil > Palsa > Peat permafrost | place: Sweden: Abisko...
GCGTGGCGCACCAGGGCGCGGCTCATCAAGCAAGCCCTCAAGCCGAGCGCTCTGAAAGCGTCGGCGCCACTTGCCCACAGTCCCCCGTGTGATGCGCAACTCCCGCGCAACCTCGCCATCGGTATGCTCCCTCTGACAGGCCAGCACGATCCGCGCACGCAACGCGAGAGCCTGCGAGGTCTTGTGACGGCGCGTCCACTCCAGCAGCCGGGCACTCTCCTCGCTCGTCAAACTGATCGACTCAACTTGCGGTCCACGTCGCATCGCATCTCCCTCGAAAGTCCAGTTTAACTTTGGACATCGAAGGAAAATAAATGTTCGCGAATTAGTGACTCAGGATACTAGCCAATGAGTGGCAGACGCAGGTGTTCGGTCAAATCGCAACTCGCGTAGCGATGGACTAGAACTTCACCCCGAAATCCACGCCGAAGGTCCGAGGCGTGCCGTAATTTGTCATCTTGATCGCATGCAGGCCCGAAAAACTGCCGAAGGGATCCGTTAGATACTGAGCATCTGCGAGATTTCGTACCCAGAGCGAGACGTGCTCGTGGGTTCCCTTTCCCACCCAATTGTCCCCATCAAGCGAAAGATACGCATCAGCTATGGAGTAGGACGGTACAATCGAGCCGTCGCCGATCACGTACCGGGCAGCGGTAGTCGATTGACTGCGCCACGAATAGTCAGCCTTCGCATTGAGGGTGCCGAAGGAGAGCCGCGCGATGTCCCAGCTTACCGCGGCATTGACTGAGTTCTTGGGCGCCGCGGGCAGATGGTACAGCGACGCATTGTCACCGGCGACTTCAGTGATATCGCTGTACAGATACGCGTAGTTCAGCTGCAACCGCCACGCTTCAGTTACGGCAAAGTCCAACTCGGTCTCAACACCGGCGACTTTGGCCTTACCCGCATTCTTTGTCTCCGTGAGCGTAGGATCCGGCTGATTCGGGACGAGAATGTCGAGCTGGATATCTTTGTAATTGGAGTAAAACAGGGCATTGTTCCAGCGCAGGCGCCGCTGCAGCCACTCGGTCTTCCACCCCAACTCGTAGGTCGTGATCTTTTCCGGTCCGAAGGGATTATCGAAATTTCCTTCTCGCCAATTGAATCCCCCCGCCTTGTAACCGTCCGTAACCTTAGCGTACAGATTCGCCTGCTCAGACCACTTATAATTGACTATCCCCGAGGGGGAGAAGTTGTCGTACGAGGTCGAGCCAGGTGCGGTCGTGAAATTTTCAGCCCGCCGCTCGTCCCTCGTATATCGGCCACCGGCGGTAAAGGACCAGGGCGACGTGCCATTGGGCCGCCACGTGAGCTGCCCATACGCGGCGTAGGTCGTGTTTATCGCCGTCACGTTGTTCACAGTTACGATGTCGTAGAGATCGATGCGATCTGTATCGTCGGAACCGGCTTTTTCCGTGAAGTAATAGACACCCGCGATGTAATCGAACGTCTTTGCACTCGTTGATCCGACGAGCTGGAATTCCTGGGACGCCTGATGCTGATCGACAATGATCGGGTCATTGCGATAGATCGTGACGCTCGTATTGGCCGAGAAGTCCTGGTATTCGTCTGAGTACGTCTCCCGGTACGCGCTGATCGATTTGAACTCCCCGATGCCCGTATCGACAGACACCGTGAGCGTGTGTCCCGATATCAAATCATTACTCGGCTGATATGGGGCGGCCAGTGTCGTGCTGCTGAGACGGTTCGGCTGCGCCGGCAGATATGAAAACGCAGGAGACGGAATCGTCAGCTGGTAGAGGTCGCTGGTGTAAACGTCTTTTCCGCGATCGTAGGAGTAGTCGACCGTTACCGCATCATTCGGCCTCCAGCGCATGTCGACGCGGCCGCTGAGCTGATCGAACGATGACCAGTCGGCACCCACCCCGTAGTTCGTTACCCATCCGTCGCGCTTGTCCCAATCAAGCGATGCCCTGATGGAGAAGTTATCTGTCACGGGAACGTTGATCATGCTCTGCGAGCGGACGGCGCCGAAGTTACCGAAGCTCACAAGCTCCGAGCTACCGAGCTGATCCTGCGGGCTTGTCGTGATGATGTTGATGGCACCCCCGGTCGTGTTACGTCCGTATAGGGTTCCCTGCGGTCCGCGCAACACTTCGATACGCTCGATGTCGGCTTGATCAGTCGCCAGGCCGACTGGCCGCGCGACGTACACACCGTTCACGTAGATGGCCACAGGCGAATCCTCAGTGACCTGGCTGTCGACCTGCCCTACGCCGCGGATGAACACTTCCAACGTGGTCGACGCGCTGCCGAAAGGCATGATATGCAGGTCGGGGACATAATTCGCCAAATCCGCGACGTTGGTGATCGCGCGTTGCTGCAAGTCCGCCGCCCCGAGCGCGACGAGGGATATTGGCGTCTCTTGAAGATTCTCTGCACGCTTTTGCGCCGTGACGGTCACTTCTTCGAGTATTGGCTCGTCAGCTTTCGCCCCTGGCGTGATCGTCAGTCCGCTGAGAATTCCAAGCAGCACAAGGCCGCCGCGAGCGTGTGACGTCATCTTTAATCCCCCTGAAATCTACATGCGGCAACGAGACGCGAACTCGAAGCGCAAACTGATCAGTTTGCGCAGCGACGTCAATCATCGAAACCGATTAGCGAATGGCTGCGACGTCGCGTTTAACCCACACACTGGCCGAAGGCACGTGCCCGCCAAATAATCGGTTCAGATGAAGACACCAGTGCTCTACCCTATCTGAACGATCTGCCGGTCCACGGCTCGTCATCATTCGATATCGACGTTCAAGTGATCACTCACGTCGCCGAGCAAGGTGACTTCAATGTGCTTTGAACGAAAACGCCACATGCCCGACGCCCTGGCAAACACGTCCTCATATCGACCGCACGCAATCGGCTGCAGCGCGATCACGTGGGTCGCCTGAAACACGGAAAAGCACGATCTTACGTTGACGGTCCCGTCGTGCATCACTTCGAACTCAAGGTTGGTGATCACATGGTGCGTTCTTGGCGTACCGCACTCGAAACGCTTATTGCTCATACGCCAGTAATCACTAACCGCCACGGCGCCAACGAATACCTGATCGGTCTTGTTTGCCGTTATAATCGCGTCAGCAAACAGCTCGCCGAGCGCTTCGTACTGCGCCGTATCGACGTACCGCGCATAGCGGAAAATAAGATTCTCAATGGCTATCCGGTCCGCTGCGTCCATCTCATTTCCCCGAATCGAAATCAGGCTCAACGCCATCAGCGCTGGCACCTGACTCTCATCCTGGACCGCTGGTACCGTCAATCATCGGAATGGGCTATGAATTCCTATGCTGGGAGGGACGTCAAACCTCCCGGCGCCGCTGGACGGGAAAGCGCTAATCGATTCCGGTGATTAACTTGTCGAGGGCTCTCATCCTATTCTCAGACTCCGGTGGCCCGTGACTTTCACCGTGTGAGCAATATCATGTTGGTGGTCGAAAACTCGGTGGACACCTTTCACTCCTGGGACGCGAGTGAGCCCGCCTGGACCGAGACCTTCTGGTTCGGCGCCTGGATTCCGGAGGCAGCGACTACGGTTTACTTGTATAGCTGGTTCCGTCCGGTACTTGGGATCTACGGGGGTGGGTGTCTTATCTGGAATGACAAGGAATTTCTGCCTTGGGATATCCCCGCGTTCCACTACGAAGTAAACCGGCCGCTGCTAGCACCAGCGGATCTGCGATCTCTCGAACTCGACTGCGGTACGCGTCTGCGAACAATTAAAGAAGGTTGGCAATATGAGATGACGTACGCGCGTCGCGACATTGAGGTCGCCCTGCGCTTTGATGGCGTCACGGCCCCAGAGATCGTTACCGGCAAAGGCATGACAGAGTTTTTCAACGGCCACATTGATCAGTCCGGTCGCTACAAGGGGCACGTTAAGATCGGAAATATACGGCATGAAGTCAATTGTTTCGGCATCCGCGACCGCTCTTGGGGACCACGTGTGATGACCGACGATATCCGTATGAACTACTGCCACGGACAGTCAGATCAGCTCGCCTTTGTGTGCTATTCGCGTCCTGGCGGAAGCCAGGATGAGGTATTCAAGGGATATTTATCCCGCGACGGTCGACGGGTGAATCTTTCCGGGGGAAACCGGCGCAGTGTCTATCGCAATGGTGAGTTGCAGAGAATCGACATCGAATTGATCGACTCGGACGGTCGGACTCTGGCTGCGACAGGAGTGCCGCTCAATCGAATGGTCTACGAGCCGTACCCTAATCTGCTCACCTGGCTATATTTGATGGGATGGCGAGTCGGCGAGCACATGATCTACGGCGAGGAACAAGATGTCTGGAGCATCCCGCTGTGGCACGCCCGGGACCGCGCTCTCCGCACCTGAGGCGGTCATTACCTTGGACTTCGCCACGGAATACGCGGTCCGACGCCTGATACACCGATCGGCGGAGCTGCACGACCTCGGCCAGGTGGAAGAACTGGCGCAGTTGTTCGCTCACGGCGAGATCGTCTTCGGGGGTCTTGGTCAAGTCTATGAGGGTGTGGAGGGCGTGCGAAATCTGCTGAGCCAGCATGTGTTTTATGACGCCAACGGGCTGCCCGCCGACCCCGCCCAGATCTACGCCACCACCCGGGCGTTACATTACATCACGAATGTGGATATTTTTCTTGACCTAACGGGCAGCGCGGCGGCCACCTCTCGTTTCCTCATCGTCCACCAACGCAACGGAAGCCCCCGGATCGTATTCGGGGGTCGCTATCTCGATTCCTTTGCCGCAGGAGACGGGGGGTATCACTTCCGGCGCCGTATCGTCGAGGTCCACATCACCGGCGATACCGAGGGCTATGTGAAAACGAACCTCTGGGGTGCGTGACTCTGCGACATCCCATGGAGTGACGGTAGACTTGGGGGGTATGGGAAATGACACCGCTCAGTCAATCGGTACTTTGGTGCGCGGCGAGTCGAGCGCCTTTGACCAGCTGTTGCTTACCCTTTATCGCAGCATCCACACGCCCAGCCCGTGGAGCGAGTTTCTTCATGCGCTCTGCGAGCACTTCCAAGCGTGTGCAGCTACCCTAGTGCTGCGTCAACCGGCACGGGGCGATCGCGGATACATGTTCGACGCGAACGTGCGGCAGTCCCTCATGGAAATCTACCGAACCGCTAATTTTCCGGACGATCCGTTTCTTGACCTAGAGGAAGGGGTCGCCTGCAATATCTTTGACCGCGTATCACGCGAGGTTTTTTTGCGCTCGCGATTCTACAACGAACTGCTGAAACTGGATAACGACACCGACGTACTTGCTCTGAATGTCACCTTTGGCAACACCTATCTTGGCAGTCTGAAGCTGTCGCGACGCGAACCGATCGGGGTGTTTGGATTGCCGGAGAAGTCGTTGATGATGAGGATATATCCTCATCTTAAGGTTGCGCTCGAGATCTACGAGCGCAGCCGCCGACAGTATCTCGAGAATAACGCGTACATCAAGGCGATCGACCAACTCGCCTTCGGCGTCGTCATCCTGAATGAACGCGGTCACGTGATACGGGTCAACGAGACCGCATCACGCATGATGAAGGAGAGTCAGTTGCTGCGCGTAGTCGGGAATTATCTTCAGGCGGGTGAGCCCGAGCACGAAATCCTGGTGGCGAATGCGATCAAGGCAATGCTCGGCAAAAGCGGGGCCCAAACAAGCGCTGCGGGCTCCCTGAAGATCTCCGCCGCGAAACCCGGTAGATCATTATACATGCTTCTAAAGCCAATTCAGGAAAGCACGCCGGACCTTGGCAATCCGCCTGCCGGCGTTGCAATTTTTCTATCCGCCGACAAATTGCAGCATAACGTCTCAATCGAAGCCTTCGCCAAGCTCTATCACATCTCACGTGCCGAGATGGCACTGGTGACCGAGCTGCTCGATGGCGCGTCGATCATCGAGGCCTCGACGACCTTGGGGATCTCGGAAAACACGGCACGCGTTCAATTGCGCTCGGTATTTACCAAGACCGATACACATCGGCAGGCGGACCTGATCCGACTTGTGCTCACGAGCTTGGCCATCATCGCGTGATCTCGCCGCTCGGCGGGAAAGCGATAAGCCGATGAGCGTACTCGATCCCAAGCTACTAGGTTGGATCGAGGGAATCATGGGAACGCCCGTTTCAGCCGTGCAGGAACTCACGGGAGGCGCATCACGCAACAGCTACATTGTCAGGGGTGGCGGCGCGGCAAAGTCATTTCTGCGCCTTGATGCGGGACATGGCCCTCTCTCCGGCACTGCGTTTACGCTGGCGCGTGAGTACGCGGTGCTCTCTCAGGTGCAAGGCAACGGTGTACCCGTGCCCCGAGTTCTCGCGTTTTCGCCTGAGCACAACGCGGCCTTGATGGAATTCATTCCCGGTTACACGAGCTATCAAAAAACCGGTTCCCAAGCCGAGGAGACGAAACTGCGCCGCGATCTCATGGCGGCGGTAGTAACTCTCCAGCGGATTGACCCCCAGAAGATCCCTGCGCTGGGTGAGCACCGTGGGTCGCCACTCGGCACCGCCATACCCGCTGATCTGGCGCTTTGGCGCCTTATGTACGATGAGCGGGTAACGATCCGCGACCCATTGGTTGAATTTTCACTCAACTGGCTTGGACGCACGGTGCCCGATGCCGATAATCCCTGCGTAATCGTTCATGGGGACGTCGGACCTGGCAATTTCCTGATCGCCGACGGACAGATCAAGGCGTTGATTGACTGGGAGATGACACGCCTCGGACATCCGCTGGAGGATATCGCCTGCATCATCGCGCGAGCGCTCGGAGCACCTTTCGGGGAGCCTCGCGAGCACGTCGATAACTATAAGCAGCTAACGGGTGCTACGGTCGACTATCGGAAGCTCGATTACGCATTGTCGCTGGTTATGACGCGTTGGCTAGTCGGCATCCTGATGGCCCTGTCGCGGCCTTCAGCGCTACAGAATGTGCCGATGCTGTTTGCATTCCGCCAGATCAATGGAATGGCCCTCATCGAGGCGCTGTGTCGTCAGAATGACGTGCCCGTCACCGAGCAACCGGTGCACTTCCGCCACGCGGATCCCTGCTTCAGCGTGTTCGCCTATGGACGTGACTGCCTGACCCAGGTGGCAGCCCAGTCGGGAATCGTTGCGGCCAGCAGCTACAAACTGAAGGGCGTAGTCGACATCATGGCGTACCTGCGGTCGTTCATAGACTATGGTCCAGAAAGTTACGAACGTGAGGAAATTGAGCAGATTAGCGCTATCGTCCACCGGCCGGTATCGAGCGCCAAGGAGGCCACCGCCGCGATCTGCGAACATGCGCGGCAGGTTACCCCCAGCAAGGCCAAGCCGCTGCTCGAGTACCTGCTTTGGCGCGCCCAACGCGAGCAGGCGATCATGCGAACTTCACTGGGCGATCGCAAAGACAATCGGATCCGGTACGCCTAACTATTGGGAGGATCGCTCTGATTCTACGGATCTTGCGCCGGTAAACGCGAGTTGCGGCCGAGAACCTCTGTCGCGTGTCCAGAATCCAGGTATTCGCGCACGGTCTTGATTTTGCCGTTGTCCAGCAGCAGCAACAGGTGATACATATTGTTATAGAGCTTCCCGGAACGTGTCATGCCGTAAGACTCCGCTTCGATCGCGACTCGATCGTCTTCCGCCGTCGTACCTGTGATTGTAAATCTCAACCCACTCGGGAAGTCCTTGACCGAGTCCTCGACAAGCTTGCGATAACTCGCCTTGGTGTAGTCCGAGGGATAGGGATAATCCGAGGCCTGTGCGATCAGCTTCCAAGTCGCGTCGTCCGCGACGCGGTCCCAGCAAGCCGCGTTGCCGCCGGTGAGCTCCTTGAAGAAATCGAGTACGAATTGGCGAGCGTCTGCACTCTTCATAATTACTCCACCCGAGCTCATTACGTTTCGATGGCTTTCCAGCAAGGCATCAGCGCCTCAGCGCCGAGTATGACCAGAAATATGCATCGACGGATCTGCACTCTGCACTGTCCGATTGTGATCGACGTGCAGGTGGTTTCTTGAGACTCCCCCTCCTTCACTCCTTCACAACCTTGCGCGTGACAAGATGACAAGAAAGGGATGGGCGCTGTCCAGTTTTGTTGGACACTTTTAGATTGTTTTCATCTAACTTATTGATTTATTGGCGTCCCCAAGGGGATTCGAACCCCTGTCACCGCCGTGAAAGCGAGAGGGGTCGTCCATCCAAATCCACGGCCGTATGCTCGAAACCCCTTAAAACATAGGACTTTAGACACGGCTAACAAAACGGGTATGGTGGCGTCCATCCCGGGAAGTTACCGAAGCACTTTTGACCTCGGGACGGGAGTTCGCTATCGCCCGCCAGCACCGTAGCACCCGACTTCAGACGCGGGAAGCGCGCTTAAAACTGTCGCGCCGAAAGGAACCCTACTGGCCCGACGTAGAGCGGGGCCGGGCCATTGGATACTACCGCGGAAGCCAGGGTGGGTCCTGGTGGCTACGGGAGCGGGTCGAGGGCGTGTATCACAAGAGTTGCCTCGGCCGCGCCGATGATACTAATGAGTCAGACAGCAAGAGTGTGCTGTCATTCAGCGATGCCGTGCGCTTGGCTCTCAAGGAAGATCGGCCCTCCCCCAAAACCCGGGTCGATCTGACGGTGGATGACGCGCTCGACGAGTACTTCGAGGCCAAGAAGGTGCTGTCGTCGTCCGGAAATGTCCTGCGCGAGCGGATCATGGCCGAAAGTCTCATCATTCCCGCGCTGGGCAGCCGCCGACCCCACAGTGAAGAGGAGCGGCACCGCCTAAAGCACTCGCTGCACGGCAAGCGGGTCAGTGAACTCACAACCGCGGATCTTCGGCGCTGGCGGGACTCGAGGGTTCCAACGACCGACGATCGCGAAAAACGCCGCCGAGCGCAGACCTCGGCTAATCGCGTTTGGACCATTCTGCGGGCGGCGTTGAACCTCGCCTTCCAAAACGAACGTACGCCGACCGATCAGGCGTGGCGGCGCATTAAGCCCTTTAAAAACGTCGAGCGCCCCCAGACGCGGTTTTTGTCCGCAGACGAGTGCCGTCGGTTAATCCGGGCCGCACGACCCGATTTCGCCAACCTTACTAGGGCCTGTCTGCTGACCGGGATGCGACTTGGGGAACTCGTGGCTCTTCGAGCCGCTGACGTCGGCCCGGGCCATGTAACCATCCGGCACAGTAAAACCGGACTTGCCCGTCGCGTACCAGTCAACGGGGAAAGAGCGCGCTTTTTTGAAGAATTAATTGCTCGGCGCACGTGCGATGACCTAGCTCTTGTCGAAGCGGGCGGAACGCCGTGGACCGCCATGCAGGTATCCCGAACCCTGCGGTTTGCCTGCAAGACCGCAAAAGATTGAGCCGCCGATTCAGTTTCGGCAGCTGCGGACCACCTACGGCTCACTTCTTCAAAATGCGGACGCTCCGTTGAGCACGATCTCCGAGCTGCTGGGTCACAAAGACACTCGGATGACACGCAGACACCACGCCCACCTTCTGTCTGAGACAGCTCAAGGAGACCGTAGACGAAAAGTTACCAACCTTTTCCTAGCTCACGGCTGCTTTCACACGGCAGGGGCCACTGGTTCGATCCCAGTACCGCCCACCAAAAATCAGGCACTTACCTGCGTACGCCGGAAAAGGTACGGCATAAACTCGTGCCAACACGCGTGCTCAGAAATGGACGCGACTGGGAGCGTGTGGATCTGCGGCACGAACGGCGATTCACTGCCGGCACTTGAGCGTAGGGGAGGACGATCGGCATCAACCATCGGACCCGAGACAAGAAGACGCAAGAACTGCACTTTGGAAGATCAAGAAGCTCGACGATTGTTTCGGTCAGTTTCTGGTGTACGTGAGCTGCGCAAGCGGCGCCTCGCGTGAAATCGAACCCGAAGCCCTGGCGCCGCAGCTGCGCTGCTCGCAGCGCGGGAAGAAGGCCGCGGAGGTCGTGGCAGATCACGCAGGCAGAGTTCGACAAAGAGAAGGCAAAGATTCTGAGTCAGCCATGAGCACCTTTGTCCCGCGCAACTTGAGAGTGCTGCTCTAGACTAAGTGT
>Ga0302326_10034306_pt1 | contig 10058 bp, 9 predicted proteins | sample Palsa_T0_3_FD_202264 | JGI IMG/M metagenome (GOLD analysis project Ga0302326, IMG submission 202264) | Peat permafrost microbial communities from Stordalen Mire near Abisko, Sweden - Palsa_T0_3 | ecosystem: Environmental > Terrestrial > Soil > Palsa > Peat permafrost | place: Sweden: Abisko...
ATCACGACCAGGGCGATGGCCACGATGCAGCCGTCGACGATCAGGTCGCCGACCGGGACGTACGAACCCTGCACCCCGGCCAGGCGGTTCAGCCCGGCACCAGCCACCGGGGTCAGGGCGATCTCGGCCAGCACCAGGGCGGCCACGGCGAAGGCCGCGTATCTCGCCTGGCCTGGTGAGATCGCGATTCTGCCGCCGCCGTCCATGAACCGAGTGTGAGGCAGCCACCCCCTCCTTGTCAGGGGGCAATTGTCCCGGGGCGGCCAGGAGAACATCCCGGTGCGGCCCGGACGCCTGCCTCATGCGGTGCGGCGGCGACGAGCGGAGCCTCATAGGCATCCGCGTCAGGACGAAAGGACCATCCCGATGACTACGACCTCTGTCGACACCGCCCTTACCCGCGCCCCCAGCGTGGCGCGCCCAGCCGGTCTCGCCGTGCTGCTGAGCGCGATCCTCACCGCCATCCTCATAGCCAGGGACGCCAACGACGGCCCGGCCTGGCGGGTCGGCCTCGTCCTTGCCGCGGTCGTCGTGGCGACTACCGCCCTCGTCTTCGGGCTCGTGGTCCGGCGAGCCCTGCGTCGGGAATCGGCCCGGGTCTGCGCCTGGACCGCCCTGGTCCTCGGCCTCCTCGCGGCGGCCTCGCTGGTGGTGTTCTGGCTCGCGCTGCCGCCGGTCTTCGGGGTCGCCGCGCTGACCCTGGCCCGTGACGCACGCGACCGGCGGCCGTTCCGCGGCGAGGCCGTAGCGGCCATCGGCGCCGTGCTCGCCGTCCTGGGCACCGTCGCGGCGTTCGCGATCAGCGCCGTCGGCTGACCGGCCGTCACCACAGCACGCACGCAGCCGGCCCACGGTCCGTGGGCCGGCTGGGGGTGGCTGGGGGTGGCTGGGGGCGGCTGGGGTGGTCCCGGCGGCGGCGCGTTCAGACGCCCACGGCCGCCTCGGTCCGAACGGCAGGCGCAGCCTTGCGCCAGGTCCGGCGCAGCAGGTGCACGCTGGTGAGCAGGGTCCAGAGCACGAACAGGAGCAGGGCCGGAACGGAGTCGGTGCCGAGGAAGCCGCCGTTGATGGCGAGCGCGGCGGCGGTGACCGCGGCGCCGGCCGAGAGCCAGCGCGGCAGAGCGCGGGTGCGGAAGGCCACGATGGCGGTCGCGGCGCAGAACACGGCGAGCGGATAAAGGCTGAGCACGGTCGCGCCGTCGGCGATCGCTTCGATCGCGGTGTTGAGCTGGGTGCCCGCGGTGAGGTGAGCGGTATGGGCGGCCAACTCCGGGGCGCCGCTGCCGAGCTTGAGCACGATGCCGGTGATCCCGGCGGCGAGCGCCGTGCTGACCAGCCAGCCGTCCGCCCCGTCCGCCCCGTCCGTCCTGTTCGCTTGGCGCAAGACGCTGCACAGGTAGGCGATGAATGGCAGGGCGAGGGTGAGAGCCGCGATGCCCGCGATGGCCCGCGGGCCGGTGAAGGTCTGGTTGCCGTTGCCGTTGGCGACGGTGAGAACGATGGCGAAGACGGCGCCGCAGGCGGCTCCGAGCCGTGGGAGCGTGGACTGGTTCATGTGTCGGCCTCCTGGCATGTGGTTGCGATGGCTGCTGACGCTACGAGCCCCGGACTGGGTGCGTCTTCGGCCGCGGTGGCGAAATCCGGTCCGCCGCGCGGGGGAAATCTGGTTCCCCCGGCAGACGGATGTGCACCGGTGCCTGCCCGCTGTACCGTCGTTGCCATGAGGAGCCGGGTGCTGAGCTTGCTGCGTAACCCCCGGGTGCAGGGCGCCGGGGATACGCTGCTCGCGGCCTTCCTCGCGGTCACCTCGGTGCTGCCGGTCCTGGCCGGCGAGCTCTCGTGGGGTAAGCCCAAGACGCTGGGGGTGGCGTTGGCGCTCCTGTCGACGGTGCCCATCGCGTGGCGGGCGCGCCGGCCACTGACCGCCGCCGCGATCATCCTCGCCGCGAACGGCGCGTGCATCTACGCCGCGGCGCCGCAACAAGCCGCGTTCCAGCCCTTTGTCGCGCTCGTGCTGGCCGCGTACTCCGTAGGCAGCCGCGCCGAAGGACGGCGGGCGCTGTGGGTTCCGCCGGTGCTGGCCGTGGCGGCCGTTCCGGTCTTTGTCGCGGCGGTTCTGCACGGCCAGGATCCCGGGAACGCCATCCCGTCTTACGTCTGGCTGCTGGCGTCATGGGTGGTCGGGCGGAGTGTCCGCAGCTGGAGCAGGAAGAACACGGCGCTGGAAGCGGCGAACCGCGAGCTCGCGGAGCAGCGAGAGCTGCAGGCGCAGGCGGCGGTCATGGTCGAGCGGGGCCGGATCGCCCGCGAGCTGCACGATGTGGTCGCACACAACGTGTCGATGATCGTCGTCCAGGCGGGGGCCGCGGCCCGCGTGCTGCACGGAGAGCAGCCGGACGTGCGGAACGCGCTTGAGGTGATCGCCGCCACCGGACGCGAGACGGTCGACGAGATGCGCACCCTGCTCGGCGTGCTCCGGTCCGACGGGCCGGACGCGCTCAAGCCGCAACCGGGACTGGGCGATCTTGAGCAGCTGGTCTGCGGTGTCCGCGAGGCGGGATTGCCGGTGACGCTCCGGATCGAGGGCCGGCGCCAACCGCTGCCGCCGGCCCTGGATCTGTCCGCGTTCAGGATCGTCCAGGAGGCTCTGACCAATACGCTGAAGCACGCCGGGCCGACCTGCGCGCAGGTCATGGTCCGGTACGAGGACGGCCTGGTTACCCTCGAGATCGCGGACGACGGTGGCGGGCCGCGAGGTGAGTCCGGCACCGGTCACGGACTGGTCGGGATGCGCGAGCGGGCGGCGATGTTCGGCGGTGAGCTCGAGGCGACCCCGGCCACCGGCGGCGGTTTCACCGTCCGTGCGCGGCTACCGCTGGCCGCTTCGACGCCGACATGATCCGCGTCCTGCTCGCTGACGACCAGGCGCTGGTGCGCGGCGGCTTCCGGCTCATTCTCGATGCCGAGCCCGACATCGAAGTCGTCGCCGAGGCGGCGGACGGGGACCAGGCCGTGGCGAGTGCGCTGGAGACCAGGCCCGACCTGGTCCTGATGGACATCCGGATGCCTGTGCTCGACGGGATCGAGGCGACCAGGCGGCTGGTCCCGCAGCTCCGCACCACTCGCGTGCTGATGCTGACGACCTTCGACCTCGACGACTACGTGGTGGACGCCTTCCGGGCAGGCGCCTCCGGCTTCCTGCTCAAGACCGCTCCGCCGCCTCAGCTAGTCGCCGCCGTCCGTACCGTCCACGCGGGCGACGGGCTGCTCGCGCCGGCGAGTACGCGGCGGCTGCTCGAGCAGTTCGCCCGGCCGCCGGTGGCCGGGCCGATGCTCGGTACGCTAACCGCCCGTGAATCTGACGTGTTGCGGCTGCTGGCGCGGGGCCTGTCCAACGCCGAGATCGCCGCCCACCTCGTCGTCGAGCCTTCGACCATCAAGTCGCACGTCGCAAGCCTGCTCGCCAAGCTCAACTTGCGAGACCGGGTCCAGGCGGTGGTGTTCGCGTACGAGAACGGGCTCATCCGGCCCGGCGAGCGCCCAGCCTAACCGCCAGCGACGTTATCTTGGCCGCGGCTGTCTTTCACCCGGCCAGACCCTCGGGCAGGTCGGCGGCGGCGGCACCGGAGAGGACGTCATAGTCGGCATCGGACAGCCAGCCGCGGTCATAGGCGAGCACCACGTCGTCGAAAGAACCTGGGACGTAGGGCTCGGGGTCGTCGATGGCCGCCCTGGCCTGCTCCAATTCGGGCGGGCAGACGTCCGGGACCTGGGGCCACCGGCGGGCGCGGAACTCCAGCGACAGATCGTCCAGGGTGTACGTGCCGTCCCGGTAGGCGGTGAGCATCGCGGTCACCGCGCCGCCAGGAAAGGCCCCGGTCCCGACGGTTCCCCCGATGGCACCGGCCGACCGCGCGCCGAGGGCCCACCTGATGCGGTTCCTGGGCTCGGCGGCGGCTGGGATCGCGAGGGCCCAGATGGCCTCCGCGCGGAGGTACCGGCCTCCGTAGCCGCGCCCGCGACTGAATTCTTCTTCGTCGCGGCGGTAGGCTTCTTCAGCCCGGCGCACCGCGTCGGCGATCTCGATGTCGGCGAACACCGCGTTCACGCCGTAATCCGCGAACCGCAGCGCATACGTCCATGCCTCAGCCGCGCGCCAGGAGGCCAGCGAGATATCCAGGATCAGGTTCCGCCCGTCGAGCAGCGCGAGCAGCCCGACGCGCTTAGCGAGAAACTGAGCCTCCCCGTGCACGCGTCCGGCCCGGGCCAGGGGCGACAGCCGACCGGCCTCGCCTGCGCTGGGAATGAGCTGGCGGGCCGCCATCCGGACCAGGACATCGTCGATGCTGACGGTGAGGTAACGCGAGCGATCCACGCCGGCCTCGTCGAGGGCTCTGGCCTTGTCCGCGCCGGGCAGCCCGCCCGCGATGATGGCCAGGCGCTGACACGGCACCGCGGCCGCCCCCCGGTAGATCTCGGCCACCAGCTCTCCCTGCTGCCGGTTGCGCTCACTCGTCCAGATCACGCCTGCGCCCTCCAGTCTGCGGCCGAGGCTTGGTCGCCGTCGCGGACGCCCCGGTCCGCCTCCGCGAGGTGACGCGCGACCTCCAGGGACGACGCCCACATCTGGTCGAAGAACCGGCGCAGGCCCGCCAGCCCCTCGGGGCGAGCACGGTACAGGCGGCGGGTCGCCACCCTGCGTTCGGTCAGGAGACCGGCGTTCTTGAGTACGGTCAGGTGCTGGCTGACGGCGGTTCGGGTTACCTCGAAGCGGGCCGCGATCTGACCGGCCGACAACTCCGAGTGGGCCACCAGCTGCAGGATCACGCGCCGCCGAGGCTCGGCGAGGGCGTGGAACGCTTGGTCCAGCTCGTCATCGGCCGGATCGGGCCGCGCCATGGCCTGCCTCCTTCCGGACCGCTAACGTTCGCTGGCGCTAACGTTAGTAGCGACCACGGGAAAACCCCGGCGAATTAGGGATGAAGCCGAAGGCGGGCGGACTCGTGGGCGGCCCACAGGTCATCCCACAGCTTGGCCCGAGCGTCGTCCGGCTCGGCGGCCACGCCTGCCGCCGGGAACGCGCCATCCGGCCAGCCGCCGTCGGTGGCCAGCGCCGCGATGAGCGCCGCTCCCCTGGCGGAGTGGTCGGTGTCGTCGTCACGCGGCATCGAGACCACCCGCCGGGTGGCGTCGGCCAGGTCGGCACGGAAGGACGGGTCGGCGGCGCCGCCCCCGGCCACCTCGACGGCGCGGCCGAACCCGCCGATCTCGTCGAGCACGGCCAGGCAGCGGCGGCTCTCCAGAACGATGCCGTTGACCAGCGCGCGGGCCAGGTGCTCCCGGCCGTGGCTGAGGTCGAGACCGACGACGGCCCCGCTCAGCAGGGGGTTCCACAGCGCGCCCTGCTCACCGGGACTCAGGTACGGCAGCAGGACGGGAGCGTGCGCGGGATCTGTCCTCGCCGCGAGCTCGACCAGCCCGGCCGCGGTGAGGTCCCCCCCGAGCAGGCCGGCCAGCCAGGTGATGGCGCTGCCGGTGGCGAGCAGGTCCATCTCCACGCCCCACCGGCCGGGCTCAGCCAGCGGCGTGACCAGGAACCGGTGCGACGGATCGAGGACCAGCCGGTCGGTGATACCCAGGATGACGTTGCTGGTGCCGGCGATGTAGGCCACCTGGCCCGGCTCGCGGACGCCCAGCCCGAGCGCGCCGAGCACGGAGTCGGCCGCGCCCAGGACCACCGGGATCGGGCCGCAGTCCAGCCGGGCCGCCGCCTGCGCCCGCAGCGGCCGGCTGGTAGCTGACGGCCACACGGCCGGCAGTCGGGGTCCCGGGGCCAGACCGGCCCCAGGCAGACCAGCACCCGCCAGGCCAGCACGAGCCAGGCACCCGGCGTTCCACCGGCCCGTGGCCAACTCGTAGCCGCCGTAGCCCGTGGCGGTGCTCGGGTCTGTGGCCAGCTCACCGGTCAGCCAGGCGAACAGGTAGTCCTTGGCCGAGGCAATGGTCGCGGTGGCGGCCGCGCGGCCGGGATCGACCCGGGCGATCCGGCCGAACATCGGCAGCAGGTAGCGGCCGTCCACCCACTGGCCGGTCAGCCGGTACAGCTCAGCGGGGCCGCAGCGTTCGCGGAACTCGTCGCCCAGGTCGTCGGCCCGGCTGTCCTGCCAGGTGATGGCGGGCCCGTTCGGCTGGCCGTCCGGGCCGAGGGTGACGAGGGTGGGAAGCATGCCGGACAGGCCGATGGCCCGCCAGCGGGGGGCCGGGATCACCTGGCCGAGCCTGGGCACGACCTGTTGCACCGCGCGCAGCCAGTCGCCGGGGTCTTGCTCGTACGCCCCGGCGGCGGGCTGGTGCGTGGGGTAGGCGACGCTGGCGCGGGCCAGGATCGTGCCGGAAGCGGCGAGCGCCACCGCCTTGAGCCCGGAGGTGCCGAGATCCAGCCCGATGTAGACGTCGCCGACGTCCTGGCCGGGGCCGCCTGAGGTCACGAGAACGGGGGCTCGGCGAGTTCCTCCTCGACCCGGTCACCGTAGCTGGTGGTCGGGTCGGAGAAGAAGCGCGACTTCCCGACGTAGGAGGACACGAACGAGAGCACCAGGCCGACCGCCGCGAGCCCGAAGCCGAAGCCGAGCTCGACCCCGTTGAGCTCGTCCTGCTCCAGCGTGTAGACGATCACGAACAGCATGAACGCCGCGCCCAGGCCGGGCAGGAAACCGCCGAGGAAGAAGTCCGACACGCTGCTCATGATCCTCCGGCGGTAGTACCAGACCGCCGCGCTCGCGGTGAGCAGGTAGAAGATCGCCGCGATCAGGCCGAGGGTGCTGACGATGTCGGACAGGGCCTGGCCGATCGAGCCGGCCAGCGTCGTGCCCCACAGGAACACGATGTTGAGCAGGCCAAACAGGATCGTGGCGTTCCACGGGGTGCGGAACCTGGGGTTCACGTTCGCGAACCAGCGCGGGAACGTGCGGTCTCGGCCCATGGCGTAGGAGATCCGCCCCGCGCTCACGATGGCGGCCAGCAGGGAGGCCAGCGTCCCGCCGAGCACCGCGACGATCATGACGTTGCCCCAGCCGGTGCCGCCGATCAGGTCGCCGACGTAGGCCAGGATGTTGGCCGCGTTGTTCTGCATGGCCTTGTTGGGCGCGACGCCCTGCAGGCACAAGATGACGCCGGCGTAGATGACGAACAGGATCAGCACACTGGCTATCCCGGCCCGGCCGGCCTGCTTGCCCCTGGCCTCCTCGCTGACGTAGGCGGCACTGTCCCAGCCGGAGTAGAGGAAGATGGCCAGCAGGCAGCCGGAGACCAGCGCGCTGAACCCGCCCGCGCCGCTGATCGTGAACCACGAGCTGGAGATGTGCACGGTGTGGTGCAGGCTGTGGCCGTAGATGCCGAGGAGGGCGGCAATGGAGAAGCCGACCAGCAGCCCGTACTCGAAGATGGCCCAGCCCCACGAGAACCTGGCCGACAGCTGGATCCCGACCGCCGCGATGACCAGGACGAGGAGGTCGAACCCGGAGCCGACGGCGGCGACCGCATAGACGTTGTTCGGCAGCGTGCTGCTGAAGAAGGTCAGCATGTAGGTGCCGAGCGGGACGGTCAGGCTGGTCGTGCCCACGCAGTAGTACATCAACATGATCCAGCCGGCGAAGAAACCGGCGTGCGGGTTAAGGGCCCGGCCGACCCAGGAGTACGTGGCACCCGCGCTGCGCTGCCAGGCGTTGAGCCGCTGGTAGCCGATGGCGATGCCGAGCATCGGGATAAGGCAGATCACGATGGGCAGGAAGCTGGCGTAGGCGACGGTGGACAGCAGGACGGCCAGCGTGACCGCGATGCTCTGCGTCGGACCGGAGCTCGCCATGGAGATGACGACGATGTCGCCGGCGCGTAGGGCAGCATCCTTCAGGGTGCCGCCCGCGTGGTCAGGGGACTGCGCGCCGGCCGGGGCCGGACCGCTGCTGGCTCGCGATGACATGGCGTCTCCGTCTCGGTCGGGAGGGCTTCGCAACGCTGGGAGACCACGTGCTGGCTAGGGGGCTAGGGGGCATTCACCCAAAGACATACTGTGTATGTTCAGTATGTCGTTAGACCCTAGATGATCGCCGACGGCGACGCAACAGTGTCACGGAATCGGTAATGTCACGAAATCAGGGGAACGTCACAGTGTCGGGAACGTCACAGTATCGGGACGTCACCGCATCGGGTCAAGCCGCCTAGGTCAGGGGGGCGCGTCCGGAAGCGCGCGCACCTCCCAGTCCTGGAAGCCCGGCGTCGGGAACAGCTGCCGTGACGTGCTGCCGGAGATGGCGAAGGCGAACTCGGTGGCCCGGTAGAGCTGCTCGAAGCAGTCGAACGGAGTCCCCGACTTGTCCATGCTCAGCCCGCGGATCCGCACCACGGGGGTCCGCGGCGGGATGCTCAGCAGCCGGCGGGCGTCGGCGTCCGGCACGACGACCACCTCGAGGTACTGCTCCTCGTACTCGTCCGCCAGCTTGCACTCGCGGGCCAGCAGGTCATACAGCGAACCGCCCCGCCGTTCGACCAGCCGATCCAGGTCCGGGGCGAGCGCTATCGGGATGATCGACGTCTCGACCACGGCGGGCTCGCCGTCGATGAGCCGCTGCCGCCGCAGCCGCCATACCGGCGCGTCCGGTTGGATCCGCAGCGCGCTGGCCACGTCGGGCGAGGGCAAGCCGCGGCGCATCTCCAGGATTCTGGTGTCAATCTCCTCGCCCGGCGGGCCGGTCTCCCCCGGCCTCAGCGTCCCCAGCAGGCTGCCGGCCCTGGCCGCCTCGGTGACGATCCGCGGCCGGGCCAGGAACGTACCCAGGCCCTGATGGCGGCGGACCCGGCCCGCCCGCTCCAGCTCATCCAGCGCCCGGCGGACGGTGATCAGGCTGACCCCGACGCTGGCGCCCAGCTCGGCGTGGGTGGGCAGCAGGTCGCCGGGCACCAGGCCGCGCTCGGCCACGAGTTCCTCGACGTAAGCCACGACCCGTTCGTACAGCAGCTTGGAGCCGGGCCGAGCCGCGGCGGCGGGCCGGGCCCGGCTGCCACCGAGATCCAGGACCATGGGCTTTTACCCTAACGTCGGCGCCCGATGGCGGCGAATGCCTCCTGCGCGGCGCCGAGCATGTCGTCGACGTCATCGGCGGTGTGCACCAGCGACAGGAACAGGTTCTCGTACTGGCTGGGGTGGAACAAGACTCCCCGCAGCAGCATCTCCTGCCACCACCGGGTGAACAGGTCCTCGTTGGCGTAGCGCTGCGCGTCCCGCCAGTTCCTGATCGGCCGCTCGCTGAACCAGATCTGGAAGACCGTGCCCAGCCCCTCGATGATGACCGGCAGGCCCGCCTCGGCGGCCAGCTTGCGCAGCCCGCTCATCAGTGTCTCGCCCAGTTCGCGCTGCCGCTCGTACAGGCCAGGGGTGGCCAGCACGTCCATGGTCGCGCTGACCGCGGCGCACGCGATCGTGTTGGCGTTGTAGGTGCCCGAGTGCGAGTAGCGGCCCTCGGCGATCATCGACATCGCTTCGCGGGATCCGCCGATGGCCGCTACGGGGAAGCCTGCGCCCAGCCCCTTGGCCATCGTGGTCAGGTCGGGCGTGACGCCGAAGTACTCCTGCGCGCCGCCGCGCGCGAACCGGAATCCGGTAATGACCTCATCGAAGATGAGCAGTGCGCCATGCCGGCGGGTCTGCTCGCGCAGCAGCTCCAGGTAGCCGGGTTCGGGCAGGATGCAGCCGGTGTTGAACACCGCGGGTTCGGTGATCACCGCGGCCACCTGGTCGCCGCGCTCGGCCATCACCGCCGCGAAGCTCTCGGGGTCGTTCCAGCTCAGCACGATGAGCGTGGCTTCGAGCTCGGCCGGGACGCCGGGGCCTGAGGCGACCGGACGGGGCATGCTGGCCGGGCCTGCCAGTTCCGGATCCACGTGGTTGCTCCAGTAGACGGTGTCCTGCCAGCCGTGGTAGTGCCCCTCGAAGCGGATGATCAGCCGGCGGCCGGTGTGCGCGCGGGCCAGCCGGACGGCGGTGCCGACGACCTCGCTGCCGG
>Ga0302326_10034307_pt1 | contig 10058 bp, 7 predicted proteins | sample Palsa_T0_3_FD_202264 | JGI IMG/M metagenome (GOLD analysis project Ga0302326, IMG submission 202264) | Peat permafrost microbial communities from Stordalen Mire near Abisko, Sweden - Palsa_T0_3 | ecosystem: Environmental > Terrestrial > Soil > Palsa > Peat permafrost | place: Sweden: Abisko...
AACACTTTGGCTGGGTCGCAGGTAACGGGGTGGCCATCGACGCGCACTTCGTAGGTTTCCGGATCGACTTCGATCATGGGCGTTGCGTGGTTGTGACGCATGTCTTTCTTGCCGATAGCGCGGCAATTTGTCACCGGCACGATCCGGTGCCTGAGGCCGAGTTTATCCAAGGCCCCGCTCCTCTGAGCCGCCTTCGAGACGAAGGTAAGGCTGGTCTCCCCGATTGCACCGCCGAAACTGCCAAACATCGGGCGATAGAGCACCGGCTGGGGCGTCGGGATTGAGGCGTTGGGATCGCCCATGACGCTCCATGCGATGAATCCCCCTTTGACGACCATCTCGGGCTTGACCCCGAAAAACGCCGGTTTCCAGAGCACGAGGTCGGCGAGCTTGCCCGGCTCAATCGAGCCGATTTCGGCGGTCAGTCCATGAGTGATGGCGGGGTTGATCGTATATTTCGCAATATAACGCTTTGCCCGGAAATTATCGTTGCGGCTGGAATCTTCGGGTAATGGGCCGCGCTGGACCTTCATCTTATGAGCACTTTGCCAGGCGCGCGTGACGACCTCTCCGACGCGTCCCATCGCCTGAGAGTCGCTCGATAGCATGCTGAGAACTCCGAGATCGTGCAGGATATCCTCGGCAGCAATCGTCTCCGGACGAATGCGGCTTTCGGCGAAGGCAACGTCTTCGGGGACGAGCGGATTCAAATGATGGCAGACCATGAGCATATCCAAATGCTCGGCAATCGTGTTGACGGTATAGGGCCGTGTGGGATTGGTCGACGAGGGCAGCACATTTGGGTACGAGGCGATGCGAAGAATGTCGGGCGCGTGGCCGCCTCCGGCCCCTTCCGTGTGATAGGTGTGGATGGTGCGGTTTGCAATTGCGGCGACGGTGGCTTCGAGAAATCCGGCTTCGTTGATTGTGTCCGTATGAATCGCGACTTGTACATCGTGCTCGTCGGCTACCTTGAGACAGGCATCGATTGCGGCGGGCGTGCTGCCCCAATCTTCATGCAGTTTCAGACCGCAAGCACCCGCTTCGATCTGTTCGGCGATAGGAGCGCCTGCTGCGGCATTCCCTTTGCCGAGAAAACCGAAATTCATCGGCCACGCCTCGACCGCTTCAAACATTCGCGCTAGATTCCAAGCGCCCGGCGAGCAGGTGGTGGCTGATGTGCCCGTGGACGGGCCGGTTCCGCCGCCGATCATGGTCGTAATGCCGTTCGATATCGCTTCGTAGATTTGTTGCGGCGAGATGAAGTGGATGTGGCTGTCCACCCCGCCCGGCGTGACGATGAGGTTTTCACCGGCAATCACTTCCGTCGCCGCGCCGATGACCAGCTCGGGATCGACTCCAGCCATGATGTCCGGGTTTCCGGCCTTTCCGACTTTGACGATACGGCCATTCTTGATGCCGATATCGCCCTTAACGATGCCCCAATGATCCAAAATTACGGCATTCGTGATGACCAAATCGAGCGCGCCTTCTCGCATGGCAGTGCTGCTTTGACCCATGCCGTCGCGGATCACCTTGCCCCCGCCGAACGTCACCTCGTCGCCATAAACAGCGAAATCCTTTTCAATTTCAATGCAGAGGTCGGTGTCGCCCAGGCGAATCCGGTCGCCCAGTGTCGGGCCATACAGATCGGCATAAGTGCGGCGCGGAATTCGCAGACTCATCGGGCTTTCTCCTGCGCGAATTGAAACCCTTGCTGCCGGGCGCGGTCGATAGCTGGCGTGCGCCGCGTCGCATCGCCCAGAGCGCCTTCGACCAAGCCGTTGAAGCCATGAATGATCCGATCTCCGGCAAATTCGGTAAGCTCGATCTCCTTGTCCTCGCCAGGTTCAAATCGAACCGCCGTTCCAGCCGGGATGTTGAGGCGCAGGCCATAAGCGACAGCGCGGTCGAAAGCCAGTGCGCAATTGACCTCGAAAAAATGAAAGTGACTGCCGATTTGCACCGGGCGGTCGCCCGTGTTGCGTACAACGAGACGAATCGTGCGCCTGCCGGCGTTGGCCTCGATCGACCCCGCTTTTTCGTCGAGTATATATTCGCCCGGTATCATCTGTGCGCCTCGCTATGAAATGGGATCGTGAACGGTCACGAGCTTCGTGCCGTCGGGGAATGTCGCTTCGACCTGGACTTCGTGGATCATCTCGGGTACGCCCTCCATCACCTGCGCGCGTGAGAGGATTTTCTTGCCCAATCCCATGATTTCCGCAACGCTTTTGCCGTCGCGGGCCGCCTCGATGATTTCAGCGGTCAGAACGGCGACCGCCTCGACATAGTTGAGCCGCAATCCGCGCGCTTGGCGGCGGCGCGCAAGATCGGAGGCGACGATAATCATCAGTTTTTCCTGCTCACGCGGCGTAAGATGCATAAGATCCCTCGCTACCCCAGATTACCCGGATACCAACGACCGTCATTGTAGTTTTCTCGGCAGGATCGGCACACGCCCGAATAGCAGAAGTTTCGCCTCGCTCCAAAGCGCCTGAAGCGCCGGAAGAATATCCCGCCCGCTGCGCGCCAGCCCGCGAATCGCCAGGCCATGAGCTGGTAGCGTACTGACGGACCATAGCATCTCCCCCAGCTTGCACCAGGGTGCTGCGGCGTCGCGCAACCTCGCCTCAGCGCCCAGCCAGTCCGTGTCAGGTCCGACCCGGCAGATATAAAACGTAACCCAATACCGGTACACGTCCAACCTCGCGATTGCGTCCATGCGGATTTTGTTCGGCTCAAGCACCACATTTTCATGCGCGATCAACTTGCCGTCAGCGCGAATTTCCGTTTTCAGACCAATTTCCTCATAGGCGAAGCACTCCCCATACGCTTCGCGCCCCGGCGCCAGGATTTCCCACCAGAACAGCCCTGCGTCCGGCACGAGTTGGATGCGCGTCTCCTGTCGGAAGCGGGCACCTGCGAACGGGATCAGCGGGTCCGGGACATATTCGAGGAGTCCGCCTTCTTCGATGATGATACTGTTGGTTTGAACCGCGGTCAGCGCATCTTCCCGCGAGCGATAGAGGCGCGTGGCTCCTGTCGTCGTCAGTTGCACATTCGCGCCAGCGCCAAGACGAACCGCGAGCGCAAGCTTATCGCCACCGAGAACGCCGCCTGATACATTGTGCATATGGACCAACGCTGAGCGGTCTTCGGCTGGGAACGCACGAATCACGCGCAACGGCGGCGTCTGCGCCACATCACGCAACACCGTAACGCCATCTACGTCCCTGCGCTCAAACGCCAGCGCGAGCGATGCGTCAAGACGCACCGCCGCATTAGCTCCAGCTCCAGAAGATACGAGAGGTTGCATCTGAAACATTTAGCTAGCTGATGAAGAGGCGCGTTGCGAGCGCCGGATGTTCCATTGTCCCCCAATCGAGCAATGGCGTAAAACTGGCGACATCGTCAATTGTGCGCAGCGCGCTTTGTTTGGCGACTTGCACCATTCTTGGCTTAAGCGCCCATAGCAGACGCGTTGCTTCGCACTGGCCAAACGGCATCAGCCGTTGGCAGGCGGAAACGAGTCCGGCAATCGATTGGTGCAGAAACGCTTCGATCACACGATCCTCGGCAAAACTCAGCGCGCCACCGGCGAGACCGAAGGCAGTGCTGTGATGAATCATGCTGCGAGTGCTTTGCGACGCCTGACAGGCCGCAGCGACGGCCGAAAACTCTCCCAGACCCTTCACGGCCAGGATGAAATGCTGGCCCAACGCGGCGCTGGCGGCGCGGCTTTCGCGACTGGGTTTGCGCGCGCTTAGCTTCTCGTTTAAATCGAGCCACGGCGCCGGTGAAAACGTTGTGGGTGCACCCAGCCGCCATGCCACCCGGCAAAATACTGCTTCGACCAGTCCTGCCTCAAACAGATACACGTCGAAGAAATCCGGCAGTTTCGCCGGATTCAACAGCTCGGCGGACTCTAAAGACTCCAGACCGAACGAGTGCGCAAGCGAGCCGATGGGGAGCGCGCTATCGGCAAGCTGGAGCAATTGCAGTTCGGCCAAGCCGTCTGTCGCTAAATTCGAGCGTCGATCGGTTGCTTGCGGCACAGGACCTCATTCGTGATGATGTTCGTGGGAATGATCGTTATGGCTATGTCCGTGATCGTGACTATGCCCATGACCATGGCTGTGAGGCGTTCCAGTGTAGGGCGCATGGGCATCGATCACGATATGCCGATCCGATGCTGGAGCCGTGATCTCTTGTTCAACCCAAGCGACGACCCCGTCAAGTCCGGTCTGATCGCGAAGATTGGTAAAAACGAATGGGCGATGCCGCCGCATGCGGCGCGAATCACGCTCCATCACCTCAAGCGAGGCGCCAACATAAGGTGCAAGATCGATTTTGTTGATGACGAGCAGGTTGGAGCGCGTGATTCCAGGACCGCCTTTGCGCGGAATCTTGTCTCCCTCGGCCACATCGATCACGTAAATCCAAACGTCCACGAGTTCCGGGCTGAACGCGGCACTCAGATTGTCGCCGCCGCTTTCGATGAAGACCAACTCAAGGCCGGGCAAACTATTTTCCAATTCGGCGATGGCCTGCAAATTCATCGAGGCGTCTTCGCGAATTGCGGCGTGTGGACAGCCGCCGGTCTCGACGCCGCGAATGCGTTCGGCCGGAAGGGTTCCTTGCCGCAGCAGGAACTCCGCATCTTCCTTGGTGTAGATGTCGTTGGTGACGACGGCGAGGTTGTACTTGAGCCACAGTTTCTGGCTGAGGCGGTCCACCAGCGCCGTCTTGCCCGAGCCGACCGGACCCGCAACGCCGATTCGAAATGCTCGCTTGCGGCTCATTGTTTTCCTCCAGCCGCATCCAGCGCCATATTGAGCTTCAGCGTGATTCCGAGCCAGCGGCCAACGGTCGCTTCGGCCACCCGCTGTTTCACGCGCTCTTCAGGCAGGTTTCTGGCTTTGGCCACGCGCGGCACCTCAAAGAAAGCGGCGGCGAGCGTGATGTCTGGATCGAGGTCGCTAGCCGAAGTTGTGAGCAGATGGACCGGCACCGGCGTACCCGGATTTTCGGCCTTCCGCCTGACGATGTCGCCCTTAATGCGGTCGATGAGGGACTTGGCCGTCGGTCCGCTGTTCGAGCCGCCGGAGTTGACGGCGTTGTAGGGGGCGGGAATGGTCTCGGTCGGGTCTTTGGGATCGGTGTCGGTCGTGGCAGATGGCCGACCGTGAAAATATTTGTCGGCGGTGAAATTCTGGCCGATCAGTTCCGAGCCGATGATCTTGCCGTTTTTCCTGATCCGGCTGCCCCCCGCCTGATGCGGAAACAGAACATGCGCGACCGCTTCCCAGTACGGCTCGAAATCGTGTTTGCGCTTTCTCCCCAAGGTCGCCAGGCCCTCGATCAAAAACTCGCGGGTACACTCGCGGTACACTGTGTTCCATGCCTCCTGGTTCTTACAGGGCCGGCCTCGACCCGTGCCTTGTAAATACTACATGAGTCCCTACGCTATTTTCTTTCACGGTAACACGGGTTCAAATCCCGTCGGGGACGCCCAGCCTTTTCAACAACTTATGCCGGTGTCCCCGGTTGCCCGCGGTACAATGGGCTTCTCCCGAATCGTCAACGCGACTTTGCGATGCGCTGCCCGCTTGGCCGGCGTCGGAGCTTGCGCGTAGACGTCCAACGACACCTTCGTCGGAAGCGTGCCGCAATAGCTGCGCTAGTAATTGCCGCCATTCTCGGGAGCGATTTTCTTGTCTCAGGGACTCTGGTGTTGGCTGGCCTATCCACTGATCCGGCACTACTACCTGGGAGCCTATTTCAAACACCAATTCCGGATGCTTCGCCGAATCACCTAGGCTCCACTCGTGGAACGAGCAACACGATCGCCAGCGTAACGCCGTCGAACGATACGCGCTTCGATCTGCTCCTAGTCCGGAGCAAAATAGTCCCAACAGGAAAACGCTGGCGGCGACTACGAGCGTGCAGAGGACGGCTAAAACCAGCAGTGCTTTGCTGGCGGCGCCGGTGGCACTGTAAGTCGAGTAGTCAGTGGGGTACCTGCTCTCGCTCTGACCCGTCGTCCTGATGTCGCTTCATGCTGATGCCAATCCGGCGGGGGAAAGCTTCGATCTTCGCGGCCTCACTCGAGCGAGTCACCACAATTTGAGTGCTCGGGGTGTCACACACGCAATGTTAAGGTCACCTCACGATGGTTTCATGCCGCGGACGGTAGCTTCCAGTATGGGTCGCTCAAGTGTTCTTGAATCTGTGGCCCGTCTTGACCGCGAGGTGGCGGACAATGGATTCATATGCCAAACTAAAACTGAAGACTTAACGTTGCATTCGTGCTTCTCTAACCGAAAATCGGATAGAGATCGGGAGAATATCGAAGTGATTAGAAATCGTTCTCTGTCTCCGCTGCTTTGCCTTTTCCTCGTTGTGATGGGCGCTCAAGCTGCGACCAAACAGGAGTCTGTGCTTCGGGCGCGGCTGGACACCGGCCTTCGCGTGGTAGTGATCCACAACTCGCTCGCTCCCGTAGCGACCGTCGAGATGAACTTCATGGTTGGAGGTGACGAAACTCCAGTTGGTTTTCCGGGGATGGCTCATGCTCAGGAGCACATGGCGTTTCGCGGATGCTCGGGTATGACGGCCGACCAGACGGCAGCCATCTACGCGCAGCTGGGTGGTAGAAACAATGCAGACACGCAGCAGACCATCACGCAGTTCTTCGCCACCGTTCCAGCGGCGGATCTCGACGTTGCTCTTCAGGCCCAGGCGGCGTGCCTGCGCGGTATCGACGATTCTCAGCAGCAATGGGCCGAGGAGCGCGGCGCGATCGAGCAAGAGGTCGCTCGCGATCTCTCCAATCCCACCTATAAGTTCATCAGCCGCCTCAACGAGGACATGTTTGCCGGCACTCCATACGCACACGACCCGTTGGGTACGAAAAGCTCGTTCGATGCAACCAGCGGAGAGATGCTCAAGGATTTCTACAACAAGTGGTACAGCCCCGGCAACGCAATCCTAGTGATCGTGGGAGACATTGATCCTACCGCGACTCTTGCCAAGGTCAAGCAATGGTTCGGCAATATTCCTGATCATCTACTCCCGGCGAGGCCAACTGTCGATCTCAAGCCCATTAAGTCGGAGAAGTTTACGCTCGACAGCAATCTCCCATATATGCTTGGCTTTATTGCTTACCGGCTCCCCGGAACCGACTCACCGGATTATGCGGCCAGCCAGATTCTCGCCGACGTGCTGGCCAGCCAACGTGCCGATCTTTATGGAATGGTACCGGCGGGGAAGGCCCTGGCGGCGGAGTTCGGAGTGGCGGAAACCTACCCGAAGGCCAGTGTGGGCTACGGCGTGGTGGTTCTGCCCTCTGAAGCGAACGCCGACGGCGCTATTAACGAGATGCGTGGCATTCTTGCGAACTACGCCCAAAAGGGCGTGCCTGAGGATCTGGTCGCCGCGGCCATTCGAAGTGAGATTGCTCAGGCCGAGTTTCAGCGGGACTCCATCCCCGGCCTGGCCAACGTCTGGTCGAATGCGCTGGCAGCCGAAGGGCGTACGTCTCCCGAAGAGGACATTGAAGCCATCAAGCGCGTCACTCTTGCCAGTGTAAACCGCGTTGCCAAACTCTACCTCGCTGACCAAAACTCGATCACGGCGATCTTGAAGCCGGTCCCAACCGGAGAGCCAGTCGCAGGCAAGGGGTACGGCGGAGCCGAGGAAGTAACCTCAGCGCCGAGCAAGGCTGTGGAGCTCCCCGCATGGGCTGCGAGCGCACTGGCTCAGTTCAAAGTTCCTGCAAATTTCATAGAGTTTTCCGACACAAAGCTGCCCAACGGGATTCGTTTGATCGTTAAAACGGATCGGACCAGCCCAACCGTGTCCGTCGCAGGCGCGGTAAAGCACGACTCCGATCTGGAAACGCCGCCCGGGGAGGAAGGCGTCTCTGACATTCTTGACGGCCTGTTTTCCTACGGAACGCAAACGCTGGATCGGCTGGCATTCCAGAAGGCGCTAGACGACATTGCTGCAAACGAGAGCGCGGGTTTCCATTTTTCTTTGGATGTGTTGAAAGAACATTTCTCTCGTGGTATCGAACTCCTTGCGGATAACGAGCTTCATCCCGCGCTGCCGGCTCAGGCCTTCACGGTCGTCCAGCAGCAAACGGCGCAATTTGTCGCAGGACAGCTCCGGAGCCCAGGCTACAGAACCTCGCGCGCCCTCGATGTGGCGTTGCTGCCGGCCGGTGATCCCGCCTTAAGGGAGGTGACTCCGGCCACTGTTGGCAAAATCACTCTTGACGATGTGAAAAAATTTTATGCCGCCGCCTTTCGGCCGGATCTGACCAACATCGTTGTCATCGGAGACGTGACGCCGGAGGAGGCCCAGACAGTGATCGGAAAATGGTTCGGCGATTGGAAGGCCGCAGGACCCAAACCGAACGTCGAGTTGCCACCCGTCCCTGTCAACAAACCCTCCGCCGCAAATGTGGCGGACAGCCAAGCCGTGCAGGATTCAGTCACTCTTTCAGAGCAACTGAATCTCAATCGTTTCGATCCGGACTACTATCCGCTGCAACTGGGCAATCACGTCCTGGGCGGAGGCTTTTACGCCACGCGCTTATATCACGACTTGCGGCAGGTGGCGGGCTATGTCTATACGGTGGACGTAAGTCTCAGAGCATCGGAGAGCAGGGCTACGTATTCCGTCCTCTACGGTTGTAACCCGGAAAATGTCTCCAAGGCGAGAGCGCTGATTCAGCGCGATCTGGAACAGATGCGGACTCAGGACGTCTCTCCCGGCGAGCTGCAACAGGCTAAGGCTCTGCTTCTGCGGCAGATTCCCTTGGAAGAGTCGAGCGAGGAGTCGGTTGCGGGAGGAATTCTTGGGAGGGCACTAATCGGCCTGCCGCTTGACGAGCCGGTACAGGCAGCAAAGCGATACGCAGAACTGAACGCAGAGCAAGTGAAGGCCGCATTCGCAAAGTACATGCGTCCCGACGATTTTGTGCAAGTCGTTCGTGGGCCAGCTCCGCGATAGCACCGGGAGGCGGCCCACTGCGGTCCCAAATGATCCTGTGATGCTACGCACCACGCGGAATTTGTAGAAGGATAGCGCGTTCACAGTCACTGCGCGTTTTTTCCGCACTCCGCCATTTTTCGTTGAATTAGAGTTCCGGCGCAGCGGTGTCACAGCCCCATCTTGCCACCGCCAAAATGCGAAGCGAGTCGAACGAAAACTGGGTGCCAACCCGGCTTGACCTGGTTCCATTTGTGGGTCCAGCTTTCTGGCTCGTGTTCGTAAGTTCTTGAAAAATATGCTCCTGAGCCTTCCTGAGCGCTCCCCGTAACTCGCTAACTACAAAGCAGCTCGCAACTTTCACACGGTGGACGAGGCGGCATCGAAGCTGCGCACCGAGTTGGGCAAATCGCTGGCGACGGTGCAGAAGTTTGATTTTCCGCTGGCAGAGGCTTGGGAGGAAGAGTGTTCAACGGTCAAGCCAGCCGTCGCGAAACCCTGCGCGCCGAAGGCCGTCGACGATATACCGGCATCGCCGGATAAGCTTCCAAACAAGCTCCGTGTGATAGTTTTCATTCATCAGAAGAATCGGACCCTCATTCAAGCCGAAGGTCCACGGAGACGCCCAGCTGCCTTGATTGGTGCTGCTCTGAGGATAGGTCGGATTAAAACTGGCAACGAATCCATATGGACTGCGCCCTTTCGATTCAAGAACCTCGACGATGTGACGGATCGTTTTTACCACGATCTCAGGCGCAAACGGGAGAGATGTCGCTACCGCCCAGGGTGAAATGGTCCCGTCATCTGGACCGAATGGAGCGCCTCGGGATTCATAGCCGAAAAATACTCTTCGGACACCGTTCACCTCAAGAGCCGCTGGTCCAGGTCCGTCGCTCGCGGTTAACCCCCACACATATTCGTTATAGTGAGCGAACCCCAGTGGGTTCTCGATTCCATATTGCCTGTGAATATACGTGGCCCGTCGGCTGTTCTCAAAATAATCGATTCCCGTCTTCCGATTGAAGCGTCGTGTATGCCGCGAAAGTCCACCCATAGAT
>Ga0302326_10034308_pt1 | contig 10058 bp, 6 predicted proteins | sample Palsa_T0_3_FD_202264 | JGI IMG/M metagenome (GOLD analysis project Ga0302326, IMG submission 202264) | Peat permafrost microbial communities from Stordalen Mire near Abisko, Sweden - Palsa_T0_3 | ecosystem: Environmental > Terrestrial > Soil > Palsa > Peat permafrost | place: Sweden: Abisko...
ACGGTTGCAGCGGATGAGGATCTGTGCGGGATGCTCCTGGATTTCGCCGCGCAGGCTCTGGATCTGGCCTTCGGCCACGACGTAGCCGTTGCTCAGCAGGATCACCTGATCGGAAATCACATCGACTTCGTGCAAAATGTGGCTGGAGATGATCACGTAGCAACCTTGCACCGCCGCTGCTCGAAACAGTGCGATCATTTCCGCGCGCGCCAGCGGGTCCAGTCCGTTTAGAGGTTCGTCGAGCACCAGCACTCGCGGATCGTGCGCCAAGGCCTGTGCCAGGCGGATTCGCTGGCGCATCCCTTTGCTGTAGCCGGCGACATTGCGCTCGGCGGCATCGACCAGGTTGACGCGCTCGATGGCCCGCCAGGCGAGTTGAGCGGCGCTTTCCGAATCTCGGCCTCCCAGCCGGAGATAGGAATACACGAACTGATATCCCGTGAGCCCCTTGGGAAAGGCGTCGAACTGCGTGCAATAGCCGAGAATATTGAAGAGCGCTTGCGGTTCGTCGGTGCGGTATCCCAGCACATGGATGCTCCCCCGCGAGGGCCGTACTAAGCCGGTCAGCAAATTCATCAGCGTAGTTTTGCCCGAACCATTTGGCCCCACCAAACTCGTGATTCCAGCGGGAATCGAGAGATTCACACGGTTCACGCCCAAAATCTCGCCGTAGAACTTCGAAACGTTTTCTAGAACGATGCGATCGTTCATGCGGCCCTCCTGCATGCGACCGCGCTTCACTGGATCACCTCGTAGGCGCGCACTTTGCGCACGAGCAGGGCCAGGCAGAGGGCACAGTAGGCTAAGATCGCGATCCAAGCCTGAAGGACGGGCATCGCACGCTCGGCTTCAATTCCGAAAAGGGAGGTCCATACCGTTGCCATCAAATACACAATGTTGAGGAAGTCCCCCAATTGCGTGCGCATTACGTTGTTGACGGCTTGGGCGAAACCGGCGCCAAAGAATAGAACTCCCAGCAGTATGGCACCGGCCACGATTCTCCATTTCACCCACGCCGACAGCGCCATCGCGAGCAGCGACAGAAATACGATCCATAGTAAGAAAGAAACGACCAGGCTGCCAGCAATCCAGAGGTGATCCCACGCCCAAGCCGGACCCGCCAAGACCGCCTGCACGGCGAAAAGAACGAGGCCAGGAACCCATGTCACCTGCGAAAGCAGGATCGCCAGCACCGACGACTTGCCCAGAACATATTCCACCCGCGAGAAAGGGCGGCAAAAATACAGCGGTAGCGCCCCATTCGCGATATCCGGTGAAATCAGGCCGGGCCCCGTAAACGCGGTCAGAAGAAACACCAGCACACCCTGCACGTTTACGAAGTAGAAGAAGAACTTGCTGTCGATGACCATAAACCGGCTGGCGGCTCCGCCGAATACCTCAAGAAAGCTCAAGTTGTGGGCCAGGTAGATTGCGCATAAACAGACCACTGGATAAAAGAAGCAGAGGGCAAACAATCCCGTTTGGAACTTCGAGCGAAAGAGGTTTCTCTGTGAATAACGAAACAGAACCAGGCACCGCGACCATGCTGGAGTCAGTGGCCCCGAGTACGACGCGTAGCTGCGCCTATAAACCGCCATCAACCCTCCCTAGCCTTCCATTCTCAATTTTCCATCGCTTTCATGAAAATATCCTCGAGCGTGTCGCGCCTGAAATTAAGACGGCGGATGCGAACCTCGCGCTCTGCCGCCAAGCGATAGATGTCCCGAACCTCAATTCCATCCGCAAGAATCATCTTCATGTGGTTCGCCGTGACCGCGCATTCGCAGCCGAGTCTCTCGATCGCTTCGGTGAAGTCGCCATTCGCCCCGTAAGTTTCCAGCTCCAGAAATCGTTTGTTGGCGCGCCGCTCTGCTTCCAGGTTCGAGTAGTGAGCGATTCGTCCTTGCTTCAGGATCAGCACCTCATCGCACGTGTCTTCCACATCGCGCAGCAGATGCGAGCACAGCACGATGCGCAGTTCGTTGCCGTCGCGGATTTCGCGGATCATGCGGATCATGCGCTGGCGAGCCAAGGGATCGAGACCGTTGGTCGGCTCATCGAGAATCAGCAGCTGGGGTCCATGAACGATCGCCTGCGCCAGCTTGGCCAGCTGCTTCATCCCCAGGGAATACGTTCCCAGCTTGCGATAACGCGCTTCTGCCAGTCCCACGTAGAACAGTGCCTCGTGCGCCCGCTCCAGCGCTGTGGAAGGAGGCAGGCCCGAGAGTTCCGCCATCATGCAAACGAATGAGACCGCGCTCATTTGCGAGATGAACGCATCGTTTTCCGGCATGTAACCAACGAGACTGCGGATTTGCCTGGTTTCCCTCCGGATGTCGTAGCCAAACACTTGCGCCGAACCCCTGGAGGGTGCGTAGAAGCCGAGCAGAGTATTGATCAGAGTAGACTTGCCCGCGCCATTTGGACCTAGCAGTCCGATGGCGCGTCCGCGCAAAGAACACGTGAGATCCCGCAGGATTTCGCGGCGGCCAAACTGAACCGATAAACCATGGAGTTCGACGAGTGGCGTCCGCGGAGCGGCAGACGGACTTTGCTCATTCTCGACGTCTGCGGCTCCGTGTTGTATCGCCATATTCACCAAACTCACTGAGACTGCGGTCGGGGTGCACGATCGCTCGAATTGGCCGAATTGCTAAGGGTTCTGCCCAACAGCATCTGGGGCAAGAAAGGCCCATTATCGCCCATCGTCAGCAGCGTACCCAGGTCGAATCCCATAAAGCCGGTATTGCTCGCAACCACGATTCGATCGGGCTTGCCATAGGCATAAATCAGGCCCGGCGCGGAGTTCGCTGTCAGCACATCGATCGATCGCCTCTGCTGTGAGGTCAGCGCTCCGCTCGATTTCAGTTGCTCCGCGATGGGGCCGATCACCGGCCCGATATTGTGATAGAAGATCGCGGAGAAGTTCGTATATCCATCGCTCGGGAGAAGCGCTTGAAATGCCGATGCATGCGTCAGGGTATAGCCAGCCTGGCGATCTTGAATGGCGCGCGCGAGTGTGCCGCGATCGGGTGCGGCAATCAGATAACTGTCCACGAACGTGTAGTCGACCTCTGAATTCGCGCGCTGCAAGTTGCTGATCACAAAGTAAGTCTGCGAGCCAACTTGCCGCTTGGCGAGCTGCAGGGAGCGGCCTTCCGCGGAACCCTCGCGATTGTAAGTGTCCACCAGTTTCGCGATGGTCGCCTGCAACGTCGCCGGATCATACACTTCCAATATCAGTTTCCACCGCGGTGTCGGCAACATGGGGCCGTCGAAGGCCATGGTCACTTCGCCGCCGAGCGGAGCCGCAAGGTCGTCCAGCACGTTTACGCCTGTCTTGGCCTCGAATTCCGAAAGATGCTGGCTGAAGTTCGCATCGCCAGTCCCCATCATCTGGAAGAGTCCTTCCATGATGCTCCTCGGATTCCGAATGACCGCCGACGTCACCATACTGGCCTCGGGTGAAACAAATTCCAACGAGCCCATGGAAGCCGGCGCGGCCAGCCACGATGCCACTCCCTGGCGTTCAGAAGCGAACGTCAGGTCGGCACGATTGTCGGTCTTGCCGCCAACTTCGCGGTGTTCCATCGTCAGGTATCTGACGTCTCCGATCCCTGGCGGCAGGTCGTGGTTGCTACCATCTTGTACGTTGCCCGCGACGATTTGTTCCATGTCCGCACACAAGAGCCATCCCGCCCCCTCCTGATACGAGCGAACAATCTGCTGGTAGAGCGGTGTTTCGGCAAAGTGACGGGCGCTGGATTGTTGCACCCGTGCCGCTGCGCGCTGCAGTTCGGCGGCATCCGAGCTCGCCATCAACAAGTCATCCTTTATATAAACAAGAAGTGCCTGTCCCTTCGCAGAGGAGACTGCCCACGGACTGCGAGTCATCTGCAGAGCGGACTGCGATCCTTTCGAACTGAGCCGCCGGTTTTCCTTTTCCAGAAACGATTCCAGCCCCGGTTGGCGCACCCTGGCGAGCATGACCGGTGCTCCGTAGGTCGGACCGTTCTTTCCCACGGCGACTACGATCTCGTCGCCCAGATAGCTACTGAACGTCTTTAATTGATCTACTACGTCCTCGATCTTTGGTCCGTTACCCTTTTGCTGCTGATGCCACCATTGGCGCAGCGCCGGGCTCTGCCGCAAGCGGTCCTCGAAGATCTGACTGGCCTCCCCTAGAGTGGCCGCGAGATTCGGAATCGCCACGTAGACGACGGTGTCATCCGGAACGTACGACACTAGGTCGGAACTGTAGCGCAGGCCCGGGCCCGGAATCGCCGCAAACTGTTTCTGCAGGACGGCAAAGTCTCCCAGCAAGGCAAGGTATTTCGCTGCGTTCCTGCTCCAGGCGATTTCGTCTGAGATGGGATTTGTCGAGACATTGGCGCTTGAAGTCACCTCGTCCCCGGCGTGCAGTTCGCTCGTCCGCTCGCCGTAGTCCACTCGCACCACACCCTCGATCACGGCCACACGCGAGCCTTTGATGCCACGATTGACCGAGAAAATCGTCCCTTTCACCGAGACCAGGCCATCGCCGGTCGCCACATAGAGCCGACCTGTACGCTGCTTCGCCGCTTGAACGATCACCTGGCCGCCATCGAGATGAATCGTCGTGCCCTTCCATTCGCGCGACAGCGAAATGTCGGCCCGCTCTCCCATCTCAACCAGCGAACCGTCGACCAGCCGCACCACCGCTCTGGCTCCTTTGGCTGTCCGGATCTCATCTCCGCTCCATATCTCATATCCCGCCGGAACGATATGTACGGTGTCACCCTTCACGGCATAGAGGGAACCATCCACATTCTGCACCACGCCGCGAACGCCTTGTTGCCCTGGGACGACGCCCCGGGACAGCGCGAGCGCGACAAACGCAACCACGGCCACCGCAGCTGCCGCCATCGCCCACCGCCATACCGGCAAATTACGCCGCCGCTTTATTTCTGGCCGCCAAACGGTTTGCTGTTCGCCGTCGCGGGCGCGCTCCACGGCGTGCCGGCACGCAACACAGGCGTGCACGTGGTCCTCGAGCAACAGAGCCCGTGCTCCCGCCAGTTGTTTCCCCAGGTATTGCGGAATGAGTGCCTGAAAATCCTCACAGCTGCGCAACTTGTGCGTGCTGGCGTCCGTCACTGGCGTTCCGGCAATCGAGTTCCAGGCGCGTCCGGCCGCCTGGGCAACCACCTGGTCATCCACTTGTTCGTTGCGAATCGCCGACAGCAAACGGTCGAATTTCTCGTTCTTCATGACTTGTCTCCTCTAAGTTGCGCTCGCGTTTCCAAGCTCCGCCTACGAGCGAGATGGCAATGTAGGCAGCAATTCCGGCCACGGCCCAGACGACCGCGTGGCCGGTGACGGCACCAATGGCCGCGCCCATGACGGCCCCGAGTGCCACAGACAGGCCGAGCGATCGGGCGTGGTTAAGTTCCTCTTGCATGGCATACCTCTCAAAATCAGCCGTTCGTTGAACGGGAATACGAACGAAAATACGGAAGAAGCTCCTTGCGAAGCTGTTGCCGGGTACGATGGACAATGACAGCCACCAGTACCTGGGAAATGCCAAGCATCTGCGCAATCTGCGGATTGCTGAACCCTTCCAGGAAGCGCAACGCGAAGATCTCCGCCGGCCTCGGCTTAAGTTGAGCGAGCGCCCGCCCCAAGGCTTGCCGCAACTCTGGCATGTGATCGCCCGCATCGTGCGCTGCCATCTCGTCGGGCAGATCCGGCAGTTCGACAGCCGGGTTGGCCTTTCGCCACCGCATTACATCCAGCGCTGCATTGATGGCCGCCCGTCGTAGATAGCCTTGCTGATTCTCGACCGTGTCTTCGACCGCATCAGCGTTCGCTCCCCGGCGTGCGAGCCGCAGAAAGACTGTCTGCAGCACGTCCTCCGCATCCGCAGCGTTGCCCGTAATCCGGTACGCTGTGCGGAACACCAGACCGTGGTGCGCCCGAAAAGTCCGTTCGAGTTCGTCAGAGATCGCTATCGCCGACTCCTCAACCAACACGCTTGGCAGGGTACGCCTCCTGTCACTCTCTTTCACAACTAAAGACGGTTGCCACCCTGGATTATTACAGCCACCCCTCACTAAGAGTCACACCAGAGAGACATTGAGCAATTATCGGGAGCCAGCCCACGCGTACTTCATCTTGGGCCAGGACGACGATTCTAGATCGAACGTACCCGTGGGCATTCCGATAATTCGGTTGCCGACGGAAGGCACAGCTCAGAATAGTTTTGTTTTTAGGGAAACTCCGCGACTAGGCCATGGGAAGATAAAGGACGGCTCGTGCGCCCGCAGCTTTGTTCGTTGGCAACAGCCAGCGCACCCTTTTATACAAGGTCCCCTCTTTTCTGACTGGCGCGCGAAAACCTCCCTATGCGATTGTCACATTTAGGAGTGATCCCTTGTTGGCCTGATCCCACGAGCCAACAATAGGGGGACGGGCTGACCGGAATCTCAATTCTGAATCTCGCGGCGAACAATCATGAAATCAATTGGGGGGGCAACTACCTAGGTCCAGAAACCTCGAAGCGGACTTATGGCTCGAGGCTTCGGCACCGCCGCCCTCCAGTCGGACTTTTGGAGCCGAGTCACCGATGGGATGGTCCTCAGCATCGTTGCTATAAGTGCAGGGCGTTCATTCGCGGACTCTCGTACACGTCATCCTCGCCCGGATACCTAAGCTCGCTGTCAAATCCTCCCGTTTCCTTCGCCAAAGCCCAGACCAGACTCTCTCCGGCCGGTAAGGTCTTCGGCTGCCTGTCGTACACCGGATCTCTGTACGCATATTCCGCATCAACCGGCCGCCAACCCATCTTACGGAACATCGCGATCAGATCACCGAGAAAAAGGGCGTTCAGTCCGCTGTGATGCAGGACCAACGTATGTCGTAGTGGTCGGCCGAGGACGCGTCTGCTCAGCGAGTCGTAGAATTGCGCCCGCTCCCAGATATGCTGTAGAAAAAAGTCGCGATATCCCGTCAGGTCTGCGTGGGGCTGCGTCTGAGTCCGCTTTTCCAGTCGCGCATCGATTGTCCAATCGGACGCGTCGATCGTTGCTCGACCCATGCGGTACCCATGGGCCTGCAAGAAAGTGCGCATTCCGTCGCGCTTTTCCGAGGTGTCACCCTCTTTGAAAAACGGATAACGAAACAACGGGGTGAAATGTGAATAGCCTTGAATCAGAGGTTCGTTCTTCAGCGCGTCGGCTTCGAATTCGGCGAGCGTCACTTTCTTGAATCCGTCTGGATCATCATCTGTGCTCACATTGAAGTAAAGATGGGAGTACGAATGATTACCGATCAAGTGTCCGGCACGATCCCAGGCGGCGACCAGTTGTTTCCCTGGCGCGCTATCCACTCGCTTACCACAAACAAAGAGGACTGATTTGATTTTGTCGCTATCCAGCGAGGAGAGAATGCGCTCGTTCACTTCTTGCCATGTCAGACTCGCCCCACCATCGGTGGTTGGATCATCAAACGTCAAGGCAATCTCCGGAACTGGGGAGTTTGCCGAAGCTCGCGGCAAACCGCCCAGCGTTCCCGCAATGGCTGCATAGCGCAAAAACTCTCGACGGTTCATGCGTTCAATCATCCCTACGTAGGCGGGAATCTCTCAAAAAGCGAGTGTACCGCTCAGGCGCTCTTTCCGTCATTCCAGGAAAAGCGACGATCAAAAGCACAATCGCTGCGACGGTGCCGCACAGCTTGTCGTGTGACACGAAGCGATCCAGAAACGCTAAGGGGAAATCACTCCAGCAGTTCCCTTGGCGCCTGACCCGTTTTCGAAAGATCTCCTCGAAATCCGACTTCGGAACAACATCGTCGGAGGCCGCGTGAAAACGTAACTTCCGGTTGGCCGCCACTCAGGGAGATGCCGCGATCGATTCCCGGGAATGACTTCTCGTTCCTGATCGGGAACGCTCCGCAAATTGCCGTCTCTAATTCTGCGGTTGAAGTGTTGAAGCGAAAGAATATAATTGCGATCTCACAGATGGCCCTCAGCGCTGGCACAAAATTCGGTCCCTACGAAATCGAATCGCCGTTAGGTGAGGGCGGCATGGGCGAGGTGTACCGCGCCCGCGATGTCCGCCTTGGTCGAACCGTAGCCATCAAAGTTCTTGCGTCGCATCTTTCCTCTTCGGCCGAACTGAAGCAGCGCATGGAGCGCGAGGCCAGAGCGATTTCTGCGCTGAACCACCCTAACATCTGCCATCTCTACGATATTGGGTCGCACGACGGAACCGATTATCTGGTAATGGAGTTTCTGGAAGGGGAGACCCTAGCGGAAAGATTGCGCAAAGGCGCAATGCCACTTAACGAAGTCCTCAAGATTGCAATCGCCATTGCTGAGGCGCTTACCGTCGCGCATCGGCAAGGGATTGTGCACCGCGATCTTAAACCAGGCAACATCATGCTCACGCGGGCAGGCGCCAAGCTGATGGATTTCGGTTTGGCCAAGGCCACGAGCCCGACCCTGGGCGTTTCAGGATCCAGCGCGCCTCTGTTGTCCGCAGCTCGCACGATGAGCGAGGCCAGCCCAGTGTCTCCGCTGACCACGGCAGGATCAATCATCGGCACTATCCAATACATGGCCCCGGAACAACTCGAGGGCAAAGAGGCCGACGCTCGATCGGATCTGTTTGCGCTAGGCGCGATTCTTTACGAAATGGTGACGGGCAACCGGCCTTTCGCGGGCCGCAGCCAGATCAGCGTTGCCAGCGCCATCCTTGAGAAAGAACCTGAGCCAATTACCGTGACTCACCCCCTTACGCCACCTGTGTTCGAGCAAGTCGTGGCAAACTGTCTGGCCAAGAATCCTGACGACCGTTTCCAGAGTGCGCATGACCTGAGTCTCCAACTGAAGTGGATTGCGGGAGGTAAAGCCCCAACTGTCAAGCCCACAGAGTATGGAACAACAAGACGAGAAAGCATCCTTGCGGCCGTGGCAGGCACGCTGGCACTCCTACTGATCGCATCGGCGATCCTGTGGCGCACCAGCCGCCCTATTAAACAGACCGCATATTTTTCTGCACCGCTCGGGTTCTCGGCTCGAGACGTAGCGGTCTCGCCCGACGGCCATACTGTCGCCGTTGTTGGCCGGGATTCCGAGCGAAAAAACCTTTTGTGGATCTATGAGCCCGGCGATCCGCAGGCGAAGGCAATTCCCAACACTGAGGGAGCCAATTTTCCGTTCTGGTCTCCCGATGGCAGGTCGCTTGGATTTTTTGCAGACGGAAGATTAAAGAGGCTGGATTTATCAGGCGGGCCGGTGCAAACGCTCTGCGAGGCCCAGACCGGCCGCGGCGGTGCCTGGAACAAAGACGGTGTCATCGTGTTTACTCCCAGCGGACAGTTGGGTTTTGGCCTGTATCGAATCGCTGCTTCCGGAGGCACGCCAACACAAATCACATTTCCAGACAGGGAGCACGCGGAAGACAGCCACCGCTGGCCTGTTTTTTTGCCTGACGGAAATCACTTTCTATACTTGGCGATGGACCTTTCCGGTCGGAAGACTCTCTCTTCCATTTATGTGGGTGCCCTGAATTCGAGCGAGAAGCACCTCATTACACAAGCGAGAGCGAACGCCAATTATGCCGCGCCTGGTTATTTGCTCTTTTACCGCGACCAAACCCTTTTTGCGCAACGGTTCGACGCGAAGAAGCTCGAACTGAGCGGAGAACCCACTCCTGTTCTCACAGAACTTGAATACTTGCCGCGAATTCAGAGGGCGGTGTTCGCGAGTTCCGACAGCGGCGTTCTGGTCGCTCAGAGATCATCCGGCGACACGGGTGCGTCGCAACTTCTTTGGTTTGACCGCAAGGGGCAGCAAGTTGGAGTCGCAACCAAGCCGGGTGTTTACGGCAACATCGCCCTGTCGCCGAACGGGAAGTTCGTTGCCGCAGATGCCATGGATCTTGCCACTACGAATACCGATCTCTGGATCTACGATCTCGAAAACGAGAGCGCCAAGCGGCTGACGTTCGATCCCGCCATCGATTCCACGCCTCTTTGGAGTCCGGACTCAACCAGGCTGGTGTTTACTTCGGACC
>Ga0302326_10034309_pt1 | contig 10058 bp, 5 predicted proteins | sample Palsa_T0_3_FD_202264 | JGI IMG/M metagenome (GOLD analysis project Ga0302326, IMG submission 202264) | Peat permafrost microbial communities from Stordalen Mire near Abisko, Sweden - Palsa_T0_3 | ecosystem: Environmental > Terrestrial > Soil > Palsa > Peat permafrost | place: Sweden: Abisko...
CCGGACGGTACAGGGTTTTATTATTCTCATCGCGAACTGCACGATTCACGCCCCAACTATCGCGCAGCGTTCTGGCATCGGTTTGGCACAGAGAAATCACAAGACCGGGAGACGTTCGTTGCCGGAGAAGAGTCAAATCTGTTCCTGGGAATTCTTAACTCCCCAGAAGTGAATTTGTTGGCCTACGTCGTTTTTTGGGCTGGCAAGTCACCCCGGACCTCTGTTTATCTGGTAGAGGCGTCAGCTGAGCTATCTGAGGCCAAGCTTGCAGTTAAGGAAATCGAAGGTTGCTTCGTACCGTTTTTCGTGCATGGCCAATTGCTGGCGTACACCGACTTCGCGGCGCCGAATTTCCGCATCGTCCGAATCGATCTAGCAAATCCTGATCCCTCGAGTTGGCGGGAAGTCGTGCCCGAGTCCGACAGGCGCATTCAGCAGTTTGCGGTTGCGGGTGACCAAGTATTTCTGACTCGGATTGATCGTTTCTCCACGGAAGTTGAGGTCTTTGGCCTTGATGGAGGACAGAAGGAGGCCAATGCTTTTCCTACGTGCGGGACCATCGACTTGCTCAATCGGACGAACGCTACGGAGAAATTGTTCTACAGCTACACTTCAATTTCTGAACCCAGCGCGGTTTATTGCTACGACCCGCGCCGAGAAGAGGCTATCGCTTGGAGTAAAGTAAGTTCTCCAGTCGATCCTTCCGAGATCGTAGTCGAGCAAACTGCATACTTTTCCTCGGACGGGACCTCGGTTCCACTTTTTCTCGCCGCCCGCAAGGATCTCTTTCATTCTTGTCCGCTGCCGACTTTTCTGACGGGCTACGGTGGCTTTGGGAGTTGCGTAACGCCTCGATTCACTGCGTTCGCCACGTTCCTCATGGAGCAGGGGTTTCTATTTGCGGTCCCGGCGTTGCGTGGTGGCTCTGAGCTGGGGGAGCAGTGGCATCGCGCCGGCAAGGGCGAAAATCGCCAGAATTCATTCGATGATTTTGTGGCGGCGGCTGAGTGGCTTATCGCAGAGGATCGATCCGTATCCAGCCGCATCGCGATTGGCGGTGGATCTAACGCTGGCTTGCTTGTTGGTGCTGCCATTACGCAACGGCCTGACCTGTTTCGGGCCGCGATTTGTCTTGGTCCATTACTCGACATGGCGAGATATCACCTCTTTGATTTTGCCGCGGGATGGGCAGACGAATATGGGTCACCAGAAGATCAACGCGACTTTCAATCTTTATTGGCCTATTCGCCCTACCACCGCGTCTTGGAGAACGTCGCCTATCCGGCGGTGTTGCTCATCTCGGGAGACGCAGACACTCGATGCAATCCGATGCACGCACGCAAGATGGCGGCGCGCCTGCAGGCTGCAACTGGTTGTTCCTATTCGATTCTGCTCGACTACAAAACGGGCTGGGGTCACACACCGGTTCAACCTCATTCGACAAAGATCGAGGCACTGACGGACAGACTCGCTTTCGTCTGCAATGAACTTGGAATTCAGGTGAAGCCAGAGAGGTCATTGTGATTCTGTTCCTCCAAGCGTTGTTCGTGCTCTCGGTCTACGACATTCTGAGCGCTCTTTGCCGTTTTCAGACCATTTACTCGATGGTAAGAGGCTGGAAGGTCACCGGCGAGACTGATGAGGCGGGCATCATCGATAGGGTATGCATGGTGGTCAACTACGCCTGCGTTTGGTACCCGAAACAGGCTCTTTGCCTGCAGCGATCCTTCGTCACTACCTATTTGCTCAGGAAACACGGCGTCGCAGCACTCATGGTCCTGGGAGCGCAGAAGCTGCCCTTCAAGGCTCACGCCTGGGTTGAAGTCGACGGGCAAGCCATCAATGAAAGATCGAACGTCCAGGCTACCTACGCTGTTTGGGACAAGTGCTAGTGAGGAGAACGATATGAGCGTGCAGGCAGGGATCTGGAACTTTGAGGGGAGACCGATCGACCGCAAGCTTCTCGCGGACATCAGTGAGTCTCTAAAACACCAAGGTCCAGACGGCGAATCCTGCCATGTGGACGGTTCCATTGCGCTTCTCTATCGGCCCTTTCATACCGCCGCCGACTCACGCCGGGAAAAACAGCCATACTTCTCGCGCCGGGGCTTCATCCTCACCTGGGACGGCCGCCTCGACAACCGCGATGAACTCATCCCGGAACTGCGTAACGACCTTGAAGCAAACCCAACCGATGTTGCCATTATCGCTGCTGCCTTTGACCGCTGGGAGTCCGATTGCTTCCGTCGCATCGTCGGCGACTGGGCGGTCTCCATCTGGAAACCGGAAGAGCGCGAACTCCAGTTCGCCGCCGACTACTTGGCCATCCGGCACATATTCTATTACCACAAGAACGATCAAGTTTGGTGGTCAACAGATCTAGGTCCTTTGGTGCTTCTCTCGGGCGCCAAGTTGCACGTCGACGACGACTTCATCGCGGGATACTTCGCCAACGACCCCGACGCCCATTTAACACCGTATCGTGAGATTCGCGAAGTTCCAGCAGGTCAATTTGTCCGTATTGGTAAGGGTGGCGTCTCGGTCGAGCGCTTCTGGCGCTTCAGTCCCAAGTCGCGAATCCGTTACCAGACCGATGCCGAATACGAAGAGCACTTCCGCCATTTGTTTCGGCAATCAGTGCGCCGCAGGTTGCGTTCAGACTCCCCGATCCTCGCGGAACTTAGCGGCGGCCTCGATTCCTCGTCAATCGTGTGTATGGCCGACGACATCATTGCCAAAGAGGGAAACCACATCCCTCGACTTGACACGATCTCTTACTACGACAACACCGAGCCGAATGGGGATGATTCGATTTACTTCCCGAAGGTCGAGCAGAAGCGGGGAAGAGCGGGCATTCACATTGATGGCAGCAAACTCGGGACGTCCCCGGCCTCGCTTGAATGCACAGATTTTTGCCCTCTGCCCGGAGCCCTCGGCTTTGGACAGAAGCTTGCCGCCGAGCGGGCGGATGCCGTCCGCTGTGGGGGATATCGGGTCATCCTGTCAGGTATTGGCGGCGACGAATTCCTTGGTGGAGTCCCTGATCCTCGCGCACACTTGGCCGATCTCATCGTGCAGTTCAAGCTCGTTTGCCTCGCTAAACAGCTCACCGCCTGGAGCTTGGTCAAACGAAGACCTTGGATTCGACTTCTCTGGCAGTCCGCAATCGAGGCGCTACCTCCTTCCCTGGGCCAATATTTGATCAAGGAGGCCAAAGTTGAATCCTGGATCCGGAAAGACTTTGCCGAGCGCACCAGACTGGCCGTCCGACGGCTGGGTGTTGATGAATACCTCGGCCTCTGGTTACCCACCCGCCGCTCATGTATTGGCGGTGTCTTTCTGATGGCCAGTAAATTATCCAAGTATACGCCGCCAGTATCTGCGCTCGAAGAAGCCCGCTTCCCATATCTTGATCAGAATCTGATCGAGTTCATTCTTTCGATACCCGCCAGTCAGCTATTGCGACCCGGTGAGAGACGTTCACTCATGCGGCGGTCGCTGGCCGGCATCGTGCCTCAGGAGATCCTGTCGCGTCGCAGCAAGCAGATCGGTGTGCGCACACTTGTTCTGGTTCTGGAAAAGCACTGGGATGACCTGCAAAGCGTCTACGCGAAATCCTTGAGTTCGCGCCTCGGTTACATACATGAGGAGCGATTCGTGAAAGTGATTTCCGACGTCCGCAGTGGGAAAGCTGTTCCAATCGTGCAAATTCTCAGGGCGATATCGCTGGAATATTGGCTACGTAATCTAGCTGGCCGTGGGCTGGTCGATGCTCCCACAGCTTCCTCGTCACTGACGAGACAAAATGAATTGCAGGCGACTGCGTAGTCACAACCAGCAACGATCTTCCGTACCCAGCACGATCGGGACGGAATATTCTAACAAAGGAGCAACTCTATGAACTACACGAAGCCAGAAGTAGCAGTACTCGGAAAGGCAGTCGGCGTGATCGAAGCCACCCACCGAAAGGACGGTACGGTGATTCCTGATTTTCCGCTGCCCAACGTGAACCCGGCCTATGACCTGGACGAGTAAACTCTCCTAAGCGCCAAACACGTGAGCAGTGGCGCTTCCCTTTCCCGGCTGCCACAAGCAGCCGGGAAGAATTGTTTTACATCCCATGATGGAATGCAGTCGGATCGGGGTGAGGGACGATGTGGCCGGCCGAAGTGAAGAGCAAACACAGATAACTATTTCGGAAAGGAAACGAACCGTGACTTACACGAAACCACACGTAGCCGTTCCAGGAAATGCGGTACACATGATCGAATCGGAGAGGATAGATAAAGGGACCCACCGATTGTTCCTCATTCTCCGCCCCAAGGTGAACCCAGTCTATGACTTGGATGCGTGACCTGCCACAGGCCCGGGTTTTACGAATTATTGGGCCTTAACGTTCGCACTGCCATCAGCAGTTAGGGTCCGGAAATTACGCCATCGTTTATATTGGTCGGCCTTTGCCGGATCAAGATCCTCCTCGCCCTTCAGCCAAAAGCAGAACCAATCCACATCGCCCTGTTGCGAAATCATGCGATCCCAGGGCTTCTCCAGCGTGTGCTGCCCGTCTAGTATGTAAATCATTTCTACAGGCTTGCCGAGTCGGGTTAGTCCGGAAAACCAAGGCCAGTCCCCCAGCAAAGTTATTGGAGACAGGGTCTGAATGCGAAGTGGGGTTTCAACCTTGTCCATAAGAAACGCAGGCGACACCTTGAACCATTTGAGCAAGCCCCTTCCGAAAGGAGAAGCCCCGATCGTCAGATCGGAGTCACCGTTCAGCGTTTGGTTGGTGTTTGAGAATGCCATGTACTGGAAATAGCTATAGTCAACGCCATCGGCCACATCTGCCGCGGCGAAGTGATGTTTTGAGTGAGTGAGCACATACATAACGTACCAGTAGCTCCGGCTAAAACCGGTGATGCCAACGCGATCTCGATCTATCAGCCCTTTGCCATCCAAAAAGTCAATGCCGCTGTCATAGGTTGCCATGGCCGCGGGAGCTTCTTTGGGTGTCTCCACCAGATGCCAGTCGGGATCTGGGACTTGCAAAACGAAGAATCCTTTGCCCGCCAGCGCCTGGGCTGCAAAAGCGGTGGTCCACGGACCATCGATCCAAAATCTGTCCGGATTCCATCCGTGGGTCTGAATGACGAGTGGGTATTTCTTCCCGGCCACATAGTCCACCGGCCAATACAGGCCGCCCTTGACTGCGTGGTGGCGAGAAGTTTTCCAGACAACCTCTTCGACTCTTGCCAGAACGAGACCCTGGAACTGGGGGTTCAAGTCCATCAGTAGCGACTTCTGGCCGCCGCCAGGATCCACGGCAAAGATTCGCGGAGGCTGGTTCAGGCTCTCTTCGAGAACGATATCCGGCAGAGAGGGTGCTGCTTTTGCTTGCTCTTGCGGGACGCTGGACCGGGACCAAATGCCATTGTCATTCCTGAAGTAGGCTTTTCGGCTAGGTTTCCCGTTGAGGCTATCGATCCTCCCAACATCGCAGACGACATCTTTGGTCTTGGTATTCCAGTCCAGAAGCCTTAAGTCCTCGTCGCTTATCTTGACGAACTCGTGGCTGGAAATATTAACTTCCACTAGGAAGGTATGGTTCTTTCTCCGGGTACGTTCCGCCGCATCCTCAATATTCAGCGGCAGATAGGCATCAGATAGAACAACGGACTGGCTGTCGGACGACCACGCTACCTCCGACCCACCAAGAGGAGGAATTGGTCCATCGAGCAAGAGACGACTCATACCCGTGCGTGTATCCACCAACTCGTACTGCAAGACCGAGGTCCTCGCTCCCGGTGCGGAAGGATTGCGTCTGGAGGCCTGCAGGAATCGGTCTTCATACTGGGTCCAAATGGCGGGCACATGAGTGGCCTCCGTCTGGAGGACAAGGTGGAGGCCATCCGGCGAGAGCGACATCTCGTACGATCCGATGCGGCCTTCGGTCGTTATCCTAGTTTCAGCCTCACTTCCAGCTTGTTTTATGAACAAGGCCCGGTCGTCGTATTCTCCTCCGCCATGTTTCCCCGCAATCAGATCGGACAACAACTCGCTGGTGACGCTGATACCCCGTCGCGCGGTGTTCTCGTTTATCAAAGATGATGACGGGGTTTCGGCGGCAAAGACAAGTTCGCCACCCTTCGATGCGGCAACGAAAGAACTTAGATTGGTTGCATGACTAGTGAGTTTCTTCAACTGCTTAGAGCTGCACTTGAGTGAATAGAGTTGCGTGGTTTCGCGTGGATTCTCGCCGAGAAATAGGATGGTGTCGTTGTCATCCAGCCACATCACATTTCGGATGGCGGGGCGGTTCGAAGACGAGGCCATGGAAAGCAGCTCTCGCGGATTGGGCGAACGAAAAGCCTCGTCGGTTTCGAACAAGATCAGAGAATACTCGTTTGCATTCGTCTCAAGATTCCCCCTCCGCAAGACCGCAACGAACCGCTTTCCGTCCGGCGAGAACTTGGCCACCAGACCTCGGGAAGGCGCGCCATCGTCATACTGTGGATCGCCAAGACGCGTCATCCGAATGGAATCCGGCACTGTCACGGGCCGCCGCAGCGCCGCGCTCTCTGACTTCGATTGGTTTGCGAGCGTTATAGATCCGGGCTCCTCAGCGTGGCGCATGTAGAAACCACAAGTCGAGCCAACCATCAGGAGCAAGAAGCTGACTCGTGAAAGACCGGGTAGCCGGTGCATCCCCGACTTTGTTGATTGGACGTGTTCTTCTTCGCGCGGCGCAGCCGTCTGACGAGCGGATGACATCGTAAGGTCCCTTTCGGTGTTCAGAACAACGTTCAGAAGAACAACTTCAGTGCGAATTGCATCGATCGGGGTCCACCGAGTTGGTAGAGAGGATCGAACGCACCTGCCCCGATAAAACCTCCCGCGAGGCTCTGCCCTAACATAGCCGAGGACAGGCCAAACTGCGGGTTCGGTGAGTCAGGAGATCCGAGGTTACCGGACGGTTGTCCGAAGTTGGGATGGTTCAGAAGATTGAACATCTCGGCACGGAATTGCAGCTTCATCGATTCACGAAGGGGAAAGTCTCGATGGACAGCGAAATCCCATTGGATAGCGCCGAAACCCCGAAGCGCATTCCGCGGCAGGTCGCCTTGGCTCAAAGGAAGATTGGTGACTGGGTCAAATGGGGGAGGCGTGAATGCGGCTGCGTTGAACGCTTTGCCTCCCGGATACATCGGTCCATATAGATAGAAAGTTTGACCTGCGACAACGTCCGGCCTCGGATTCGTACTGAACCCGTTCGAAAGCTGTCCAAGATATTCGTAGTTAATATCAACCGGAACAGCAGATCGAGCCTGGAAGACGTTGTCGAAAGACCATCCACGAAGCGTTGCATTCGTAAGGGTATTGCTGGCACGAACTGGCACGTCGTAAGTTAATGCCATTGAAATGGCGTTTCGGATGTCAAAGTCAGAGGGCCCGCGGTTAATGTTTGGATTCAAAGCGGAAAGATCGTTGGATCCGTTGCCGATGGAACCTGCGGAAGCGGTATCAATCGAATGCGACCACGTATAAGACGCCAACGCCTGGAGACCACGGGACATTTGGCGATGGAGCTGAAGCTGCAGAGCGTCGTAGCCAGAGGTGCTGGCGTTAGTTACGAGATTTGCATCGCAAAAATTGGGATAACAACTATCGGTCGGAGGCGTGGGTCCTATGAATGCCGATTGAAGGAGCCGCCTACCGGTAGAGCCCACGTAGGATGCTGTCAGAGTTTGTTGCTTTCCCAAAGACTGCTCAATCGCTACATTCCATTGCAGCGCATAAGGCAACCGAAGGTTCGGATCAACGGCATCGAGATGATTATAGTAACTGGTATCGTTCGGAGGTACGATTGGAGGCGGATTCAGCGCATCGCCTGTCAGAGGAAAACTGCCGCCGAAAAGTAAGTTTGTGGATCCAAATGGGTAGTATATCGACTGCGCGAGGTTCCCAATTTCGGACGAGGCCAGATCGAAGAAGACTCCGAATCCTCCCCTAAGCACAGTCTGCCAGCGCGGGCCCTGCGACACCAGGTAGGCCAGTCCGATGCGAGGCGCAACGTTGCCGTAGGTTGTCTTATACGGCGGAGTGCCCGCCGGCGCCAGAGCAAGATTCCCCAGATTGCTGAGATTGAAACCCACGACCGCAGGGAAGCTGGGGCCGCTGAGCGATGTGGGAGCGAAGTCTGTGTCCCACCTAAGCCCATAGGTCAAGGTCAGGCGGGGGACAACCCGCCATGTATCCTGGAAGAAAACGCCGAGATTGCGAAACAACAAGGTTGCAGGAAGACTAGAACCCACATCTGAGAAGTATGTCGTGCCCGTTTCGGCGGAGGGCATATTCAAGAAATAGATACCCTGCGAGTAGTTGGAAGGATCAATCTGAGGCGACAGACGGCGAAAATCGATACCGAGCTTTATCCCATGCGAGCCTCTTTGCAGGGATAAGTTGTCCACGAAATTGAGTTGTCGCTGGCGATTGTGCGCATTTGCCCCTGCTGAAAAGGCGCCGTTGTTGAAGCCAAGTGAGTAAACCGTGAACCCAAACCCGGCATTTTGGCTGGTAAAGGGACTCGGGAACGGCAGCGCTGCGAGCGGCGCCGCGCCGCCGAAATTGTCCAAGTAAGACGAACTGGAAGAATCGGTGTTGCTGTAGTTGAGCCGGACCTCGTTCGCCGCCAGCGTCGATATCGCGCAAGTTACTCCGAATGTGCCGGTTTGAGTGGTGATTCGGGTCGGCACAACGCTGCTTAGCGCCAGGCCCGCGCCACGCTGAGTCAGCCCTGAAGGAGAATAATCATACCGCCCGAAAACATTCAGTCTGTCGCTCAGTTTGTGGTCAATCCGAAGACTGTAAGCGTCGAGCGTGGCAGGATTGGAGTAGCTGGCGTTGAAAGCGGCAGACCCCGTCACTCCTGAGGGCGGACAGTAGAAGTCAGTGGAAGGGCTACAAAACACCTCCGGACTGGCGGGGTTTGGCAGCGGATAGGCATTTAAATACGGCTGCAATGCCGGTATGGCGTTCTGCCGGGAGTTTGTGGTGCCCCCAGGCGTGAAACTGGCGTCGGGGACGAACGTAAGCGTGGTCTGTGGCAGACGGAGGCGCAGTCCCTCATAAGAAAAGAAAAAGAAAGTCTTATTCTTAAGAATCGGCCCACTCAGAGTTCCGCCAAAATCATTCTGCCGCTCCTTCGCTTTAGGAAGCCGAGGGTTGTTCGTGTAGCCGTTGAACCAATCACTGGCATCGAACGCGTCGTTTCTCAAGTATTCAAACAAGGTGCCATGGAATTGGTTGGTTCCGGAGCGGGTTGCAATTGAAATCTGTCCGCCGGGTGTCCGCCCGAACTCGGGCGCGAAGGTAGAAGTCTGAATCCGAAACTCCTGCATGGCGTCAACTGAGACGAGGCTGTTTGTACCTCCCAAGACGCTCGTCGAACCAAGCGCGCCTCCCAGCCCGTTTCCTGGGGTGCTCCCTGCGCTCATGCCAATATTGGCGCTTACGCCGTCGACCATCCAGTAATTTGAGCTTGCTCGCTGCCCGTTGACGCTGAACTGGCCCGTGTCGTACCCATTGTTTGCGGTTAGAACGACTCCTGGAGTGAGTTGAATCAGGGTCTGAAAACTTCTGCCATTCAGCGGCAGGTTCTCCGCGAAGTTCCGATCAACAACTGTGCTGACAGTTGCGTCGGTTGTGTTCACGTTGTAGGCGTCCGCTGTCACTGTCATCGACTCAGATATCGATCCCACAACGAGCTTGAAATTTTGTTCGAGATGATCCTGGACATTTACCGTGACGCCCGTGACATTGACCACCTTGAATCCTGCAGCCGTTACTGCAATTCTGTAGCGCCCCGGCCGAACGCTCGGAAACATGTACAAACCCGTGCTGTTGGTGGTTGTGCTGGTGCTAGCGTCACGATCAATGTCCACAAGCTTTACCTGGGCGCCCGTTATGTTCAGCCCGGATGGGTCCACGACTTGCCCGGAAACTGTGGCAGTTTCGGATTGTGCCCAGGTAAAGTTGGCGACGAGGGAGAAGAGCAATAGCAA
>Ga0302326_10034310_pt1 | contig 10058 bp, 8 predicted proteins | sample Palsa_T0_3_FD_202264 | JGI IMG/M metagenome (GOLD analysis project Ga0302326, IMG submission 202264) | Peat permafrost microbial communities from Stordalen Mire near Abisko, Sweden - Palsa_T0_3 | ecosystem: Environmental > Terrestrial > Soil > Palsa > Peat permafrost | place: Sweden: Abisko...
TCGGGTCGGCTCGATCGCCTGGAGCGGATGGTCAACGAGCTCCACCTCGCGCTCCTCGCCCGCCCGGACGCGCCACAGACGACGCCGCTCGACACCGCAACGGACACCCAGCCGCACTCGACGAACGGGACGGCGCCGACCGCGTTCATCGCCCTCCCGACCGGGACCATCTACCACCTGCCCACCTGCCGGGTCGTGCAGGGCAAGCAGGCCGCGCAACTGGTGACCGCAAGCACGATCGAGCGGCGCTCCCTCGCCCCCTGCGCCCTGTGCGAGCCGGGCCCGGTCGAGCCGGCTCCCTGACGTGTTCTGGGTCCAGGTCATCATCTCCGGGGTCGCCCTCGGCGCGATCTACGCCCTCGCCGGGATGGGGCTCGTCCTCACCTACAAGGCAACAGGGATCTTCAACTTCGCCCACGGCGCCATCGCCATGATCGTCGCCTACAGCCTGTGGGAGGCGCGTGAGCGCTGGCACTTCCCCCTCTGGCTGGCCGGGATCTTCGCCCTCGTGATCGTGGGCCCCGGCATCGGCCTGATCCTCGAGCGGGTGGTGTTCCGCCCCCTCCAGCGGCGCCGGGCCTCGACGTCGGAGAAGCTGGTCGCCACCCTGGGCGTGTTCCTCGCCTGCCTCGGCGCCGCCTATGAGATCTGGACCGGGGAGGTGCGCCAGGAGCCTCGCCTGGTGACCAACAAGGCGCTGCACCTGCCGGGCAAGCTCGTCATCGGCACCGACCAGTTGGCGACCGTGATCCTCGTGATCATCGTCAGCGCCGCCCTGTGGGCCCTGTTCCGCTTCACCGCCATCGGGACCGAGATCAAGGCGGTCGTCGACCGGCGGGAGCTGGCCGAGCTGTCCGCCATCAACGCCGACCGGGTGGCCGGGCTGTCGTGGGCCCTCGGGTGTGGGCTGGCCGGGCTCACCGGCGTGCTGCTGGCCGCCCAGGAAGGCCTCGACCCGCTCCACCTCACGCTCCTCGTGATCGAGACCTTCTCGATCGCGATCGTCGCCGGGCTGACGTCGCTGCCCATCGCGGTCGGCGCCGGCATCTTGGTGCTCGGCGTCGGCAACGCCCTGCTCCTCCAGTTCCGCCCCCAGGTGCTCCCCCTCCTCCACACCCACCTGCCGTCCGGGTTCGTCAACGGCATCGACCAGCTCAAGCCCAACCTGTCGGTCATCGTCTTGTTCGTGGCGCTGGTGGTCTTGCGCAACCTCGACGAGCCCTCCGACGAGAGCGCCGGACGCAGCCGGCTCATCGCCCGGGCCAGCGGGCAGCGCGGCGCTTGGGGCCGCGCCCCGGCCATCGCCTTCGCCGTCCTCGTCGCCGCCACCATCCTGCTGCCGCTCGGTCTGGGCCCGATCGGCCTGGCCCGGGCCCAAACGACATTGGCTTACGTGGTGATCTTCGCCTCGATCGTCTGCATCACCGGCTACTGCGGGTACATCACCCTGGGCCAGGCCGGCTTCGCCGGGATCGGCGCGTTCATGTCGGCTCGGGCCGCGGCGTGGTGGCACGTCCCCGTCCCGCTGGCCGTGATTGTCGGCGGCCTGGCCGGCATGATCCTCGGGCTGATCGCCGGCTACCCGGCCCTGCGCCGCCGGGGCCTGTTCCTCGGCCTGACCACCTTGAGCATCGGTTTGCTCGCCTACAACTTCATCTTCAGCAACGACTTCTTCAAACCGTCGAGCGTGCCCGAGAACCGCCCCAGCCTCATCACCGGAGGCAAGGCGTTCTACTGGTACGAGCTGGCATGGGTCCTCGTGGTGCTGCTGTTGGCCCGCAACGTCCGCAAGGGCCGGCTCGGGCGCGTGCTCAGCGCCATGGGTGACTCCGAGGTGGCGGCGCAGGCGGTCGGCATCAGCCTCCGACGGTTCAAGCTGTTCGTGTTCGCAGTGAGCGCGTTCATCGCCGGCATCGGAGGCGCCCTGTTGGCGCAGCAGGCCCAGGTCTTCAGCGGCGAGACCTTCCACCCCATCCCGGGCCTCGAGTGGTTCGCCGTCGTGATCGTCGCCGGGGTCGGGACGCTCGACGGAGCGGTCGTCGCCGCCCTCGTGCTCGTGGCCCTCAACGCCGCCTACCCCAACGCGTCGCAGTTGGTCATCGCCCTGGGAGCGTTGTTCATCGGATACCTGCCGGGCGGCTCGATCACGGGTATGGCCCGCGTCGCCCTGAACCGCGCCCGCGAGCCGCGGGGACTGCGGCGCGAGTTCGCCCGCGCACTCGCCGCACCCCGGGCCGCCGCCCAGACCGACAACGGCGGACCGCCCCTCGCGCCCTCGGCGTTCGCCCAGCGCGTGCTCGAGGAGTCCGGGCGGTGAGCATCTTCGAAGCCGACGACCTGACCAAGCGGTTCCAAGGAGTCACGGCCGTCGACTCGGTGTCCTTCACCGCCGAGGTCGGCCACATCACGTCCCTGATCGGCCCCAACGGGGCCGGCAAGACGACCATCTTCAACTGCCTCTGCGGCCTGCTCCCCGTCGACGGTGGACACATCCACCTCGACGGCCACGACATCACCGCCCTGCCCACCCATCGGCGCGCCCAGCTCGGGCTGGGACGCACCTTCCAGCGCCTCGAGGTGTTCACGGGCATGACCGTGTTCGAGAACCTCCAGGTGGCGGCCGAGGCGGCGCACCCGGGCCGTACGTTCAGCGATCTGTGGCGCCTCCGGCATCCCGACGACCCCGCCGTCGTGGCCCAGGTGGAGGAGGTGATCGACCTCGTCGGGCTCGGATCCGTGCGAACGACGATGTCAGGCGAGCTGTCGACCGGGTTGCTCCGCCTGGTCGAACTGGGGAGGGCGCTGTGCACCCGGCCCAAGGTGTTGCTGCTCGACGAGCCCGGCAGCGGACTCGACGGGGACGAGACCGGCCAGCTCGGCGAGATCCTGGTACGGCTCGCCGCCGACGGGATCGCCGTGCTGCTCGTCGAACACGACGTGGACCTGGTGATGTCGATCTCGTCGCGGGTGTACGTCCTCGACTTCGGTCAGCTCATCGCCGCCGGGACACCCGCCGAGATCGCGACCAACAGCGCCGTGCGCCAGGCCTACCTGGGCACGGCGGGAGGGGAGGACGCGGCCGATGCCCCCGCTGCTCTCGGTTGACCGCCTGACGACGGGCTACGGCCGCATCGAGGTCCTCCACGGCGTCACCATCGAGGTGCCGGCCGGATCGGTGGTGGCGCTGCTCGGCTCCAACGGCGCCGGCAAGACCACGGCGCTGCGCGCCATCGCCGGATGCCTTCCGGCGTGGAAAGGGCGAATCTCCCTCGGAGGGCGCCGCCTCGACGGGCGGACCGTCCACGGCGTGGCCCGGATGGGCCTCACGCTCATCCCCGAAGGACGGGGCATCTTCCCCGGCCTCACCGTCGCCGATCACCTCGACATCGCCAGCCGAGCCACCGCCGGCCGCGACCGCAGCGGGATGGAGAGCCGCATGGCCGAGGTGCTCGAGACGTTCCCGGTGCTGCGCAAGCGCCTCACCCAGCGGGCGGGAACCATGTCGGGCGGCGAGCAGCAGATGCTCGCCATGTCACGGGCTTTCATCAGCCGCCCCCGGGTCCTGCTCCTCGACGAGATCTCGATGGGGCTGGCCCCGATCATCGTCGATCGCCTCTACGAGGGCGTCGAGGCGCTCAAGCGCGCCGGGATCACCATCTTGTTGGTCGAGCAGTACTTGACCCACGCCCTCGGCGTCGCCGACTACTGCTACGTGATGGCCAAGGGGCAGATCACCTTTGTCGGCGAGCCGGAGGAGCTGCGGTCGCCCGGCGCCCTGGCCGCCGGCTACCTGGCCTGAGCGCGCCACCCCTGGCGCGTTTGAAGGGTTTGCTGGTCTTACGCGGCAGCAAACCCTTCAAATTTGCCACCGATGCACGCGCCAGGCCCCGTGGGTTCAATGCCACCCTCTCCGCGTCCGGGAGGGTTCGGCTCTCATGTACGCAGAGAGATACGATGGCCGTTGGCCGTCGCCGCGTGCGCGCGGCACCGTCCCGTTGCCCCAGACCCCGGTAGCACAAACTCCGGGAGTCGCCCGTGCAACAGACAATTGGCCGCGGCGCCTCGCCGGGACCCGCCGTCACCGGTGTCGCCGTTCCAGCCCGGCCCGCAGTCGCCCAGCAGCTCGTCACCGCCCTCATCGTCGGCATCCCTTCCCTGGCTCTCGTCTGGGGTGCGGTACGGCTCGTGCACCACGGCATCGGGGTACGTGATCTGGTCATCGCCGCCGCCCTTTACGCGATCACCGGACACGGCATCGCCGTGGGCTTCCACCGCCTGTTCGCGCACGACAGCTTCACGGCTTCCCGCCCGCTCAAGATCGCCCTCGCCATCGCCGGGTCCATGGCCTTTGAGGGCGGCCCGGTCGGTTGGGTCGCCGACCACCGCCGTCATCACGCCCACACCGACCGTGACGGCGACCCACACTCGCCGTACACAACCGGACCACACGGCACGGGTGGCGCCGCCGGCCTGTGGCACGCGCATACCGGATGGCTGTTCACCCACCCGCCGACCGACACCGCCAAGTTCGCCGCCGACATGCGCCGCGACCGCGACCTCGCGATGGTCGACCGGCTGTTCCCGCTGTGGTGCGTCGCCTCGCTGGCGGTGCCGTTCGGGCTCGGCTGGGTGCTCGGCGGCACGATTTCAGCGGGGCTCGTCACCCTGATGTGGGCCGGCCTCATCCGGGTCGCGGTCCTGCACCACGTGACTTGGAGCGTCAACTCTGTCTGCCACGTGTTTGGCCGCCGACCTTTCGACACGCAGGACCGGAGCACGAACGTGGCTGCGCTCGCCCTCCTGTCGTTCGGCGAATCGTGGCACAACGCTCACCACGCCTACCCGTCTGCGGCGCGACTCGGAGTCGGCCGTCATCAGCTGGACTCCGCGGCAACGCTCATCCGAGCATTCGAGCGGCTGGGCTGGGCTCGGGACATCCGCCATGCCAACCAGAGCGTGCGGGCAACCCGGAGTGCAGATGCACGGGAGCGGTCCGGCAACATCCAGGCCTGAGCGGGCACCGAACGGGGGGCGCGGGCAGCAACCGAGCCGGCCGCTGTCAAAGGGGCCGGTCCTCCTACCGCCGAGGCATGCTGGCGCGGGCGCTTCCGTCGAGCATCTCGTCGACCAGCGCGCTGAGACGTGCGGCGAAGTCCGCGGTGTAGGCCGTCTCTGCATGCCCGAATCCGATCAGCGTGATCAGGCGCTTGGGGCCGCCGAGGCGCTCATGCAACAACCTGGCATCGTCGATCGGCACGTACGCGTCGCGGTCGCCGTGGATCAACGCAACCGGAATGTTGATGCGGCCGGCCAGGTCGGACGGCGAGAGCAGAGGCCCGCGCAGGTGCTCCCCAACTCTGGTTCCGCGTGAGGACAAGATCCGCCGGCCGACGCGGTTCTGGGCGGCGAGGACCAGCGCTCGGCCGCGGAGCCGGTGTGACACGCCCCATGTCGCCGGGGTGCTGATTGCCACGACTGCGTCCTCGCCGCCCAACAGCGCGGCGTGACGCAGGGCGACGAACCCGCCCATGGAGCCGCCGATGACGACGATCTTGGCGTGCCCACGCTGCTGAGCGAGCCGGACCACGGCATCGACGTCCAGGATCTCCAAGTCGCCGAGGGTCGAGATACCGGCGCTCCGTCCGTGGCCTCTGAAGTCGAAGGTGAACACGGCGTGCCCGGCGCCGGCCAGACCCTCGGCGACCGCGCTCAGGCGCCGGTCGGAACTGGTCATGCTGAACCCGTGGGCGAGCACGATCGCCACGGGGGCGAGGTCGGGGCCTTGGCACCGGACGGCGACTTCCACGCCGTCCTGCGTCGGCACCCCACTCGCGTACCCAGCCGGGAGGCCGACTTCGGTCCTGCGGTAGCGGGCGATCGGAAACCGATCCGTCCCGGGCGTCGCGGTCATCCTGCAACTCGGTGCGAACCGCAGAGGTGAGCGCTGTCGGCTGAAGACGGGATGGTCATCTACCTGTCCACGGGGTCTGGATGGATCAGTGATGATGAGGGGCTCTAAAACTCCCGCCGAATCGTACGCCGTTTCGCGGTCGAGGTCCCCGCCGGCACGAGGAACCCGGACTGAATCAGCTCCCGACAGGTGGTCAGCAACGCCACGACGTCTTCAGGGCCGGCGCCGGCGTCGACTGCCCACTCGGCCTGGAGAGCGCCGAGCGTGCGTGACCCGTCGCAACGACCGAGGAAGTCCGCGGTGCGCCGGCTGACGTCCACCGCCCGGCGCAGCCCTTCTCGATGGGTGAGGTAGAGGGTTTGCTCGGCCCATCCCCCGTCCGGGCGGTACTCCACTCCGAGCGCCGCGTCGGAGGCGAGGGTGAGGATCGCTTCCCCCAAGGCGTCATCGGTCGCGCCAGCCAGCCAGTCGGTAGCTTCGAAGCTGGCGACGATGGCCCGGTCGCACGGTGTGGCGAACCCGCCGTCGTAGCGATCGGACCGGAACCAACGCCGGCCCCCGGCACCGCGGTGGAGCACGACCAACCCGTAGCCGATTGCCGCGACCTTCTCCGCGCGGAGATACTCCATCCAGGTCGCAAAGCGCTCGTCGGCGTCGGCCGGGTCAACCCGCGCTTCCTCCGAGATCCACCCGACGACGTAGCCCATCGGGTCCCGACTCCTGACCTCGATGGCCCACCCGTCGCAGCCGCTCGCGGCCACCCAGAACCGGACCCCTTCGTCCCAGGCCGCTCCCGCCGGCGTGATCCAGTTCCCGAGGACGACGGCCCACCCGCCGGGGGCCAGGTGACGTCCAGCGCCTACGACGACGGAGGCAGTCATCTCGTCCCTCGGCAGACCGCCGTCGCGGAACACGCGGTCCCTGATGGGGGAGATGACGAAGGGTGGGTTGGCGATCACCAGGTCGAACTGCTGCTCCGCCACCGGCCCGAATCGGTCGCCTTCGCACAGCTCGACGTTGGTGACGTTGTTGAGGAGCAGGTTGAAACGGGCGAAGTCGATGGCCCGCGGCGACCGATCGACGCCGACCACGTGCTCGTAGAAGCGCGAGGCGACGATCGCCTGTGCGCCGCCCCCAGTGCCGACGTCGAGGGCGCGCTTCGCTCGCCGCCGGATCATGGCCTGGGCGAGCAGCATCGACGAGCCGGCGAAGCCCATGACCTCATCGGCCCGGGGCTCGGACAGCCGGAGATCCCGTGCCACCACCAGGTGGTCGCCGGCCATGGTGACGGGCTGCAGACCGATCAGCGGACGTACCGACCCGTCATCGGCGGCGACGAGCCCGAGTCGGGCCCAGCGGTCGAGCTGCCCGGCACCGAATGCCGCGGCGACCATGCCTTCGGCCAGATCCAGCTCTCCGGTGAACAGCCCGACGAGGACGTCGAGGGGTGACCCTCCGGAGAGCACGTCGCGCAACGGCCCCTGCCATCCAGCCCGCCGGGCGGCGGCAACCGGCTCGGGAACGAGCTCGCTGATGCATTCATGGGTGTAGCCCGCGGCACCGAGGGTGTCGCGGAGCTCCTCGACCAGCGAGCGCTGACTGGCATCGGGCGGCCCGGCCACCTCGTCGACCCTACCGTTCGTGCGAGCGGAACGGCGCCCCTCGTGAGGCGGTGTCCGCCGGCCCCAGTCGGTCGCGCTTGGCTCTCCGCTGAATGGGTGCGCTGACCCGACAAACTGCGCACTAGTAAGACGACGAAATGCACAGTAGCGTAGCGACGAAATGCTCAGTAGATTTATCGACGAGATCCCAAGGCGATCGGTCTCGGTGGTGGTCGGCGCGCTCGGCTCGTTCCGCGTCGTCATCGTCACGGGCGCTCGGCAAGCCGGCAAGACCACCCTGGTGCGCCAGGTGCTCGGCGACCAGGGCACGCTGCAACGCCTTGACGACGAGGTCGTGCTCCAGGCGGCCCGGGCGGATCCCGCGACGTTCGCGTCCTACGGCCCCCTCCCGAGAGCCATCGACGAGGTCCAACGCGGCGGAGACGCTCTGGTGCGGGCCATCAAGGCGATCGTCGACATCGATGTCACTCCGGGACAGTTCCTCCTCGACGGCTCCGCCGATTTCCTCACGGTCCCGACGCTGTCAGAGTCGCTCGCCGGTCGGGCCGCGTTTATCGAGTTGTGGCCGTTCTCCCAGGGCGAGATAGACGGCGCGGCCGACGGCTTCCTCGACGTTGTCCTCAACGTCCCCGAGCAGCTGCGCAGCGACCCGCCTTCCCCGCTCCAGATGGCCGACTACATAGCGCGCCTCTGCGCGGGTGGCTTCCCCGAGGCGGTGCGCCTCGACGGACCTGCACGGAGCCGATGGTTCGCCAACTACGTGCGCACGGTGACCCAGCGCGATATCACCGAGCTGACCGGCGCCCGCAAGGCCGACCAGCTGCCTCGCCTGCTCCGCCTGCTCGCCGCCCGGACGGCTGGTGAGCTAGTAGTCACGTCGGTGCACGATGCCGCCGGATTGGGCTCGCGATCGACGACAGAGGACTACATCGGCTTCCTCGGGATGACATACCTCGTGCATCAGCTCCCGGCGTGGTCGCGGAACCTGAGCGCCAAGGCCAAACGGCACCCAAAGGTGTACGTCACGGACACCGGTCTGGCAGCCCACCTCCTCGGCAAGCAGCCTGCCTCGCTGAGCCGACCTCAAGACCCAGCGCGTGGACCGCTGATGGAGACGTTCGTTGTCAACGAACTGCGGAAGCAGCAAGGTTGGCTAGATTCCGAGGTAGCCCTCCACCATCTGCGCGACCGGGATGGCGCCGAGGTCGACGTCGTCATCGAAGCCTCCGATGGCCGCATCGTCGGCATCGAGGTCAAGGCGTCGGCGACGGTCACCCTCGCGGATTTCCGATGGCTGGCGTGGTTGCGCGACAAGCTCGGTGACCAATTCGTGGCCGGAGTCGTCCTCTTCACCGGCGAGCGCCCGCTTGCCTTCGGCGATCGCCTCACGGCCGCCCCAATCTCCGCTCTGTGGCGCAGCGTGCCCTCACGGGTTTGACCGATGGCGGCCCGGGCCGGGCCAAAGGCCCATCAGGTGGGTGCCGGCGTGGCGATGCCGATGGCGGCCAGCGCGGGCCGGATGTTCGCCGAGAGCACGAGGTACACAGCCGGGTCCCCGACCACCTGCACGTAGAAGCCGTGGGCGTCGAAGTCGGTTCCGCCGATGACCAGCCGTTGGACCGTTGTCCCATCCCGGAGGTAGGCCACCTTCGCCACCGGCGGATCGAGCCCGTACTCACCGAGCGGGCCGTGGACGGTGAAGGTGCGGGCGGCGAACAGCGGCGCCAGATCCGCCTCGATCGATGCGGGCAGGGCGACCGCTCCCCCGCCGGCCACACGCACGATCGTGATGGTGCTGAACGCCGACGGCGGCGCGTCGACCAGCCGGGTGATCCCCCCGATCGGGCCAGCCGGGTGGGAGCTGCCGCCACACGCGCCAAGCACGGCCGCCACCAGGAGGAGGCGCACCCTCACGTTCGCCGCCGGCGCACCAATGCCCGCGCCGCGCCCAGGGCCAGGATGCCGAGGGGGATGCCGACCACGGCGATCTCGATGATCTGCTGTTGGCGCTCACCGGTGAGCGGCAGTCCCGGCGCCTGGTCGGGCCGGTCGGTGGCCACCACCAACTGGTCGCGCTCGGTCAGCCAGGCCAGGCCGTTGATGAGGAATCGGCGGTTGCCGAGATCGTCGAGGAACTCGTTCGTCGCCCAGATGTCCGTGCCCGTGACGAGCACCCGGGTCCGGACGATGTGCGATGCCCCCGCGATCGAAGGACCGGGCACGCCGGGCTGCGTGCCGGAGACCACCCGGCTGTCGTCGGCGGCCGCGGCGACCACGATGGGGCCGCCGGCATCGCCGGGCTCGAAGCCGATCGTCGCGCTCGGGTCGGGCGCCACGTAACTGCCCGAACTGGTGACGGCGAGGTCTTCCACCGTCAAGCCGTTGACCGCATCACTCGCCGTCTCCAGCGCGCCGGGCGCGGGGAACTCGAGCCGGGTCACGTCGAGATCGACCGGGCTCGCCGACGGCAGGTCCTCGATGATCAGGTTGGACAGGTCCGTGCCCTCCGCCCGGTTGGGGTCGAC
>Ga0302326_10034312_pt1 | contig 10058 bp, 12 predicted proteins | sample Palsa_T0_3_FD_202264 | JGI IMG/M metagenome (GOLD analysis project Ga0302326, IMG submission 202264) | Peat permafrost microbial communities from Stordalen Mire near Abisko, Sweden - Palsa_T0_3 | ecosystem: Environmental > Terrestrial > Soil > Palsa > Peat permafrost | place: Sweden: Abisko...
CAGCACCTCGGATCCAACAGGTCACGACAGTACCGTCGGCCAACTTATTCGATCTCCGCCAGCGTGCGGAGAACCTCGTCATCAGTTTCGTCGCCGGGCCACTTGCCGAACACGGCCTTCATTCCAGCTAACTCGGTCTGCGGTTGCAGCAAGCTCGCCGTCCAAGGCGAGAGGTCGGGCGATGCTGGGTCGGAGAACGAGCGTTCACCTGATACAAGCGCCCGTGGAGGACATGGTACATTTTCCATAGCGTTGCTCGTTCGTCGCTCCAAGTAAGTGACGACCGACCCCGCGACGCCGGGGGTAACGTGGCCCGATTGGACGCTGTCAACATCATTGTTGCTGGATGATGCGAAGAAAGGAAGCGGGAACGCGGGTTCCCCAGCGGTCAAGGTCAAGGGCGAGCGACGTTTCCGGGGCGGAATCCCGAGTCGAAAAGCGCGAGCAATGGTTTTGGAGCGGGCAATGGAAAGAGAGTGCCGCACGCCCAGTCATTCCCCGTCGTCCACTCCGTCAGCCACCGGCTTTTCAGCAGCCTTTTTGATGCGAATTGCACAACAGAACGATGGGCTTCGTCATCGCCGAGATGTTCCAATCGTGTCGCCCAGCGGCGCAGTAATCGAATCTCGCTCTGCCGAGGCCACAGGTCGTTCACCGAGTGGGTGCTGATGTGTACGCTGTGACCGCGCGGATCAAAGACGTGCTGTACAGGAACCGCGGAAGGTGCCGACAGGTCTTGGGAACGGCTTTCCAGGATCGTGTTCCCGCGCAAGTGAAAGCTTGAGAATCGGCTGTACCGCACAAATGGCTCAACCGGATTTTCGTCGTCCGCGCTTGCGATTGCTGCCAGGAAGAAGAGGTCGACGCGACGTGATTCACTCAGCGCAGCAAGCCGATCGGTGCGCCGGGCGAATTCGACGATTTGCGGGAGGTCAGGCTGTTGGATGTCGATTTTCTCCAACGAAATGGAAGCTCGCCACCATTGCAGGAGCTGCTCAGTGACGCATTCCGCCCGGACATTTGCCAGCGCCGCCTCCACCTGAGTTCGTTGGCGTGGCGATAGGCGTTCACCCTCACGTCTGAGCAGATCGCTCATGAACCACGGATTCTCACACGCTCGCAGCAATTGGTCGTACGCTTTGTCTTGAAGGCTTCCGCCTTCATACCGGGCAAGCGTGGCCGGGCTCGTGCCGAGAAGTGTCGCAAATGCTTCCTGGCTGAGGTCGTATTTCTCCCGAATGGCGCGAATTTGCTCTGGCGAAAGCAGCCCGTGCCGGCGTCGATATTCCGCGTACAGTTTCAAGGTCGGATCGCCGAATGCTTCACCGATTTCGGCCTCGCCGCAGGTCAGGCAGACAAGGCGCGGAACCTCCAGCACGAACTTCTCGCCGCGCAGTTCATATTCTTCTTGCCGCGTTTCGGCGCGAAACGCGCGCTCAGTTTCGCACATCGGGCAATACATTTTTATCTCGCTCATTTCGCACCACCCTTCAGGTGGAAGCAAAGGGGATACTCGGCCGGGTGGAAGCTGCGAATAACTGGCTTATCGAACGGCCTGCTCGGATCGAGCCGGAGCTTGATATAGACCTCAGTACCACTCTCCACGCAGCCGAAAAACCAGACTTCCTTCCCGTCCTCGTCTCTGTCGGTTTCCGGGCCGCCGCAGTAATCGAGACGCGTCAACCGGCAAACGCGATCAATCGCCTGGGATTGGGTCATGTTGAGTTTCAACAGGCCTTGGATATTCTTCGGGGTCTGGCGGAAATGAACTTTTGCACCGAATTCGATGCAAAGTCTGAATTGGTCGAGGAATGCATCTACCTCCCCTGCGCTGGTCATGAAGCGCTTCCTGTTCTCTCATACGTTCCTCATCGAATATATTATACCATCATATGATAGCAAATATTCCGTTCGGGGAACAATAAAGGTTATCGGACCCGCAGACCGACCTCAGCCATTATCAGCTATGGCGTCGTCAAAAGAGCCCTCAGGGCGGCCAGCAGGCGGCGAGGATAAACCCGGTGCACGGGCATGCCAAGCCAGCAGCCGGCTTCTTCGCGGCTCATCTTGTCGCTGCCATCGGCAACCAATCCTCAATCAGCTGGCGCGTTCCCTTGGCTTTCGCCTTGGGTCGTACCCGGCCTGGGCCATGCCGACTTCGTCGGCCTCGTTTCAAAGCGGGTATCAGCGGGCGCGTCACCGCACGCCCATCAACACCTCCATCGTCAGTTGATCCAGCTTCTCGTACGGCAGCGGCGCTTTTGCCAGGGCGATGCGATCCAGCGGCGCAGCCAGCAGCTTGGAGGCGTTTTGGGTGCTGTACTTTTTCGTCAGCTTCGACAGCCCGTCGTCTTTTGCGTTGATCTCCTGGAGCAGTCCCTGGATCTCGGCGTCGGCGTTCCAGCGGGCGGCCTTCTCCTTGAGGATCATGTACGTGCGGATATTGCCGCGGGCGAATTCCTTCACGTCGGCCAAGTCGCTCTGGCGATAGGCATGGGCGTCGAAGGCGCGCGGGCCGTTGTACTCGAAATCTTCCAGCAGCTTCACGAGGAAGAACGCGTGCTTCAGGTTGGCCGACCCGAAGCGGAAGTCCTGATCGTATCGGCCGAACTCCTGGTCGTTGAGATCGATATGGAAGAGCTTCCCGGCCTCGATCGCAGCCGCCACCTGGTGGACGAAATTGAGCCCGGCCATGTGCTCGTGGGCCACTTCGGGGTTGACGCCGCACATCTCCGGATGCGCCAGCGTTGGGATCAGTGCGAGGTACGACCCGGTGACGGCGAAGTACATGTGGCCGCGCGGCTCGTTGGGCTTGGCTTCGAACGCGAATTTGTAGCCGTACTTCTTGTCGATCGAATAATCGCAGAGGAAGTTGATGGCTTCGCGGAAGCGTTTGACCGCTTCGACGGGACACTTGGTGGCGTCGCTCTCGACGCCTTCGCGTCCGCCCCAGAAGACGTAAATCTTCGCCCCCATCTCGGCCCCCAGGTCCATCGCCCGCATCGTCTTTTGGATCGCGTAGGCGCGAACCTTCGCATTGTTGCTGGAAAATGCGCCGTCCTTGAAGACCGGGTCGGTGAAGAGGTTGGTGGTCGCCATCGGAACGGCCAGGCCGTTGTTCTTCACGGCTGCTTTGAAGTCCTTGACGATTTTGTCGCGCTCGGCGGGAGTGGCGTCGATGGGGACCAGATCGTTATCGTGAAAGCTCACTCCGTATGCGCCAACCTCGCCGAGCATGTCGCAGATTTGCGTGGGCGAGATCTTCTCGCGCACCGGCTCGCCGAAGGGATCGCGCCCGGGGTTTCCGACCGTCCAGAGACCGAAGCTGAATTTAAGTTTGGGATCCGCATTAAAGTCCGACATGGTCAATTGCTCCTCGTTGAATTCGCACCGACCGAATGGATGGAGTTTCGGACAAATCGGAGGGCGAATCAAGCGGGGGGAAGCGGGGATTCACAACAAAAGTACGGGCACACAGAGGATGTGCTATATTCAATTAAATGATCGCGTGGCCAAAAATCCTCTGCAAACCTGACCCACCTTACGCTCGAAATCACCCTCACCCCAACCCCCCCAACCCTCTCCCAGAGTACTGGGAGAGGGAGTAAGGCAATCGCCTCCACGCCCTACGGGCTGACCGATCTGGACGCCCGGCCTGTGGGCCGGTCCAATGCGGGCGTGGCTGTGAGCAAACATGTCAGTGTTCGCGTCGATCTCGAACAGGTCCGACGCAATGCGCGGGCGATCGGGCAGCGCGTCGGCGTTCCGATTCTTGCGGTCGTTAAGTGCGACGCGTATGGCCTCGGCGCCGCTCGCGTCGTGACGGCGCTGGCCGATCTCGTCGAAGGGTTCTGTGTTTTCAGTCTCGCTGAGGCGGCAACGGCGCGGATATGGGACAGCACTGGGAAATCCAGCATGACCCTCGGCCCGGACCCTGGTGTAACGGCGTCTGAATATGTCGAGCAGCACGTGCGTCCGGCCGTTTGGACCGTCGAACGGGCGGCCGCTCTGCGCGTGGCCCGACCAATCTTGTCGGTGGACACCGGAATGCAGCGATTCTCCTGTCCGCCGGGGGAGATCGACGCGGTTCTGGAAGCCGGCGGATGCGACGAGGCGTTTACCCATGCTCTGCGTCCGGGTCAGGTTCAGCAGCTCGTCGCCCGCGTCGGTGGACGCGGCTTGCGGTTGCATGCGGCGGCTTCGGCACTGCTCGACGAACCCAACGCCCGACTCGACGCGATCCGTCCCGGCCTCGCTCTTTACCAGGGAGCCGTGCGGGTGACGACAACTCTGGTCGACGTTCGAAACACCGCCGGCCCGGCGGGCTACACCGGCTTTACCGCCCGGCGTCACGGCATCATCCTCGCCGGCTACTCCAACGGCGTCCGCGCCGGCCCCTGCCTCGTCAACGGGCGCCCTTCCCGAGTCCTGGAAGCCGGTATGCAATCCGCCTATGTCGAAGCGACTGACGACGACCACCCCGGCGATGAGGTAACACTCCTCGGCGGCGGTCTTACCGAAGCCGAGCTGGGCGCGGCGACGGGAACCAGCGCGCAGGACGCGCTGCTGAGATTGGCTACCACAGGAGAACGCAGCTACGTGGGAGAGTGAAGGTCAGCTACTCCCTGATCTGGGGCGAAACCAGGTCGAGGGAATCGCGGCTATATTTTCTGGCCGCTTTGTCCACCGCATCCATCATGTTCGCAAAAACGTCCGTGTGCTTGTAACTGGGAGCGGCTCGCATCATCCCCAGGAGTTGCCGGCGATAGTTCAGCAGGTTGTTCTGCACCGGCATCTTGAACTCCTGCGCGACCGCCGAGATTTTCTTCGCCAGCAGATCCAGATCCCCTTTGAAGGACTCAATCAGAATGTTGTAGAAAAACGCTCCGTGGCTTGCCTCGTCGGCGCCCATTCGGCCGAGGATGGTTTTCAGCAAGGGCTCATCGAGATCCTGCGCCAGAGCCCGGTAATAGAGATGCGTCGCCTTCTCCTGGAGGGCCAGATAGATGAATCCCTCAACCATGTTCGTGCGATGATCGAAGGGAAAGTTGTAGGCGGTACGGCGTTCACGAAGCGTTTCTTCTTCCAAGTCGGCGGCGGGTACCAAGCCGGTGTTCTTCAGATACATCCCCAGCACATGGGCATGGCGATCTTCTTCGGACACCCAGCGGAAAGTGAAATGCAGCACTTTGCGGTTCATCTTCTGCTGATCGTCCGGAAGCTCCGGATCGGTCATGATCCGCAAATACTCCGCCAAGTAACCGGGCAGATGGTCTTCGACAAACAGAACGGTCTTCACAGCGGAGAGTTGTGTTTCGCTGATCCGCTCGGGTCTGGCGATCGATTGAATCTGCTCCCGCTCGGCTAAATCATATGGCGACCACCCCATTTTTTCCGATCGGCAGAAATACTCGTAGAGAGCGGCGTCGACGACGCCTGTGGCAGGGAAAAGCGGCTGTTTTCTTGCGCTGGCAGCGACTTCGGTTGGCAAGTGGTCTTTCTAAGTCCCACGATAGTCACGCGGTACTGCGAAACGGGGCGGGACAAGACGGACGACCATTCTAGGGTATTTCCCGAGGCTTTTGCAAGTCAAACCAGATAAAATGCGGGGTTTTTCAAAAGAAGTAGATTCGTCTCGGGGGAATCCTGAGCAATCGATGGGAACTCAGCAAGCTACGCGCATAAAAAATCGCCTCCGTCCTCCGGACGCAGGCGATAGTCGTCACTCCGTTTGAGTCTCCGACTCAACCGATGCGCGATCAGGGAATGATCAAAGTTTGTCCGACACGCAGCGACTGCGGCGAGAGGCCGGGGTTGGCCGACGCGATGCGCTGCCACTGTTTGCCGTCGCCGTAGTGGTCTCTGGCGAGTTTGTAAAGGGTATCCCCTTTCTTCACGGTATAGGACGATCCGCTGGCGCAGGCGATTGGGGTCTGCGTCGTAACCGTGTCGGGCGCGGCCATCACGGGAACCTGGGCGGGAGTGTTTGTCGCGATGACGGGAGTCGGTTCGTTGGCGGGCATCACGTCGAGCGCGCCGGGAGCCGCGTCGGCGGATGCGGGCTTCTTATCCGTGGCACAACCCGCGGCCAACCCCGCCACAACCGCAATCGCTGCAAAAACACGCTTCACGATATGCCTCCTTGCAGGAGCATTCACTCTCAGTCGGCCGTCCATAACCGAACATCACTAGTCCCGTTATCGGACGCGCTGTTTGGAAACCTCAAGAAATTTATGGAAATGCCTCTATTATTGGCCCAATGGCAGGCGCATCACTTCTTGCAATGCTCTTCATTTTCGGTGCCGGTGCGGCGCTGGCGGCGGTCGTGCTCATGGCCGAAGGTCTGCTGCGCCCGCCACGGATGAATGACGGAAAAGCGATGTGGCTTCTGCGACGGCTCTCGCCGGGAGACTTAGGACTGAATTTCGAGGAAACATGGTTTCGCGTTCGCGACCAGCGCGGCGCGCCGCTGCGCCTGGCGGCATGGTGGATCCCCGCGGCGGGAACGTCCGATCGCTGCGTTGTGCTGCTGCACGGATATGCCGACGCGAAGGTCGGCGCGATCGCCTGGGCGCCGCTCTGGCACAGCCTGGGATTTCACATTCTTGCCATTGATTTGCGGGCGCATGGGGAAAGCGACGGGCGATATTGCACCGGCGGATGGTTCGAGCGGCAGGACGTGAGCCAGGTAATCGATCAACTCCTGGTCGATCGACCAACCGAGACGCGGCGCATGGCGCTCTTCGGCGCCAGCTTCGGCGCGGCCGTTGCCGCGGCGACTGCCGCGATGCGGGAGGATATCCAAGCGGTCGTGCTCGATAGTCCGTATCTCGATTTCACGCGCGCGGCGATGCGACAGATGGATCGTCTTGGCGCGCCGGGGCGAAGCTTTCAACGGGCCGCGGTCGGGCTGGCCGGGCTTATCGCGGGTGCGGATTTGGCGGCGTTGCCGATGACGGATTCGATTGCCGCGCTCCGTTGTCCCGTGATGGTGGTTCTTCCGTCGAACGATCCGACGCTTTCCGCGGATGACAGCAACGCGATTCGTCGGGCGGTTGCGGAGCGATACGGGGAATTTCGGCAGGATCGGCTTTGGGAGGCCCGGGGGGCCGGGCACGTCCTGGCGCTGGCGGCGGATGCGGAGCGATATGCACGCGAGCTGCGGGAGTTTCTGATCGGGGCTGGGTTGGAGAGAGAAGAGGACACGACTGTGGGAGAAAAACTGGCGAATCGAGATGGTATGTAGGAGACGAAGGGGTCAACATGGGCGGGACGCGCGGGACGCCCACGCCACGCATGCCACGGGTGGCGCTACAGAAAATACCCCGAATCGAGCCGGAAGTAATGCGCGGGTTTGGCGATCGTCTTTTTGCTCAAGGCCCTCTTCCCGGCTTCCCGGTGTATGAATGGCTCATCTCGATCTCCGATGTTATGATGATGTTGAATGCTGAATTTCTCCGAGCAACATCGATCAGGACTCGCGGCACTTTGCGATCGCTTTGAAGTCGAACGACTCGAGCTCTTCGGTTCCGCGGCGCGCGGTGATTTCGATCCGATCTGCAGCGACTTCGATTTCCTCGTCGCGTTCCGTCGCGGCGGAATTGTCGATGCCGCCACGCGGTACTTGGGGCTGCTGGCCGCGATGGAGGATCTTTTCGGCCGGAAAGTTGATTTGGTCGATGTTTCAGCCCATCGCAATCCCTATTTCATGGCAGAGGCTCTCAAGCACCGGGTAATGCTATATGCTGCCTGACGGCGTACGAGCTCTGTTGTTCGATATGCAACAGGCTGCGAGCGGGGTGGCAGCCTTCACGCAGAACAAGTCGCGGGACGACTTCAAATCGGACTTGATGCTTCGTCGAGCAGTTGAGAGGCAGTTCGAAATCATCGGCGAAGCGATGACCCGCCTTCGCAATCTAAGCTCAGAGACGGCCGAGAAGATCGCTGAATACCGCGGCATCATCAGCTTTCGTAATGTGCTGATTCATGGATACGACCAAATCAATGATGACATCACCTGGCAGATTGTGATCGAAAAACTCCCGGTGCTCAGGATTGAGTTAGAAACGTTGCTTCAAGAGCCATAGTTGGCAGAACCCGACAGTACGCAGCGCGTGATTCCGGGAATGCAGAGCGGGACGGGTCCAAGATGTTTGCTATCGAGCGGTCGGCGTTTGCCCCGGGCGTGGTCCACATGGGCGGGACGCCCATGCCACGCATGCCACCGGAAGCGGTCTCACAGATGGGAGCGTTGCGCCGCATCGCCAAGAAGTTTTGCGCTGCGGAGCGTATTTTGCAGGAGCATGGCGACGGTCATGGGACCGACACCGCCGGGGACAGGAGTGTGGCGGGCGGCTATCGCACTGACGGCTTCGGGGTCAACGTCGCCGACGGTCTTCTTGGAGCCGTCCGGTCCCGTGATGCGATTGATGCCGACGTCGATGACGATCGATCCCTCCCGCAGATGCCGCGCGCCGATCAGCGCCGGCTTGCCGACGGCGATAACAAGCACCTCGGCGCGACGGGTATGCGAGGGAAGATCGTGGGTAGCGATATGGCACAGCGTGACCGTCGCCATCTGCTCCGTGAGAAGCAGCGCGATCGGTTTCCCCGCGATCTCGCTGGCCCCCACGACGACGGCTTCGGCGCCGCGGAGCGGAACGCCGGTCGATTTGATCAGCTCGATCACGGCAAGTGCCGTGCACGGGGCGATCCGCGTGTGGCCATAGACGACATAGCCGATGTTGGCAGGGTTGACTCCCTCTACGTCCTTCACCGGATCGATCTGATATTGCAACTCGGTGGCGTCCAGGTGAATCGGCAGGGGCAGATGCAGCATAATGCCGGTGACCGACGGATCGTGGTTCAGCGCGTGGAGGACCTGTCCGAGCTCGCGCTGTTGAATATCGGCGGGAAACGTGCGCAGTTCGTAATCGATGCCGACCGCCTGACACGCCTCGCGCTGGCGCAGCGCGTACAACTCGCCGGCGGGCGTCGAACCGATAAGCAATGCCGTCAAGTGGACGCGCCGGCCCGATGCGACCAGTGCTCCGACCCCTTTTTTTACCTGTTCGCGGATGGCAGCGGAAAGGGCGGCTCCATCAATCGGGACAGAAGGCATGGACTAAAAGCTAAGGGGGAACGGCAGAAAGTCAAAGTGGCATGGGTAAGCACAGTAAGCAGAGCCGTCCAAGACGGCAGGACATTTTGCAGGGCCGTCAACACCCGCGGTCTCACCATCTGCGAGGCAGATAGCTAATGAACCGCGAGAGACGGGATTTGCAGTCGCCGAACGCCAGCACACCCACAATGCCTCCGTGATGAACCGCATGGTTGCGATACCCCCTGACTTCATGAGCCCTGGACAGGATGTCGTAGGAGACAGAACATCGGCTGGCAATTCGATTCATCACCACTTCGACGGGCGTGCGGCGCGGTCGAGACGCCGGACGTATGCTCTGCCAGTACGAGCGCAAGGTCCCCTCGAAAGCCGCGAACAGGCGGAGTGAATATGTGAGCTCCAACTCGGCAGCACACTCCCGCAAGTATTGCGGACGCAGAGGGTACTCAGCCTCGGCAACACTCTCCGCCCCGGCTGACATATTCGAGAGAGTTCGCGACACCGCAAATCGAGCCGCCTCCAACTGATTCTGTACCCGTTGAAACGAGCGGTATGCTTCGTCGTGGCTCACGCGCTGGCCAAAAGATCATTTACCAGCCGCACGAAGGCGTCACGGCCCCATTCGTCTCTCAGCGGAACATTGGAGTCGGTCATAATGATCCACTTCCCGCCACGGCGCAGCAGCTTGACTCGGTTCAGCGAAGGCCACGCCTCGACGTCCACGCGGCCCTCGGCCCCGACGATATGCAAGCCGATTGGATCCAGACGGACCTCTCCCGACACATTGCGGATGCGCAGGGCGGGCACCTCGTACGCGCCTGCCACATCCTCCGCAATCTGCTTGTTCTCCCGGTGAAGCGACCAGTTCTCTTCTCCCGCCCACTGCTGAACCTGATCGACCAGCTCCTGCACCAGCGCAATCCACGCTTGACGGCGG
>Ga0302326_10034313_pt1 | contig 10057 bp, 3 predicted proteins | sample Palsa_T0_3_FD_202264 | JGI IMG/M metagenome (GOLD analysis project Ga0302326, IMG submission 202264) | Peat permafrost microbial communities from Stordalen Mire near Abisko, Sweden - Palsa_T0_3 | ecosystem: Environmental > Terrestrial > Soil > Palsa > Peat permafrost | place: Sweden: Abisko...
TGCCGACACGTCCCCAATCACCATCGGGCAAACCGTTGCCGCTCAGATGAGACCACGTTTTCCCAGCATCCCGCGACCGGTACAAGCCGCCCCCCGGCCCGTCGATGGGTGCGTACGTGCTCCACGGGGGACGATGTGTTTGCCATGTGCCGGCGAACAAAAGTTGCGGGTCGCCGGGACAAATTGCCAAGTCCGATATACCAACCTGTGGCCCCTGATCGAGAGCCTTGGCCCAGTGCATTCCCCCATCGACAGACTTGTAGACTCCGCGCTGGTCGTTGGGACCATACGCATGACCGAGCGCACCGACGTATACGACATCGGGGTTTTGCGGATCGATCACAATCTGGCTGATCTGTCGCGTATCTTCTAGGCCGATGTGAGTCCAGGTTAAGCCGCCGTCGATGGATTTGTACACGCCGTCGCCGGAAGATAGATCGGAACGAATATCGGACTCGCCGGTTCCGGCATAGAGAATTGCTGGATTGGATGGGGCGACGGCAAGAGCGCCGATGGAGCCGACCGATTGTTTGTCGAAGATGGGCGTCCACACCATTCCGGCGTCGGAAGTTTTCCAAACGCCACCATTGACCGCGCCGAAATAAAAAGTTGTAGAGTCGCCGGGCACGCCCGTTACCGCCACCGCGCGGCCACCTCGGAAAGGTCCGATCAAACGCCATTTCAGGCCACTCAAAAGATCGGGGGCAACCGACTGAGCGAAAGTCGAGGCATTGGCAAACAAAAGAAGGAGTGCAAAAATGTGGCGACGGAAATATGATGGTACTGTGAGCAAAGTAATGATCCCCGATTTGGACGTTTAGTCTAACTCAAACATTGCAAACAGGGAGAGTGAACAAGATTAAAGGCTCCTGACGAAAGCAAAACGCGTAATCCTGTCCCGATGAGACCGCTAGTAAGCGGCTTGGCCAATTCTAGGTGCTTCCCTGTATTGTCGCTACAGCCTCGGTGCCGCTATTTCTAGAAGTGACCCGAAGTCGGAGGATTTCGCGCAGGCATCGTGAAAGCTTCCTTGTCCGACGTTAATTCTTCCGCATGACTACTTCTTCTCCGGTACGCGTAGAGTCGCACCCGTTAGGCGCCAGCAGGCTCCCAGGCGGCGATTGGGCGTTCGTTCTCTGGGCGCCGTTGCAGGATCACGTCAGCGTTCATCTCCTTGGGCCGAGAGAGCGACTCATCGAATTGGAAAAAGACGAGCGGGGATATCACTTCGCCGTCGTCGATGAGGTAGACTCGGACGCTCGTTACTTCTATCGTCTCAATAGAGCGCGCGAACTTCCGGACCCGGCGTCCCGCTTTCAGCCCGAAGGAGTTCATGGCCCATCGCAATTGGTAGATACCGGATCATTCCTGTGGAGCGACCGGGAGTGGACTGGCATACCGCTAGAGCGAAGTATCTTTTACGAATTGCATGTGGGAACGTACACGCCACAGGGCACGTTCGACGCGATAGTCGAGCATCTGCCGCAACTTGCTGAGTTGGGCATTACCACGATTGAACTCATGCCGGTCGCGCAGTTTCCCGGTTCCCGCAATTGGGGCTACGACGGAGTATTTCCCTTCGCGCCGCAGAATACATACGGTGGCCCTGAAGGGCTGCAGCGGCTTGTCAATGCTGCTCACGAGGAGGGTCTCGCGGTAGCTCTCGACGTTGTCTACAACCATCTAGGACCCGAGGGCAATTATCTCGGCGAATTCGCGCCTTATTTCACCTCGCGATATCAGGGCCCATGGGGGGAAGCAATTAACTTTGACGGCCCCGCCAGCGACAACGTTCGGCGTTTCTTCATCGACAATGCGCTGTACTGGTTGCAGGAATATCACTTCGATGCCCTGCGCCTGGATGCCGTGCACGGAATCTTTGATTTCAGCGCCTTACATTTTCTCGCCGAGCTCAAATCGGCGGCCGAGATCTTGTCCTCGCGTTTGGGACGCAAGCTCAATGTGATCGCCGAGAGCGATTTGAACGACTCACGCCTGATTCTGCCAGGGGAGCGTGGCGGGTATGGACTGGATGCGCAGTGGAGCGACGACTTTCATCATTCGGTTCACACGCTGCTCACCAAAGAACGCAACGGCTACTACGAAGACTTCGGATCGCTCGCGCGCCTTGCTGAGACCTTGAGAGACGGTTGGTGCTATCGCGGGCAATACTCGCAGCATCGCCAAAGAAAACACGGCAACTCTCCCCATGGGATTCCTGCTTCGCGTTTCGTGGTTTGCAATCAGAATCACGATCAGGTTGGCAACCGCGCGGCGGGAGAGAGGCTCAGCGCGCTGGTGGACTTCGAAGCTTTGAAGTTAGCGGCCGGAGTGACCCTCTTGTCGCCGTTGGTTCCGCTGCTGTTTATGGGCGAGGAATATGGCGAGGCCGCCCCATTTCAGTATTTCATCAGCCATCTTGATCCGGACCTGGTGGAGGCGGTGCGTTGCGGACGCCAGCGGGAATTCGCGGCATTCGGCTGGCAAGACGCGGTCCCCGACCCGCAAGATGAAGCAACATTTCAGCGATCTCATCTGCGCCATTCGCTGAAAAATGAAGAACCGCATTCCACTTTGCTCCGATTCTATCGAGAACTGATCGCGCTGCGAAAACGCTTGGACCTTGGTGGTGCAGGCAGCTATTGGCATGTTTGGGAGTGTTCGAGTTCAGTCTTGCTGATCTTCCGCGAGCATCAATCACAGCGGTTCGCCATAGTTCTGAACTTCTCCGAAAAGATGTCTTTTCCTGAGTTGCCAGAGTGGAATGGCGTGTGGACGATAAAGTTGTGCTCTGCGGATGCCAAGTGGCGAGGTAGCGCAAGAAGTTCGCAGGAAGAAGTGAAACTTTCCAACCCATTTCGATTGGACCTGCATCCTCACTCTTTCGTGGTGTTGGAAGACTCGGCGCTTGAAAGGGAATCGGAATGAAATATATCTGCATCCATGGGCACTTTTACCAGCCGCCCAGGGAAAACCCGTCTTTGGAAGCCGTCGAGTTGCAGGACTCCGCTTATCCGTATCACGACTGGAATGAGCGAATCACCGCGGAGTGCTACGCTCCAAACGCTGTGTCTCGCATTCAGGATGGCGATGGACACGTTCTGAAACTGGTCAACAATTACGCACAAATCAGCTACAACTTTGGGCCGACTCTGCTCTCCTGGCTAAAGTCGAAATGCGGGAAAGTCTACGAAGCAATTCTCGAAGCCGACAAACTCAGTCAGGAACGTTTTTCCGGCCATGGGTCGGCAATCGCGCAGGGCTACAACCACATGATTTTGCCGTTGGCCAACCGGCGTGACAAAGTCACACAGGTTAAGTGGGGCATTCGTGACTTCGAATCGCGCTTTGGACGCAAGCCGGAAGGAATGTGGCTTCCTGAAACCGCGGTCGATACGGAAACTCTTGAGGTGCTGGCGGAGAGTGGCATCAAGTTCACCATCCTCGCGCCACGCCAGGCGAAGCGGGTTCGAGGAATGGCCAAGGGCGCCAAATGGGAGGACATGAATGGTAGCCGCATTGATCCAAGCCACGGCTATTTGGCTGAATTACCCTCCAGGAAAAAGATCAATCTGTTTTTCTATGATGGCCCTATTTCACAGGCGGTAGCCTTCGAAGGATTATTGAACGATGGCAAACGCTTTGCGGATCGTTTGATGGGTGGATTTTCCGACAGCCGCCAGGGTCCACAATTAGTGCATATCGCAACCGACGGCGAGAGTTATGGCCACCACCACCATTACGGTGAGATGGCGCTGAGTTCCGCCTTGCATCAGATCGAAGAAGGTGGGGTAGCAAAGCTGACGAACTACGGAGAATTTCTGGAGAAGAATCCTCCGGAACAGCGTGTTGAAATTAACGACAATAGTTCCTGGAGTTGTGTACACGGAGTGGAGCGTTGGCGCTCGAACTGCGGCTGTAACTCTGGTGGTACGGCATGGAACCAGGAATGGCGGGCACCATTGCGGGCTGCTTTAGACTGGCTGCGCGATGAACTCGCGCCGATCTTTGAACGCGAACTCTCGCCGCTGCTCCGTGACCCGTGGAAGGCACGCGATGAATACATCCGCGTGATCCTGGATCGCTCCGAGGAATCGCGAGCGGCCTTCTTCGCCGAACAGGTGTCGCGGGAGTTGAGCAAGGCGGAGGAAGTCAAAACTCTGCAGCTGCTGGAGATGCAGCGTCACGCCATGCTGATGTACACCAGTTGCGGATGGTTCTTCGACGAACTTTCCGGACTGGAAACGGTGCAGGTTATTCATTATGCCGGGCGCGCTCTGCAACTGGCCGAAGAGTGTTGCGCTGAGAACCTCGAATCTCGCTTCCTGCAACAACTCGCAAAAGCCAAAAGCAATATTCCGGAATATGGTGACGGCGCTCAAATCTACGAGAAATGGGTCAAGCCCGCGTTCGTGGACATTAAGCGCGTTGCCGGGCACTATGCCATCAGTTCGCTGTTTGAAAACTACGGCGATAAAACGCAAATCTATTGTTACGACGTGGAACGCGATAATTACTCGCTGGAGGCGGAAGGAAAGTTGCGGCTAGCCACGGGATCGGTTCGTTTAGCCTCAGAAATTACCGAGGAGTCGGCGCAATTCGATTTCGCCGTGTTGCACTTGGGAGAACACAACATCACAGCCGGAGTGGGCGTGCATGACGCTTCGAAGAACGGGGATCTCCGGCACAAGCTGGTCACTGCTTTTTCCCAAGCCGATAGCGCGGAAGCCATACGCATTCTCGATCAGATGTTTGGCAGCAACACATTTTCTCTGCGCCTGCTCTTTCGAGATGAGCAAAGAAAAATCACGGACCTGGTTTTGAAGGAGTCGCTCAGTTCCGCAGCGGCCGTTTATCGCACGATTTTTGAGAGTCAGGCGCCACTCATTCGCTTCCTTCACGGCCTGTCGATTCCGGTTCCACGCTCCCTGATGTCCGCGGCGGAAATCGCCCTCAATTCTCAGCTGCAACAAGCTTTCGGGCGCCCAAACTTGGATGCCGATAGCATTCGCAGTCTTTTCCGAGAAGCACACGGCAGCGATATTGCGCTGGACACAACCACGCTCGAGTATGTGATTCGGCGACGCGTGGAAAAAGAAGCTGAAGGGTTTGCCGCCAATCCTGACGATCCCGAGGTCTTGGACCGGCTGCGCAGTTCGCTCGACTTGCTGCCGTCAGTGCCATTTCCGGTTGTCATCTGGGAAGTGCAGAACATCGCCTACGCGCCTCTGATCAAAGCGCTGGACCAGCTAACCGGGTCAACCAATACCCTTGAGACGCAACTTGAGAATTTGCTGCGCTTGGCGGAGCAATTGAAAATCCGAGTTCCTCAGGCGATGCTGCAGGCCGCTTAATATGGTGCCCACCCGCACTCCCAGCGCTACCTACCGGCTTCAATTCAACAAGGATTTTCGTTTTTCCGATGCCTGCCAGGTTCTCGATTACCTGAACGATCTCGGCATCTCGGACATCTATGTGTCTCCAATCCTCGCCGCCCGCAAGGGCAGCGGCCACGGCTATGACGTCACCGATCCCACAAAAATCAATCCAGATCTAGGCTCAGAAGAAGAATTCGAGACCTTCCAGTCAGAGCTGCAAAAACGTGGCATGGGGCTGCTTCTTGACATCGTGCCCAACCACATGGCTGCGAGCACGGAAAATTCCTGGTGGATGGACACGCTGGAGAATGGAGCCGAATCGGCCTATGCTGCATTTTTCGATATCGACTGGCACCCTTCGGCGCGCAGTTTGGATGGCAGAATCCTTCTGCCGGTCTTGGGCCGCCCGTTTGGCGAAGTTCTCGATTGCGGGGAACTGAAGCTGATTTTCCAGGAAAAGAAATTTTATCTGCAATATTTTGATTCATTGTTTCCAATAGCTCCACGAAGCTATTACGAAATTCTTGATCGCGTGCGAGAGGCGCTGAAAAACCTTGCAGGAGAAGAATCTGGTGGCTACCGCGAATATGCCGGCATCCTCGAATCGCTGCACAGCCTCACGAATGGCGACAGGCGCATGGGAGACACAGCAGCCGATCGCCGGCAGCGCTTTGAGGCAGCCCGAGATCGTTTGTGGTCGTTGGTGAAAAGCAATCAGGACATTGGCCGCGTGATCGACGAGAGCATTCAGTCGCTGAACGGCAATCCTAACGATCCAGCGACTGTGGGCGGTTTGCAACATTTGATTGCCGAACAGAATTACAAGCTTGCCTATTGGCGGAACGTTAACGAAAGCATCAACTACCGTCGCTTTTTTACTATTGCCAACCTCGTGGGCGTACGGGTGGAAGATCCGGTAGTCTTCGAGGCCACGCACGGTTACCTTTTGCGGATCATCGCGAAGGGCCCGTTCACGGGCCTGCGCATCGATCACATCGACGGCCTGCGAGATCCTCAAGCCTATTTGGCCAAACTTCAGGAGCGGCTCTCTCCCGCCGAATCTTCGTCCGACGCAACGGGTGTATACATCATCGTCGAGAAAATTCTGGCCCGCCAGGAGCGGCTGCCCGACGATTGGCCGGTCAGCGGGACTACAGGGTACGACTACCTGAACTACGCGAATGGCGTGAGTGTAAGTCCAGAGGGCGCTGTACGTATGGCACAAATTTATTCCCAGTTCACCGGCGCCAGGCAAAAATTCGTGAACGTGCTCTACGAAAAGAAAAAGCTCGTTATGAGCACACTGCTGGCGGTCGAGATGCGTTCTCTCGGCCGGCAATTGGAAGAACTCGCCGCTGCCGATCGTTATGCCCGGGAATTGCCGCGCGCTCAGTTGATCGAAGCCCTGACCGAAGTCACTGCCTGCCTCTCTATTTACCGCACCTACGTTCGCAACCTGGAACTGCCAGAGACTGCGGTGGATTGCATAAAGGAAGCCTTCGATACAGCTCGGCAACGCGCACCACAGATTAACTCGAAGTGTTTTGACTTTGTGCAGGAAGTCTTGCTGCTCGAGAATCGTCCGCATGTCCTGGCTGGACAACGCGAAGCCCGGTTGGCGTTCGTTATTCGCTGGCAGCAATTCACCGGGCCCATCGTCGCGAAGGGAATGGAAGATACCGCTCTTTACGTTTATTATCCTCTGCTTTCTCTGAATGAGGTCGGCGGAACGCCTGAACCTGCAGATGTTAGTTCGCGTGAGAAATTCTTTTCATTTCTAAAGTCGCGCAGAGAGCGCTGGCCGGACAGTTTGAATGTGACGACCACGCATGACACCAAACGCAGCGAAGGAGTGCGCGCCAGAATCAACGTGCTTTCTGAAATTCCGGAAGAGTGGCAAGCGCATTTGAATCTTTGGGCAAAACTGAATCTTCGTTATAAAACGAATATTGAGGCCCGGCCAACTCCGGATCGTAACGAAGAATACTTCCTGTATCAGACTCTCCTCGGAGCATGGCCGCTCGAACATGAAGCATGCGCAACCTTTGTGGCCAGGCTTCAGGAGCATCTCGTCAAAGCCACGCGCGAGGCCATGGTGCACACGCGCTGGACTCGTCCCAATGAACCGCACGAGGAAGCCTTAAAGGAGTTTGTCGCGAAGATTGTCTCGTCCGATGCCGAAGAGTTTTTGCAAGACTTCCGGCCATTCCAAAGAAGGATTGCCTATTGTGGCATGGTCAACAGCCTTGCCCAGGTGCTGATAAAAATTACGGCCCCGGGAGTTCCCGACTTTTATCAAGGTTCGGAACTTTGGGATTTTCGGCTCGTCGATCCGGACAACCGCGGCCTCGTGGATTTCGGCGCCCGCAAAGACTTGCTGGAACGTCTGCGCCGCGAGTACTCGGCCTCACCGGAACAATCGATCGAGGACTTCAGCCACCGCTGGCACGATGGCCGGCTGAAGCTGTTCTTGATCTGGAAAGCAGTCCGTTGGCGACGCGAGCACGAGCTACTATTTCATGAGGGCGAGTTTATTCCTTTGCAAACAGAGGGTGAATATGCCGACAACATTGTCGCTTTCCTTCGCCGCCAAGATGGCAAATTTGCGCTGATTGCCTGTCCTCGATGGATATCCAGACTTGTGAGTCAATCAGCGAAGGGATCGTCCAGGGTGTGTTGGAAAAACCTCGACTGGAAAGACACTGGTGTGGTTTTGCCACCCGAGTTCCCGTCGCAGTGGCAAAGCATTCTGTGTCCAGCAAGGACGCCGCGGGAGGGAAAGGCCCTGGCCGCGAACTCGCTCTTTCAAGATCTTCCAGTCGCTTTTCTGCACGCCGCGGAGTAGGCCTGAAGAGCTCTGTGCTCGCGAATTCCCTCCATTGCAGAACGATCCATAGTGACAACTTCTCAAGTAGTGCAGGCATCACAGTCAAACTAATGGCGAATCAAATCGCACCGTCACCGGCCCGTCTACAATGTGTTCATAGCAAGCCCATGAGTGGCCGATATCTGATCCTCTGCTTCTCCGTGCGGTTGGCACTGTTGCTGTTAGTCGCCGTCACAACCTCCTTCGTATGGGCCCAAGCATCGTTTCAAGTTCCTCAGGAAGTCTACGAAGGCCAAACGGTGAGCGCAATCGATCTCATCGCCAATCCGCACCGTAATGTGGAGCCTCTGCGTCAGTTCTTGGTCCAGAAGCCAGGCAAGCCATTTTCAAGCGCCGATGTTCAAGCAACCATGGCAGCCCTGAAAGAAAAGGGCGGATTCCCCAAAGTTGAGTTGAGCGTGGTACCCGATCAAGCGGGGCTGCGGCTGGATTTCGTACTCGAGCCGTCGTATTACCTGGGGACCGTCGATTTTCCCGGCGCGCTAAAGCACTTCACTTACACCCGCCTTCTTCAGGTGGCAGATCTATCTGAAGAAGATCCTTATGACAAAGCGCGTATTCCGATCGCTGACGACGCCCTCCAGAGCTTTTTCCAACGGAACGGATATTTTAAGACAGCTGTTCACACAGAGACAAAAATCGACGATGATCATCAACTCGTAAACGTTGCTTTCTCAGTCGAAATGGGTAAACAAGCCCGGATCGGTAAAGTCGAGATCGAAAGCCCGGACGCCTCGGAAAACGCCCGCCTGCTGGGAGTGGTGCACTCTTTGCGCGCGAGATTCACCGGAGGTCTGCTGAAACCCGGCAAAGCCTATAGCCCCGAGCGAATCAAAACTGCGACCACTCTGATCAAGAATGCGCTGGCAAGACAGCACCGGCTTGCTAATACTGTCAAGGAAAACCCTCCTCAGTATGACACTTCGACGAATCGGATAGATGTCTCTTTCAAGGTGGAAGTGGGACCGGTAGTGACCATTCGCGCAACCGGGGTTCGTCTCTCCGCAATCCCTTTTATGTCAGGACGGGAGATGAAAAAATTGATTCCCATTTATTCCGAACATGCCATCGATCAAGACCTGGTGGATGAGGGCCAGCAAAACCTGGTGGATTATTTCCAGAAGAAAGGATACTTCGACGTCAAGGTCGCCACCACGTTTCAACGTCAGCCTGAACAGATTCTTCTCGTATATCAAATTGACCGCGGAAAGAAGCAGAAAGTCGGGGAGTTAAAATTCCACGGCAATCACCAGATATTGGCATCGGAGTTGATGGCCACAGTCACCATAAAAAAATCTCACATCTGGACTCATGGCAGCGTAAGCCAAAAGCTGATTAAGCAGAGCACCAACAATTTATTGGCCCTCTATGGCGATAGAGGTTACGAGGAAGCCAAAGTCACGCCGCAGGTTACGCAGCACGATTCGAAAATCGATGTGGCATTTGAGATCATGGAGGGTCAACAGACCGTAATAGCCGACGTCCAGGTCGCCGGGAATAAAAGCATTTCCACGAAGCAATTGACCGTCCCGCACGAGTTGGAGGCTCGCTCCGGAGGGCCCTATTCAGCGCGGAGAACTGCGGAAGATCGCAACCGCATGGCGGCCACGTATTTGAATCACGGGTACCTCAATGTAGAAGTGAAAGCCAGCGTGGTGCGTCATCCCGACGATCCACACCGGGTCGATGTCTCCTACGCCATAACCGAAAATCAGATGGTGCGCGTGAGCGACGTTATTTACCTGGGCCAAACAAAAACACGCCTATCGCTCCTGAAAAAGACAGCGAAGGT
>Ga0302326_10034320_pt1 | contig 10056 bp, 10 predicted proteins | sample Palsa_T0_3_FD_202264 | JGI IMG/M metagenome (GOLD analysis project Ga0302326, IMG submission 202264) | Peat permafrost microbial communities from Stordalen Mire near Abisko, Sweden - Palsa_T0_3 | ecosystem: Environmental > Terrestrial > Soil > Palsa > Peat permafrost | place: Sweden: Abisko...
ACCTGGCGGTCACCGCCTGACCCACTCAGTCCCCGGCCAGGCGGATCCAGGTCTTGCCGGGCACCTGGCGCGCGGCGCTGAACGCGTCCGCCGCGTCCGCCAGCGGGTAGCAGGCGCGGAGCACGCGGGACGGTGACATGGCGCCGGCCGCCGCCAGCGTGGCGGCGAAGTCCCCGGGATGATCGTAGATGAGCGACCCTCGCAGTGTGAGCTGCCGCTGAACCACGACCCTGGTCACCAGCGCGGCCGGCTCGCTGCTCTGCCCGATGAGCATGATGGTCCCGCCGCGCGCCACCCGGCGGACGGCGTCATCAAGCGCGGCCGGCACGCCGGAGCTCTCGAAGACGACATCGAAACCATCGGTGCCGGGATCGGCCGTGGCCGCGCCCAGCTCCTGGGCCAGCGACCGCCGGCCGGGGTGTGGCTCGAGGACGTAGGGCGTGCTGCCGCGCCAGGCCAGGGCCAGGCAGAGCAGGCTGCCCTGCGAGCCGGCCCCGATGACCAGGCACCGGCTGCCTGCGCTTACTCCCGCCCGCCTGATCGCGGCCTGGGCGACCGCCAGCGGTTCCACGCAGACCGCGTCGGCATCGGTGCAGTCCTCCGGCGCTGGCCAGGCGAACCCGGCCGGTACCGCGATCCGCTCCGCGAGGGCGCCGGGAGCGTTGAACCCGAGGCTGACCCGGTGGGGGCAGGCCGAGCTGCGGTCGCCGCGGCAGGCCGCGCAGGACAGGCACGGGAAGTTCGGCTCGATGATGACCCGCTGGCCGATCCGCCCGGTATCGACGCCGGGGCCCGTCTCGACGATCTCGCCCATCGACTCATGGCCCGGAACCCAGGGCAGCGCCGGCGGGAGCCTGCGGCCCCCGACCAGGGCCAGGTCGGACCCGCAGATCCCCACTCCCCGTACCCGCACGATGACCTGGCCGGAACCAGCCTGCGGTTCCGGCCAGTCATCGACGGTGCGGAGTGGCTCCTGGAGTCGTTCCAGGACGACGGCTCGCACAATTCACTCCATCACGGGGCGTAGAAGTACTTCTGGATGCTCGGCTGGCTGACGTCAGCGCTGGTGAGCAGGACGTCCGGCAGTTGCACCGAGGCCGTGATGGCGCTGGCCTTGCCGGTGAGCTTGTCGTAGGCGTACTGCGCGGCCAGTGAGCCTTCCTTGGCCGCTTGCTGCGCGATCAGGGCGCTGACCTTGCCCTGCTTGAGCAGCGCCACCTCGGTGGGGCCCGCGTCGAAGCCGACCACGAGAACCTTGCCGGTCTGCCCGTCGGCGGCCAGTGCGGCGGCCGCGCCCTCCGCGTTGGGCTCCGCCGCGCCGAAGATGGCCTTGATGCCCGGGTGCGCGGCGAGGATGGAACGCACCACGGTCTGGCTGGAGGTGACGGCTTGCGCGGTGTACTGCAAGGTGACGACCTTGATGTTCGGGTAACTGGTCTTGAGCGCGCTCTCCAGGCCCTGCACCCGCTGGACCTGGGTCGTCGCCGTCGGGGACAGGCTGAGCACCGCGATCTGCCCGCTACCGTGCAGCTGCTTGCCCAGGTACGCCGCGGCGAGCTTGCCGCCCTGGATGTTGTCGGTCGTGATCTGGCTGGTCAGCTTGGATGTGTTGGCCAGCTGCGTGTCCGTGGTGATGACCGGGATGCCCGCGTTCAGGCAGGTGTTGATGGCGGGGGCCATCGCCGTCGGGTCGGTGGGGGAGACGACGAGCACATTGGGGTGGCGGCTGCAGACGGCCTCGACGACGGGCGTCTGGTCGCTGGGATCGAAGTTCGGCGAGCCCTGGTAGATGACGCTCATGCCCATCGCCTTGGCCTGGGTCCGCATGCCATCGACCAGGGTGTCGTAGAACGACACGCCGGTGGCGCCGGGGACGTAGGCGATGGTGTAGTGCTTGGCCGCGGAACTGCTGGCGCTGGCGGAGCTGGCGCTGCCGGAACTGCCCGAGCTGCCGCACGCGGCCAGGGCCAGGGCTGCCGTGACGCCGAGCGCCACTGTGAGCGGAGCCCGCGCCCAGGGGCGGGCCGGTCTGATATGGATCACGTTTCCTCCTAGGGCCAGGACGGACATAGAACGGGGCTGGGATGGATCAGGGGCGGGGACGGATGGGACGGGGGACAGGGCCGGGGTGGCCGGGCGCCCGGGCCGGTGCGGGGTGCCGCAGGCTGGGCGTTTGCGTGTCATGGCCGGGGTGCGGGCCGGGTGCGGCTAGGCGCGATGTCGTCGCCGGCCGCGCAGCTGGTCGATATAGACGGCGAGGATGAGCACCGCGCCAACGGCAACTTCCTGCCAGAAGGGCGGGACGTTGATGAGGACGAGCCCGGTGATCAGGACGGCGATGATGCCGGTGCCGATCACTGAGCCGATGATGGTTCCGCGCCCGCCGAAGAGGCTGGCGCCACCGATGACCACCGCGGCGATGGCGTTCAGGTTGTCGGTGGATCCTGAGGCCGGGGAGCCGGCCCCGAGTCTGGCCATGACGAGGATCCCCGCGACTCCGGCCAGGAATCCGGAGAGCAGGTAGACCTTGAACAGGTGGCGGCGGTCGTTGATGCCGGCCCGGACAACGGCCTCCCGGCTGTCACCGATGCTCAGCGTGTAGGCGCCGAAGCGGGTCTTGGACAGGACCAGCGCGTACCAGATGGTGATGGCCGCGGTGACCGCTACCGGGACCGGGATCCAGCCGCCGAGGTTGGCATTGCCGATCGTGGCCACGGACGCCGGGATGGCCGAGATCTCCTGGCCGTTGTTGAGCAGGTAACCGAGCCCGGTCGCGATGCCCAGGGTGCCGAGGGTGACCACGAAGGGCGGGACGAAGGCGCGTGTCACCAGGAATCCGTTCAGCGCCCCGAAGGCGCCCCCGGCGAGCAGCGTGACGAGGAAGCCCACGCTGATGGCGAGCGGGGCGGTGCCGGCCGCGCCCGCAAAGCCGTGGGCCATCACCCACGCCCCGGCTGTCCCCGAAAACCCCAGGACGGCGCCGACCGACAGGTCGATGCCGCCGGAGCAGATGACGAACGTCTCGCCGACCGCGAGCAGCAGCACTTCCGTGGCGGTGCTCGACGTGTTGAGCCAGTTGGCCCGGGTCAGGAAGTAGGGCGAGCCGATGCTGAAGCCCACGATGAGGGCGATCAGCACGCCCCCGATCCACAGGCTCCGGACCGCCGCGTGGCACCGGTCCAGGTAACGGGCGATCGCGGACGTGGCCTTACGGTCAGGCACCTGCTGTGCCGGGGAGGCCTGCCTGCTCAGGGTCATGGTCAGTGCCCCGTCCTCATGCGTCCGGGCCGGGGCGGGTGTCCGGGCTGGGGCGGGTGTCCGGACCGGGTTCGGCCTCTGCGCCGGTGTCATCGGCGGCGGTCTTGGCCCCGGTGATGTAGCCGACGAGGTTGTCGGCGGTCAGCTGGCCGGCGCCGAGCGTTGACGCCACGCACCCCAGCCGGAGAACGACCGCCCGGTCGCACACGGCGAGCACGTCCGGCATCTGGTGGCTGATGAACAGGACCGCGATGCCGTCATCCCGGACCCGGCGGATCAGGTCGAGCACCTGCTGCTGCTGCTCCACGCCGAGGGCGCTGGTCGGCTCGTCGAGCAGCAGGACCCGGCTCGTCCACGCGGCCGCCCGGGCGATGGCCAGGGCCTGGCGCTGGCCGCCGGACAGATCCATCGAGGCGGCATGCACATCGGGAATGCGGGTGCGCAGCCGGGCCAGCTCACTCACCGTGTGCTCGGACATGACCTTGGTGTCCAGCCAGCCGGTGCGCCGGCCGAGCCAGCCGCGCGAGATGACCTCCCGGCCCATGAAGAAGTTGGCCACCACGTCGCGCTGGCCCGCCAGGGCCAGGTCCTGGTACACGGTGGCGACCCCGGCCGCCTGGGCCGCCGCCGGATTGGCGAACTGCGCTGGTTCGCCGTCGATGAGAATCTCCCCCGCGGTCGGGGCGATGACGCCCGCGAGGATCTTCAGCAAGGTCGACTTCCCGGCGCCGTTGTCACCCACGAGGCCCAGCACCTCCCCGGCGTCGACCTGGAGGCTGACGCCGCGCAGGGCCTCGATGCCCCCGTAGTGCTTGCTCATATCCCGTACGGCCAGGCGGACGGACACGGCAGCTGTCCCTTCTGCGGAGCGGGCGGTTCGGCGGAGGATCGGCGGGAATCGGGGGCGGAGCCGGCCGGGTCAGGGCGGGACCGTCATCGCGAGTACGCGTTGCGCCGCATGGCGGGCGCGCTCCGCCAGCTGCCGCGGCGTCAGTTCCTGGCTGAGCGCCAGGCTGGGCGCCTCGACCCCCACCGGGAGGTGGGCCGGCAAGGCGGAGAGCAACCCGGTCAGGGGCAGTTCCCCTTCTCCAGGCAGCAGCCGGCTCGTCCGGGCTTCCAGGGCCTGGTCATCATCGCCGGCGGGCTGGCTCCGCGGCAGGCTGGCGGGTCGGCGCAGGCCGGCCGGCGGCTTCAGCGGCGCATCGCACAGTTGCACGTAGCTGAGCAGAGCGGGGTCGGCCCGGCTCAGCTGGCCCAGGTCGACCCCGCAGCGCTGCACATGCAGCGCGTCGACCAGGACGCCGCCGCCCCCGGAGCGAGCGGCGATGTCGAGCGCGGCCCCGAGGGTCCGTACCGGCTGGTAGGCCATGAATTCGATCACCGGCCGGATGCCGTACGGCGCGGCCATCCGGGTCAGCTCGCCGAAGCGGTCCGACAGCCGGGACAGGTCGCCGGAGCCGCTCATGGCGTTGACGTACCGGGCGCCCAGCTGGGCCGCAGTTTCCAGGATCGGCTCCCAGCCGCCGGGGCCGCCGGAGTCGAGCCGGATGGCTTCGGCGCCCAGCACGCGGATCCCGGTGCCGCGGGCGCGGCTGATCGTGTCGGCCAGCATCGGTGACCCTAGAGTGATCGGCCAGGGCTGCTCGCCCGGAGTCGCGGGGGAGATCCGGAGGCTGACGGAGTCGAAACCGGCTTCGGCGGCGAGCGTGACGAGGTCGGGAGGGGCGACATCGAGCAGCGTGAGGTGCTCGAGGGAGAACTCACGGCCGGCCATGACCGCCGCCCCTGGCCGGCTGTGGCATCGCGGCATCCGGCGGATGATGGGAGAGGAGCATCGGCGACCCTCTAGCTAATGTACGAACTTGTTAGTCCGGAAGTGTGGCATCGCGGCCAACACTTGTAAAGCCCGTGCTAAAAGTCATATGGGGGGATACGCGCAGGAGTCGTACCGCCCGCCCGGCCATGGCCCGCGACCGCAGCGGGCCGCAGGGAAGGAGCCCATGGTGACCACGCCGATCCCGGCTGAGAGTCCCGAGCGCCGGCGGGACGCGGAGCGCACCCGCCGGGACATCCTCGACGTCGCGACCCGGGAGTTCGCCCAGCAGGGCTACGCCGGCGCACGGATCGACGAGATCGCCGCCCAGACCCGTACCACCAAGCGGATGATCTACTACTACTTCGGTGGCAAGGAGCAGTTGTACATCGCCGCCCTGGAGCGGGTGTACTCGATGGTCCGCGAGGCCGAGCGGGGCCTGGACGTCGATCATCTCGATCCGGTGGCGGCCATCCGGCGGCTCGCTGAGCTGACCTTCGACCATCACGAGTCCCATCCGGACTTCATCAAGCTGGTCAGCATCGAGAACATCCACGAGGCCCAGCTCATGGCCAAGTCCGGTGCGCTGAGCGAACTGAACACCACCGCCGTCACCGTGACCGCGAAGATCCTGGCCCGCGGTTACGAGGAGGGCGTCTTCCGCCGCCAGGTGGACGCCCTGGACGTGCACATGATCATCAGCGCGTTCTGCTTCTTCCGGGTGGCCAACCGGCACACCTTCCGGACGCTTTTCGGCCGTGACCTCCTCGACGGCGAGCTCCGCGGCCGGCACCGGCAGATGGTCGGGGACCTGGTCGTTGACTACCTGACCGCTGAGGTGGCCAGCTAGCGCGGCGGCTCCGGGTTACCCTCAAGAGCACGAACTTACCGAACGAATCCGGCGGCCAGCTGCCGTCGTGAAGGGCCGGGCCATGCGCATCGGGATGTCCCTGAACTACGCGGGCGGGTTCGCGGAGACCGTCCAGGAACTCGCCGATTACGAGAAGGCCGGCCTGGACATCGTGTTCGTGCCCGAGGCCTACAGCTTCGACGCGGTCAGCCAGCTGGGCTTCATCGCGGCCCGGACGGAGCGGCTGCAGATCGCATCTGGCATCTTCCAGCTGTACTCGCGGACACCCGCGCTGACCGCGATGACCGCGGCCGGGCTGGACTACGTGTCGGACGGCCGGTTCGTGCTGGGCATCGGCGCGTCCGGGCCCCAGGTGATCGAGGGCTGGCACGGTGTGCCCTATGACTCACCGGTCGGCCGGACCCGGGAGATCATCGAGATCTGCCGGATGGTGTGGCGCCGTGAACGGCTGGAGTACGCCGGGCGGTACTACACGGTCCCGCTGCCGCCGGACCAGGGGACCGGGCTCGGCAAGGCGCTCAAGCTGATCAACCACCCGGTCCGGGAGCGGATCCCGATCGTGGTCGCAGCGCTGGGGCCGAAGAACGTGGAGCTGGCGGCGGAACTGGCCGAGGGCTGGGAGCCGATCTTCTACTACCCGGAGAAGGCGGCCGAGGCCTGGGGCGGCGCGCTCGCCGCGGGCCGGGCCAAGCGTGATCCGTCGCTGCCGCCGCTCGACGTGGTGGCCCAGGCGGCGCTGGCCATCGGCGAGGATGTGGGCGGGTACCTGGATCTGGGCCGGCCGATGCTCGCCCTGTACATCGGCGGCATGGGCCCGCACCGCGACCGGGGCCGTAACTTCTACTACGAGCTCGCGGTCCGGTTCGGCTTTGAGGAGGTGGCCGGGCGGATCCAGGACGCGTACCTGGATGGCCGCAAGGACGAGGCGGCCGCCCTGGTCCCGGCCGAATTGCTGGCGGGCACGTCCCTGATCGGGCCCGAGGCGCTGGTGGCGGAGCGGGTCGCGGCGCTGCGGGAGTCCGGCGTCAGCACGCTCAACGTGGTACCGCTGGCGGCGACGCACGAGGAACGGGTCCGGCTCATCGAGCGCGTCCGCGACCTGGCGGGCTGACCCGCCGGGCCGCGGACCGCGGTGCCGCTGGCCGGCCGTCACGCCCGCCGGTAGCGGAGCACCGCGATGGGTGTGAAGATCACGAAGAACAGCGCCGACCAGGCCAGGGCGAGGACAACGTCACTGCTGGACCCGAGGACCAGCGAGCGGACGGCGTTGACCATCGGCGTGATCGGCTGGTACTTCGCGAAGGGCTGGAGCCAGCCCGGCATGGTCGAGGCCGGGACGTAGGCGCTGGACAGGAAGGCGAAGACAAACGCGATCAGCGACATGCCCTGCGCGGCCTGGGCGTTGGGCGCGAACAGTCCCATCACGATGAAGGCGGTCGTCAGCGCGACGCCGTAGACGAGGCACAGGCCCAGGGCGGCCAGGCCGTCGAGCACGGTCCCGCCGAGGCGGAATCCGAACAGGAAGCCGAAGGCCGCGGTGGACAGGATCGACCACGCGTTCGTGGTGGAGTCGGCCAGCGTGCGGCCCATCACGATCGAGTACCGCGGCACGGGGAGGGAGAGCAGCCGGTCGGTGAAGCCCCCGGCCCGGTCCTCGGCCACGGCGACGGCGATGCCGCCTCCGGTGAACAGGACGATCGACGCGACGTAGGCCGGCACGAGAAAGTCGACGTAGCTCTGCGCGCCCACGTGAATGGCCCCGCCGAACACGTACCGGAAGCTGAACAGGAACAGGGCCGACTGGATGATGCCCATGGCCCACAGGCCCGGTGTCCGGATGTACTTCCGCAGCACCCGGCGCGCGACTTCCAGGCAGGCCCGGGCCGCGCTGGGCGGTGCGCCCGGGCGGGTGATGGCCGGCGTCGTGATCATCGTGGTCATGGTCATCGAGAGCTCCCGTTCTCCGCGTGGGCGGCGGTGACCTGCCGGCCGGAGTGATCGCTGGTGAGGGCCAGGAAGACTTCGTCGAGCGTGGGCCGGCGCACGCCGATCTCGTCGACGGCCACTGCGGCCTCGTCGAGGTAGCGGATCACGGTGGCCAGGTCGCTCGTCCCGCCCGCGGCCGGCGCGCTGGCGTGGCGGCTGCCCCAGTCGAGGCGGGCCGGGTTCGAGGTGACGCGCTGCAGGATCTGGCCGACGTCGCCGAGCCGGGCGGAGTCGGCCACGCCCACCTCGATGACGTCACCCCCGACGCTCGCCTTGATGCCGCCCAGCGGGCCGGCCGCGATGGTGCGGCCGTGGTCGATCACGACCACGTGGTCGGCCAGCTCGTTGGCTTCGTCGAGGTAGTGCGTGGTCAGCAGGACGTCGGTGCCGTCGGCGACCAGGGTGCGGACCGCGTCCCAGACGTCACGGCGGCCGGTGGGATCCAGGCCCGTCGTCGGTTCGTCGAGCAGCAGCAGCCGCGGCGCGCCGACCAGGCTGGCGCCGAGATCGAGCCTGCGACGCTGGCCTCCTGAATAGCTGCCGGCCCGCCGGTCCGCGACGTCTCCCAGGCTGAGCCGCTCGATCACGGTGGATGCGGCCCGCCGTGCCGCGGCGGCGCCGTGCCCGAACAGCCGGGCCGTCATCTCGAGGTTCTCGCGCCCGGTCATGGTGGGCTCGACCGCGGCGAACTGGCCGGCCAGCCCGATGTCCCGGCGCACGCTCACCGGGTCACGCGCGACGTCGTGGCCCCGCACGCGCAACTCGCCGCTGGTCGGCCGCAGCAGGGTGGCGACAGTCCGGACGAATGTGGTCTTGCCCGCCCCATTCGGCCCGAGGATGGCCAGCACCTCCCCGGGCGGGGCGATCAGGTCGAGGTGGTCGAGGGCGGTGACCTTACCGAACCGGACAGTGAGGCCGCGTGCTTCGAGAAGCGCGTCCGGCCTGGACTGCATGCTCATGTGGATCTTCCTTCGTGCTAGGTCCGTTGCGCGAACCAGCCCGCGACAAGATCACCGAGTATCCTGAGAGTGCAACAACCGATCGGATCTCGTTCCCGCGGGATCGGTTCGAGGATCACGGCCCCTGGTCAGGTGTTCCCGCACCTTGCTGGGGGCCGGTTCTCGTCGTTGGTCAGCTCCGCGGCTCCTCTCCGGGCCCAGGTGCTGGTGGCCCAGGTGCTGGTGGCCCAGGTTCCGCCGGCCCGCCGGCCGGGTCGCCGGCCAGCGTCGCGTTCAGGGCGGCCTCGGCCATGGCGGTCACTTCGGGCGAGAGCTCGCCGGTCTCGACCCAGCGCGCCCAGTCGTCCATGCCGGGGAACGAGCCGTCCTCGAGTTCCTGCACCAGGCCGCGCACCCAGGCCAGTTCGGCCTCCTGCATCACCAGGTGGTACTCGGACTCGAGCACGAACAGCCGCGGCAGCCACGGGTACTGGGCGAGTTCAGCCCGCTCGGCGGACAGTGCCTGCTCCAGAGCCGACACCCGGTCGCGGAGGAGTTCGAGCACCCGGGCCGGGCCGAGTATGGTGAGCTCGGCCAGCGCCGCCTCGAACTGCGGGTACTCCTTCACCGGCGTGCCGAGCAGTTCGGCCAGCCAGTCTTCCAGCTCGGCCTGTCCGCTGTCGGTGAGCCGGTACACGGTGCGCTCGGGCCGGCGTCCCTCGCGGCTGGCCTCCAGGGCCTCGATGAGCCCGTGCTTGGCCAGGTTGTCCACCACCGTGTAGAGGGAGCCGTAGTTCAGCTTGATGTTTTTCTCTTTGCCCTGGGACCGCATGGTCGCGGCCATCTCGTAGGGGTGCATCGGCTGCTGGCGCAGGGTACCGAGGACGGCCAGTGCCAGTGGGTTCGAGACTCTCCGCCGCTTGCCTACCATCGCCTGCCCGCCTCCTCCCGTTGCCCGGTTCTCTTGAACCGTATATCCGTAGCCGAGTATACGGAACAGGGTATCCGTCCGCAAGCATTAGCCACGCGGCGGGGATGCCGGGCTGCGCACGAAGCGCTTGACATCCGCGGCCTCGGCATCCAGGGCGGCCGCGTCCGCTACTGAGAGCGCGCCAAATGGTGAGATCTCGACCTCGCCCCGGGGCATGGCCCACAGCGCGGCGGCCCGGCCGCGGACGAGCGCGAACGAC
>Ga0302326_10034321_pt1 | contig 10056 bp, 9 predicted proteins | sample Palsa_T0_3_FD_202264 | JGI IMG/M metagenome (GOLD analysis project Ga0302326, IMG submission 202264) | Peat permafrost microbial communities from Stordalen Mire near Abisko, Sweden - Palsa_T0_3 | ecosystem: Environmental > Terrestrial > Soil > Palsa > Peat permafrost | place: Sweden: Abisko...
GCATGATAGGCATGTGAGGTTTGGGCATGTGCGGTATGGGCATGTGCGGTATGGGCATGGGCGGCATGATAGGCATGGGCGGCATGGGGTACAGCCCAATGTAAGTCCCTGCGAACCGTCCACCCTCGTGTACGAGCTACCCGGCTGGCCGGGTGACGCAAATACAGCCTGTTTTGAAAGATCAGACTATAGTCACGATTCTGACGATGCCGAGGTCCACCGGCACGTTGGTTTGCGCCATGCTGGGTCAGCACCCACAATTGTATGGAATACTCGAGACCCGCCTCTACGAGGTGGAACGCGTTTCGGAATGGTGGGAGTTTTCTCGCGACGGCGGGAAAACTCCCGGAGGTTTGTTGCGAAACGTCTCAGAAATTCTTTTCGGCGTTCAATCGATGCAGTCCGTCGAGCGAGCCAAGGTCTGGCTGTGGCAACGTCGCAACTGGCCTACGATAAAAGTCCTTCAAACTCTCGCCACAGAAGTGTTCCCGCTCGGTTTCGTTGAGAAGCACCCCATTCCACCGGCCAGCGACCAATCCATTCAGGAACAATTGGAGCGCCGAATACGCTGTTTTCCTGAGGCGCGGTTTATTTGGTTGGTCAGGTGTCCGACTTGTTTTGGGCAATCCATGCTTGAAATGTTGGACATGTTAGAGAGCTTAAAGATGAAAAACGGCCGCGGCGCGGCCATCCGTGAAAAGTCCGCAATCAAGCCTTCCGGCCGTACCCGCACAGATCCCGAGGTGAGTTGGAAACGCGTCAATAAGCAGATCATGTCTTTCTTGCAGAAACTCCCGTCGGAACGATACCGCGTAATTCGAAGCGAAGACCTGTTGGGTGACGCGGACAAACATCTCAAAGAGATTACTTCATGGCTTGGCATCCGGTCCGACAGCGGCGCCATTGAGGAGATGAAGCATCCCGAGCGATCCCCCTTTGCGTTCGTTGGCCCTAGCAATGCTCTTGGCGGGGGTGACGGAAAATTCTTTCGAAATCCAGCGTTGCGGGTGCCGAGTGCCCACCCACATCGCCTGAGCGACCCCCTGCCATGGCGCCGCGATGCAACGCCTTTGGCTGACGACGTCAAACAACTGGCGCGCAAACTTGGATACCATTGATCACGCCCCTTCTAAACGCACAGCCGCCTTCCACGCTGGGAGTCCAAAACAAAGAAGCACGGCGAAGGCGCGGGTTCAACCCGTCTTTCTGCTGAGTCTGCCGTTGACTTCATTATCTCCCATTTTGAATGCGCTTGGCCAACGCCCGGACATTTACGTCCTGCCGCCGACTCACCTTTTCATTGCGGACTCACTCGAAGAGCGGCGCAAAGCATGCGTTGGCCTTTCCTTGGACATGGGGGGGTTGGTTCGCGTTGTATCCGACGTTTTTTTCCCAGGAAGTGGTGAAGGGCAAGGTCGGGCCCGTATTTGGATCCAGCGCCGCGCGCAGTTTGATACTGTAAAGGTGTTCAGGCTGATCGTCCGTCGTGCCCGCCCTCGCATTGTCGTCGAGCGAAGTCCCACACTGGTGCATGAGATCCGCTCGATGGAACGCGCCCGGACAGCGTTTGCAAAGGCCAAATTCATCCATATTGTTCAACACCCTCGGCAATTTTGCACACAAGTATGCGATGCCCTCGAGAGGATGGCCGCAAGTCGGCGTATCCCCTCCTGGCTTTCCGGTCTCGCCTGCCCTCCCTGTTCTACCGACGAATACACACAGGAAAAGCCCGAAATCGATCCTCAACATGCCTGGCATCAATTACACAAGAACGTCTGCGATTTCCTGAAAACGGTTGACTATGCCCAGAAAAGCCGCTTTCGGATAGAAGACCTTGAAATCAACGCCGATCCAATCCTTCAAGCGCTTCAGCAACAAATGGACTTGGAGATTTCTCCGGCGGAAGAGTCGCTAATCAAAGGGACTGCCGTCCCTCCGCCACTCGGCCGCGGCAAGGCCGACCTCGAAGTCCCTTTTCGTCGCGAAGCCTTGGTGAGACCTTTTCTTCCGAATGTCAGGGCTCTCGCCGAGACTTTCGGATACGATTGAAGCCCGACGCATAAACGCCGTCGCGCCATCGAAGGAGATTAGAAGCTTCAGAGCGACCGATACCGGGAAGGCAGCGCTCGGGAGTACCCAGAAGGTTCTTCTCCATTTTGATCGACCGGCGACGTGCGCTCTTAGCCTTAGCGGCCTTTACCTCGATGTATCCACTTGTTAGTGTTAGGTTAACGTCTGCCCAATCCAGCCTGAACGCCGCACTTCCAGTTTCGCAGTTCGCATACGGGCAGTGCTTCATAATGGCAATAGGCACTTGACAACTTGTTAATAAAGTTACAAGTGCCTACTCCCATGGAGTTTATGAAATATTCTAGCGGAGGCCTCCACCAGCGAGGATCAATTCGCCGGTCAGCCAGGCGGAATCATCCGAGGCCAGGAAGACCGCGACAGCGGCGATATCGCCGGGTTGGCCGATCCGTCCGAGCGGGGTCTGGGCCACCGTTCCCGTTTCGAAATCAGAGCCGATAAATCCGGCGCTGTGTGTGCCTTCGGTCTCGACCATGCCGGGGTTCAGCCCGTTGACCCGGATCTTCTTCGGGCCGAGCTCGCGGGCAAGCACGCCGGTGATGGCATCGACTGCGCCCTTGGTACCGGTGTAAACTGAACTGCCCGGAGGCGTGATGCGGCTGACTACGGAACCGATGTTGATGATGCTGGCGCCTTCGCCAAGGTGCTTGAGAGCGGCCTGCGTGGTCAGCAGAAGACCGAGCACATTGACATTGAAAATCCTGTGGAATTGTTCCTCTGTGACCGCCTCAATCGGGGCGAACTCGTAGACACCGGAATTGTTAACAAGGATGTCGAGGCGACCATAAGTTTGGATTGCCGCGTCAATGATGCCTTGCGCTTCGGCAGCCTTGGAGACGTCACCCGCAGCGGCGACGGCCTTACCACCGGCTGCAGTGATGGCCTCGACAACGTTCGCCGCGCCGGCCTTGCTCGAGGAGTAATTAACGACAACGGAAGCGCCGGCTGCGGCGAGTGACTTGGCGATGGCGGCCCCGATCCCTTTGGAGGCGCCGGTGACGACTGCGACTTTACCTGTGAGTTTACTCATATGATTTGTTGGAAGAAAATGGTGGTTGGAATAGAGCGGCGAACTGCCCAGTTTGGTCCAGCCGTCAGCTTATTCATTAGTTCCGAACATATGAACTATTGAACAAGGTGTCAAGTGCGAGTAGGCTCTGCTTCTATGAGGCCGCTTTTTCATCCCTCACTCGAAGACATTACCGTGGAAGGCATTCTCCATGCCCTCTCCGATCCGGTCCGGGTGGCCATCTTTGCCCAAATTGCCGGGTCGAACTGTTCCCGCAATTGCTCGAACTTTCTTCAGGTCAGCGAAAAAACCATTCCCAAATCCACCCTCTCCCTCCATTTCAAAGCCCTTAGAGAGGCAGGCTTGATCCGCGGGGAACGGAGGGGAGTCGAGATGCAAAACACCTCTCGCTGCTTGGAAGTCGATCAGCGCTTCCCGGGATTGATTGCAGCGATCGTCAGCGCACACAAGGCCCAGGCCGAACAAAATCGGCGGGCACCCAAAGCCGGCAAATCCACGGCTTCCGTTTCGCGTCGACGCGCTTGAGATATCCTTTCTCCTTGCAAGATGGATTCGACCTCCTTCACTCCTTCGTTGGCCCAAAACCTTCGCGAAAATTCAGTCGTTGCCCTCGGGATGCTGGTAATCGTCCCAGCCATTCTCTATTTCAGTAGAGACGGAATCTCACTGCAATACTCGATAATCTCCGGCGTTTTCGGCGCCCTGGCGGCCCTTCTCCTGTATACTTGCCGTTTCTTAGTCTTCGCCCCCAAGAGAGTCGAGTGCTCAGAGCGCGGGCTGAGATTAGAGTTTCGCAGCGGCAAGATCGCTCAAATCGCCTGGGCTGAAGTGAGCGACGCGTCCTTCGCCTCGATCTATGGTTTGCGTTGGAAGTTTCGCACCACCAGTTCAACCCTACGCTTAGGCGGCGACGGCTTTTCGGGCATGGAATGGTTTCGCATTTCGCGCTTCATCGCTGAAAGACTTGCCGAAACAAAGATCCAGGTGACGACCGACAGCGCGGGGCAAAAATTCCTTTCATAATTATTGTCGAATCGGCTGAGCGATCGGGTCTATTCGTGTCCACCTTCTTGCCAAGAACCAGTTGAAGAGCTAACTTTCGGGCGCCATCAGCATCCTTTTACCAGAAGGGTTTGTCTCAAAGCCCCTTACCAGGAAAGCCAATCCTCACTTGATCGACCGCGATTCCGCCGAATTCTGGGGCAGCGAGACCCATGATATCCAAGCGCCTCCGAATCCAAGCCGGATGACGGGACCTCGACCTGCTCCCGCAACATCCTCGACGGCGCGATCGCAGGATTCACCAATATTGCTGACCAGATGACCGTCGAATTTCGCCAGGAGATCACGGAAAAATTCGAACGCGAAGCCCGCTTATTCGAAAAGACGCTTTCGGCCGTCACCGACTTCGTTTACATCATCGATCGGAACGGGCGGTTCCTTTACGCCAACAAGGCGCTGTTAAATCTCTGGGGATTGACCCTCGACGAGGCGATTGGAAAAAACTTCTTCGACCTCAAATACCCGGATGAACTGGCAGCGAAACTCCAAGGCCAGATTCAACAAGTCTGTTCCTGCCGGGAAAGTCTGTCTGACGAAACGGAGTACATCAGCCCAAGCGGGGTAGCTGGATATTACGAGTACATTTTCAGTCCTGTCTTAGCGGCCGACGGTACGGTTGAGGCCGTCGCGGGTTCCACCCGTGAAATCACCGAACGGAAGCGTGCCGAGGCCGAGTTGATCGAGGCGAAGCGTGCCGCCGAATTCGCGAACCAAAGCAAGGATCGATTCCTCGCCGTGCTGAGTCACGAACTGCGCTCACCGCTGACGCCGGTGCTGATGGCCCTGGTCGTGATGGAGCAGACTTCCGACCTTCATCCGGAGGTGCGCGAGCACCTCGCGATGATCAAGCGGAACATCGAGCTCGAAACAAAACTGATCAACGAATTGCTCGATCTAAGCCGCATCAGCAGCGGCAAGGTCGAACTCGACATCGAAATTGCCGACCTTAACGAAGTGGTGCGCCATGTCTGTGCCAGCTGTCATTCTCAAATGCATGATCGAGGCATTTACTTGGAAAGCGAATTGCACTCGACCCCCTCGCTAATGGCCGCCGATTCGGCGCGACTCCAGCAAGTATTTCGCAATGTCCTGGGAAATGCGATCAAGTTCACGCCTGAGAACGGCACCATCTGTGTCACCACTGCCCCGAAGGCGCACGGGCGGTGGGAAATGCGTGTTCGGGACAGTGGCATTGGCATTCCGGCAGAAGCACTCCGGCGCATTTTCGACGCCTTTGAACAAGCAAATGCAAACGTTACCCGGCAATTCGGAGGTCTCGGTCTCGGGCTGGCCGTTTCCAAAGCGCTGGTCGAACTCCACCGCGGCACAATTCGGGCGGAGAGCGCCGGCCCAGGCCACGGTTCCACCTTCATTGTCGATTTACCCTGCGAATCATCGTAATCAGCGGTTAGGTCGCATCTCAAGAACCGGCGGTTAACATCGGGGTGGATAGCGATCCGATTGTCGCTGCTAGCCTGCTGCTAGCCTGCATCGATCACAAATCTTTGGAGATTTGTGATCGATGCAGGCTAAGGCAGCGGACTTCTCCGGCTACGCCGAAGATTCCGCTGCTGTCTTTCGAGATAGGAGTTCAAACAGGTTGTTGGGATTTCCGTATTTCAATAACGGCTCTTAAAGTGACGCGCAGCGTCTGTTTAAGAGCTTTCTAGCCCGCAATGAGCTCGTCGCTCCGCCATTCGGGTGATTTTTGCAGGCTAGCGTGCGCCACGATCTGGAAGGATTGGCCTATCAGGTGGCCAAATTGTTAGATCGCCTGATCGATGGCGAATCCTCGGCACAGAAGACTGAAATACCATTGATGGTGATCGTGCTTTGGGCGAAGCCAGGTAGACGACGTTCCCACCTTCGGGTAATTTATCGGCGAGTACCAGCTCGACTAGCAAGTCGTAACCCCCATCTAGAACCGCAATTGATCCCCATGAAAAAAACACCGGCCCTTGGCTTCCTTCCACACGCCGTTCTCGGCTTTACTTTAACTCCGGTCCTCACGCTGCTCCCGAGGGTCGGACGGTACGCAAATCGTAGACCATCGCTCCTGAAACGAGTTCTACCTATCGATGCGGCACTGGCGGAGATTTCATTCCAATTGAAGTTACTGTTTATTTGTGCCGCTTCAGCCGTTGCCTTTGGCCTGCCCTCGCCGGCTCAGGCGCTGGAGCCAGGCAAAATCTGGGTGGCCTCCTGGACTGCTTCGCCGCAGGGGCCCTACCCGGCAGGGTGGGCCGTGGCGCAGCCCGATCTGAGCTTCGCCCTTCCGCGTGGCGACACCGACGGGGCCACCGATCAAACCTTCCGACTCATCGTCAAACCCGATCTCTGGAGCAAGACGATCCGGCTGCGGTTGGCCAACACGTTCGGCAGTCGCCCCGTCACGCTGGGCGCCGTTACCGTCGGGCTCCAGTCCACCGGGGGCAACCTTCTCGCCGGCAAAGCGCAGCAGGTGCTCTTCCAAGGCAAACCGGAAGTAGTGATCCCGGTCGGAGAGGAAGTCTACAGCGATGAAGTGGCATTGGATCTCGATCCGGCTGACCCGCTAGTTGAAGGCCATAACTTGGCGGTCAGTTTCTTTGTCAAGGGCGCTAGTGGCCCACTCACATGGCATTGTGATGCCTTCTATACCTCTTACCTGACCGCGCCCGGCCACGGCGACCATACGCGGGATAAGAACGAGGCCGCGTTTCCTTTCACTACCACCTCCTGGTTCTTATTGGACGCGGTTGAGGCGCAAGCCGATCCGGACACCGCGGTGGTGTGCGCGTTTGGGGATTCCATTACCGAGGGGGTAAACAGCACCCTTAATGGCAGCGATACTTGGCCGGACGTGCTTTCTCAGCGATTGCATAGTGCTTATGGGAGCAAAATAACCGTCGTGAAGGAGGCGATCAGCGGGAACACGGTTACGAGTTGCCCTCGCAATGGCGGAACGTCCGTGAACGGCCCTTCGGCGGCCGACCGACTCGACCGCGATCTGTTGGGCGTGGCGGGCCTGCGTTACGTCGTCTGGTTAGAAGGCATTAACGATTTGGGCGCGTGCCTGATTTCGGCCGACGAGGTAATCCAGGGCTACAAGGACGTGGTTGAGCGGCTGCATGCCAAAAAGATCAAGGTCATCGGGGCAACGGTCGTGTCGAGTTTCGGCAGCCCAATTGCCAGCTACGGGTTTCCAAAAATAGATACTGAACGAAAAAAGCTAAATGATTTCATCCGAATTGGAGGTCTATTTGACGCAGTGGCGGATTTTGATGCGGCAACGCTGGATCCGGCCACCGGGGCCATGAAAGCGACCATGCAGCCGAATGACACGACTGGGGGCCCTGGGGAGCTTCTGCACCCCAATCGGGCTGGTTACCAAGCAATGGCGGAGACCATTGACATCAAAACTTTAGCCCCAGAACCAAGCAAGTAGGCTTTTGACTGGTAGACTCGGTAGACTCACAGATTCCGAGGACGAGGACGAATTCGAGCTCGAGGACGATCGGGAAACGATTGCGAGTAAGGAGCAACGAGCCGACGAGGACTTTCTTCCTCGGACCTCGAACAATCGTTCTCGAATCGTGATCGTCCTCGATTTCTGCTCTATTTGACTAGGGTCGCTGCTCTATTTGATTAGGGTCGCATCTCAAGATTCAAGATTTTAAGCGTGTGTGCGGCCAGGAAAAACATCGCTCGATAGTGTGAACAAACACAGGCTGGAAGCCTATGCTACATGACTCTCCTGAGCGTCGAGCGATCAGGACGTAGTGTCACAGCACCGGCCCAAGCGTGGCTATGAGATTGTTCCAAAGTTGACGCCGCAACGGCCAGGCTGCCACGGCCTCCGAAGTGATTCGATTCGACTGCGCGATGTACTCCATCTGGCGTTCGCGGACGGTGCCGGTGAGACCCGTGTCGTAGAACAAGATGTTGTTCTCATAGTTGAGCTCGAAACTGCGGCGATCCATATTGGCCGAACCGATTAAGGTAACCTCGCCGTCCAGCGTCAACGATTTGGTGTGGAGCAGGCCGTCCACATACTCATAAATCTTCACTCCGGCGGTCAGGAGTTCCGCGTAGTAGCTGCGGCTGGCCGGTCCGACAAACTTTGAGTCGTTCCTGGCGGGAAAGACGATCGTCGTGTCCACACCTCGATAGGCAGTCGTGCAGAGCGCGTTTTGCAGGGACTCGTCGGGCACATAATAGGGCGTGGTGACGATAATCTCGCGCCGCGCCGCGAACATCAAGGATTCGAACACCTCGGGCATAGCTGAATAGCGCACCGTCGGACCCGTGCCGATCACCTGCGCAGGGATCCCGCCCGGGATGGGTAGCGGCAATGCCTTGCTCAGGAGGTCGTCAAGATTCTCGTCCACATACGTCATCCAATCACTCGCGAAAAGGAATTGATTCTGCCGTGCGACGGGACCTTCAAAGCGCATCACGGCATCTACCCAAGGGGCATACTTTGCCTTGACGCGGAATTCGGGATCGGCGCAGTTCTGGCTCCCGCAATAGGTGATACGATCGTCGATCACTACAATCTTGCGGTGGTTCCGGAGGTCGATTCGGCCCTCGAACGGTCGTAGAAAAGGATTACCAATAGCCAAACCCGCGGCCACCCGCACGCCAGCCGCGCGCATCGACCGCCAATGCTCGGAGCGAATAATCGCCCGCGAGCCGAGGTCATCGGCCATAACACGGCAGGTGACGCCCCGAGCAGCCGCCCGTTTCAAGGACTCGACGACCTTGGTGCCGTTTTGGTCCGCTAACCAGATATAGAACAGCACATGCACGTGATCCGTTGCGGCATCAATATCGGCGACCAACGCGTCGATCGCGGCGTTGGAATTCGGCAACAGGACCGCAGTGTTGCCGCCGACCGGATAAAATCCGCTAATCGACTGGCCTAGCAAAAAGAGGTGCCGATAACGTTCGGGAACGGTGGCAGAGATCTCCTCCCCTTCCCCATCATTTTGACACGGGATCTTGGGCATCCGCTTGAGAAGCGCGTGCAACCGCTTGACCCGGTTACGTCCGATATTCACCTCGCCCAGCAGCAGATAGGCGAACATGCCAATGAGCGGGAGCAACGCGACGACGACAATCCAGGCGATCCGTGAAGCAGGGTCACGATGCGGGCGAAGCAGGATCCGCGCGAAGACTAGCAACTCGAGCGGCGTGATGATGGCCAGAGCGAAGAGCGAATGGTGGAAGGTTGCGATCATTGGGGGTTGGCAGTAGCCGGTTGTCGGTTCTCAGTGGAAGAAGATCGATCTGCTCATCGATACCGCAACGCTTTGTCTTCCCGCTTTCTACAATCGTCCTCGTCGTCGTCGTCGTGCTCGTTATCGTCCGCAAATTGTCTGAACGAGGATGCACAGGGTGATGCGCTCCCCGGCTCAAACGCAGCTTCGCCCTACCAATCCCACATCAACCGCCAGAGTCGCTCCCCTTACGAAACGCCTCCACGCCGATACGCCGATACGCCGACACGTTTCCCTTCCTATCCGTTAAGCTCGGCTTTCCTCTTCTTTCGTCGCCGGGCTGTGTTACGAGCCAATTCAAGAATCGGTCCGGGAAACCGGCGACAGCCTTGGAGCGCTTCATCGAACGCATTCACGAAAATGTCGACCTCTTTCTCCGTGATGATGAGCGGCGGTAAAATTTTAATAACGTCCATGTTATGGCCAGCCACCTGGGTAAGGATTCGATGTCGACTCAACAACGGCACGATCACAAGTTGGGCAAAGAGACCGTGATCGATCCGATGCATAATGCGCCAGGCAAGCTTCAAGGCTAGCTGAGGCGGTTCATGGAACTCTATCGCAATCATGAGCCCTTTCCCGCGGACCTCTTTGATCAACGAATGCCTGGCTCGA
>Ga0302326_10034324_pt1 | contig 10055 bp, 4 predicted proteins | sample Palsa_T0_3_FD_202264 | JGI IMG/M metagenome (GOLD analysis project Ga0302326, IMG submission 202264) | Peat permafrost microbial communities from Stordalen Mire near Abisko, Sweden - Palsa_T0_3 | ecosystem: Environmental > Terrestrial > Soil > Palsa > Peat permafrost | place: Sweden: Abisko...
ATTTGGCAGCCGTTCTCATCTCCGGCTTATATCCCGCCCTTGTACTGACCCGGTTTCAACCTATAACGGTGCTCAAAGGCCGCTATTCCTTTAGCAAGCGCGGCATTGTCCTCCGCAGAGGCCTCGTTACCTTTCAATTTGTGTTGTCTTTTATGCTGATCGCGGGCACCCTGGCGGTGTACCGGCAGATGTTGTACATGAGCGGTCAGCAGCCCGGCGTGCGCGTCGCGCAAACGCTTGTCCTCAAAACTCCGGCTCAAACCACGGCCTACGACAAGAAGATCAACGCGCTCAAGAACAGCTTGCGCAGCCTGCCGGGTGTGAGCGGTGTAACGGTCTCAGGCGCGGTACCTGGCAGGGAAGTCGGTGAGTTCCTGGCCAACCGGCGCTTTGGCGCCGATAAACGCGAAGAGCGTCTATACGAGATGCTGAAAGTCGATTTTGACTTTATGCCCTTGTACAAACCGCAGGTGATAGCGGGCCGGGCCTTCGACGCGACAAGACCGGCGGATAGCACGGGACTGGTGCTGAACGAATCCGCCGTCAGACAACTGGGATTCGCATCCCCGGACGCGGCCCTCGGACAGCAGGTCTGGCTGGAAGTGAATCCCGGCCGGACCGACAAGGTCATCGGCGTCATCCGCGACTATCACCAGCAGGGGCTGCAAATGGCTTACACGCCGCTGATCCTGTTCATGGACCCGGCCTATCCCTGGGTGCCGATGCGGTACTTTTCCGTGCAATTCAGTACTGCGGATGCCCCGCAACTGGTAGAGCGGGTACGGCAGACCTGGAATACAGGCTTTCCAGAGTCGTCCTTTGATTATTTTTTCCTCGACGAATTTTATGACCGCCAATACCAGGATGACCGACAGTTTGCGCGGGTAGCTACGCTTTTTTGCGGACTGGCGATCTTTATCGGGCTGATCGGTCTCTTCGGGCTCACGGCTTTTGCGGCTGCCCGGCGCACCCGGGAGATCGGGGTTCGAAAGGTATTGGGCGCGAGCGTCACGGGGATCATCGCGCTGCTCACGACCGACCTCGTGCGGCTACTCGTGCTCGCTTCGGTGCTGGCATTGCCGCTTTCGCTCTGGCTGATCCGGCAGTGGATGCAGGGGTTTGCGTTTCGGGCTTCGATGAGCTGGGCGTTGCTGCTGGTGCCGTTGCCAGTGCTGCTGATCGTCACGTTTGGGGCGACTTTCTTTTTGACCATGCGGGCGGCGCGGGTGAATCCGGTTACCGCCCTTCGATCGGAATAGCGATCATTCCGATCTCAAACTGCGGATCGGGTTGGCCAGGGCCGCCCGGATAGTTTGCAGGCTGACGGTGACCAGGGCGATCAGGACGGCGGCGAGTCCGGCGATGGCAAAGATCCACCAGCTGATGCCGACGCGGTAGGCGAAACCCTGCAGCCAGTAGTTCATGCCCAACCAGGCGACGGGGAACGCGATGACCGCTGCGATCGCAACAAGCTTTACAAAATCCCTGCCGAGGAGGGCGACGATGCCGCCGACTTTTGCGCCGAGGACCTTACGGATGCCGATCTCTTTTGTCCGCTGCTCGGCGGCATAGGTCACGAGTCCGAAGAGGCCGAGTGACGCGATAAGGATCGCGAATACGGCAAAGGTGATGAAGACCTGGCCGGTCTGCTGCTCAGCCTGATAAAGTTTATTGAAGTCGGCATCCATAAAGGTATAGCTGAAGGGTACGCCTTGTGCCATGTGCTGCCACTTCGCCTCGATCTGTTTGACAACGGCCGGGATATTGCCACCTTTGAGCCGAACGGCTAAACTGCCGCGATTGTCGCCGAAGTTCATGACCAGCGGCAGGACCTTGTTGTGCATGGACGAAAAGTTGAAGTCCTTTACGATGCCGATGATGTGGAAGCCGAAGGGTTTCAACTGGCCGGGCGTGTGGTCCCGAAAATCGGGGCGGTAAAGCTGCTGGCCCTGTAGCTCTTTTATGCCCAGGAGCCGAGCGGCAGATTCGTTGATGATGAGACCCACCGAATCGGTTGGATGGTCGATCGAGAAATTCCTGCCCTTTACCATCTGCATACCCAGCGTGGGGATATAGTGCTCGTCGACGTAGAGGTTGGTCATGACGACTACATCTTTTGCATTCATGGTGGGGTCCCGGAACCAGCCGTTCTCATCGTAGTTGCTTCCCATAGTGGGCATATCGCCGGAGAGAGTCGCGTCGGCGACGCCGCTTAGCGTCAGCAGGTCTTTGCGATAGTCCTTTACGGGGTTGCCGGCGCTATAGGCATTGTGGATGATGAGCACCTGATTGCGGTCAAAACCTATTTCCCGGTTGCGGATAAAATTCAGCTGACGGTAGATCACGAGTGTTCCGATGATCAACGCGATGGAAATAAAGAACTGGAAGACAACGAGGCTGCTGCGGAGCCAGCTGCTCTTAAAGCCCGAAGCAATCTTGCCTTTCAGCACTTGTATCGGCTGGAAGGACGACAGATAGAACGCCGGATAACTGCCTGCCAGCACGCCCACCAATACAACCAGCAGCACCAGCAGGGGCAGGAACCTTCCGGAGAAGAGCATGCCGGCGTGCATTTCCTTACCCGCCAGGGTGTTGAACATGGGCAGCAGCAGCAGTGCGATACCCAGGGCAAGCAAGAGCGAGAAAAAGCTCAGCAGCACGGACTCGGTCAGGAATTGAGTGATCAGGTTTCCCCGGGTGGAACCGGCGACCTTGCGGATGCCGACCTCTTTGGCACGGTTTGCCGAGCGGGCCGTGCTAAGGTTCATGAAGTTGACGCAGGCGATCACCAGGATCAGGATCGCGATAAACGAAAACACATAGACATAGTTGATGTTGCCGTTGCCTTCAAACTCGTAGGATTTATTGGAATGGAGATGAATATCCGTAAGCGGCATGAGGTGGTAACGAAAATGACTACCCTGCTTTTCCATATCTTTTAACGAAACATGGAGGATGTCCTGCAATTGTCTGCCCAGGTTGGCGGTGACCAGCATATCGAGGTGGCTTTGGAGGAGTTCCCTGCTCACGCCGGGCCTCGCGACCACATAGCTTTGGTCATTGTTGCTCAACCAGTCGTTGTCGCGTTGGGGGATATCGCGCAGCGTCCGGATAAAGCTAAGATGGAAATGCGATTGAAGCGGCATATCCCTGATGACACCGGTAACCTTGCAAAGGGCATGGTTCTCCAATTCCAGGGGTTTGCCCACGACATTTGTCGTGCCAAAATATCGTTTCGCAACGGTTTCATCGATGACGATGGAGTTGGGTTCGTTGAGGGCGGTATTCGGATCGCCCTGGATCAGGGGTGCCGTAAAGACCTTGAAGAAGGTAGAATCGGCGTAGGCCAGGTTATGATCCTGGATGAAATTATTGCCTTTCTTCACCATTACATCCCCCTGCCTGTTGAACCGGACCATCTGTTCAAATTCGGGATATTCTTTTACGAGGGCGGGAGCCAGCGGACCCGGCGAGGAGGCGGCGGTGAACTGCGTATTATTGAAGTAAAGGTCGGCGTCGAGACGGTAGATCCGGTCCGCCTTTTCGTTGTAACGATCATAGTTCAGCTCGTCCGCAACATACAGGACGATCAACAGGCAAACTCCGAGCCCCGATGCGAGCCCGATGATATTGATGGCGCTGAAGCCTTTACTCTTCCAGAGGTTGCGAAGTGCGACCTTCAAATAATTTGTTAGCATAAATGAACAGGATTATAAGTTATCAGTCTGATCTCAAACTGCGGATGGGGTTGGCCAGGGCCGCCCGGATGGTTTGCAGGCTGACCGTGACCAGGGCGATCAACACGGCGGCGAGACCGGCGATGGCGAAGATCCACCAGCTGATACCGACCCGATAGGCGAAGCTCTGCAGCCATTGGTTCATGGCCCACCACGAGATCGGGAAGGCGATCACCGATGCGATGAGGACCAGTTTTACAAAATCCCTGCTGAGGAGGGCGACGATGCCGCCGACGTTTGCACCGAGGACCTTGCGGATGCCGATCTCTTTTGTCCGTTGTTCGGCAGCATAGGTGACGAGGCCGAAGAGGCCGAGTGACGCGATGAGAATGGCGAATGCGGCAAAGGTGATGAATACCTGACCCGTCTGCTGCTCGGCCTGGTAAAGCTTGTTGAAGTCAGCGTCCATAAAGGTATAGCTGAAGGGAACGCCTTGCGCCATGGCCTCCCATTTGGCCTCTATCTGTTTGACGACGGCGGGAATGTTGCCGCCTTTGAGCCTGACGGCAAGACTGCCGCGATTATCGGCAAGGTTCATGAGCAGCGGCAGGATCTTGTTGTGTACGGAGCTGTAGTTGAAATCCTTTACGACCCCTATGACATGGTAGGCGGCGACCGTAAATTTTCCGCTGCTGTCCACGCCATTGGGCCGGTAGAGTTTTTGGTTGAGCGGGTCTTTGAAGCCCATCAGCTGGACGGCGGATTCGTTGATCACGACACCCATTGAATCGGTGGGATACGTCAATGGATCGAAACTCCTTCCCTTTACCATCTGCATGCCGAGCGTCGGGATATAGTTCGCGTCCACGAACAAGTTGGTCAGGACGATCAGATCCTTGGAGTCGAACGAGGGCATTCGGGACCATCCGTTCTTGCTAAAGCTGCTCCCGGAGGTCGGTATGTCGCCGGACAGGGTCGCGCCGGCCACTCCGCTTAGCGTCAGGAGATCTTTACGATAGTTCCTGACCGGGTCGCCGGCTGAGTAGGCATTGTGGATGACCAGAACCTGGTCGCGGTTAAAGCCGATCGCGCGGCTGCGGATAAAGTTGAGCTGGCGGTAAATGACGAGCGTCCCAATAATCAGCATAATAGAAATCCAAAATTGTCCAACTACTAATATACTCCGCAGCAAGCTTCCCTTTAAGCCCGAAGCAATCTTGCCCTTTAGCACCTGTATCGGCTGGAAGGACGACAGATAGAAAGCGGGGTAACTGCCGGCGAGCACGCCCACCAATATCACCAGCAACACCAGCAGGGGCAGGAACCTGCCCGAGAACAACATACCGGCATACATTTCCTTGCCGGCAAGGTTATTGAACGTAGGCAACAACAAGAGTGCGATACCCAGTGCCAGAACGAGCGAAAACAAACTGAGTAACACCGACTCGGTTAAGAACTGAGCGATAAGATCGCCCCTGGTAGAGCCGGCGACCTTGCGAATGCCTACTTCTTTTGCGCGGTTGGCCGAGCGGGCCGTGCTGAGGTTCATGAAATTCACACAGGCGATCACCAGGATCAGGATCGCGATAAAGGAAAACACATATACATAGCTGATATTGCCGTTGGCCTCGAATTCCGCGTCTTTATTGGAATGAAGGTGGATGTCCACGAGCGGCATGGCCTGATAGCGAAAATGGGCGCCGGTTTTCTCCATATCTTTCATGGTGACATGGAGCATGTCCTGCAATTGCCTGCCGAGATAAGTAGCCACCGCCTGATCGACATGGCTTTGGAGGACTGCCCTGGTAACGCCCGGCCTGACTAGTACATACGTTTGGAAATTGTTGCTGAGCCAGTCGTCATGCTGGGTATTTTGTTCCGGATTGTCACGCAGGGTCCGGATAAAACTGAAATGAAAATGCGATTGGCGGGGCATGTCCTTGATGACGCCGGTCACCTTACAGAGGGTGTGGTTCTCCAGTTCAATGGTCTTGCCGACTACGTTGGTCCCGTCAAAATAGCGCCTGGCGACCGATTCGTCGATGACAATGGAGCCTGGCTCGTTGAGCGCCGTATTCGGATCGCCCTGGATCAGCGGTACGGTAAACACCTTGAAGAAGGTGGAGTCGGCGAAGACAAGGTGGTGGTCCTGGATAAAGTTGTTTCCTTTCTTCACCATAATATCACCCCCGCCATTGATCCGTGTCATTTGCTCGATGTCGGGATAGTCTTTGACCATGGCGGGCCCCATCGGTCTTGGCGAGACGGCGGCGGAAAAAAGCGTGTTATTAAAAAACAAGTCCGCATCCAGTCTGTAGATGCGTTCGGCCTTTTCGTTATAGCGGTCATAGCTGAGCTCATCGACCACGTAAAGTATGATCAGCAGGCAGACACCGAGGCCGGTAGCGAGGCCAATGATATTGATGGCGGAGAAGCCCCTGCTCTTCCAGAGGTTACGGAGCGCGACCTTAAGGTAGTTCTTTAACATGGATAGCTTTTATGGTCTAGTAGACGAGCAAGCTGCGGGAAAGGTTACAATGACCCGCCAGGAATAATTTGACGCCAAACCCCGATTTTTGCATCTCATATAAAAACTATTCGTACTTTGAATCTCGACTCGAGGTCGCTGCGCAGACCACCCACATATGACCATCACCAAACTTCTGGCCGAACACTGGCCTGCCGTTAAAGCTATCTACGAAGAAGGCATCGCCACGGGCAATGCTACTTTCCAGACTGAAGCACCTGAATGGTCTTCCTGGGACGCGGCGCATCTCCCGCACAGCCGGCTCGTGGCTTTGTCCGACCCGCGCCCAGCCTCCGCATCCGACGCGCAGCAAGCAGCCCCCTCCGAGCCTCTACTCGTCCTGGGTTGGGCCGCCCTGTCACCGGTGTCATCAAGACCCGTCTATGCAGGCGTCGCAGAGGTGAGTGTATATATTGCCGCAGGCTGTCGCGGCCGAAAGATCGGCGAGTGCTTATTGGGGATGCTGATCGCCGAGAGTGAGCAACATGGTATTTGGACCTTGCAGGCCGGTATCTTTCCGGAAAACGTGGCCAGCCTCCGCATCCATGCCCACTGCGGTTTTCGCCAGGTAGGTTATCGCGAACGTATCGGCCAAATGCATGGAGTATGGCGCGATACCATACTGGTGGAGCGGCGCGCGGCAACCCCTTAGTGCGCCGGTCCCCAGACCCCCGAGGCAACCCTTTAACTCACCGCGCCCCCCAATCCCCGCGGCAACCCCTTAACTTTCACGTAATATAATTATCCGAACTTCAAGCAATGGACACACGCAGAGACTTCCTGAAAAAGGCGGCCCTTTTCTCGGGCGCCACGGCCATGGGCAATTTCGTTCCGCCTGTGATACAGAAGGCCCTGGCCATCGATCCGGCGCCGGGGACCAGTTTTCAGGATGCGGAACACATCGTCTTCCTGATGCAGGAGAACCGAAGTTTCGACCACATCTTTGGCAGTCTGCAGGGTGTCCGGGGCTTTAACGATCCCCGGGCCGTCCGGCTGCCCAATGACAATAGGGTCTGGCTGCAATCGAATAAAGACGGCGACACGTTCGTGCCTTTCCGACTCAATGTCAACAATACGCACGCCGCATGGATGGGCAGTCTTCCGCACGGGTGGAGCGACCAGACCGACGCACGGAACGAAGGCCGCTATGACCGCTGGCTGGAGGTCAAGCAGGCACACCGGAAAGACTACGCCGGAATGCCGCTGACACTGGGTTATGGAGAACGCGCCGACTTCCCCTTCTACTATTCCTTAGCCGATGCCTTTACGGTCTGCGACCAGAGCTTTTGCTCTTCGATAACGGGCACGCATCCCAACCGCAACTATTGGATGACGGGCAGCATACGCGAGAATCCGGCCGACGTAACCTCACTGGCACACGTCTGGAATGTCACCAATGATTTCACTCCCGAGCTGGGCTGGACAACCTTCCCCGAAAGGCTCGAAGCGGCCGGCGTATCCTGGCGTGTGTACCAGAACGAATTGTCGCTCGGATTCGGCCTGAAGGGCGAGGCCGAGGAATGGCTGAGTAATTTCGGCACCAACATGCTGGAATATTTCAAGCAATACAATATTCGGCTGCAACCAGGCAGGATCGCCAATTTGCAGGGCAACAAGGATGCCGTTCTACAATTGATAGCGGGCCTTGAGAAGGCCACAGACGAGGCCAGCCAGCAAAAGCTGGCCGCGGCCAAAAAACTGCTGGCGCATATCGAGGCCGATATCGCTCTTTACACAAAGACGGCCTATGATCAATTGCCCGAAACTGACAGGACCTTGATCGGCAAGGCCTTCACCATCAACACGGGTGACCCGCATTTTCACGAGATGACGACGCTGGAATATGATTTCTCGGGTCAGCAACATGCCCTGGACGTTCCCAGGGGCGACATCTTCCATCAATTCCGGGAGGATGTGGAGAATGGCCGGTTGCCTACTGTGTCCTGGCTGATGTCTCCCGGGAATCTGTCGGACCATCCCAGCGTGCCCTGGTACGGTCCGGCGTACGTGAGCGAGGTCATGGAGATCTTACTAAAAAACCCCGAAGTCTGGAAGAAGACCATTTTTGTGCTGACCTATGACGAGAATGACGGCTACTTCGATCATGTGCCGCCGTTCGTGGTTCCGAATCCCTATCGCGAGCATTCGGGAAAAGTGTCGGCGGGTATCGATCCGAAAATGGATTATGTGACGAAGGAACAGCAGACGAATCCAAGCGCCACGGCCGATAGGCTGCGCGAGGCGCCGCTTGGTCTGGGCTATCGGGTCCCGATGGTCATCGTAAGCCCCTGGACAAGGGGCGGATGGGTTTGCTCGGAAGTCTTCGATCATACCTCTTCGCTACAGTTCCTGGAGACGTTCCTAAACAAAAAGACCAACAAAACCATCCGGGAACCGAATATCACGCAATGGCGACGGACCATCTGCGGCGATCTGACCTCTGCCTTCCGCCCGTACAACGGGGAGCCCCTTGACAAACCGGAATTAATTCAAAAGGTGCCATTCCTGGAGCATATCAATCAGGGACAGTTCAAACAACTACCCGACAATTTTAAAAAACTCACCGCGCAAGAGATTGCGCAGATCAACGCCGATCCCGCCGGCTCAATCCTTTTCCCCAAACAGGAACAGGGCATCCGACCGGCCTGCGCTCTGCCTTATGAACTCTATGTCGATGGCCGTTACGACCGGATCGGCAATCGCTATACGATCGGCTTCAAGGCGGGGAATACCGTGTTCGGCCCAAGTTCTTCGGGCGCCCCTTTTTATGTGTACGCCATGCGCAGCTATCAATCGGAGACATTGCGCAGCTGGAATTATGCAGTAGCTGCGGGCGACACCTTGAACGACGAATGGGACGCAGCGGCATTCGAGGGCGGGAACTATCATTTGCGGGTCTATGGGCCAAATGGATTTTACCGGGAGTTCAACGGTGACGCCGCCAATCCGGCGCTCAGCATATCGCTCAGCTATGAGGAGGGCGGCAACGTGGTGGCGAACCTGGTCAATTCAGACAAGGTCGCAAGAACAGTCACCATCACCGACTTAAGTTATAAACAAGGCCATATTAGCAAAATCCTCGCACCCGGAGCCAGCGTTCACGTCGTCTTCGACCTGAACAACAGTCATCACTGGTATGATCTCGAGATGAAGGTAGATGGTTTCACAGGCTATGTGGAACGCTTCGCCGGCCGGGTCGAGACCGGCATCGCGGGCAAGACCGACCCGTTAATGGGTGGCCTCGCATAGACCTAAACACTAAAAATAAGTAGACAATCCCAAACTAAACCCCGCGGTCGGTCCGATGCTGGCGCCGATCACGCTGCCGGTAATGTCCCTTGCTTCCTGGTGACGGTAGTTGAAACGCAGGACGGTCTGAGGGGTCGGCCGGAAGCTGACGGCAGGCATGATACTCCAGAGATCATTGTACTCCCTGGTACCAGTAGCTGCAAATTTCCCCACATTCCAATCCACATATTCGCCGCGCACGGCCAGGTTGACCGTGGCATTGCTCCAGTCCAGGACCTTTCCATGGAAGATAGGCTGTACGATGTCTATGAATCCACCGTATTGCCTGTGGCTGTATTCCGGGGTGTAATCGGGCGGCAATTGCACGAAGATCCAGGCCCATTCGGCGATGATGCTGGTGTGCAGCTTCGGCAGGACTGTATTAAAATCGACATCGAAAACATTCACGGTACGTTTGTTGTCTACCGGGGCGCCTTCTATCTCCCAGGTATTGTAGACATCGCTCATGAAAGACAGGCCCAGTTCCCCTATTTTGTCGTGACGAACGGAGATCTTGCCGGTATACATGGGCTCGCCGCTGGCGCTCGCCGTAAACCGGTTGG
>Ga0302326_10034325_pt1 | contig 10055 bp, 7 predicted proteins | sample Palsa_T0_3_FD_202264 | JGI IMG/M metagenome (GOLD analysis project Ga0302326, IMG submission 202264) | Peat permafrost microbial communities from Stordalen Mire near Abisko, Sweden - Palsa_T0_3 | ecosystem: Environmental > Terrestrial > Soil > Palsa > Peat permafrost | place: Sweden: Abisko...
CTGAATTATGTGGGCCAGCAACGGGTGACGATCGATAACTCAATTACCCGCTTGACTGCGGCCTCGGGTGTGGCGACCAACGAAGCGACGCAATTGACTGCGGTGCAGACGAATCTGATGCAGGCAGATGTTGCTTCTGTCTCAACCAATCTCTCCTTGTCTGAGTCTCAGCAGTCGGCATTGGTCAGTGTCATTGCTTCGCTCGGGCAGGGCAGTCTCTTCGACAAGCTGGAAGCCTAAGGACGCGTTGCCAAGTGCAACAGTGAAGGGAAGACATGTCTTCGGCTCGCTCTATACTGAAGGGCGAGGGACGTCATTATGTTTGCGCCACTGCGCTTTATCTGGAATGCAACTCGCGGTCAAAGAATGACTCCCTGGCGGAGCGAATACCTCAAGTGGCGCATCGAAACTTATTCTGGAAAAAAAGCTGATAGCCTTGGTGCCGGAGACATCTTTCGTTTCCTCTGGGAATCGCGGTGGGAACTGCTCGACTTTCTGGCCTGGACCGGGCGGCTTGAGCGCGACGTGCGGCGACGATCGTGATATTGAGCGCGTGAAGCTGGAGGGTAGAGGCGTAGTGGGTAAATCCGGGAATTGGTCCAGGCGAAAATTTGCCATGATGGCTGCGTCCGTAAGTTTGAGCAGAAGCCTCTTGGCTCTGAGGCCCGGTGCGCCGGTGGCTCCGAAGGTGAGCGTACGTGGACCTGACTCCTTACGCGCTCATGGCGCGGCGGTTGGTTTGCCGGTGGGTTGTGCGGCGGTTCCAGAACTACTGGAACTGACTGGAGAACGGGCTGGAGAACGGGCTGGTGAAGGTCACGATCCTTACACTCGCACTGTGATCGAACAGGCCGGCATTCTGGTGGCTGAGAACTCAATGAAGTGGTCGAGGCTGCGGCCAACGCCAACCACATTTGATTTTGCTCCTGCCGACAAGCTGTTCGAGTTTGCAGGGCGTTATGGACAATTGGTGCGTGGGCACAACCTTTGCTGGCATGAGCAGCTGCCGCCATGGTTTGCCACGACGGCTACCAAGGAGAATGCTGAGTCGTTACTGGTCCAGCATATTCAGGCGGTTGCTGGACGGTATGCCGGGCGGGTGCATAGCTGGGATGTGGTGAATGAAGCGATTCATGTTCCTGACGGCCGCTCTGACGGTCTGCGCAAGTCTCCCTGGCTTGCGCTACTGGGACCGGAGTACATTGAGCTGGCTTTTACGACTGCGGCCAAGGCCGATCCGCAGGCAAAGCTGACTTACAACGACTACGATATCGAGCTGGATACGGAAGAGCATGTGGCCAAGCGCGCTCAGGTGCTGCTGCTGGTGCGACGGCTTCATGCGCGAGGCATTCCTATTCAGGCGGTTGGGATTCAAAGTCATTTACAGGCTTCTGGTCCGCGCCCCGGAGCAGGTGTGTTGAGCCTAATTCGAGAAGCGGCGAAGATGGGGTTGGAGGTTTACATCACCGAGATGGATGTGAACAGTCACGCGTTACCGGGCAGCGCCGACCTACAGGATGCAGCGGTGGCTGATGTTTACAAGCAGTATCTGAATTTGGTGCTCCCAGAACCGAATGTGAAGGCTTTGCTCACCTGGGGCATCACCGATGCGCACACGTGGCTGAATCAAAGCAAACAGCCCTGGGCGCTTCGTTCCGATGGAGCCAGGCAAAGGCCTTTGCCGTTTGACGATAGCTACGAGCCTACGCCTGCATTCTTTGCCATGCGTGGCGCTGTGGATTCAGCGCGGCGACCGCTGGCGCCTGCGGACATCATGGCTCCGGAAAAGGACTCGAAGGACCTTTATGCGCCGTTTGCAGTGCCAGGTAGTCCGGGTGTTGCGGCTCCGCCTGCGTTGCCTGCTTCTGTCGTTGAGTAGGATCAAAGTATCCTACCCTAGCCACAACCACCCCACGAACGGAGACCTTTCCGTGGGGACCCGGAGAAACAAAAACGTGGCGAGGGTGAGGCACCCGGTTTGGTAATTCAGTCGGTTCAGTGTTGAAAGTTGAAGGGATTCTCATGGTCGTGGCCACGAAACTCTGGGGCTGAATCGAATGTGCCGGTGTGGTAGACGGATGAGCTCCAGGGTGCGGTTACGGCGAAGCGGGCGGAGCTATCGCAGCCTTTGAGGTCAAGGGTGAAGGCTGCGCTGGCGGAGCCGCTGGTTGCAATGTCACCGAGCAGGACGGGGTAGTCGCTGGGCGGCGTTACGACTGGTGAGCAGCGACGGCCTTCGATCTGCCGGAGGGTGAAGCTGTTGATTTGTGTGGCATAGGCTGGGCCTACATCGCCGTTGGTAGCGGTGAGGGTCCAGACGCTGGTGTCCTTTTGGCCAGCCTTAGTGGAGAGAGAGAACTTGAGGCCATAGCCGGGTAGCTGTTTGGGATCACCGATGATGCCCCAGTAGGCTGGCTTGGCTTGAAGTTGCATGTTGAAGGGCAGTGGGTAGTCCGTGCGATCGACGGGGAAGCTGTCTAGCCAGGTGTCGTCATCAGCCATGCCCCAGATGGTAACGGCGGTGATTTTACCTTTCAGGCGCCGGAATGCGTCGAAGTACTGCTTGTAGAGCCAGCCTTGTTCTGCGAGAACGGAGGCTGGAATGTTGTTGCCGTAGTTGGAGGTGTCGTCGCCGGCGTTGTAGACGCTCATATCCAACTCGGTGACCTGCTGGTCGAGGTCAGGGAAATTCTTGTGCACTGTTTCGATGGCCTGGACCATGGATTCAGTGGTTGGGTAATTGATCTGGTTGTGCATCTCATGGCCGATGGCGTTGATTGGAACGCCGCGGTCGCGCAGTTCGCGCACCACCTTTACCAGGCACGCGAGACGGGCTGGGTCGGTGGTGCTGTATTCGTTGATGAAGAGCTTGGTACCTGCGGGTGCGTACTGTTTGGCTGCTTTGAACGCGATATCGATGTAGCTTGCGCCCAGCACCTGGTAGAAGGGACCATGTTCAAGGCAGTCTGACTGGGTGGGATCGAGGGGTTCGTTCACTACATCCCAGGCGTAGACCTTGGAGCCGTAGTGCTGTACCTCGCTCTGGATGTGCTCTTGTATGTTGGCGGTTACGAGGGCTTGGTTGGCAGCGGAATTTGTGCCGTCGCCGGTGGCGTAGGCGGGGGTCTGCTCACCGGTGGACCAGACGAGATTTTGCCCGCGCACTAGCATGTTGGCGCATTCGGCCTCGCCAACTTCGGCGTCTCCGTTGGTGTAGTCGTAGGTGCCGAGCGTGGGCTCGACGGAGCTCCACTTGAGGTCGTTGCCGGGCGTCATGCTGTCGAAGTGCTTGGTCAGCAATTGGGCGTGTGGTCCGGATAGGTCAGTGGTATCGACCGCTGCGCCTATGGGGAAGAATGCAGAGAGGGTCTTGTAGATCGATGGGATATCGGTCTGAATGGTTGGAGGAGGAACGTAGGTGAGCTGGAAGTCGTCAATGTAGAAGGAGACGAGATCGTTACCGGACGGCGGAACGGTTTGCAGATAGAGATAGGCTGCGCCTGGGTCGTAGGCATTGGCCATGGTGTAGGCGGTAACGCTGATCTGGTGCCATGCGCCGTCTGCCGGCACAGTGACGCCGGGATAGCCGGTGACGCTTGGGTAACTCACGTTGCCGTCGAGCGTAGTTTGCAGGCTCATGTTGATGACGTGGCTTGAGCCGTCCGTGGGCTGGAGCAGGACCCACACGCTGATGTTGTATACGGAGCCGTTGTACATCTTGTTACTTACGTTGATCTGCGGACCGTCGTAGTTCGCGACTCGCCCGGTGGTGAGCAGGGCACGCGCATCGCCATTCGGATCGAGCACGGGTGGGACTACGTTGGCTACAGTGGAACTGCCGGTACGCGAGCTCCAGCCGTCGAGGCCGCCATCTGCGAAGGTGGTGGTGATGCCGGTGTTGTCCTGCTGGCTGGGGCTGAGCGGTGCGGGCGAGAGTTCTCCGATTACGACATCGCTGATGTAGAAGGAGTCTGTGGCGCTGCTGGATTGGATGTACAGGGTGAGGGCAGTGGGCGCGCCGGGGAGATCACTAAAGCTGAAAGTGCCTTGCACCTTTGTCCATACAGTGCTGGAGAGCGCGCCGGAGGTAGCGATGGTGCCGTAGGAGCCGTTGGTGGCTGCGCAGTCAGTGGTTTTAGTGGATAGAGAGACTGTGGGATTACTGCTGTCAGGAGCGGCGAGCAGGACGTATGCGCTGACCTGATAGGTTGCGCCAGCGACGACGTTGTTCACGCTTAGCAGGTTCAGGCTTGGCCCCATGTATGCGGCGGTGCGATTGGTGGTCAAGAGGCTGTGCGTGTCTCCGTTGGGGTCGAGGATGGGCGGCGCGGCGTTGGTGAGGGTTGCGGAGCCGAAGGGCGTCCAGCCGTCCAGGCCGCCGTCTGCGAAGGTGTAGGCCGCAATCGGTGTGCCGCCTGGTGGCGGGGCTGTTTCGGTGATCACGACTTCGTCGAGATAGAAGGATTGAGCGGTGGTCGCGCCTACGAGCTGAGCATAGAGGGTCAGGCCTGTTTCCGTGGTGCTAACGGTGTAGCTTCCGCCGATTTGCGCCCATCCGGAAGATATAACGGGCACTTGGTAGGTGCCGATGGTGTCATAGCAGGTGCCGCCGGAGCAGCTGGGGTCGCTGCGCTTGATGGTGAAGTTGGCGTTGGTGGCGGTCTCTCCCGGTGTGAGCTGGACGTAGCCGGTGATGGTGTATGTGGCTCCAGCGAGCAGGACGCTGTTGAGCGCAATTGAGGGCCCTCCCGCTCCGCCGGAACCGGTGGTGGTGAGCAGGCTGTAGGAGCCGGAGTACGCGGCTGCGGTGGTAGCCACGGGTGTGCTTGCGCCATTAAAGGAGGTCCAGCCGTCGGCTGTGCCGTCTTCGAAGCTGTAAGTCGCTACGGTTTGCGCGTGCAGGTGAGTGGCGCAGAGAAGCACGATAGCGGCGATTATGCATGTTAGCGGGTTGATCCGATTCGAAGACGTGACTTGGGTATAGTTCCCGGTGGAAAGAAACATGGGGGGTACCTCACTGCTAGCGCGGCTTCCGGCGCAGCGTGTTTGAGCCGGTCGGATTATGCTCGAAGATGAGCAGTAAGTCGATTTACTTTGCGGACGAACTATAAACCTGAGGTGCGATGGGATGTCAAGAAGAATTATTTTGAATGGCCAATTAACGATCTATTCATAAGTTCTTGAGTGCGGGTGAGAGGACGGGTGCTTGAGATCTTATTGGATTTGAAGACGGCTGGGGTTGGTGGGTAATTCTCACTTATAGCGTGGCCTGAACGATAAGGTGGATGGATGGTCTGACAGCCGCTGGTCGAGTCTGCCAGTCAAGCACTCTTATCCATCCGCCTCAATGTTGTTGGAGTTACTTTACCAACTCAAGGAGCACTTCGACGTCCAAGTGACGGGTACTGCCTGGAACATCCAGCGATCCTAGCATTACCGGCTTGCCGAGAGTGAGAAGCGCGGTATTCATCAGGGTGGCCTGGCGTATCACTGGGTCATTGCTGCTTACTGTTGATTTTTCCTCAGCCACGCTCGACTGCTCCAACTTGGAGTGAACTTCGACGCCGCCCGCAAATTCGCGAATGTGGACCGCGATGTTCAAGCCTACATCGACATATTGAAATTGGACGTTTGCTTGCGAAGGTGATGCGGGTTGGTAGCTTCCAGTCGCTATTGGAACCCGGCTGCCGAGCTTGACCTCCGAATTGTTTGTGTCCGGATTGACGGTCAGGGCGAAGTGCTGTGTGCCAAGATGCTTTGCGCCGTCCGATTCGGTAATGGCGTAGGTGAGCCGGTATGTTTTTGGCATCGTCTCATTGGCGGTTAAGGTGGCCGTCTGACCGGATGCTTCGGTTTGCGCCCATACTGTTTTGGTTGCGGCGGTGAGAAACAGGGCAATGATCAGGAGTGCGCCTGCCAACTTCATCTTAGGTCTCCAGTTTTTTTCCATATTTGAGTTCATTCTTTATCTCCTTTGTCGGGTTGCTCGAAAAACTTGCGAAATTCCGATTCATCTTTTGCCTCCTGCTTTGCACGAAGCACAGGATTCAACATGGCTAATTCATGTGGGTTTCCGGAACGGGCTATCTGTAGCAGAAGCTTCTCTTCCTGCGTCAGTGGCGCATCTGGGGCTGGGTGATCGACTGCCCAGGATTTACGCAGGGATGAGGAATAGGCGACGATGATTGGTCGAGGTTTTCGCGCGTGGATTTTAGCTCTGGTTGGCGCGATTTGGTTACCTGGAGCGTGCAGTCTAAGGTGTGCGTCTTGTGCGCCTGCTGCGGGGGCTGTCGCGCGCGTTGATGCTTTGGGAGCAGGGCTCAGCTTCGATTGCATGGTTCTGTGTTCGTGCCGGTGGAGCGCGGCAAGCGTCACGCTGATGGCTATTACGCATGCAACGAGACTCATAACTGCACCGGCTAGAATGGTACGCCATGCCACTGCGTGAGTTGAGTCAGGACGGAATGGGGCAGGAAACCACAACCGGCTCCATCGCTGCCAATGGGATGCGGGTTGCGAAGACGCACGAAGCTGTGTCGCTTCGCGGATTCTCTGCTCCAGTCCGGCGGGGACTTTGGAGTCTCGCAAGGCTGTCAGGACTTTTTCTATTGCTTCTTCTGAGTTCTTCATCATGCGCCCTTTCTTTCGAGCCGTTGGCGTAGACGTGTTCTTGCGCGGAAGAGTAAAGCTCGAATCGCGGACTCTGTTTTTCCTAAGACTGCAGCCATCTCCGCCGTGCTCAGCTCCTCGATTGCAGAGAGGAGCAGAACATGGCGCTCACCTTTAGGCAGTCGTTCCAATTCGCGTAGGACCAACTTCGTTCGTTGTGTTTGTTCTATTGCTTCGTCTGCGGGCATATCGTTGCCTGTCAGGCTCTCTGCAAATATCGCGTCCATTTGCTCGGGCCGAATGCGTCGCCTATGGTCGATGGCGAGATTCCAGGCGATGCGCACCAGCCAGACACGCGGGTCTCTCAATTGATGCAGCGAGCCGCGATGCTTGAGCACACGAACGAAGACATCCTGGACTACATCCTCTGCTTCGGCGCGACTGCGCAGGACAGAGTGAGCTACGCGGAAGAGCAGCGCGGAGTATGTCTCGACGAGAGCCGCGGGATTGGCCAGTTCGGTAGCATGGGTTGTATTGACCGGATCGATTGAGGCGATCGAGTCTGTATGCGACCGTGGGCACTCCAATGAGGCCAAGCTGCATCCCTCGACTGACGTCATAGGTTCCTTCTACCCAGACAGACGACTGAGGTTTACATTAGCTCGACTTTAATTTCGGGGTTGCACGCCTGGTTCTTCGCTTACTGGGAATTGTTGTCCTTCGCCGCGCTCATTCGGGCAGTATTTGCTCATGGCGTGGGTTTCGGGGCCACGCCATGAGACGGAAGGACAGACAAGCGGACAGACAACGGGTCCACTTACGGCTGCCATTTGCCCTTTATTAGTAGGGAAACGGCGTGTAACTGCGCAGGAAACCGTGGTACACGTGGTCCGAATCAATGTAATACCCTGCAATCATCCCTTCTAAATTTATGCTTAGCGGGAGGGTTCCCTGGCTGGCTGCTGTGCCAGCGTCTGGCGCATCGAAGGTGGTGATTTTTCCTTGGCAATCGCGCACGAATCCGTGATCCACACCGTTTTCATCCCCGTAGTATCCGACGATTGCTCCAGCAAGGTTGATGCTGAAGGCCAGCGTGTATGCGGCGTTTGGAGGATCGAAAGTGGTAATCTTTCCGTTCAAAGCGCGTACGAAGGCGTGGGACACATAGTTGGCGTCAGTGTAGTATCCGGTGATCTCTCCGATCTCGTTGATGCTCAGGGCCAGGGTGTAGATGGAGCCCTTAGGGTCGAAGGTGACGATTTTGCCGTTGGCTCTACGGAGGAATCCGTGCGAGACGTAGTTTTCGTCCGTGTAATACCCCGTGATTGACTGGTCAAGACTGAGGCTTTCGGGGTTGGTTGCGGTCGATCCCGGGGGATCGAAGGTGATGAACTTGCCGTTGGATTTGCGCAAAAAGCCGTGCGCAATATAGTTGGCGTCGGTGTAGTATCCCGTGACTGAGTGCTCTGGATTGATGCTTACGGGCAAGGTGTCGTTGACGTCGCCAGGGACAGCGAAGGTTTCGATTCTTCCTTCAGGCTCGCGCAGGAAGCCTCGAGAGGCGAAGCTTGTATCTGTGTAATGGCCAGTGATTACCCCGTCGACGGAAATGCTTGTGGGGAAAGTGCTCTGGCTGATGCCTTTCGCGCCACCCGGAACCACGAAAGATTTGATGCCGCCGAAACTGGGACGCAGGAAGCCGTGAGCAACAAAGTCTTTGTCGAGATAGTACCCCGCGACTGTCCCGAGCACGTTGATGGCGTCCGGGATGGTGCCGCACTCGGGAGCACAGGCACCGGAAGAGGCCGTGCCCGCGCCAGGCGCGTCGATGCGGGTGAAATTGGGGTGTGGTGAAGGGAAGAACTGCGCGGCTGAGGTCGGCGGGATTGCCAGAGAAACGAATAGGCAGACAGAGGTAATGCTTGTAATGCTGATCCAAGGAAGAGTTTTCATCAAGTAGTCCATTTACATCAGGGTGAGCACGGAGAGATCGAGAATCTGATTTCGCCGCGGTGATCTTCGGAACACGCGAAGCCGCGACCGCCTCTTATGGGCTAGGTACCAGGTCGATTCGGATCGCCTTCATCTCGCCAGGGCGGGGAACCCGGGCGTTACAACTTGACTACTTTGCTGAGCGGACCAAGTGACTGGCCTACTCATTCACACGACGATACACCCGAGGATACGGGATGTCTGCTCGCTTTTGTATTGCTTTTTGCATGGTGCGCGGTCAACACGTTTGGATTCTGCGGCATGAGGTAGGCAATTATTCGTAGCGCAGGGCGGTCATCGGCTCGACTCTGGATGCGCGACGCGCGGGTACAGCGCAGGCGATGGCCGCAACCAGAATTAGCAGGAGAGCCGCGGCCAGAAGGATTACGGGGTCGCGCGAGCTGCCTTCGGCCCAGGCGGCAAGGATTTTGTTCAGGGCCAAGGTGAGCCCGAAGCCAGCGAGAATCCCACCACCGACACTCACCAGCATGGAAGCAAAGACGATGCGGGCGACGTGGCTTCGCTGCGCGCCCAGGGCCATGCGGATGCCAAACTCATTGGTTCGCTGGGTAACTGCGTAGGAGACGACGCTGTAGAGCCCAACCGCGGCAAGAGCCAGCGCAAGCACCGAGAATGTGCCAAATATCCAGGTGACAAGCTGGCCTTGCTGCCATTCGGGCTCATCTCTGATCCACTGTTCCAGATCGTCGACTTCGTTGGTGGTCTGCTGATTGGGGTTGACCGCGGCCAATTGTGCGCGGACGGCGTGGAGCAGGGACAGGGGCGGCACCTCGGAGCGAACCAGGATCTGCGTGTACTCCCACATGCAGAGGGTCCAGGGCACGAAGGCTGCGGGCTTAATGGGATCTCTGAGGCCGGCGTCGCGGACGTCGGCTACTATGCCTACGATCTGGAGCCAGGAGTCGGCGATATTGGGTGCGGAGAGCACGATTGGCGGACGATTTTCAATGAGCGGCAGCTTGATTGCGTGGCCTATGGCGTCGCCATTCGGGAAATAGTGGCGCGCCATGGTCTGGTTGATGACGGCTAGATGCGCAGCATTGTGGTTTTCTGACTCGCTCCATAGGCGGCCTTGCAGCAATGGAATGCGCAGGGTTGGGAAGTATCCGGGATCGGCAAAGTTGATTAATGCTGTTTGCTGTTCGAGGATGGGGCGGCCGAGAATCTCGAAGCGCATATCCCACCCATTTCTTGGTGGGGTGGCGTTGGTGGAGATTGCCGTTTCGGTTACGCCGGGTGCTTCGGCTACTTTGGATCGAAGCTGCTCGTAGTATGCGGAGCGTGTGGCCCAGGTGCTGTTGGGGTTTGGATGGAAGGGAATCCACACGGACATGACGTTGTGCGGATCGTAGCCGAGCGGTGTGCGCATTAGCCGCACAAATCCTTCCATGGAGGCTCCGGCGCCGGCTAACAGAAGCACGGTAAGCGCGATC
>Ga0302326_10034326_pt1 | contig 10055 bp, 9 predicted proteins | sample Palsa_T0_3_FD_202264 | JGI IMG/M metagenome (GOLD analysis project Ga0302326, IMG submission 202264) | Peat permafrost microbial communities from Stordalen Mire near Abisko, Sweden - Palsa_T0_3 | ecosystem: Environmental > Terrestrial > Soil > Palsa > Peat permafrost | place: Sweden: Abisko...
ACAGCCCGGCATCGCCATGTTCGAGGGCCGCTTGGGCGACTCGCGCAATGTCCCCGGCCATCATGGCGGCGCGCCGAACGCGTTCCGATGAAATACCGGAGGCTTTCGCCACCGCCTCCACCATGATTCCTTCCAGCGCGCCCTGGCGGAGTTCGCCCATCAGCAATCCAACAAGGAACTGCTGCTCGGCTTCGGTGGCACGCGCGAACATGCTCTGCAGTAATTCCTGCCGGCGCCGCTGGGATCCGTTACCGCTGATTTCGGTGATGGATTCCAGAATCCGGTCGACCTCAAGGATTTCCAAAGTCGCATTCGATGCCGGAGACTCGCGGCCGTCGCGCAATGCGGCGTAACCAATGCCAATGCGCCCCTGGCGGGTTTGTCCAGACAGGTATTGGACCACAATCTCGATTTCCTGGGGATCGAGCTGGCCGATCAAGCCAGACAGCAAGGCGATCTTTTCCAGGCGCTTGCTGGTATCGGCGACGCGCCGCGAAATCTCCACTACGCCGGCAAGCAACATGCTTGCAGCATAGCTGACACTCCGCTCAGTTCCCAAACGGAATCAGTTGCGCCGTGGATGCACCTAAAGAATTGGTAATCTGGGCGGTCACATATCCGATCAGCGTGGTGCTTCCGGTCACTGGAAATTCCGCCAACACCTGAAAGAGTCCTCCGGCTTGCGTGGTGTTGAAATATTGCTTGAAAGCGCTGGCGGCGCTCACGTTTATGGCTCCCTGCGGTAACTCTTTGCCGGTAAGGTCATAAAAGGTGAACGCCAGTTGCGATGCCGAGTAGGTATTGTCGAATCCGCCAAAGGCGACGTTGAGCGATCCGTAGAGCCGGACGGCTGAGAAAGTATCCTCGTCGAGATTGATCATGGTTGGAGGAATGGTCAAGGTGGCTTGCTGGGTTGTATTGTTGAGCGCAAGAGTGAACTTGATGGTCCCGGCAGTGGTCCCGGTCTGGAATGCAATGCTCGACTGGCCGCCGATGGTAGCTGAAGTATCCCCGGGCGATACCGTGACCGTCGCTATCCGCAGCGGGCCGGAAAGAAACTGAATCGCCGGATCGTCGCTGACGCCCGTAACGCTGGATTGGAAGGCCAGCGTTAGTGTACCGGTGCCGTTGGCCTCCGATACCTTGGCAAGCGGAATAGAGATGCTGTTCTGCTGGCCGCTGGCGCCGACGGTGGATGTAAAGGCGATAGAGGCAGCCGGAAGCAGCGGCGCCAGCCCCTGGCCTTCGAGATTGAATGTACGCGTGTCCACGGTCAACGTGCCCTCTGCGACGGTTCCAGATTGCGGTGTGAATGTGACCTGGAAAGGCAGGGACTGCCCAGATCCGATTTGAGCCGGCAGTGTCAGGGCAGACAGCGTGAAACCGGTCCCGGAAACTGCCACGCTGGCGACCGTGATGCCGGCATTGCTTGGATTAGAGAGCAGAAAGCTTTCCACCTGCTCGGATCCAACGTCCACCGACCCGAAATTGACGGTCGCGCCGGCGGTGAGCGGCGTAGTGCTGGTCCCCACCGTGACTACCGCTGAGGAAGACGAAGCCGCACCCAGCAGGGTGATGCTGGTGGTGTTGATCAGCAGGGCCGCGCTGTAGGATGCTGCGATTGTCGGGGTGAAGGTGACGTCGATTTCGGCTTCCGAGGCCGCGCCAACATAGGGCGAGAGGGTGTACGGTACCGGCGGGGAGGACAGGATAGTAAATCCGTCGCCGGCCAGCGAAATCGTCTGAAGTGTCGCGGGACCGGCGCCAGTGTTGCGGACATGAAACCGCGTCGTAACGGTGTCGCCCAGTGCGGCCGTGCCGACGTTTACCAGTGCCCCCACCGGCGTGTCGGTTGTCCCGACGATCTGGAAGATTTGAAGCTGCGCCGGCGCGGGCGAACCCGTGCCTTGGCCTGTGAGGTTGAACGTCTGCTGGCCTACCGTCAACACACCCTGCGCGCTCGTGCCGGACTGCGGCGCGAACGATATTTGAAACATGGCCGTTTCTCCGGGTGTGAGTTGGACCGGCGCCGTGAGGCCGATTGGCCCCGTGAAATCGGCGCCGGTGACCGTTATCGTGGCCACGGTGATGGTGGCATTGCTTGAATTAGTTAAGATGAGGCCTTGCATTACAGGCGATCCGGGTGCCACCGATCCGAAATTCACCGTGGCGCCCGAGCTGATCGGTGTATTGCTGCCGGCAAGCGACAGCACCGCCGCGGATGCAACGGTGCCCTGGAGAATAAAGCTGGTGCTGTTGATGACCAGGCTCGCGCTGTACGGAGCGACGCTGGCGGGACTAAAAGCGACGTCGATTTCGGCTTCCGACGCGGCGCCAGTATATGGGGCAAGAGTGTAAGGGATGGATGGCGCCGATTGAATTGTAAAACCAGCGCCGGCAACCGAAACAATCTGAATCACGGCGGGACCGCTGCCGGTGTCGCGTACATGGAATCGCGTCACAACGATATCGCCGGGCGCGGCCGCGGCGATGATTAAGACCGTGCCTACCGGCGTGTCGTTGGTCCCATCGAATTCGAAAAGCTGGAGCTGGGCCTGCGCGGAAAAAGGCAGCAACGCAGCGAAAGAAGCCGACAACAGGATCAGGCGCAGGATCACTTGCCCGCCTCTGGCAGCTCATAGAAGCCTTCGCGGCCGGAAGCCAGTCGAATCGCGAAGTGCCGGCTTATAGCTAAATCGCTGAGCTGCACCCACTCGGCATCCATTTGCTGGAGGGAAAACTTCACCGGTAAATGGGCTGCGATGTGAACTTCGGAATTGTCCGGCTTGCGTAATACGATTCCCTGCTCATCGCTGTAAACAAGTTCGCCGGATGCAAGTACCACCACGGGAGCTGTAACGCCCACCAGCGCTCGCTGTGAAGCCACTCTCTCGGGACTCAACGAAAACCGTACCTCCCAGATTCCGTCTTCTCGTTGAACGATCAGGGACCCTTCGTACGCACTTGGCAGAGCCACCGCGACCACCGTGCCCAGCTCGGAATGGAACGACGTTGTTACTTGATGAGCTACCAACTGACCGGCTTTCCATTCCACCAGCTTGTTGCTGCTTGGGACATACGCCAGCCCAGCGAGTCCATCGAGCGAAAACGCGAACAACGCCGGACCTTTCGCAGCGTCGGTAGTCGCGAGAACCTGCCCCTGCTTGCCAAAGGCCTCCAGCGTTGTCTCGGTCTTCAGAAAGCCCACCGAACCGGAGAATGCTTCGGAAATGACCTTGTCTTGAACCGGCCGACCGAGAATGAAATTGCCGGCCACTCCATATATGGGCCGCAGTGTTCCGTCGGCAGTCCCGGCGAAGCCCAGTTGCGGGGGCCGAATGCCCGACTGCGCTGCGGCGCTCAAAACCATGGACAAGCTGGCCAAGGTTATCATGAGCAGTTTCATCGTTATTGCCCTACGATCACGCTGGGTGTGCCAACCGAAACAGCCGCTGTGCTAGTGGTCGATGGGGACGATGGTTTCTTCAGAAGAAAGTATGCCGCGCCGGCGCCCACTCCGAGAGCAGCCACCCCGGCAATCCACAGCCACTTGTGCCCTCCGTGCGATGCCGTGAAGACACCTTCACCGCCGGAATTCGCGGCCAACGAGTCGCTTAAGTACTGTGTGCTGATGATACCGGCGCGCGCCTGCTCCTTGATCGCAGTGATTCGGATCTCCACGGGGCCGGACGTCTTGTTCCACTGCATCCCCCAAATGGACGCCCGGCCATCCGGCCCGGTGGTGACTATCTCGGTGCGCAGACCGGAGTTAAAGGTGCCCGTTGCGCCCCCGTCCGGAAGGCGGAAGCTAACAGTCGCCATATCGATGGGCTTGCCGGTTTCGTCCGTTACCAGCACGGTGAGGCCATGCGTGGCGCGAGTGCCTGTTCGATACGCCGCGCCGTCGCCTTCCACAACCTTCAACTGCACGATCACCGATGCATTTGCAGAAATCGCGAATGCTAGGGCGCAGCACAACGTGCCGCGCACGGCGTTTATTACTCTTGGTTGCACGTCCTATACGTGCAGGTATCGAGGGATATTCTCAGCCGAATCGAAGCGCTTTACTGCGAACTGGCTTGCCCGAAGCGATGCCACTGGCCATCCGGAGTGTAGTAACTGCTGGGCTGCGAAGCAGGCGGCGCGCCATTGCCAGGAGCTGAATTCTGCTGCGGCGTGGTCTGCTGCGGGGGTGGCGGGGGTACCCCTTGGGGGTATTGCTGCTGTTGTTGCGGCCGAGCGTAGGGAGAAGGTGCGTAAGGCGAAGGACCGTAGGGCTGCTGTTGCGGCGGTCCGTATTGCGGCTGTCCGTTCTGTGGTTGCCCGTACTGGGGAGCGCCATACTGCGGAGCGCCATATTGCTGTTGTTGCGGAGGCGGCCCGTAAGCATTCGGATCGGAATAATTCGGGTCCGAATAGTAAGGATCCGAGTAATAGGGATCAGAATAGTAGGGGGCTCCATAATAGGCGTACGGATATCCATAGCCATAGGCGCCATAGTACGGATACCCAAATCCAAGGCCAAATCCGAAGCCGTAACCGCCGTAGCCCCATCCACGGCCATAACCATATCCGTAGCCACCACGATATCCGCCGTATCCGCCCCGATAGCCGCCGCCGTTGGCCCCGCGATAGCCACCGCCATACCCGCCACGATATCCACCACCAACGGCGGCGCTACGAACTCCACCGCCACCCACGGCGCGCCCACCGCCTCCACCGCCAACATGGCCGCCTCCGCCACCGCCGTGTCCGCCTCCGCCCCTTTGGGCAAAGCAGGTTCCGGCAGCGAAAACGAGCGATAAGGCTGCAATTTGTAGAGCGCGCATAAATGAAAACTCCTCAGGTACTCTTACTGACCATTGGACGCGGCCCTTAGGCCTTCGGATACCGAATTCTATCGCACCGCGAGAAGCTTTTCCACGTACTTGCCGATCACGTCCACTTCTACATTTACGGCCGTTCCGGCCCGATACTCGCGCATGACAGTATTTCCATAGGTGTGGGGGATGATCGCGATCCCGGCGACGTCAACTTCAAGGGCTGCAACAGTTAGGCTGACGCCATCCAGCGTGACGGAGCCCTTAGGGATCAAATACCGGTCCAGTTCCCTCGGGATTCGAACGGTCAGCCACCAATTTCCTCCGGGCAGCGGTTCCAGCGCGAGGAAGTGGGCAGTACCATCCACATGGCCTTGAACGATATGACCGCTCAGCCGGTCGCCAACGGCTGCCGGACGCTCCAGATTCACCAGGGACCCTTCGCGCAACGCACCAAGATTAGTGCGCGCCAGGGTTTCGGGCGACAAATCGCACCAGAATCCGTCTGGTTCAATTTCGACTGCCGTAAGACACACGCCATTCACCGCGATGCTTGCCCCGGCTTTGATATCTTCCAGAACTTTAAGACATTGCAGCCGCAGCCTTGGGCCAGCGGCCTCGACTACCCCCACTTCTTCGATGATTCCTGTGAACATCTATTTCTCCGAGCGCCCATGCCCTGAGAGTTGGATCGATTCCAAATCCGATCGCAAAATCTCGGCGTCTTCTGGATCGTCGATGGAGGATAAAATCTCCACAGCCTTCTTATAATGAGTTGCCGCGGTTTCTCGATCGCTGAGGGCTAAGGCTCGCGCCATCCCTTCGTGGGCGCAACCCACCAGGAAGCCCTCCATTCCAGCCTGCTCTACGATCGCCAGGGACGCCGATGCGTGATACAAGGCCGATTGAGGAAACCTTAGAACGCTGTAAACTCGGGCGACCTGCCATTCTCCGATGGCGCGATTCTTAGCATCCCCAACCAACTCCCAGTGCATCCGCGAGGCATGGGCGCAGTGAATCATTTGCGCGTCTTGCTTGTCGGAGCGATCGATCAGGTCCAACAGGCGCCAAGTTTCATTGAAGAATGCCGCTGCCAATCTTCTGTGTTCCTCAAGCTTGATCAGATTTCCAACATCCATGGTGCTCATTTTCTGACCCACGCTTCTACCACGAATTCATCCGGCGGGATGGAATGCAGCCGCACATTCTTAAACTGGATGGCATCGGTGCGCCGTAATCTGCCGGCGCCGCCCGCCACCGGGAGCGATAGCAGACCTCCCAGGATTTTCGGCGCGTAATAGAAGAAGATTTTGTCTACGATCCGCGATTCGAGAACCGCCCAATTCAACTTGCTGCCGGATTCGATCATGAGTGATCGATACTGTTCGCCGGCTAGGAACGCTGGAAGCTTGGTGAGATCCGCCCGGCCTCCCGGACCGTCGAACACCAGCACGCGCACTCCGCGATTTTCCAGAGCCTGACGGCGTTCCACGGAGGCGGCAGAAGTGGTGATCACCGCGAGATCATGGTCGGCGCTCACTAGCATGCGCGAATCGACAGGCATGCGCAAAGTGGAATCGGCGACGATGCGCAGCAGCGGACGGCTGCGCTCGAGTCCAGTGCGATCCGTTAGTAAACAGTCATCGGCCAGCACAGTTCCAATGCCGGTGAGAATAGCGTCGGCGTTATGCCGGATTTGCTGAACGTGTGCGCGGGCGCGCTCGCTGGTGATCCATCCGGTGTTATCCTCCGGCGCGGAGATTTTGCCGTCCAACGTGAGCGCCGCCTTCAAAGTGACAAGCGGCAGGCCGGTTTGCATGGAGTGGATAAAGGCTTCGTTCAGCCGGGCCGCTTCTTCGGAATATTCCGAGGCAATTTCCACCGCAATTCCGGCTTCGTGCAAGCGCCGAAATCCCTGCCCCGCCACTTGCGGATTGGGATCTTGCATGGCCGCGATTACTTGAGCCACGCCCGCCCGAATTAAAGCGTCCGCGCAAGGCGGCGTCCGGCCCTGATGGGAACATGGCTCCAGCGTTATGTAAAGCGTGGATCCACGCGCCGTTTCGCCGGCTTCCTCGAGCGCCAGAACTTCGGCGTGCTTGGCTCCGCTGTAAGTGTGGAAGCCGCGCCCGACGATTTCGCCGCCTTTCACCAGCACAGCCCCGACAGCGGGATTTGGGCTGGTGCGCCCCAGTCCCTGCCGCGCCAATTCCAGCGCCTCGTCCATCAGCGGACTTCTCATGACGCAAACAGCGAGTCGATAAACTTGGCGGGCTCGAACGGCAGCAAATCGGCCGCTTGTTCGCCTACGCCCACATAGCGGATTGGCAAATTCAATTCGCGCGCGATCGCCACCACCACTCCACCCTTCGCCGTTCCATCCAGCTTGGTGAGAACCAAACCTGTGACGCCGCTCGATTCGGTGAACTTGCGCGCCTGTTCCAACCCGTTCTGCCCCGTGGTTGCGTCCAGCACCAATAGAACTTCATGCGGGGCCGTGGGGATCACCTTGGCGGCCGTCCGCCGCATTTTCTCCAGCTCCGACATCAAGTTTGTCTTGGTGTGCAGGCGTCCAGCGGTGTCGATGATGACGTAATCCACTTTGCGAGCCTTGGCGGCCTGCAGCGCATCGAACACTACCGCGCTCGGATCGGCGCCCGGAGATTGTCTAATTACATCGACCGACGCACGTGTGCCCCACACTTGCAATTGCTCGATGGCGGCGGCGCGAAAGGTATCGGCGGCGCACAGCAACACGCTTCGTCCTTCCGATTTGTAGCGGCTGGCCAGCTTTCCGATGGTCGTGGTCTTGCCGGATCCGTTGACGCCCACCACGATCACAACCGCCGGAGGCTCGGCCACGTGAGGCACCGGGCGATCGGCCGCTTCCAACACTTCCAGCAGGTGGTGCGCGATGAGTTGCTTGATTTCGCCCGCGTCGGCCAGTTGCTTACGATCCGCGCGCTGCCGGATATTCTCGAGTATTTCCGTGGTTGTGTTTATCCCGATATCGGCGGTGATAAGCGCGTATTCCACTTCGTCGAGCAGGTCCGCATCGATTTCTTTACGCCCGGCGACCGCTTCTTCCAGCCGGTCCATCAATCCGGCGCGAGTCTTTTGGATGCCCGCCTTCAGGCGCTCCAGCAAGTTGGGTTCTTGTTCTGTGGCGCCGAATAAAGTTTGAATCATGGGAAAAAAAGAGTGAAGCCTTCATTGTAACGAATGATGGTAAGAGGAGCCTTACGTTAAGCAACGGACTCAGGAACCGGAATCCTAGTGGCGGACGGCGCTGGGGACTTCAGCACCCAGTGCATTCCCAGCATCACGATTGCCGAGACCAAGGCCGGCGCGGCGGCCGCGAGAAATAGTTTTTGCGAGGGCCAATGCAGGCCCATCAGCACACCACCCACCACCGGCCCAATGATGGCTCCGATGCGGCCTACGCCCAGCCCAGCGCCAATACCCGTGGCTCGCATATCGGTCGGGTAATAAGTGGCGGATAGCGCATTGATGGCGGTTTGTCCGCCCACGATGCCAAACCCGGCCAGAAACACCACAGTGATCAACAGCGGAAGCGAAAGGCCCGGTTGGCCGATCAGCGCAATGTTGATACATCCCAGGGTGAAGCACGCGGTCAGTACCGGTACAAAACCCAGGCGATGGACGAACCAGCCCAGCGTGAAGCCTCCAATCATTCCGGCCAGTTGCTCCATGGTTCCTACCAGAACGGATGTCTTCATGCCATGTCCGGCCTGCTTGGCGACAGTGGGCAGCCAGCTCGCCAGAAAATACACATTCAGCAGATTCATGAAGTTGACGATCCAAAGCAAAATTGTTCCCACGCCGCGGCCTCCGCGAAACAGCCGGACCCACGGAACGCCTTTTCTTTCGGGCTCGGAAACGACGTATCGATCGGCATCGCGCGTCGCGCTCGGGGCAATCCGCTTCAGCCAATTTGCGGCCTGCTTCAGGTGCTTGCGATGCAACACCAGGAACTGGAGCGATTCCGGAAGGGCCACGATCATAATCGCGGCAATCAGCAAAGGAGCAACCGACCCGAAATAGAAAACGGAGCGCCAGCCGAAATTTGGAATCAACCAGGCGGCGATGAAGCCGCCAAAAGCGGCCCCGGCCGTGAATCCATTGGCTACGGCCATCATGATGCTGACGCGCAAGCGGCGCGGACTGTATTCGCCTACCAATGCAACCGCGTTCGGCATGATGGCTCCCAACACCGATCCCGCGAAGAAGCGGATCACAAGCATCTGGTTGACGTTCTCTGCACGGGCGGTCAGAAATGTTAGCGCTGAGAAGCACAGCGTTGCGCCGATCAATACGGGCCGCCGGCCGATTTTGTCCGCCAACATGCTGAACAGAAGCGAGCCGACTAAAATGCCAAATAATCCCGCGCCGAATACCGGCCCGAACTGCGAATTCGGTATATGCCAATCCTGCAGGATGGCCGGCGCGACATAGCCCATGGCTTGAACATCGAACCCGTCCATGATCAGACAGAGCGCGCACAAAATACACAGGCCAAGTTGAAAGTTTCCGAACCGGCTGTTGTCGATCGCCTCGGATACATTCAGCGGCTGGGGTGTGGTCATTGTGGAGTCGGATTCTACGACGAGATCCAGTATATATCGTGCCAAGTTTGACCGATTGAATCCCCTGCGTTAGAATCTAACTGCGGGGTGGAGCAGTCTGGTAGCTCGTTGGGCTCATAACCCAAAGGTCGGTGGTTCAAATCCATCCCCCGCAACCAAGCCACTCACAATCAGCCGCCCGACCTTGCTTGCCACGGTCATTTGTATTTGTCCCAGTGGCTCGTGATTTCTTGCACAACGGTATTCGCGACACGCCAGGCGGATTCCAGCGCAGGCAAGTAGCCGGCGTATTGTCGTCCAGCGTTGCGCGCTAGATTTTCCGCGGCGGTCATGCCAGGCGGCGGTTGATCGAAGTCACTGGCGGTACGCAGCACCATGATGCGATTCCAATCCACGCGGCTGGTTTTGGCCAGCATCTGCAGCGAGGAGAGAGTCCCCGTGTCCTCCATGGCAGTGGTAACGTAGTTGCCTTTGCTTCCGGTGTGATACTTGACCCATTGGTTGGCCCATTCGCTCATCTTAACGCCGGTGAAAAAAGTGCTGGAGGAGATCGTATCGCCTTTGAGCACAAAGGGAGGACGGCGAGCGTTGCCCGAAGCGTATGCGGCGCGGTCCGTCTGCATTTCAG
>Ga0302326_10034328_pt1 | contig 10054 bp, 7 predicted proteins | sample Palsa_T0_3_FD_202264 | JGI IMG/M metagenome (GOLD analysis project Ga0302326, IMG submission 202264) | Peat permafrost microbial communities from Stordalen Mire near Abisko, Sweden - Palsa_T0_3 | ecosystem: Environmental > Terrestrial > Soil > Palsa > Peat permafrost | place: Sweden: Abisko...
GCGCTGCGCCCGCACGGATTGTTCTTTCCGGTCGATCCATCCACCCATGCGCGCTGCACGCTCGGCGGCATGGCCGGCAACAATTCCTGCGGTTCGAAGTCGATCCGTTACGGCTTGATGGCGGACAACGTAACCGCGATCGATGCGATCCTGGCCGATGGCACGCGGCACCGTTTTGGTGCCGTGCCGGACAATCTGGGTGCCGAGGTGCCGTCGCACATCGTCGAGTTGATCCAGCGGCTGCGCGTGCTCGGCGCGACCGAGGCTGACGAGATCGCCACGCGCTTCCCGCGCCAGCTTCGCCGCGTCGGCGGCTACAACATCGACGTGCTGACCCCGGCCGCCCGCGCCGCCGGGCGGGAGAACCTGGCGCGCCTGCTGGTGGGATCGGAGGGCACGCTGGCATTCTCGGCCGCGATCGAGCTCAAGCTGCATCCGATCAAACCCAGGAAGGTGCTGGGCATTTGCCAATTCCCAGGCTTTCGCCAGGCCATGGCCGCGGCGCAGCACATCGTCAAACTCGATCCGGAGGCGGTGGAACTGGTCGACCGCACAATGATCGACCTCGGCCGTGGCATCCCGATCTTTCGCGCAACGATCGATGCGATGGTGCTGGGGGAACCGGACAGCCTGCTGATCGTCGAGTTCCACGGCGATGACGACACCGTGCTGCACGGCAAGCTGGCCGAACTCGATGTGTTGATGGGCGATCTTGGCCATCCGAATGCCGTGGTGCGCGCGCTCGATCCGGGCTTCCAGGCGGACATCGCCGCGGTGCGCGAGGCCGGGCTGAACATCATGATGTCGATGAAGGGCGACGCGAAGCCGGTGTCCTTCATCGAGGATTGCGCGGTCGATCTGCCGGACCTTGCTGACTATACGGAACGATTGAACGACGTGTTCGCCCGGCATGGCACCAAGGGGACCTGGTACGCACATGCCTCGGTCGGCTGCCTGCATGTTCGCCCGGTGCTGAGCATGAAGGACCCGCACGACGTGGCAACGATGCGCGCGGTCGCCGAGGAATGTTTCGCCCTGGTACGCGAGTACAAGGGTTCGCACTCCGGCGAGCACGGCGACGGCATCGTGCGCAGCGAGTTCAATGCGGTGATGTTCGGCGCGCGCATTACGCACGCCTTCGAAACGGTGAAGGACGCGTTCGATCCTGCCGGGCTGCTCAACCCTGGGCGCGTCGTGCGCCCGCCGCGGATGGATGACCGCTCGCTGTTCCGCTACGGTACGGGCTATGCGCCGGCGCGCGATTTCGCACCGAAACTGGATTGGTCGGAGCATCCGGGGCCACTCGGCGGGATGCTGGGTGCGGTCGAGATGTGCAACAACAACGGCACCTGCCGGGCATTCGATGCCAATGTGATGTGTCCGTCCTGGCGCGTCACCCGCGATGAGCAGCACCTGACCCGCGGGCGTGCCAACACGCTGCGGCTGGCGCTGACCGGCCAGCTTGGCGCCGACGCGATGACCTCGGACACGCTGGCGGACACGATGGCGCTATGCGTGTCGTGCAAGGCGTGCCGGCGCGAATGTCCGACCGGCGTGGACATGGCGAAGATGAAGATCGAAGTGCTGGCGGCGCGCGCGGAACGGCACGGCATCGGCGCGCGCGAGACGTTGGTCGCCGAGCTGCCGCGTTACGCGCCGTTCGCCACGCGCCTGGCGCCACTGGCCAATCTGCGCAATAGGGTCCCGCTGCTGCGCCGGATGGGTGAGCGCTGGCTCGGTGTTGCGGCAGCGCGTCGCCTGCCGGTGTGGCGGCGCGACTTCTTTCGCGATGCCGAGGCCGCCGACCTGGCGCCCGCCAAGCCGCGCGGCGAGGTGCTGTTGCTGGCGGACACGTTCAATCGCTATTTCGAGCCGGAGAATTTGCGCGCGGCGCTGCGTGTGCTGGCGGCCGCCGGCTATCGCGCCAGCGTGCCGGTCACACGCGGGCGTCCACTGTGCTGTGGGCGCACGTTTCTCGCGGCGGGGTTGGTCGAGCAGGCGCGCGCCGAGGCCGGGCGAACGATGCGCCGGCTGGCGGGCACCCTGCCGGTGATCGGGCTGGAGCCATCCTGCCTGTTCACCCTGCGCGACGAGCTCCGTTCGTTGCATCCCGGGGCCGAAGCGGAGGCGCTGTCCCGGCGTGCCATGCTGCTGGCGGAATTCCTGGCGCGCGAGAAGATCGAGCTGCCGTTGCGTCCGCTGGTTGGCACCGCGCATGTACACGGCCATTGCCACCAGAAATCGTTCGGCGCGTTCCCCGCTTCCATTGCAATGCTGAAACAGGTGCCGGACCTTGCGGTGAAGCCGATCGCCTCATCGTGCTGCGGCATGGCTGGCAGTTTCGGCTACCAGGCGGAGACGCAGGATGTCTCGCGCGCGATGGCGGAGGCGTCATTGCTGCCGGCGGTGCGTGCGGCGGCCGCGGATGACATAATCGTGGCGGACGGGACGTCGTGCCGGCATCAGATCCGCGATCTGGCCGGGCGCGAGGCCGTGCATTCGGTGCGGGTGCTGGAGCGCGCGTTGGGATGACGGCGCTGGCGGCGACGTTCGCCTTCGTCGTGGGGATGTTGGCGGATTGAGACCACCGATGGGCATTGATCGGGCAATCGTCCAATGACCGATAAACAACGTATCGGAACCATGTTGATCAACGTTCACCCGCGGCGCGGCCAACGGGCCGGCCTGATGTGACGACGCCGGACGACATCCTGACTTTTTGGTTCGGCGGCGATCCATCGGCGCGGCGAGCCGTTTGGTTCGAGAAGGACGCGACGTTCGATGCGGCGTGCGTTGACCTGGAAGCCGCACGCAATGCGGCCAAGGCGGGCGCATACGATCACTGGGCGGCGACACCGTGCGGGGGATTGGCGTTGCTGATCCTGCTCGATCAGCTCTCGCGCAACCTGTATCGCGGGACCGCGGAGGCCTTTGCCGCCGATGCCAAAGCGCGCGCGATTGCCCAGACCATGCTCGCACGTGGCTTCGACCAGATGTTGACCCCGGTCGAGCGGATATTCGTCTACCTGCCGTTCGAGCACGCGGAAGATACGGCGGATCAGGATCTCTCGGTGCGGCTGTTCGCGGCGCTCGACGCCGTCACCGGCGAACAGACGGTCGACTATGCCATCCGCCATCGCGACGTGATCCGCCGGTTCGGCCGTTTCCCGCATCGTAACGCTGCACTGGGGCGGGCGAGCGCGGCGGAGGAGGAGGCGTATCTCGCCGAACCGGGCGCTGGGTTCTAGTGCGGCGTCGGGTGCGGTGCGCCGCACCGCTTCGGGTTCGCCGCGACGCGAACGGACGATCGATCGGCAGTAAGCAAGGATTCACCACGAAGACACGAAGATGGATGCCGACAATGGTCTGCGCGAAGCGCCTTCCGTTGGCTGCTTCGTGCTCTTCGTGTCTTCGTGGTGAATCGTGCTTACTGGCAGATTGAACGGATTCCGCCACGGTCGGCGTCATGTCCGGACTTGGCGGATCGTATCGGCAGTGCGGGTTCCGTTTCCTGTAGGCGACGCGCCCACCTGCAGCGCTCCACCCAAGAGCGGCAGCAATGGTTGAATCAACAAAGCCGGTACGAACTGACGGCCGCCCGCCAACATCGCCGGCCGCGGCTGCGAAATCAGGCCTTTCGACCCGTCGAACAGTGGCGCCCAGCGGCACATCCGGTCCTTCGCCGGGGCATGATATCGCGCCGGAACCGATCCGTTGCCGCGTGCGTCACCACGCCATCTGGCGGAGCACCGGCTTCTTACGATCGAGTTGTGCGGGCGTTAGCCACTCGGTCACCGGCATGTAGCGCGGTGCCAGGAACCGATAGGTGCGCGCGAGAAGCCCGCGGGTGCCGTCGCCGAATTCGGTCTCCGCTTCATCCCAATCGTCCAGGATCGGCTTCCAGGCGCGCAGACTTCGATACAGCCAGTCGCGGCCGTCGCGGATGAAGGCGCGCTGGCTGCTGGCATTGCGCAGTGTGGACATCACCTCGCAGGTGTGGGCATCGAGCTGCGCGAAGCGGTGCGCGATCTCCTTGAGCGCGATGCCAGTCAGCCGGCGGACCTGGGTCAGCGATTCCGTCTGCGAGGAGTCGCCGCGCCAAGCCTGCACCATGCGTTCGATCTTCGTCGCCATCGCCTGGACCCGGCGGAGCAATCTTTCGCGCAGCGATTCGACGAACGCCAGTTCGCGCGCCAGATCCTCGAGAAGCTGTACCACCGCCTCCTGGCTGGCGAGCCCCAGGGCCATGGCGGCATGGTCCAGCGCATCCTGGACCTGCCGGCGTACCACCGGGTCGTCGGCCACGCGCAGCAGCGCCTCGGCGCTCATTTCCGGCTCGTCGGCCCCGGTGCCGGCGTTGACCCAGGCGACCAGCTGCATGCGCAGGCGTGCGCCGGCCAGGGTTTGGTGCGCGGCGTCAGGCTCCCAGCTTGCCTCCCCGGTGCAAATCTCACGCGGCAGCGGATCGCCAATTCGCAGGGTGGTCACGAAGTCGAGTGCCTCGGCGATCAGGCCGAGCATGCGACCGTCCGGCGTATCGTCCTCGATGCTGAATTCGCGCTGCAGGGAGCGCAGCGGCAGCGCGACCTGCCGTTCGCCGAGGGTCACCGCCATGACCGGCGCATTGTCGGTTTCGGCCCGGCGGAACAGTGGCGCGCCCAACAGGGCAAACCCCTTGTGGGCCAGAACGCACGTCGTCGGCTGATCATCTGCAGCGGGTCGGATCATGACTGGACCAATGCGGTATGCTGTCGCCATGGCAGCACGCCGGAGGTAAACAGACCACTAACTGGCGGCACCGCAGGCTGGCCGGACAGGGGGCTGGCCGGACAGCGGGCTGGCCGGACAGCGGGCTGGCCGGACAGCGGGCTGGCCGGACAGGGGGCAGGCCGGACGGGGGGCCGGGCGGACGGGGCGCCGGCTGGGTTTGTCATACGGCTTCACGGCTCGGCGCGACGTGCTCGGCTTGGCCACTCACCGTTTGGCAACTTGCCGGTTGGTAACTTGCCGGGACGAAAAATTCAGGCCATGCGGTCGTCCCATGTTCCCGTTTGCCTGGCTGATCGGTTTGGTTCTGCCGGCCTGCGCCGCCACCGGCGCGGGTGGCTTGCCGATGCCGCCGCCGATGGACATGGCGACGACGGTGCGGCCCACCTCCCCCAACACCGCATTGGCCGGGCCGGCGATCGCTGGGACGAATGGCGCGACCGCGTCACATCAGGACATCGTCACGCCGCTCTATGAGATTCCAGCCGACCGGCTATTCGCGGCGGTCAGCGCTGTCGCCGCGGCCCAGCCGCTGACCTTCCCGGCGGCCGCCTACCCCGACCGGCTGCAGGCCCATTGGGTCGCTCGCAGCAAGGTGTTCAACTTTCCCGACCTTATCACCGCGCAGGTGCTGGCGCACGGCCCGAATGCCAGTACGCTCGTGCTCTATTCGCGCAGCGTGTATGGACGGTCGGATTTTGGTGTGAATCGGCGTCGCTTGGATGCCTGGCTCGCCGCATTGGACGTATGGCTTAGGCCGACAACAGAGAGATGAACCCTGCATGCGTGGTCTCGGTCCGTTCCTGAGTGATGCCTGGCGCCTTGCCCGGCCGTATTACGTCTCCGAGCAGAAGTGGTCGGCCTGGGGCCTGCTGCTGGTGGTTATCGCGCTCAATCTGCTGATCGTCGGCATGGGCGTGGTGTTCAGCTTCTGGAACCGTGTGATGTTCAACACGCTGCAGGAAAAGAACTGGGAGGCGTTCGTCCAACTGCTGTTCCTCTACCGCAAAACCGAGTTCGGCTTCATGCCGGGCTTCTGCGAGTTTGCCGCGCTCTACGTGGTCGTGGGCGTTTATCGCGTCTATCTGACCCAATGGCTGGAGATCCGGTGGCGTGCCTGGATGACCACCCGCTTTCTCGACGAATGGCTGGCGGATCGCGCCTACTACCGCATCAGCCTGACCACGGATCGCGCGGCGATCGGCACCGACAACCCCGACCAGCGCATCGCGGAGGATCTGCGCGATTTCGTGAGCAACACGCTGTCGCTCGGGTTGGACCTGCTTTCCAATGTCGTCTCGCTGTTCAGCTATCTCGGGATTCTCTGGGGCCTGTCGGGCGCGCTGACGGTGTTCGGGATCAGCGTTCCCGGCTACATGGTCTGGGTCGCGCTGATATATTCCGCAATAGGAACGTGGCTGACGCACCTGGTCGGCCGCGCGCTGGTGCCGCTGCGGTTTCGTCAGCAGCGCGTCGAAGCGGATTTCCGGTATGCCCTGGTGCGTCTGCGTGAAAACATGGAAGGCGTCGCCCTGTACAACGGCGAGCCCGAGGAAAACGCCAACCTGGGCCATCGCTTCACCCAGGTGATCGGCAACTGGTGGGCGATCATGAAGCGCACCAAGCTGCTCAACTCCCTGGTCGTCGGCTACAGCCAGGTCGCGGTCATCTTCCCGCTGGTGGTCGCGGCACCTCGCTACTTCTCGGGCGCGTTGCAGCTTGGCGGCCTGATGCAGACGGCGGATGCGTTCGGCCAGGTGCAAGGCTCGATGTCGTGGTTCCTCAATTCCTATGCGCTGCTGGCGCAATGGCGCGCGATCGTCGAACGGCTAACGACCTTCCACCGCGCCATCGTGGTGGCGCGTGCCGCCGCGGGGGTGGGGCTAGGCACGATCACGGGACCGGCGGATGCCATCGCCCTGCACGACGTCACGATCGAACTGCCGAATGGCCAGAAGCTGTTGCAGAACGCAGATCTGACGTTCAATCGTGGCACGTCGGTCGTGGTGACGGGGCCATCGGGATCGGGCAAGTCGACACTGTTCCGTGTGATCGCCGGGATCTGGCCATTTGGCAGCGGACAGGTGGAGCGGCCCACCGAACGTGTGATGTTCATGCCGCAGCGCGCCTATATCCCGCTGGGATCGCTGCGCCATGTGATCTGCTATCCGGACCCACCCAGACTCCATAAACCCGCGGAAATGAGCCAGGCGTTACGGGATGCCGGCCTGCCGGAGATGGCGGACCACCTGGACCTGGACGAGAATTGGGCGCAGCGCCTGTCGGGTGGAGAGCAACAGCGCATCGCCTTGGCCCGTGCGCTGCTGGCCAAGCCGGACTGGCTGTTTATGGACGAGTCGACCGCCAGCCTCGACCCCGAGTCGGAGGCGCATCTGTATCGCACGCTGAAAGAACGCCTGCCGCAGACCACGATTGTCTCGATCGCGCATCAGCCGAGCGTCGCGGCATTCCATGATCGGCATCTGGTGTTCGAACGCAGGCCGGGGCAGGTCGGGAGGATTGTGCCGCAGGCGGTTGCTGCCGCGGCGGGGGGGAACTGACCCGCACTTGTCCCGGATTTGCCGGCACCGGCTTGGTCCTTGCTGCGCCCCCCGTCTGCGAGAGTGGGAGAAATGTGGGTTAGCTTGGGAGGTGCTGCGGCGAAATCTGCTCGGATGGGAAGTCACGGAAAGTGCCGGTGGCCGAGTCGTAAGCCTGCACCATGCCGGTGCCGATATCGTAGATCCACCCGTGAATCCGCAGCGCATCGTTCGCCAGGGCGGTCCGTACGCTTGGATGGGTGCGCAGGTTTTCCATCTGCGCCGCAACATTCAGCCGCGTGAGCCGGTACAACATTGATGCTTCATCAGTGGGGCCGCCGTCGCATTGCAGACGCCGCATAGCCTCGGCGCCATGACGCAGCCAGCGTTTGGTGGCTGGCAGCTCATCCAGCTTTGCGGGATGCAGCAAGCCACGCATCGCGCCACAATCCGAATGACCACAGACGATGACATGCCGCGTTCCCAGCGCGGTGATGGCGTACTCAATGCTGGCGGACACGCCCACAGCCGTTTCATCGTACACCGGAACGATATTGCCGGGATTGCGCTCGATGAACAGGTCACCGGGGCCGCTATGTGTGATGAGCGCTGGGACAATTCGCGAGTCTGCACAGGTCAGAAACAGCGCCCTCGGCGCCTGCGCCGCGGCGAGGCGCTGAAACAGCGCGTGGCGCGTCGGGAACACGTGGGAGCGAAATCGGTCAACGCCCTGGCCCAAGGCGGCGAGATCATCGTCGAACTGGCTCATCCGTGACACCGCACTCAATGTGGATCAGCAGGGAATGAAACACTACCAGATCCATCCATTGCGGACAGCCATAACTGTGGTCGAGCCTGCCATCGGCGTTGCTACTTCATAGCGTGCGTATGTCGCAGGGGTCATTGACCGGGCGGCAACCGTGCCCCTCCGGGCAATTATCCCGAATGGGACGGACGCGAATGGGAGAGGCGCGAATGAGAGAGGCGGGCGCGGGCTTTGCGAGAGCCGCCGAAGCGGTCAAAATATGCCACGACACGTTCTATGCACCTGGCGATCTATCAGGCGACCCATCAGGAAAATTCGATGAACCTGCCATTCTTCGGGAGCCGATTCGAACTGGACTTGCTCGCGACCGGGGCGCTTTTGTTCCTGTCTCTACTGGTTATCAATGAGGCCGGCTATCGGGTTGGGCAGCTGCGATACCCCGGGCGTCCGGCGCAGGGCAGCGAGCTGTCCGCTGTCTCCACGCTGACCGCGGGGATGATCGGGCTGCTCACGTTCACCCTGAGCTTGTCTATCAACTTCGCGCAGAACCGCTATGAGACACGGCGTGGCCTGGTGCTGACGGAGGCGACTGCGATCGGGACGGCCTGGCTGCGAACGAAGCTGATCGACGGCGAGGAAGGACCCTCGATCGCCGCGGAAATCGAGGCCTACGCCCGGGCTCGCCGCGACTTCACCGTGGCTGCTTCGGACGCCGATGTCCCGGCGCTGCTGGCGCGAACGAATGCCCTGCAGACCGAGATATGGCAGACCATGGGGGTTGTCGCACGCCGCTCGCCGAACGCGGTGACAACAGCCCTGGTCAATGCGCTGAACGCGATGTTCGACAGTGCGATGGCACAGCGGTTTGCCTACGCTAGCCGCGTGCCGATGAGCATCATGCTGGGGCTGTTTATCGGCGCGCTGCTGGCGATTGGTGCTCTGGGGTTTCAGTTCGGCCTCGCCGGCAAGCGGTACGTTGTGCTGACGGCGCTTTTGTTGCTGATGTGGTCCGGCGGCCTGCTGTTGATCGTGGAGCTGAACCTGCCCCGCCTGGGCCACATCAAAGCGGATGTCGCACCACTGGAATGGACGATCCAGGAATTCGGGTCGAAGTAGCAGGCGCGAAGTCGCAGTTCTGTGCCGGACGCAGACGCAGTGGATCCTGCCCGGCGCCAGCCTCAACCGGCACCGGCAACATAGGTGCCCGTGGCGCCGCAGCTTGGGGGCGTCGACCCTTTTGGCATTGTCACGTCAAACGATCCGGTAGGTTCGATGCGGCGACCGCGTTGAAGCGACTGGACAGGATGCTCGGCGATCCCCTCGTGCGTCGGACTTCAAGTGCCCTTCCCGTCCTGCGCTCAATTGTCGGTGGCAGTGCTCGTGTTGTGTACCCCGTTCTGGATGCCAGCGCCCGTATCCTGCGCGCCGGTCTTGATGCCAGTGCCCGTGTCCTGCGCTCCAGTCTTGATGGCACTGCCCGTGTCCTGAGCTCCGGTCTTGATGGCGGTGCCCGTGTCCTGCGCTCCGGTCTTGATGGCGGTGCCCGTGTCCTGCGCTCCAGTCTTGATGGCAGTGCCCGTGTGCTGCGCCCCAGTCTTGATGGCGGCGCCCGCTTCCTGCGCTCCGTTCTTGATGGCAGCGCCCGCATCCTGCGCCCCGTTCTTGACGGCAGCGCCAATTTGGCGCGCACCCTGCGCGATCGCGTGGCCCGCATCCTGCGCATCCTGTCCAATGGCGCTGCCCACGCCCGCCAGAGGACCGTCAGCAAACACACGCGGGGCGACGAACTGGCCACCTACAAGCAATGCAGTGAACAAGCATCCGTGTACCAAGGTCTTCATGGATGGGCTCCTTTCGCGAATATCAACGCATTGTGCCACCAGAGTTGCTTGAGTGGTGGTTCGAGATTCTCTCGCTCTTGTGTTCGCGGCGCTGCATCGCCAGCTCATCAATCCTGCGAAAGCATGGCCAAACGTTACGT
>Ga0302326_10034329_pt1 | contig 10054 bp, 9 predicted proteins | sample Palsa_T0_3_FD_202264 | JGI IMG/M metagenome (GOLD analysis project Ga0302326, IMG submission 202264) | Peat permafrost microbial communities from Stordalen Mire near Abisko, Sweden - Palsa_T0_3 | ecosystem: Environmental > Terrestrial > Soil > Palsa > Peat permafrost | place: Sweden: Abisko...
CGGGCACTCGAGGCGTCGAACGTGTTCAGCGACGTGCACGTACGAGATGAGAAATATGTCGAGCCAGCCTCAAATCGCTCGGGCGCCGAGTCCATGGACCGCATGACCGTGACGATTGAAGCGACGTATTCAACTATATGAGCGAACCAAGAAAATTCGCGGGCTGGAAGCTCGCCGTCCTCGGCGGCCTTGGCGTTCTCTTGGTGCTGGACGCCGGCTTCAGCATCTTGCTGTGGCAGTTGCGCCAGTCCGATCCGGCCGAACTCCGCAGCGAGCGCGCGACGCTTGAGACCAAGGCGAAACTTCTCAAGGCGGACATCGGCCGCAGCGAACGCATTCGCAAGAACATGCCGGATGTGGGAGTAGAGGCGGACCGGTTCTACGAGCATGAGATGCCGGTCGCGGCCAAGGGCTATTCCGGTATCGTCGACGATCTCGGAGAGATCGCGACTAAGGCTGGACTGAAGACCAGCGCGACAGGATTTCATGAATCGCCGTTGAAGGGCCGCAACGTGACCGAAATCGGAATTACAGAAAGCGTCGAGGGCAGCTACGCTTCCGTATTGCAGTTCATCGTGGGCCTGGAGCGATCGAAGAGTTTCTATCTTCTCGACAGTCTCTCGATGGATCGCGCGGAATTGGGGCATTTGCATCTGACATTGGAATTGCGGACGTACTTTCGATCTTAGCCATGTCGAAGCGCACACAACAAATTTTTCTCGTCGTCCTCGCGGTGATCCTCGTTGCCGTCGTGTATGTGAATTTCTCGGGGCCCCAGACTTCCGCTCTTTCAGGATTTGCCCCGGTGGACGCCAAATTTGAACCCTTAAAAGTCGAGGATCCGAGTTTGCGCCTCGACCTGCTCGAGAAAGTGCGCCGCACCGAATACAAGGGCGAGCATCACGACATTTTCAGTTTCGGCCCGCCTGCTCCCACTCCTGCCCAGAGAGCCGCGGCAGCGCACCAGGAGCATCCTCGCCAGTTTGTTGGGCCGCAGAAGCCGCCTCCTCCGCCGGTGCCCCAGGTGCCCGCGACCTTTTTTGGATACGCGACCAATCCCACCACGCAAAATCGCCTCGGCTTCTTCAGCAAAGAGGACGACGTTTTCATCCTCGGCGAGGGCGGAACGCTTTTCAATCGTTTCCGTCTTGTAAAGATTGGGAACAGCTCGGCGGAATTTGAGGAGATTTCGAGCGGCCTCCATGCGACTCTATCTATGACCCAGCCCGATCAGCAACCAGTTCAGCCACCCGCGTCACAACAGCCATGAACCGCGAGTTACTCAATACGGCCCTAGCAGGATCTCCGCGTGATCGCCGTCCGGGCGAACGTGGATACACGCTTTTATTCGCCGTCTTTCTGGTTGCGCTCGCTCTCATTGCCACCACGATTGCCGTGCCAAGCATTCTCACGCAGGGCAAGCGCGAACAAGAATTGGAAATGGTGTGGCGCGGGAAGCAATACGAAAAAGCAATTGGGCGTTACACGAGAAAATTCAATCGCAATCCGACAAAAATTGATGACCTCGTAAAACCGACGAACGGCGTTCGCTTCTTGCGCAAGGCGTACAAGGATCCGATGAATGACGCCGACGGTACATGGCGCTTCATCTATGTTACCGGCGGCGGCGCGCTCATCGGAAGCGTCCGCTACACCTCGCTGCAGCAGATGGCGATGATGGATCGTCTCGCGACGGGCCAGAGCGGTGTCGTGGCTGGAATGCCGGGTATGCCCGGGATGCCGGGATTGGGCGTACCGGGCGCCGGGCTGATCGGCGGACTCGCGGGCGGCGGTGGCGGCGGATCCTCATTTGGCGGCAGCACATTCGGCGGTCAAGCAGGCGCATCAGGAGCGAACGGGCAATCGCCGCAAGCCAACGGAAATCCTCAAAGTCCTGACCAAACCGGCGGCAATAATCCGGCGTCGAATTCACCCGGGGGCCAAGCGGGATCCGGAGGCTTTGGGCAATCCCCGGGTGGCCAGGCAGGTTTTGGAGGATTCGGCCAATCATCGGGCGGTTCTGGTGTGGGAACCACATTGGGGCAGACCATCGGCTCTCCACTGGAGACCACGACGCTCGGTGGAAGTATCGCCGGCGTCGGCAGTAAAATCGACAAAAAGTCGCTAATCGTTTACAAGAATGGCAAGACCTACAAGCAGTGGGAGTTCATTTTCAACCCGCTTGAACAACAACTGGGCGGGGGCGCAGGAATTCAAACGGGCGGCGTCCCAGGCTCCGTGCCGGCTGGGCAGGCCAATCCAGCTCCGTTCGGAGGCCAAGGTTCAGGTTCGAGCCCATTCGGCGGCCAGCCCGTACCGCCCGAGCTTCCGCAGCCTCCGTCTTCGCAGCCATCTCCGCAGCAACCACAGTAACCAAGGCAAATCAACGCGAGCATTCCCGCGCGCTGCAACGGCAATCAGTCAAACGTAGCGCCGGCTTCCAGCCGGCGATTTTGACTTTCGCCGCCGCGCAAACAAGATGCTCTTCGAAAACTCGGGGCACGCCTCGTGTCTCATGCGGCGTGAGACCGGCGCGACAATTTACAAAGCAGCGGTGTTCGAGAAGGGAATTAACGCGCAGACGCGGAGTCGATAGCGGAGAGACTGCTATAACGCTCAGTAACTCGGCGAATGTAAGCGCGCGTCTCGGCGATCGGAGGAACGCCGCCGTATCTTGCCACAAGCTCCGGCCCGGCATTATAGGCAGCCAGCGCGAGAATAAGGTTTCCGCGGTACTGCTCGAGAAGTTGCTTCAGGTATCGTGTCCCGGCTTCGATGTTCTGGGCAGGATCGAACGCGTCTTTAACTGAAAAACGGGCAGACGTCGCCGGGAGCAATTGCATCAGGCCTTGCGCCTGCTTCCTGGAAACAGCGCGCGGATTGAAGTTCGATTCCGCGGCGATAACGCTCGTGATCAGCTTTTCATCCACGCCATGCCGCGCCGCAGCGGCGTGAATAATGTCGATGAGTTTCGAGGTCCCAGCGTGCGCCGGCGCATTTGCCGGGAAAACATCCTCCGGCTCAAAACTTACAATGTTCTCAGCCGGAAGCTCGATCGCCCCGCCATCAATCATCAGCCGGATAGACGCGCCCGTTCGCTCATAGCTGGTGATATGCAAGCGCTCGCCCGACCGAAGCACGGCGTAATCCGCACGCGTACTAATGGCGGCGAGCGCAAATAAGCCGACCGTGAAGACGATTCGTCGCATTGAATATACTTGGATGCTCACTCTTTGAAAGCGTATGTCCGGATCGCGGCCGCCAGACCGCCTTCGTCATTGGTTAGCGTAACCGGCCAGCCCCGAGATTTCAACTCCGGAACGCAATTGCCCATCACCACAGGTAACCCGGCAAACTCAAGCATGTCGTGGTCGTTCCAATTGTCTCCGACAGCCATCACGTCCTCGCGAGCAATCCCGCGCCTCCGCGTCCATTCTTTGAGCGTCGCGCCCTTGGAGCAGTTCGGGGAGATGACATCCAGAATTGAGAAGTCCTTGTTTTCGTACTCGGTGATCGCAAGTGTGTACTCGACGGCAGCCGGAGCATTCTGCAGAATCCGCTGCGCCTCGCGTATTGCGTTCCAGCCACCGCTGAACATCACCTGTATCGGGTCCTCGCTGAAAGCGTCTTCGAGAGGCGAAACTTGCGTGATGAACTCGCTGTTTCGCTCGTAATAGGCGTGCCGGACGGGGTCGTTCCAATCGATGTGTTCCAGGACAATCTGGCCCGTTTTCGGCCGGTCAAATACAAGCGCGGCTCCCGCGCGATATTCGGCAGTCCTTTTAAGGACATCGCGTGCTGTTTCGGCAGAAAGCAAACGCCGGAAATGTGTTTGGCCGTCGAGCGATTTGATGAGTGCGCCGTTGTTGACGATGAGCAGTGGTTCGCAGGGCAATCGCAGGGCAACGGGGCGAGCAAAATCAAAGCGGCGCCCGGTGACGAGAATCACTTCGATTCCGCGCGCAATTGCCTCAACGATGGCCTGGCTGTTCGCTTCGGGTATCTGCCAATGGCTGTCGAGCAGCGTGCCGTCAATGTCGATCGCAATCAGTTTCACCGCCACCCTCCAATTCTAACAACATCGCGTCTCCTCGTGACGTAACGTTGTCGCGTACTGGCGCGCCTGGTTTGGTTTACAGTGCGTTGGTTTGGATTTGGGGCGCGGTGACTTGTGCTCAGGAAGAGTTGCACGCGGTACACGCGTGTTGCTCTCGCCTGTGCGTCTGATAGAATAATTCCTGCCGGTGGGCGAGTAGCTCAGTTGGGAGAGCACCGCGTTCGCAACGCGGGGGTCGGGGGTTCGAATCCCCTCTCGTCCACCAGATATTCGAATTCTCTCTCCCTGGCCGGTTTTGCTGCCGGTTTCACTCCGCTCCGGCGCCCAGGTACGCCCCCTTTGGTACGCTCGTACCATCGACCCTGCCAGACCGAATCGGCACTCTTGAATTTGACGGTGCGGCGCGCCCCATGGCGGCCGCTTCCATCGAACTGAGGTGTCGTATGAGTGCGTTAAATCCAGTGCCCGAGCTCGGGGCCGCGGAGATCCGAGAGCCCGATGCGCTTAAGACGTCTGAGCGGCGTCGCGCCGCTCGCGCTTCGGTTCTGATTCCTGTCCGCTTGCGCCCCGTGCGCTTTGACGACGGGAACTTCGAAGATGTCACCTCGACCACAAACATTTCGCGCGGTTGCCTAAACGTTATGACCTGGAGAGATTCCTACTACGCAGGCATGCGCGTGCTCGTCTCTTACCCGTTTACTTCATCGAGCAAAGGCACTGGATGGGAGTATCTCGCCGAAGTAGTTCGTCTGACTCAGCTTCCGGATGGACGATTTCAGGTCGCGTTGAAATTGCAGTTTGTGATGCAGGCGTCGCCCAACCCGCGCTTGATTCCCCTGTAAGCTTTCGCCTCCAGAGCTATGGGTCTTCGAGGATTTTGACCTGCCTGACGCCGCGTGCCGGCTTGGTTCGGGCTTTTCTCGACGCTTTTCGTGCGCGCTAGGCGTTAATGGGCAGCCGTTCGTTCTGTTCGTCGATCAAGTCCGTGATTTGCAACCGCAAGTTGCCGGCGTTGGTCGCATACGACAGTCCGGTATCAATATCAATAATTCCGGCGCGCATGTATTTCTCGAGTTCGAAATCGAAGTATTGCATCCCTTCGGTCGAGCCGTCGCGCATCGCGTCCACCAGCGATTTTCCTTCGCTCTCGCCTTTTTCCACGTACTCTCTCGTGCGCATCGTGGATTTCAAAATCTCCATCGCGGCGATGCGGCCCCCGCCATCGGCGCGCGGAATCAACCGCTGGGACACAATGTAGCGAAACGCCTTCGAAAATCGCGAACGAATCGCTTGTTGATCGCTGAGCGGAAAAACGCCGACGATGCGCTCGATCGTCTTTGACGCATCGATCGTGTGAAGAGTCGAAAGGACGAGGTGGCCCGTTTCGGCAGCTTCGAGCGCGATTTCAATCGTCTCCTTGTCTCTCATTTCGCCCACCAGAATCACCTTCGGCGCCTGTCGCAAGGCGGCGCGCAGGGCCAGCGCAAAACTCGGCGTATCGCTGTGCAGTTCACGCTGATGGATTGTCGACATCTTGTGCATGTGCAGGAACTCGATCGGGTCCTCGATCGTCAGGACGTGATAAGCCTTCTCCTCGTTGATCTGGTTTACAATAGCCGCGAGCGTGGACGATTTTCCGGAACCGGTAGGCCCGGTCACCAGCACGATCCCGTTGCGAAGTCCGGCGATACTCGCAAGCTCCATCGGAAGATTCAGTTCCGTGAACGTGGGCACCACGCTTGGAATTACGCGCATCACGATCGCGCAGCTCCCGCGCTGCGTGAAAATGTTCACGCGGAATCGCGATAGCTTGGGAAGGCTGTAGGAGATATCGCACGAACCTTCGTCTCTGAGTTTCTGAACGGCAATCGTGTTCCGCCCGATCAGCTCCCCCGCGATTCTCGCCGTGTCCTCAGGCGTCAGGACAGTCACGTTGTCAATTTTCATTTGGCGCAACTGGCCATGGAGCTCAACCATCGGAGCGCGCCCAGGCGAGAAGATCAAATCACTCGTCTTCGGCGCGGCCTTCAGCATTTTGGTGATCAGTTCCGGCGCGGTCATCGGCGCGAGCGGCGGGCTTGCAACCCCAGCCGCGCTAGGAGCGCCAGGCGCGCCCTGTGGCGCCGTTAGCTGCGCAGACTTTGGCGTGCCAGCCGAACTACCCGCCGGAGTCGCGCCCGGAACTGTATTCTGAGGAGAGTTCGATGGGCCTGCACTTGGGGCGGCGACAGCGGCCGGCGGCTTCGCAGCCGGTTTAGGCGTGACACTCGAAGACGGCGTGGATGGTTGAGCCCCGGATTCCCCGTCGTCAGCCGAGTAAGCGGATTTCAGCGTCGCGCTCGAGACCTCTTCTACGATTGCCGATGAATTCCCCTCGGCAGATTTCGGAATGTCCATCGACTCGCTCCGCAGTCTAACGCAGCACCGCTGGGTTTTCGCACCCAGCTGAACGTCTAGTCTGAATGCAAGGTGCCGGTTTAGCTAGCGCGCGGCAAGTCCGATGTGGCCTAACGATTAGCTAAGAAGCGACGTACCGAAACTAGGAAATCAGTCCGAACCGTGATGCATCTCAGCCAGCTCATTCGAGGGCGCGGCCTGGGCAGCGACCGGAAACGTTACACGGAAAGTCGCGCCGCCGGCCGGCCGGTTAAAGCATTCGATCGTGCCGAAATGCTCTTGCACAATTCCGTAGCATATGCTCAAGCCGAGACCCGTACCTTTGCCCACGGGCTTTGTTGTGAAGAACGGATCGAAGACATGGTCGGGAGATTTAACTCCCGGACCGGTGTCCGAGACCTCGATTACTACGTTCGATCCCTCGTGCGTGGCACGAATCGAAAGCACTCCGCCTCCGACTTCCTCAAGGGCGTCGACCGCGTTGTCCACAAGATTGAAAAAGACCTGCATGATTTGATTGCCGTCGCCGCGGACTTGCGGCAGGGATGTAGCGGGGTCGAATTCGATGCGAATGTTTTTGCCGCGCACGTCGAGATTATTGAGATTCAGCGAACTGCTGATCACCTGGCCCACGTCCAGCAATGTCCTCTCGGCAGGGACGCGCCGCGCAAAACTCAAAAGATTCGTTACCAGCGCTTTGATGCGTCGCGCCAGTGCGGCCACTTTATCGGCCAGTGCGCGCTGTTTCTCCGTCAGCCCGGGTTCTTCGGCAAGGAGTTCCGAGTAGCCGAGAATTCCAGTGAGAGGATTATTGATCTCGTGCGCCGCGCCAGCCGCCAGTTGCCCGAGCGACACCAATTTTTCGGATTGAATCATTTGCGCCTGCAGCCGCTTCAAGTTCTCGAGAGCGTTGTCTGAAGCGCGAAGCAGCCGCATCCTCTCGCGATCTACGAGTCGCTGTCGCACGACGATCAGCAGCCCCACGACAAGAACCGTGATCTGAGTCAGAGCTACGCGGAATTCCTGAATCTGGCGCGGCGCGCTGCTCAGATGGATGGCCCACAGAGCCATCAGCGGAATCGAAAATACCGCGGCCATGGCCAGTCGAGCCGGCCACGGGCTCGGCTCACGCAGATGTGCCGCGTCGAGTTCGCTTTGGGGGCGAATTTGGCGGGCAATCACACCGGCCGTCCCAAACCACGTGAGCGCTGCCATCAATGGCAAGTCAAACGGGCCTCCAGCGTAATAAAGATTGGCATCGATCGCGAGATTTGAAATGTACGCGCCAATCGCCATCAGAAATGCGGCGCAGAAAAGATGCGCATACACTGTTTTCCATTCCGCTCGCGCGCGCAGGTAGAGGGCCGCGAGACCTGCGGCCAGGAGTAGATTCTCGACGCCTTCGAGCGTGTCAAACGCTTTTCCGTAAAGATCCACGTTGGGTGAAATGTATTGCCAGGGGATTACGACGAAGAGATAGAGATAAACCCACCAGGTCAATAGAAGAGCGAAGTCAACGTATCCGAGATGCATCCGAAGATCTTCGCGGCGATCGTGCGGCCGCAACCCTAGAGCGCCGATCATGGGAACGGCGTGCAAGAAGAGAATCACGTCGCCGATAAACGGATTCGGCACGTCCTGGTGCAGAACCACCTCGAAATAGGTCCAGATAATCTGACCCAACAACCACGTTCCGAGCCCCAGGCCCAAGAGGAGCCAGAAAGCTTGGCTGCGCCGCGGCAGAGCGCCGCAGTTGGAGAGCAAAGCCACACTCGCGAAGGCTGCGACAAGACAAAGAGAAATATCGCCGAAGGCGGTTAGCCGGCGGCCGGGCGCAAAGGCCACTGCGCAGAACGTAGCCACACCGACAAAACCGATCCACGCGGCGGCGAGGATCCATCGTGACTTCGTGTCCGGCCAAGCAAGGCTTCCCGGAACGAATCGCTTCGTTGGCGCTGGGTTCATTGACGGCTCTGAGAGGTACCGAAGTAGGTTAATTCTGCGAGGAACAAATGAGGTTGATGAGTGTGATTACCCGTTCCATCACTGCAACACGCGGTGTTAACGGCGAGGCTGGCAGAATGCCGGCAGGTTGCAGCCAGTCGACGAAGAAGCCAAAACTCATCCTCGGGACGGGCCGATAATGCGATAGCCAATTGGAATTGGACGATCTAGGGTTGCTGTTCCGGTATTGCCTGGCGTTGCGCAACGATTTTGCGCGCGTTCAAGTAGAGAGCTTTGGCCTGCGGAATCGCCGCAAGAGCCTTGTCGAGTTGCGGATCATTCTCGAGCTCGACCTTGTAGCCCTCGTTCAATCCGAAGACGGACGTCGTCACTTCGCGTCTGATTCTCCACTTCAGCCAGTCGAGATTGTCTTTGATATCCTCATCGGAATACCGGACGTGTTCCGATTCTAGGTAGCGCCGGAATTCCGCCAGAACGGCGTCATCAACGACAAAGTTCTTGCCGACAGTGGGTCTCTCGCCGAGGTAATGCCGAGTGAAATCGCCGACGCCCTGCGGGAAGGGATAAAAGATTCCTCGGCGCACCAGGGTCTCTTCGAACGGATCAAGCTTCGGCGCGGCCACCACGATGTCGGGTGTAATTCCGCCCTGGCCGAAAACCTGCCGGCCGCTGTCAGTGAGCTTCACTTCAGGCTGCCGCGGCGGCTTCGGATTGTAGTGATAGTCGTAGAGCGATACATTCTTATAATCGCGCTGGATTAGCCTGCCGCTGGGCGTGTAGTAGCGCGCAACCGTGAGCAGCATCGCGGTCTCTTCGCTCAACGGAAATTGTGTTTGAACGAGTCCCTTGCCGAAGCTGGTCTCGCCGACAACCAATCCTCGATCGTGATCTTGAATTGCGCCAGCGACGATTTCCGATGCCGAAGCGCTCTGCCCGTTGATAAGAACAATCAGCGGAACTGTAACACCCTGATTTCCGCGCACCGCATAGAAGCGCCGCTCCGGAGCAGACCGGCCGTGGAATGAAACCACGAGCTGATTCTTTTCAAGGAACATGTCGCCGATGCCAACGGCTTGCTGCAGCAATCCGCCGCCATTGCCGCGCACGTCTAGAATCATCCCATCGAGATGCGACACATCCAAGTCTTTGAGCGCAGCGGCGAGATCGCTGTCAGTCGTTTCATTGAACGCCGAAACGCGCGCGTAACCGATTCCTGGCCGGACGACAGAATAAAAATCCACGCCGGGGCGGGGAATCTCGTCGCGAATGACGCTGACAACGATCGGTTTGTCCCAGCCTTCGCGGCCTAGCGAGATTTTGACCTCGGTGCCCTTGGGGCCCTTTAAGAGATCCGCGACCTGAGTCGTATCCAATCCATCGCAGGCTTTGTCGTCAACTTTGAGAATCGTGTCGCCGGGACGTATGCCCGCTTTGTACGCCGGCGATCCGACCATCGGCGCAACAACGTAAGTGTAATTTTCGCGGGCGGCAACCGTCATTCCAACGCCGTAATACCGGCCCTGTTGTTCTTCGCGGAAAGTGGCGTATTGCTTGGGATCGAAGAAATAAGAGTGCGGGTCCAGCACGCGGAGCATGTTGGGAATCGCTCCGTCGTAGATGACCTTGTCGGTATCC
>Ga0302326_10034331_pt1 | contig 10054 bp, 6 predicted proteins | sample Palsa_T0_3_FD_202264 | JGI IMG/M metagenome (GOLD analysis project Ga0302326, IMG submission 202264) | Peat permafrost microbial communities from Stordalen Mire near Abisko, Sweden - Palsa_T0_3 | ecosystem: Environmental > Terrestrial > Soil > Palsa > Peat permafrost | place: Sweden: Abisko...
CGGGACCCAGCGCCACGAGGTTGAGGCCGCTCAGCAACTGCGCGCAATCGCCTTCGTCGCGGTAGAGATGGCTCTCGGCCTGTACCAGGGCCTTGCGGGATTCGCCGGCCAGAACGCGCACGGCGAGATGATTGGCGAGGGTTCCGGTGGGGAGAAAGAGAGCGCGCTCCTTGCCGAGCAGAGTAGCGACGGCATGCTCGAGCTCTTCGACGGGCCCGTTCTTGAGGTATTGATCGCGGCGGAAGGATGGCTTGGCGGCGATGGCGGTGAGGAGACTGGCGTATTCGGCGGGGGTGAGGCTGAGCCCATCGCCCGTGAGGACGACGGGCGGCTGCGCGGTTTGCGATGCGGCCGGCTGCGGCGCGGCGGCGCTGGCCGCGGCGGCGAATTGCAGGAAGAAGCGGCGATGCATGAGTGCCTCCCGGGGTTTTAGCACGTCGATTTTAGCATATCGAATGAACTGGAGGCTTCATCTCCTGAACGGCGGTTCATAAAGGACGCCATGCCTGATAACCTCGACGTTCTCGAAGCGAACCGAGCCCGGCTCCTTGAAGAATTCCTCCGCCTTGGCGATCTGCGACTCGGTTCTATAACGGACGCAGTGCGTCGCTGCGGTAAGCCCTCCTGCCATTGCGCCAAACCGAATGATCCCGGTCACGACCCTCAGTTCCGTCTCACGCGAAAGGTGGCGGCCAAGAGCGTCACTGAGTCATTTGCCCATCCCGCTGCCTTGCGTAAAGCCCAACGTGAAGTTGCCGGGTTTCATCGGTTTCAGAAACTCAGTGAGGATCTGGTCGGCATCAACGAAAAGATCTGCGCCCTTCGCTGATGAAACTGCACACGTAGGGTCTGCTGCGGAATTCCTTCCGTCCGACGGTGATTTTTCCCGCCTCAGTTCGCCACCACGCAGCCTTGCCGAAAGGACACTGATGGAAATCCCCCCGCGATGGAATCTAAAGAAGCTCAGGAAGTTTAGACTCCCGGCCAACCTGGTTACCACAAGCGAGCGCGCTACCCTCTGAGAGTCGGTGCGCGCCCGCGTTTGTCCGGTATGCCATCGGCACCGGCGCCAGTTCATTTCGTCGACACTTTTGTCACCACGCCGTGGATCGGTTGTGGGCCGAAATGCCCGGTTGCGGGGCCGGTGTAGACAAGAGTTATATTGGCAAACTGGACCTCGGATCCGCCAGTGATGCAGACCTGAACCGTGGACGGACCCTTCGACTCAAAGGTTGCCGGGCCTCCGTTTCCAGTAGTGGTTGCGGTTCCTGTGACCACAACGCCGGGTGATGTGGTGGCAGGGCTATTCGCGGGGCAGACGGACATGTCGTAGCTGACGGTGGCGTTCGTAACGCTGATGTGGTGAGTGTGGGGACTGCGCGTTACGGGATTCGCCGGATCGACCTGAGTACTGTCGGTAATTCCGTAGTCCGACGTCTCCATCGCGATGTCCGCTGTGAAGGTGGCCGTTCCCGTTCTGTCTACTCCAAGCGTCCACTCTCCCCGAATTTCATAGGGACCGCCCGATACCGTGGAGGGTGAATAGTCGTGAAACAGGCCGTTAAAGAAAACGCGCCTCAAGTCCTGTGCGCCGACCTGGCTTACGAACAGCGGTACGAACACGAAAAAGCTGGTTGCATATCGAATTCTCATATCTGCTCCTGATGTCTCCTTGTTTATTCGGGGTCTTATAACCCGTATACCCGACCCGGGAAACCCCTTACGACATTGCAGGCGCAAAACGTCTAAGGAAGCCGCCATGAATTGTCGAATTATTTTCTAACCTCCGAGGGACTTGCAAAATTCGGCACTTCAGCCCGCTGCCTTCGTCCTGTTACCGCGCCCTAACGGTTGCGGCTCGGTAAGTGTTGTCGATTCAGTGGCTTTTCCGAGCCGCGACCGTAAGGAAGCGGTAACGAAATGCTTGTGGGTGAATTTTGCAAGTCCCTCCTCCAGTTGCCGTATCTGGCGGGTCAGGTAGGGTGGACTTCGTACCAGAAGGCCTACCGCTATGGCCCGTTTGCTTTGATCGTGGTTCTCGAAGTCACTGCTGACGACAGCCCCGTCATATTCTTGATTCTTGCCGGAGGCTTCGATGCGGCCATCGTGGGCCCGGCATACTTTAAGAAGTCGCATCTCAAGCCGAAAATACGCATGATCCGTCGTAAAAGGAATCTTGCGTGCTGGAGGGCGTGCGAGGAGAAGTGCGATGGCCAAACTTACAGCATCGAAGAAGAACGCGGAGCCGAACAAAGAGTTCGGATTGCCGGAAGAGCGCAAATACCCAATGCCGGATGCAAGTCACGCCCGGAATGCGAAGGCACGGGCCTCGCAAATGGAGCATCAAGGCAAACTGAGCGCGGCTGACAAGAAGAAGATCGACGCCAAAGCCGATAAAGTCCTGGCCAAATAACGCGGGCCGCATGCCGTTCGGTAACAAGTTTCCAGCGGCTTCGCCGAACCCGTTAAGGTCGTTCTTGCCCGTCGGCGCGCACCCTGAACACCCCAAAAACACTGCCAACGCTCCGCTTCGCAGGCGCGTTCAGGTCAGGCGAAAGCGCCCAATACCGCATACTTTTTTCCGCCGGCTTGCGTGGGGGCAAAGCTTCGGCTTTGCGTCCGAGCTTCCGCTCGGACCGGAGTTGGCACTTCTGCCGATGAATCACCGCGAATTCCTCCCAAAACCGCGTCGGCCGGAAGGCCGACGGCGGGGCCGAAGCCCCGGCCCTACAAGGCCGATTCAAAAAGTATGCGGTATTGGGCGAAAGCGCCTGTCCCACCTCTGAACAGACCGGAAACCCGGCCCGTGCGGACGTAAACGTTTGCGTCTGCGGGTCTAGATGTATAGAATAGGGGCAAGTCGAATTCGGGGCGTTCGCGCCCAAGGGGTGAACAATTGAAATCAAAAGTTTGTATTCTCGCGCTTGGCGCGTTGCTGAGCACATTCACGAGCGTTGCGTACGGGCAGGCGGTTAACGCTACCTTGTTGGGTACAGTGACCGATTCAAGCGGGGCTTCGGTCGCCAACGCCAAGGTGACCGCAACCGAAGTGACCACGGGAGTTAACCACCCCGGCCAGACGAATGGCAGCGGTAACTACACGTTTCCCGACATGCCTCCCGGCGCGTACGAGGTAACGGTGGAGGCGCCTGGCTTCAAGAAGGAACAACGCAAAGATATCACCGTTCTGGTGGACACCAATACGCGCGTCGACGTGCAGTTGCAGCCCGGCAGCGTGACAGAAACGATCGAAATTACCGGCGCGCCACCGCTGTTACAGACAGACAGCGCCAGTACCGGTGAAAAGCTGGATACCACTCTGGTGGAACAGACGCCGCTCGGCAACAACCGCAATTTCCAGAGTCTGCTCAACCTTGTGCCGGGCACCGCACCCGCTACTTTCCAGCACTCCCAGTTCTTCAATGCCGCCAGTTCGCTGCAGACCGAAGTCAACGGGCAGATGCGCGAGGGCAATAACTATATGATCGAGGGCACGGACGATAACGAGCGCACCGGGCTGCTGCAGATCCTGATTCCGCCGATCGAATCGATTCAGACGGTGGACGTTTCGCTCAGCAACCACGACCCAGAGCTGGGCCGCGCATCGGGCGCGATCATGAACGTGATTCTCAAGTCGGGCACCAATCAGTTGCACGGCGCCGCTTACGAATTTCTGCAGAACAGCGATTTCAATGCGCGCAGCTTCTTCAATCCCTCGGTTGGCCACCTTGCCTACAACTACGTGGGCGGTAACCTAGGCGGACCGATCAAGAAGAACAAGCTGTTCATCTTCGGCGATTATCTGCGCGTGATGGATCACGAAGCCAATACCAACCTGGTGACCATTCCGCCGTCGCAATGGCGCAACGGCGACCTGAGCACCGGCGCCACCACAATCTACGATCCCTCGACCGGCAATCCGCTCGATGGCACCGGACGCACGGCCTTTCCGAACAATCAGATTCCGGCCAGCCGGATCAATCCGGTATCCGCGGCGATCCTGAATCTCCTGCCAGGGCAGAACCAACCTTCGAGCATCGCCGCACCGAGCAACAATTACTTTGCGCTGCTTCCCTTTCAGAAAACAACCGATTCGTTCGACGTGAAGTCCGACTTCAACATGACCGAGAAGGACCGGCTGAGCGGCCGCTTCAGCTTCGCCAAGCCCGTCGTGTTTCAGGCGCCGCTCTTCGGCAATGCAGGCGGCGACGGTCCCGGCGGCGCGTTCATGGGCACGGGCACCCAGAAGACCTATAGCGGAGGTGTGAACTACGATCGCATCATCACGCCCACGCTGGTGACTGAAGTCCGCATTGGCGTTTCGCATTATCACAATGAAGCGCAGCCGTCCGACTACGGCAAGAACGACGCGGCGGCGATCGGCATTCCCGGTGTCAACCTCAATACCTTCACGAGCGGCATGGTGGGAATTCAGATTAACGACGGTTTCTCGAATCCGGTGGTGGGTTATTCCGCCAGCTTGCCGTGGGTTCGCGCCGAGGCCAATGTGGATCTGGTGAACACGTGGACCAAGACGGCCGGCAATCACACTTTCAAGTGGGGCGTCGATTACAAGCGCCTGCGCGACGATCTGCTGCAGGACCAGACTTACAGCCCGCGCGGTGTCTATTATTTCGGCAATGAACAGACCGGGCTCTGTATGCCTGTGGCGACGGGTTCGAACGGTCTTGCGACCAGCTGCAATTCTTCCAAGGTGGGCATCGCCAACGACATGGCTTCCTTCCTGCTCGATCTGCCCTATCAACTGGGCCGCGATGTGAATACCTTCTTCCCCGCGCTGCGACAGAATAATTTCTTCGCGTTCGGTGGCGATAAGTGGCAGGTATCGCCCAAACTGACGCTGGATCTCGGTCTGCGCTGGGAATTCTATCCGCCGGCCACTCCCGCATTTCCGGGGGGCTTTTCGAACTACGACCCGACTACGAATTCGCTGGTGGAGGCGGGGATCGGCGGCAATCCCTCGAACCTCGGCATGAAGACCCGCTACGACTATTTCGCGCCGCGGCTGGGCGTTGCCTATCGCTATGACGAAAAGACCGTGGTGCGCGCCGGCTTCGGCGTGAGTTACACGCCTTTCCCCGACAACACCTATGCGTATAACTACCCCGTCCGCTCGAACAACTTCTACACCAATGTGGGTGACGGTTATGCGACGACACTGCTTCCCAGCGGTAGCGCAGCCACCTTCCAGCAGGGCTTTCCGCTGCCGGTACCGGTAGCGGTGCCTTCTAACGGTATTATCCCGGCTACGGGTACGCTGTTGAGCCAGAGTATGGTCACGATCAACCCTCTTTTCAAAAATCCCTACGTGGAGACCTGGAACATTGCGATCCAGCGGGCGCTCCCGCTGCATCTGGCGCTGGACGTGACTTACATCGGCAGTCATGGTGTCGACACCGTGGCGCAGTACAACCTGAATGCGTCCACTACGACGCTGGGAACGGGCACAGCGGGCGAGCCGCTGAATATCCTGTTCGGCAAGACGGCGGGCGCGACCCTTTACTTCGCCGGGTATTCGTCGAGCTACAACGCGCTTCAGGTCAAACTGGATCGTCACTTTAGCGGGATGACCATGACTACTGCGTTCACATGGGGCAAGGGGATGGGCTACCAGAGCGACGACGATGGGGGACTCGATTGGGAGATAAACCCGCGCCGCAACTATGCGCGCACCGATTTCGACCGCAAGCTCAGCTACGTGCAGAGTTACGTCTATCAGTTGCCTATCGGCACGGGCAAGAAGTGGCTCACCTCTGGACCAGCCGCCCAGATTCTGGGGAACTGGCAGGTATCGGGCGTCCTGACGCTGACGACCGGGACCCCGATTACATTGGGCGCAAGCGGCAGCAGCCTCAACACGCCGGGTGAAACGCAAACCCCCAACCAGGTGGCGCCCGTCCAGATTCCGGGTGGTATCAACAACGGGAATCAGTGGTTCAGCACATCGAGTTTCGCGCAGCCAACCGGAGTGACTTTCGGCAATACGGGACGGAACTTCTTCAGCGGGCCGGGGCTGTACTCGTTGAATGCGTCGCTGTTTAAGAACTTCCGGATCACAGAACGCTTTCACGCGGAACTACGGCTGGAGACGTTCAATCTGACGAATACGCCCCAATTCAGCAATCCCGGGACCAGCATTACGAGCTCGACGTTTGGCGTGGTTACGGGGACAGTAGGAAGCGGGACGGGCGTCAACGGTACGGGCGGAGGGCGGGCAATTCAGCTGGGGGCGAAGATCATTTTCTAGGGCAGCGTCCCGCTGAGACGGCTCCCGCCGGACACCATCAGTTTTCGGCGGGACCCGCTGAGACGGTTCCTGCGGGACAGACTCAGTTTTCGGCGGGCATTACGGCGGCATTGATCGTCAGCATATCCGATACGCCTTTCTGCGACTGAAGGCCCAATCCAGGTTGGTCCTGAATGGCGTCCGGAAGGGAGGGCCTTCGCTCTTTATAGTTTCACCCGCATGTCTGGCGCCGCCGACAAGATCCTCGAGTACATGACGCAGCTGAATCTGAGCGCGGCCGAGCTGCGTTTGCAGCCGGTGGAGGCATACCTCAACGCGCCCGGCGTTTACGCGTCCGCGAACGACGCGCCCGGACGTGCCGGCGCGGCTCCGGATCGCGCGTGCCGGCGGCCGTGGACGTGGCCGGGCTCCTCTCACTCCGGAGCAACAGGCTGCGGCAGCCGCTGCCGCAGAGGAGCTGCGCAAGTGGCGTCTGGCGCTTTCGATGGACCGAATCGGGGATTTCCGCAGGATACGAGAACGCCGGCGTCCTGATCCAGATTCTCAAGGTCGATAACATCGGCACCTTCAGTGACGACCTGATCGATTACTTCTTTACCGTCGCGCGGACTATTGGCGCCAACGCCATCTCAACCGAAGGCAGGATGAGTGAGGCCAAACGGCTCGGTCAGTTCGCCGCGAAGCACCAGATGATGATCGGATACCATGGCCATACCGACGTCACCAGCAACGAGGCGTTTGGCAGTCCGGAGAGATGGGAAACGGCGATGGAGTTCCCGCCGTACGACGGCATCGATCTCGACATCGGGCATTTTATTGCCGGTAACAGCACATCGCCCGTGCCCTACATTAAGAAGCACCACGATCGCATTACCCACATTCATATCAAGGACAGAAAGATGCACGAGCGCCCCAATGTTCCCTTCGGTCAGGGGGACACGCCAATTGTTGAGGTGCTCCAGCTCATGAAGTCTGAGAAATGGGAATTTCAGGCGACCATCGAGTATGAGTATCCGACGCCCGCGGGCTCCGATGTCCTGACCGAAATCTCCAAATGCGTCGAGTATTGCCGAAAAGCGCTTACCTGACACCCGGGCGCAGGCGGTCCGCGAACGCAGCGTGTTCCGGCGTGGCCAGTCCTTGCCGGAGAACCTCGTTCATCCGCGCGAGGTCGAGAACCCACAGAGACTGGATGTCGAGCCACAAACCGGGGAAGCATCGGGAGCGAAATATCCCGTCGGCTCCAGGCTCCACTGGCTGAAAACCGGATGCAGTTCGTTCGAACCAGGAGATCTCTTGCCAAACGGGTACGGCGATCAGATATTCGAGAACTCCCGCCCGCTCATAGAGCCTCTTCTTGGCTCCGAAGTCACGCGATCGGCTGGACACAGCCACCTCGGCCAGAAACTCGGGAGCGCCGGTTGGGTACAATCCCTCCACTCGGGATTGTCCGCCGAGTTCCGGAGGGATGCGCAGCGTTAAATCGGGTTGCGGCACCTGCCGTTCGCCCATCAGCCAGGTTCCTTCCATTCCGGGACGGCATCCAGGAGTCGCGCATGTGTAGTTGCTGAGCCAGCCGGCCAGGAACATTTGGAACTCCTGATGTCTGAGGCTTACGGGAGAAGGCATATATACGATTCCGTCGATCAGTTCCGCGCGTTTCAGATCGGGGATTGCGTCCCAGCGGCTCAGAAACTCATCGCTCGTCAGCGAATCGCCTTCGAGCAACGGCGGAGTCGAAAGAGGAGTAAGCAACGGCATCGGTATTCCCAGCGGAAGACACCCTCATCCTAACACCCGGATAGGGCGATCAACCCGGAACTCTACGAGTTCCGCAATCCGGATTAAGAGGGAATATTCTGCCGTATCCACTGCACGGGATTCTTAGCGCGGATTCTTAACGGGCACGACAGCACTCATGGTTGCATCATGGCGCCATCGCGCCGAAGGGCCGGAGGAGGAAACGAGGGTTCACCGGTCCGTTGAGCAGACCAGCGCATTGTAAGGTGTGATCCATTAGATGCTGGGCGTGCGCGACTTACGAAAGTGGCTCGACATTCACCCGGAACAGGCAACACAATCAATGCAGAGGTGTGGGCAAGCTCACGAAGATGAGTGCGGGGAGCGACGCGGGAGTCCGGCATGATCGACCCCTTGGTTTCGCTTGCTATCTCGATGGAGACGAATCCCGGCGTGTACGCCGCACTTTTAGGTTCGGGTCTCTCCCGATCCGCTGGCGTACCAACCGGATGGGATATCGTTCTGGATCTCATATCGAAGCTCGCGTGTTCGCAAGGCGCGGATGTCGGCGGCGACCCAAGTCGCTGGTATACCGAAACATTTGGACGCGAACCTTCGTACTCGGATCTGGTCGGCCGACTCGAACTGTCAGCTACGGCTCGCACCCAACTGCTGCGCGGGTATTTCGAACCGACTGAAGTCGAGCGCGAAGAAGGGAAGAAAGCACCTACGCCCGCACATAAGGCAATTGCCCGGTTGGTTGCGGAAGGCTACCTACGGATCATCTTAACGACCAATTTTGACCGCCTCATGGAGCAAGCGCTCGCCGAAGAAGGTGTTCATCCAGTAGTCATTGCAACGCACGACGCAGCGGCGGGCATGTCACCGCTGGCGCACACCCGAGCCGTGGTGATCAAGCTTAACGGCGACTATCTCGATCCGCGGTTTCGGAATACGGAAGGCGAACTTGCTAACTACGAAGAACCTCCGAGCGTCCTGCTGGATCAGATATTCGATGAATACGGCCTCATCGTGTGTGGTTGGTCCGCGGATTGGGATCTGGGCTTAAGAGCGGCGATCGAGCGATGCAAAACGCATCGATTCACGACGTATTGGAGTCACGTTGGGACGCTCGGAGATCGGGCGCGCTCGTTAGTTCAGCTTCGGCGCGCTGTGCCGGTACTGATATCAGACGCCGATTGTCTTTTCGGGAACTTGCTGGAAAAGACGCTTGCATTGCGCGAGCTACGCGTGGCTGAGCCCCTCGGCCCTGCTGTCGCAGTGGCGTCATTGAAGCGGTACTTGCCAGAAGATCGACATCGTATCCGCCTACACGATCTGGTCGAAAGTGAAACCGACCGCGCGTTCCGCGTTTCATTTGATCGGGCAAAACTAAATCAGATTTCAGGAACTGACGCTGAACAGCTTCTTGGGCGGGTTCGCTATTATGAAACAGCCACAGCGACGCTGCGGCGTGTGATGGCGGCGGGCCGCTTTTTTGGAGAGCCACATCAACTTTCGCTATGGACTAGGGCGCTCGGACGAATCGCTACGGCACCGGCAATCCCGTCCGGGGTCGTGAGGTTCATCGATTTAGAACTGTACCCAGGTCTGTTGCTGCTGTATTCGTCCGGTATCGCAGCGATCGCGGCCGGAAAGTACGAAGTGCTGATACCCCTCTTCCAGACGCCAACGCGGACGTACCGTGGTGATTTCACTACCGTCCAAGAACGACTGCGTTCGCATAAGATCATAGAAAAGACGAACGCGCAGACGCTGCCGGGTATGGAGCGTCATCACACACCAGCGAGCGATTACCTGGTGGAGGTTCTTCGGGAGGAACTACAGCCGTATCGCCCGGCAGGCTGGACGTTCGAGGATACGTTCGATTGGTTCGAATATCTCCGTGCTCTCGTATACCGAGACGGCTCGAAAGATCGGCGGGTGCCCGTAGGCCGGTTCGGCTGGAACCTCTGGCATTCGGAACTACTCAGGTCCGTGTCTGATCACGATGCTCCTGGGATGCTGGTGCATAGCATCCTCGCG
>Ga0302326_10034334_pt1 | contig 10053 bp, 7 predicted proteins | sample Palsa_T0_3_FD_202264 | JGI IMG/M metagenome (GOLD analysis project Ga0302326, IMG submission 202264) | Peat permafrost microbial communities from Stordalen Mire near Abisko, Sweden - Palsa_T0_3 | ecosystem: Environmental > Terrestrial > Soil > Palsa > Peat permafrost | place: Sweden: Abisko...
CTGACCTGGATGTCGGCGCCCTCGAGCGTGACCTGCGGCGGCAGGTCGAGGGCGAGGTGCGCTTCGACGCGGGCAGCCGGGGCGCCTACAGCACCGACGCGTCGAACTACCGGCAGGTACCGATCGGCGTGGTGGTGCCGCGCACCGTCGAGGCGGGCGCGGCGGCGGTCGAGGTCTGCCGACGGCACGGAGCGCCGGTGGTTTCCCGCGGCGGCGGGACGAGTCTGGCCGGGCAGACGTGCAACGTGGCGGTCATCATCGACTGGTCCAAGTACTGCCATGGCGTCGTCTCGGTTGACCCGGACGCGCGGACCTGCATCGTGGCGCCCGGCATCGTCCTAGACGAGCTCAATGCCCAGCTCGTGGCGCACAATCTCATGTTCGGCCCGAGGCCGGCCACGCATGACCACTGCACGCTGGGCGGCATGCTCGGCAACAACTCGTGCGGGGCCACGGCACAGGCCTACGGCAAGACGGTCGACAACGTCGCCCGGCTGGAAGTCCTGACCTATGACGGCGAGCGGTTCTGGGCCGGCCCGACGACCGATGACGAGTACGCGGCCATCGTCGCGGCTGGCGGGCGGCGGGCCGAGATTTACCAGGGATTGCGCGCGCTGTCCGACGCCCGTGCCGAGGAAATCCGGGAGCGCTACCCGCAGATTCCCCGGCGTGTCTCTGGCTACGACCTCGACTCGCTGCTGCCCGAACGCAGTTTCAACGTGGCCCGGGCCCTAGTGGGCAGCGAGAGCACGCTGGTCACGATCCTGCACGCCGAGCTGCAGCTGGTACCGGTGCCCGCCGCCCGGACGCTGGTGGTGCTCGGCTATCCCGACATCGCCAGCGCCGCCGATGCCACCCCGCGCATAGCGCCGCACCGTCCCGAGCAGCTCGAGGGCATCGACAGCCGGCTTATCATGTTCGAGCGCGAGCGGCGGATGAACCCCAAGGCGCTCCATCTCCTGCCCGATGGCCACGGCTGGCTCATGGTCATCTTCGCCGGGGACTCCAAGGACGACGCCGACGCCAAGGCGCAGGCCCTGATCGACGACCTGCGTGGCGGCCAGCACGAGCCGACCGTCAAGTTCTACGACGACCCGGAACACGAGCAGGAGCTCGCGGACGTCCGGGAAGTGGCTCTCGGCGCCACAGCCCGGGTGCCGGACATGCCGGACACGTGGGAAAGGCTGGGAGGATTCGGCGGTCCCGCCGGACCGGCTCGGTGACTACCTGCGGGACCTGCAGAAGCTGTACGACGAGTTCGGCTACTCAGGCTCGGCCCTGTACGGCCACTTCGGCCAGGGCTGCGTGCACACCAGGATCCCGTTCGACCTGGTCACCGCGGATGGCATCGCGACGTTCCGGCGGTTTGTCGAGCGCGCCGCGGACCTGGTGGTGTCCTACGGCGGATCGTTCTCCGGCGAGCACGGCGACGGGCAGTCCCGCGGCGAGCTGCTGCCCAAGATGTTCGGCCCCGAGCTTGTCCAGGCGTTCGGCCAGTTCAAGGCCATCTTCGACCCAGAGAACCGGATGAATCCCGGCAAGGTCGTCGCGCCGTACCGGATCGACGAGAACCTGCGGCTGGGCACGTCCTGGGCCCCGAGGGACTACGACACGTTCTTCCGGTACCCCGACGACGATGGCCGTTTCGACCGCGCGGTGATGCGCTGCGTCGGTGTCGGCAAATGCCGGCAAGTGAAGGGGGGAGGGGAGGTGGGCGGGGGGTGATGTGCCCGTCCTACATGGTCACCCGCGAGGAGGAACATTCCACCCGCGGCCGGAGCCGCCTGCTGTTCGAGATGCTGGAGGGACACGCCGACTCGCCGGTCACCGGCGGCTGGCGGCATCGACCGGCGTCGCCGGGTGCCGCTGTTCGCCCGCCAGACGTTGCAAGCCTGGCATGCCCGGCGCGATCCCGGCCCGGCTGGGCTGCGCGGCGAGGTCGTCCTGTGGCCGGACACATTCACCAACCACCTGACCCCGCCGTCGGGCAGGCGGCCGTCGAGGTGCTGGAAGCGGCCGGCTGGCGGGTCATCGTGCCCGACCAGCCGCTGTGCTGCGGTCTGACCTGGATCTCGACCGGCCAGCTGGCGACGGCCCGGCGGGTGCTGCAACGGACCGTGGACGCTCTGTCGCCGCATCTGCGGCGCGGTACGAAAATCGTCGGGCTGGAGCCGAGCTGCACGGCGGTGTTCCGGTCCGACGCCCGCGAGCTGATGCCGGGCAACCGCGACGTCGAGCGGCTCGGCGAGCAGACGGTCACGCTCGCCGAGCTGCTGACTCACCACACCGACGGCTGGCAGCCGCCGCAGGTGGGCGGCCAGGCCATCGCCCAGACCCACTGCCACCAGCACGCCATCATGGGATACGACGAGGACAAAGCGCTGCTGCGGGCGGCCGGCATCGATCTCGACGTCCTGGATGCTGGCTGCTGCGGGCTGGGCGGCAACTTCGGCTTCGAGGCCGGGCACTACGACGTGTCGATGGCCTGCGGCGAACGGGCTCTCCTCCCGGCCGTCCGGGACGCCGCGGAGGACGTCCTGGTGCTGGCCGACGGGTTCAGTTGCCGCACCCAGATCGAGCAGGGCGGCACGGGCCGGACCCCGGTCCACCTGGCTGAGGTCCTGGCCGCCGGGCTGCACGGCGAGCCGGTGCGACCGTCCCGGCCCGCGCCGCCGGGCGCCGCCGACTACCTCCGCCTCGTCGGCCTGGCCGCCGCGGGCGCAAGCGCCGCCGCCGCGGTCGCCGCCGCGGCGGTCCGGCGCAGGCGCTGACCAGGAAGCACGACCGACGCATGACGTCGCCGGCATAGCGCAAGGATCCGTGACCATAGGCGTTTCCTATCCAGCCAGCCGGGATTCGTACGGCACGACCGCGCAACCTCCTGCCGCGTGTGCCGTCTTAGGTGTTGAGCGCGCCAGCGATCCCTGGCGGCGCACCTTAGACTGGCGAAGGGGGACCGGACATGACCGGGACCCGGATTGGTTCAGCGGCGGCGCGGCAGCGGGCATTGCGCCTGTTCCCGGCATTGGCGATCACGGCGGCGCTCCTGGTCCGGGTGAGCGCCTGCGGCCGGGCCGGGCCTGCCCCGGCGGGCGGTGCCAGCCGCTCGGCTAGCGGCACGGGCGCGCGGTCCGGTGCACCAGCGGCCGGGCCGGCGCGCGGCGGACGCGCGCTTAGTGTCCTGTCCGCTAGTTTCGTGTCGGCGTCAGCGGGCTGGCTGCTGGCGACGCCGTGCGCGGACCAGGTCCGGACGTGCCGCACGGTGGTGATGCGCAAGACGGCCGATGGCGGCCGGACGTGGTTCGCGGTTCCCGCGCCGGATGCGCCGCCCGCGGACATGTACCAGGGCCGTCCGCCATCGAACGCGGTGGGCACGATCTTGTTCACCGGCGCCGGTGCGGGATGGGCGTTCGGCCCCGCCCTGTGGCAGACCCGTGACGGCGGCCCATGGCGGAAGATGAGCGTCCCCGGCGGGCCGGTGCAAGACCTCGCCGTGGCCGGGAACCGGGTACTCGCGGTCACCGGCCGGTGCGGGGCCAGCGGCGGGGCATGCCGCTTCGGCGTCTACTCGGCGGTGGCCGGATCGGATGGCTGGCGGGCGGTCCCGGGTGCGGCCGGCCCTGGGTCCGCGCAGCTCGCGGTGTCCGGCGGCGTCGGCTACGTGCTCGCCGTCACGGCTGGTCCGGGCCGGCCGGTACTGCTCGCCGGTCCGGTGAACGGTGCCGCCCGCTGGCGGTCTGTGCCGGACCCGTGCGCCGGCGCGTCGTCAGGCGCGCTGGCCGCGGCGGCTGGCGGCTGGCTGTTCCTCGGCTGCGGGCGCGAACCCGGCGTGGGCGAGCAGGTCAAGGCCGCCTACCTGTCGGGCGACGGCGGGCGCAGCTGGCACCAGGTCGCCAGCCCGCCGTCCGGCGGGTACCTCGGGGGCGCGTCGATGAGCCCGGGGGGAACGATCTTCCTGTCCGGCCCCCGGATGGACCTCTACCTCTCCCGGGACCGCGGCCGCAGCTGGCATCAGAGCCCGAGCCTGGCGAACGCGGCCGGGCTGGCCGGGGCGGGTTTCCCCCTGGCAGGCTCGGCGATCACCGACACCTGGGGATTCGCCTTCCAGCAAGGCGTTGACCAGCAGCAGGTATGGCTCACCAGCGATGGCGGCCGCGACTGGACTCCGGTCACCGTCCGCTGACTCAGCTCATCGCGGCGAGAACCTGGTTTCTCGCGTTTGCCTTCAAGCGCTTGAGGTATGTCAAGCTGCCCGTATGACAGCGTTCACCATCGCCGATGTGTCGCGGCGCAGCGGTTTGAGCGAGCCGACGCTGCGCTATTACGAGCAGGTCGGGCTGGTCGGCCCGGTCGACCGTGACGAGAGCAGCGGGCATCGCCGGTACCGCGACGAGGACCTGCACACGCTCGAGGCGCTGGCCTGCCTGCGCGCGGTCGGCGTGGGTATCGAGGACATGCGTACCTACCAGGCCAACCGTAGCCGCGGGCGGGCGGCAGCGGCCGAGCAGCGCGATCTGCTGCTGCGCCACGCCGAACGCATCGAGGCCGAGATCGTCGCCCAGCAGGCGCGACTCGGCTACCTGCGCGCGAAGGCGGCGATGTGGGACGCCCGCGACCGCGGCGACGCCGCTGCGGAGGCGCAGGCGTGGCCAGAAGTCAGAGCCGCGGCCGGCCACATGGGGGTGCAGTGATGAGCCCGGTCCTGGTCACCGGCGGGTCCGGTTACGTGGGCACGCAGCTGGTCGCCGCGCTGCTGCGGGCCGGGAGCCCGGTGCGCACCACGGTGCGCTCGAAGGACCGCGAGGCCGACCTGCGCGCGGCGGTGCGCCGCGGCGACGCCGACGACGCTGGCCTGGAGCTCGTCATCGCGGACCTGTCGGCCGATGACGGCTGGAAGGCCGCTATGGCTGGCTGCGAGGAGGTCCACCACGTCGCGTCGCCCATCCCTTACGTCCAGCCCGAGGACCCCGACGATCTGATCGTTCCCGCCCGCGAGGGTGCGCTGCGGGTGCTGCGGGCCGCGCGCGACGCGGGCGCCCGGCGCGTCGTGCTGACCTCGTCCTTCGCGGCAGTCGGCTATACCCCCAAGCCGGGCGCCGAGTTCACCGAAGACGACTGGACCGATCCGGACACGCCCGGTCTGGCGGCCTACCCGCGCTCCAAGGCGATCGCCGAACGTGCCGCGTGGGACCTGATGCGCCGCGACGGCGGCGGCACCGAACTGGTCGTGGTCAACCCGACGTTCATCCTCGGGCCCACCCTCACGAGCGACCTGCGCTCCTCGATGCACCTGATCAAGGCGATGCTCGACGGCACGATGAGCGTCGCGCCACGTGCCCGCATGGGCATCGTCGACGTGCGTGACGTGGCCGACCTGCACATCCGCGCGATGGCCGAGCCGAAGGCCGCGGGCCAGCGCTTCCTGGGCGTCGCCGACGGCCCGACGACGAGCTTCGTCGAGGTGGCCAACGTGCTGCGCCGGCGGCTCGGCCCGCTGGCCGCGCGTGTACCCACCCAGGAGGCGCCGGGCGCCGACCTGCCGCGGCCGGTCATCCACAACGACCGGGCCCGCGAGGAGCTGGGCTGGCGTCCGCGCGCCGTCGAGACCACGATCGTGGAGTCGGCCCAGAGCCTGCGTGACCTCGGCCTGCTTGGGACCTAAGGAGGCCGAAGGATGCGGGTAAGGATGCCTATGGATGACAGTTACGCTTCCCAGGCGCCGCGGAGGTCGCCGAGCAGGGTGTAGAAATCCGGGCAGGTCTTGGCCACGCACAGCGGGTTGTCCAGCGTGACCCCCTCGGCGATCCGCAAACCAAGGACGCTGCAGGCCATCGCGATCCGGTGATCGTCGTAGCAGGCGATCTCGGCGCCGTGCGGCTGGCCCGGATACACGGTGATCCAGTCCGGTCCGGTCTCGCACCGGATTCCGCAGGAACGCAAATTGACGGCCATCGCTTCTAGCCGGTCGCATTCTTTCAGGCGAACGTTGGCAATGTCAGTGATGGTCACCGGAGCATCCGCGAACGGCGCGATCGCCGCCAGGGTGGGCATGGTATCGGAGATATCCCGCATGTTGAACTCTCCGCCCTGGAGCTGATCAGGGCCGCTGAGCGTGATGGAAGTCTCGTTCAGTTCGATGCTGCATCCCATCGCCGTCAGCACTTCGGTGCCGAACGCCAGGTCTCCCTGTGCCGAGCTGCTCCCCAGCCCGGGGATGGTGACGGTACGGCCCGTGACCGCCGCGGCGGCCAGGAAATACGAGGCGGTGGACGCATCCGGCTCGACGGCGAAGTCCGCAGCCTGATATACCTGCGGCCTGATGTCGAATTCCGCACCCGCGCGCTCTACCCGGACGCCGAAGGCCTCCATCGTGCCGATCGTCAGGTCGATGTAAGGCGCGGACACCAAGTCCGTGACCCTGATCCGCAGGCCTTCGGAGGTCAGCGGTCCCAGTAGGCACAGCGCACTCAGGAACTGGCTTGAGACGCTGGCGTCAAGGACGACATCACCGCCTTTGATGCCGTCCGCTTCGATCCGCAGCGGCAGATGGTCGCCCGCCGCGGCCTGGACGTCCACGCCAAGATGACGCAAAGCTCCGATGAGCGGCGCCATCGGCCGGGCCCGCATCTGAGCGCTGGCGTCGATGGCATACGTGCCCCGCCCGGCCGCGACCAGACCTGGCAGGAAGCGTGACGCGGTGGCAGCGTCGTGACACCAGACCGCGCCACCTGCCGCGGGCGGCCCGGCCGGGTTCCCGGTGATCTCCCACCGCTCCGCGGACGCCGCCACGGGGTACCCGAGCACCACGAGCGCACCCAGGAACGCGCGCGTGTCGAAGGCGCTGAGCGGTCGGGTAATCACGCTCCGGCCGGATGCCGCCGCGGCCGCAAAGAGCGCGCGGGCGGTAACGGATTTAGACCCCGGCAGGTAAATCTCAGTCACGCTGGTACCTCCGAACGGAAACGGCCGAGCAAGTGCAGCCTATTGCGGCCAGCGCCATCCGCCGGGACCGGGAACCAGGCCAGCGCGGGATATACCCCGGCCGGCCCGGTTCCGGGTGACGCCCCGGCCGGCTGAAAGCCCGCCGCCAGGCCTAGCCCCCCGAACCCGGTTTTGATCTTTTTAGCCGAACGAACGGTGCTGCCTGCCTCCGGTCATGCCGTCCCCGCGCCCAGCGTGACGCTCACCGCGTGCTGGTGTCGTCCAGGCTCTCTATCGAGGTGATCAGGCCGTCCCGGACGATGTAAATGCTCGTGACCGGCAGCGGTGGCTGCTCTCGTCCGGGTTCCGGAAGGATCCTGGCCTGCACGAAACGTACGGGTCCACCAGCCCGAGCATGTCGTTGATCCGGCTCTCACGGAGCGCTTCGTAGAACTCCAGCACCACCTGGACCGGCTGGCTTTCGTCCAAAACGCTCCGTTCATAAATAACTACCTAAAGTGATATTACCTGAGGCTCCTGGGACCGCAGGCGGTGCCGCGCGACCTTGCCGGTGGGACCCAGCGGCAGCTCCTGGACCAGGTAGAACGCGCTTGGTCGCTTGGGCCGGGGCAAGGCCGCCTCGCATGCCTCGCGCAGCGCCGCCGCCATCTCGTGCCGCCGCCACGGCCCGGCGGGAACCACGTAGGCGACCGGGCGTTCCCCGAGCACCCCGTCCTGGGCCGCGACCACGGCGGCGGACCAGACGCCCGGCTGAGCGACCAGGAAGTCCTCGATTTCCCTCGGGTAGATCTTCTCGCCGCCCCGGTTGATCACGTCATCGGACCGGCCCGCCAGGAACAGGTAGCCGTCCTGGTCCAGGTGGCCGAGGTCACCGGTGTCGAGCCACCCCTCGGCGTCGACGGCGCCGGCCGGACCGCCCTGCGCGTACTCCCTGATGACGCCCCGGCCCCGGATCTGTACCCGGCCCACCGTGCCGGTCCGTTCGGCCACGCGGACCTCGGTGCCGGCCGGCAGGCCCACGGAGCCGGCCTTGCGCGGCCCGTCGACCGGGTTGGCGGTAATCATGCTGGCCGCCTCGGTCATTCCGTAGGTCTCCACGACGGGGATGCCGAACGCGTCCTCGAACCGCCTCAGCGTGCAGGGTGGCAGCGGAGCCGAGGCCGAACGGACGAACCGGACGCGCCCGGGTACCCGGCTGGCCGGGGGATCCATGGCCAGCACGGTGATGATCGCGGGAACCGCGTTGATCCAGGTGATCCGCCGCTGCTCGATCAGCGGCCAGAATCCCCGGCGGCTGAACTTAGCGTCGAGCACCAGGCTGGCCCGGGCGGCGAGGGTCGCCAGCAACCCGACCACCTCGGCGTTGACGTGGAACAGCGGCAGGCAGCAGTAGCCGCGGTCAGCCGGGGTGAGCTGATGGATAACAGCCACCGCGGCGGCGACGTGGGACAACTGATCCTCACGCAGCAAGATGCCCTTGGGCGTGCCAGTGGTCCCGCTAGTGCAAAGAAAGATCCCCCCCGCCGCGGCCACTACGACCGGAATCTCCACCGCGTCTGCCGCGTCCTGTGTGTTTGCCGCGTCCTGCGCGGCCTGCGCCTCCGGCGGGCTGAGCACGACGAGCCCGGGCGGCAGATCGTGACCGGAATCGCTGACCGCCGCCTGGGGCCGGGCCACCGCGAGCACCCGCGCCACCTCGGCGGCGGGAGCGGCGGGATCCAGTGGGATCACCATCCGGCCGGCCGCCAGGATGGCGACCAGCGCGGTGGCATACTCGAGCGGATCGGGCAGGCGGACGGCCACTCCGGCCCCGGCTGGCACTCCGGCCCGGTCCAGGCACCGGGCCCAGGCCTGGGTGACCCGCCGCAGCCCGGCGTAGGTCAGCGTCCTGCCGCCCGCGGCGTCCTCCAGGTATGGCGCTTCGCCCTGCCGGTCGGCCGCCGCCGCTATCCATTCGCTTATCACGTTCATAATCCGTTCTTGTCGCGCGTCGTACCCGCCAACGCGGCGGGTTCTGGGACGGGTCGATCCGGGTAGCCCGATATGGGGAAGTCCGCCGTTACGGGTTCTGGCCGCGGCTGGTCTGCCGTAGGGGCCTGGTCCGAAGGGACCTGGTCCGTGAATGCCTGCTCCGCGGGGGCCTGCTCGACCGGTCGGTGTCCCGGTATCAGCGTCGACCACGGCTCCTGTTTGCGTCCGGTGAGCGGCACCGCCAGCGGCGTCCGGGCCAGCAGGCCGGTCAGCGCGATGCAGCAGGCGAAGATGATCACCACGGTCAGCAGGCAGACCAGCGGCCAGGGCAGCACCGAGTTGAGCCGCCCCCAGCCGAGCGAGGTCAGCGTGACTATGAACAGCATCTGCGAAAGGTAGATGCCGTACGAGTCGTCAGAGCCCACGCGCACCAGGGCTTTCGTCCGCCTGGACCGCCATGGCTGCACCAGGGCGACACCGGCCAGGTACCCGCAGGTGATCGCGCCGACGTTGAACGGGATGACGCTGGGCTGGAACGGGTCATTGCCTGATCCCAGCACGGTGGTCACTCCGTGCAACGCCAGGAAATAGATGCCTTCCGCGCCGATGGCCGCGATCAGGGTCAGCGCCAGTATCAGGCACGCGTGCCGGCGCACCCATGCGTCCACCTCCTCGATGTGGAAGGCGACGATAGCGCCGCCGATCAGGTAGAGCAGGTAGCTGAGGGCGTCTTGCTGTGCGTACCTGACCATCAGCGTCGGCAGCATGTTCCAATGCGTCATGATCGAGATCGTCACCTGCGCGGCCGCCGCCACGGCCAGGACCAGGCCATGGTGTCCCCTGGTCCGCCGCAGTAGCACGAGCACGAGCGGGAACACCAGGTAGAACTGCATGATCACGAGCAGGAAGTACAACTGGTAGTACCCGGTGTCGATCAAGCGGCCCAGGTGCGCGAGCGCGGCGGCCGGGCTGGCGTAGGTCGAGCCAGGCAACCCGTGGAGGAAGTAGATGACGTTCCAGCACAGGTACGGAATCCCGACCGAGACGAAACGGCGCCAGTAGAAGCGGCGCAGCCCGGTCAGGCGCATCTCGGCGTAGGCGTATGTCAGCATGCACGCGGAGAGGAAGAAGAATCCGTCC
>Ga0302326_10034336_pt1 | contig 10053 bp, 8 predicted proteins | sample Palsa_T0_3_FD_202264 | JGI IMG/M metagenome (GOLD analysis project Ga0302326, IMG submission 202264) | Peat permafrost microbial communities from Stordalen Mire near Abisko, Sweden - Palsa_T0_3 | ecosystem: Environmental > Terrestrial > Soil > Palsa > Peat permafrost | place: Sweden: Abisko...
AATCCGCATCTCGGCCTCCTTCGATCCGAGCACTGTTGGGGTGAACACCGAACAGTCTACTCGGGCCGTCGCGAGGCCGACGTCGTTATGACATCAATCAGGACTTACGAATAGTTCTCGTTGTCCGTGAAACCTAAACCACGGTGCGGCCTCAAGATACATTGTGAAGATGATACGATTTCCTTGATGAATCCTGTTGCCCTGTACTTTGCATCAGGTGATTCCCTCTACTTCGGGAGCGTCCTGCTCGTATTGGCAATCGTCGCCTCGCCGCACTTGAAGAGTCGTTGGATGTTGCTAGCGAGAAACATCGCGTCGTGGTTTGCACTTGTTCTGATGGTGATGGCCTCACCGCCGTTTATGTGGATTGTGGACGTTTTGTTTTTGACGGCATTTTCCGTTTGGTTTATCGCCTCAAACATTGCTAAGCCGTCCGAGACTTGGGCTAGATTGCAGTCGAGCGCAGCAATGGTGTTGCTCCTGTTGGTTCTGGCCCTTAGCGCCTCAGAGCTTGCTCACCGGAAGATGCCGTTGATTGCGGGACCGCCGAGCGACCATCTGGCCGTAATCGGGGACTCCATTTCCTCCGGCATAGACTTTCGCTCACCTACGTGGCCGCCCGTCTTCCAGCAAATGACAGGCGTCCAAGTGAAGAACCTTTCGAGACCGGGAGCCGGGGTAGTTGACGGTCGAGCAATGGCCGACAAAATTACGCCCGACGACCGCATCGTTCTAATTGAAATTGGCGGAAACGATTTGCTTTCTGGCACACCGTCCGTCGAATTTTGTCGAAACCTCGACCTACTTCTATCGAAGCTGACCGCGCCCGGGCGCACAATTGTGATGTTTGAGTTGCCGCTCTTGCCGAACAGGGTTGCGTACGGTCGAATTCAGCGGCGGCTAGCGTCGAAGTACGGTGTCTGGTTGATTCCCAAACATTACATCGTCGAAGTGATTCGTGGTTCCAATGCGACGTTGGATGGGTTGCATCTCTCTCAGAACGGAGCGCGCCAAATGGCCTCGCTAGTGGCCGGGTTCCTCTCGTCCGTCGTGAAATCGTCTGCGCTCTTGCCGTAGGTCCTGATTAGTTCTATAAAGGTAGAAGTCAAGAAAAAACACTTCTCCTTCGGCTGGAATTTTTCTTGCTTCGCAGCCCACTTGATCGAGCGAGAGTTGTTCTGACCTACCGCGCCATGTGCTCGGTTGCTGGATACTTTGGCCCAGCGATTTGAGGTTCTTCTACCAGCGGTTTTCATCGCTTGTTGGCAACGAAACCGGTTTGTTCCGAAACCAGCAAAGCAGAACGTGGTCAAATTTGGCGACCATAGTTCTATCCGGGACTCGTGGCCCATAGCTTTTTCTGGTTATCCGAGAGGGCCTACGGTCGCGTGGGAGACTCGGGTGCCCGAAGCACGCAGCGCCTAACTAACCAGCTGAGACTCGCTCTCGAACCAGAGTGTCTCGAGAACCCGATGGCCACCGCCAGAGAAGATCCCCGGGATGGAGCGGACTGGCTCAAAGACACTCAAACTGTTTGTGGTTTCAGATGTTGGGCGTCGAAGCACACTCCTCTTTTCCACACGATCAGAACGATGGTGGCAATCTTTCTGGCCAAGGTCAGCCGCGCCATTTCCGGCCGCAGGCCCTTAGCCAACAATTTCGCATAGAACTCGGCGAAGGGACCGGGCTTGGTCGCGGCCACGATCGCTGCCCCCTTGAACAGGTTCTTCAAATCGTGACTGTAATTTCTGTTCAGTCCACGAATCTCGACCTGCTTCTTCTTCCGTTCGAGCTGCCCTTGCACCACCCGGTGATCCGCGCTGCTACTGGTCTGGATGCCGGCACCGCTATAAGTCCAGAGCTGTCGCTTGGTGCGGAAACGATGCGGAGTCTGCAGAATGCCCAGTAATACCGCGGCTCGGATCGGACCGATCGAGGGGATTCCGCAGAGCCGTTTCCAAGCCGGTGTTTCTTGGCTTCGGCCAACAACTCCCGCCGTACTTGCTGACGCACCGTGCGTAACGCATCGAGTTGTTGGTAGTAAAACTCCGCTCGCCGGCGCACTCCTAGTTCGCTGATTTTCGCGAGCCACTCCGCACGATGGCGCGGTGCGTAGACTTGCTTGCCGCTACACGGGACGGCCCAACTCCGATAGATGGCCTTCACCCGGGTCATAACCCGCGTGAGACCTTTGGTGATGGTCAGATAACTGCGCACCAGTTCCTTCAAGGTTCGCAGACCGTGGTCTCCGTGATAGACCGAGCGCAGTTGATTGTTGTGCAACAGTTCGGCCAGCTTGCGGGCGTCCACCCGGTCATTCTGGTTGCCTTCCTGCAACAAGGCATTCCGACGAGGATCGCAGACCACCACTTTGCTGACGTGCGGTTTCAGCAGGTCGTGCAACCAGGCAGCCCAAGTTCCTTCTTCAAACGTGAGGTGTATTTCTCCACACAGTCCGTCGATGAACTGCAGAATCGTGCTGGCCTTGGTCTCGATGACACATTCCATCACGATCTTCCCGGCAGCATTCCTTACCGCAATCGAAATGCTTTCCTTGTGCACGTCCATGCCGATATATTTGGTGCTAGTCATAGAGGGTGCTCCTTTCTGTAGGGGTTGAGGCAAGCACCCAAACCCTACTCCAAAAGGGGCGCCCTTTTATATTGCGTCGCGTTGCCGGACAAGTGCCGTACTAGAACCTCAGATGTCCGCTAACGGTGCCGTTCGTTCCGATCTCGCCGAGCCCCCTACTCCGCCCGCAACGCCTCCACCGGGCTCACCGCCGCCGCCCTTCGCGACGGCAAATAACTCGCCAGAAACGCGGTCAGCACCAACCCCACCGACACCACCGCATACGTCACCGGATCCACCGGCTTCACATTAAACAGTAGCGACGACATCAAACTCATCAACGGCACCGCGGCCACCATCCCGCACACCACTCCAATCCCCGCCAGAATCAATCCATGCCGCACAAACATTTTCGTCAGACTCGCCTGCTGCGCGCCCAACGCCATCCGGATCCCAATTTCCCGCGTCCGCTGCGAAACCGAATACGCAATCACGCCGTAAATTCCAATCACCCCCAGCAGCAGCGCCATCCCGCCCGCCACCGCCAGCATCACCAGCGTGAACGACGTCCGCGCCATCGACCGCGTGTAGTAATAATCTTCGGTGTGTTCCTCGGCCAGCGGCAAATTGCCGTTCACCGACCACACCGCCTGCCGCACCTCCTTCAGAAAGCTTTCCGAACCCGCGCGCCTGGTGCGAATCGCATAACCCAACCCCCGCCGCACCATCGGCTCGTCGCCCTCGAAGTTGTCCATGTAAATTGGCCAGTACATCGCCGTCGACGCCCTCTGATCCACTCCGTCGTCCCGCACATCGCCCACTACGCCGACGATCTCGCGGTACGGCTCCTTGGAATTCGATCTCACCCGGTGGCCCAGCGCCGCATTCGCGCTGCCCCAGTATTCGCGCGCGAAATTTTCGGATACCAGCGCCACGTCGTGCTTCTGATACAGGTCGTCCCAATTCAAATCGCGCCCCGCCTCGAGCGGCGTGCCCATCGTCTGCAAGAATCCCGGCGACATATATTTGAACCGGCGCACCGGCGGAATTTCCCCCGGCGCGTAGTCGTGTCCCTCGACATAAATCAAATCGAAGCTGTTCTGCCCATCCATCGGGATCGACGTCGACATCGCCACCGACCGCACTCCCGGAATCGCCGTGATTTTATCTTCGATCTCCTGCTCCATCCGCACCACGCGTTCCGGCTCATTCACCGCCGTATCCGGTATCGATATTCGAAACGTCTGCAATTCGCCGGCACCCGTGAATCCCGGATTCACATGGGTCAACGCCCGGAACGTCCGGATCATCAGGCCCGAACAAATCAAGAGCACCAGCGCCAGCGCCACCTGCACCACCACCAGCACATTCCGCGCCCGATGTTGTTCGCGGCTCGCGCTCAGCGCCCGCCCGCCTTCTCGCAAACTCGCATTCAGCTTTGCTCCGGCGTATTTAAGAATCGGCACGGACGCCACCAGCAAACTCGCCAGCAGCGAAATCCCCAGCGTAAAGAGCAGCACGCGCCAGTCGATGGCTATCTCATGCAGCCGGGGCAAGCCGGTAGGCGCCATCGCCACCAGTATCCGCAGCACCGCATACGCAATCCCCAATCCCAGCGCGCTGCCAATCAATCCCAAAATCATGCTTTCGAATAGCAGATCGCCCACGATCTGCTTGCGCCCCGCACCCAGCGCCGCGCGCACCGACAATTCGTGCCGCCGCCCTTCCACCCGCACCAGCAGCAGATTCGCCGCGTTCGCGCAGGCGATCAGCAGCACCAGGGCGATCGATCCCATCAGCACCCACAATACTTTTCCGATGTCCCCCACCACGTCCTGTTTCAGCGGACGCAGGTTCGGCGTAAATTGCGCGTCCTCGAAGAGCTGTACCGTGAATCCCGGCGGCGCCGGAAAACTGCGATTCACGATCGGCATCATGCGCGTGATGTCCGCGCTGGCTTGCCCCACGGTCACGCCCGGCCGCAACCGCGCCACTCCCTCGTAGCTGAAATTCCCCAAAACCCTTTTCGCGCGATCGAATTGAAACGGCGTCACCAGTTGCACGTCGTCATAATTCATGAACTGCATGTCCTTGGGCAGCACGCCGATGATTTCCGTCGGCGTTCCATCCAGCGTAATCGTTTTCCCAATCGCCGCGGGCGACCCGCCGAATTTATGCTTCCAGTATCCGTAAGTCAGCAAAACCGTCGGCGGTTTCCCCGGTAAATCGTCCTCGTGGCTGATCGTCCGCCCCAGCATCGGCGTAATCCCCAGCAGCGGCAGCATCCCGTCGGTTACGTTGATCGATTTGACCTGCTCCGGTTCCGCGATCCCGGTTACGCTCACCGAATCGCCGTTATACAGCCCCAGGTCCACGAACGATTGGTTCTGCTCCCGGAAAATGAAATAGCACGACGGCGACATATTCAGTTCCTTAATCCCCACCTTCGGCGCGGTCAGCCACACTCCAATCAGCCGGTCCGGGTCGGGATAAGGCAAGGGCTTGAGCAAAATTCCATTCAACACGCTGAACACCACGGTGTTCGCGCCAATCCCCGCCGCTAAAGTTATCAACGTAATCGCAGTAAACATCGGCGCCCGCAGCAACCGCCGCATCACCTGCCGAAACTCTGCGCTGAAATTTCCCATCAATCCGTCCTCCCGGCCCGCCACCTATGCATCCTTTGCTTTTGCGTTTCTTCGGTTCACGTTGTCATCCCGACAGAGGCGCGTTCTTTGCGCCGACGAGGGATCTCTCTTCGTTTTTAATTCTTGCGTGCTCACTCACCAGCACCATGCCACTCGCCGCCGTTGTTTTTCTTTCGCCCTTGGTACGACAACTCCCCCAACAATGTTCCGTACGCCCACGCTTCAGTACCATTACGCCCAAACCTGCCTGTACCAAAACTGTCCCACTTTCGCCTTGTTAACTTTCGCGGATCGGCATAGTGTGCCTCCACCTACTCCAGCCCAGATTCGACCGACCCAATTTTGATTGCTCAAAGGAGATGCATCATGGAGAAGCGCAATACCGCTCCGCGCGCGGACGAAATTTCCCTCGAAGCCAAACCCGAAACCACCAGCCGCCGCAAATTCATCGGCCGCGTAGGCAGCGCCGCCGCCGCATCGCTCGCGGTCAGCGCCACCGGCCTCAGCTCCCTGGCCCAATCCGCCGAAGCCCAATCCACCAGTGCAAGCTCGAATGGTTTCGGAAATCAGCGCGCACAGGAAAGCTATATGATTCGCGTCGCTGCCGCTCGCGGCGAACTCGCCGTCCCCACCCCGCCCGAAATCACCAACGGCGACGAGCAGCGCTATCCCAATCGCATCGGAAATTATTCGAAAGGCCTCGCACACAACAACATTGGCGAAGTCACGCCCGCTTCCTACGGCAGTTTTCTCAACGCCGTTCACGGCGGCCAGCCGCAGCAGTTCGACCAGATTCAATTGGGCGGCACCGCGCTGCTGGTCGATCCCCAGGCCGGTCTGGCTTTTGATCTCGAAGGCACCGATTCGCACCAGCTCGCCATCGGCACTCCGCCTTCGGTCGCCAGCCAAACCATGGCCGACACCATGGTCGAAAGCTACTGGATGTCTTTGTGCCGCGATGTCAATTTCACCCAATACGGCAACGAGCCCATTTCCCAGGCGGCCATCAAGGAATTGAATTCACTCCCCGCTTTCGCCGGCCCCAAGCCCGTCACTCCGCAAAATCTTTTCCGCGGATTCACTCCCGGCGACGTCGTGGGGCCGTATCCCTCACAATTCATTCTTCAGCCTACGGCGTTCGGCGCCATCCCACTCACTCAGCAGTTCACCACCTACACTCCCGGCCTCGATTACATGACCGACCAGGCTTCCTGGCTCGCGGTGCAAAACGGCCAAGGCCCCTTCGGCGCCAGCCAGCCCGACCCCAACCTGCAGCATCTGCGCAACGGCCGCGGAATCGGCGCGTACGTCCACGTTGATGTTTTGTTCGAGGCCTACTTCATCGCCTGCCTCGCTTTGATCGACAACAGCGCTCCGCTCGATCCCAATAATCCTTACGTCGGATCCAAAACCCAATCCGGCTTCGGGACCTGGGGCAGCCCGCATCTGAAAACCATCGTCGCCGAAGTTTCGCAGCGCGCGCTGAAGGCCGTCTGGTATCAGAAATGGTTCGTCCATCGTCATCTGCGCCCCGAAGCTTTCGGCGGCCTGGTTCACATGGAAAAAACCGGCCAGGCCAATTACCCGCTGCATCCCGACGTGCTCAATTCCCATGCGCTCGCGGAAGTCTTCGCCAAGAACGGCACCTATTTTCTGCCGCACGCGTTCCCCGAAGGCTGTCCGCAGCATCCTTCCTACGGTCAAGGGCACGGCACCGTCGCCGGCGCCTGCGCCACCGTGGTCAAAGCCTGGTTCAACGATCTCGCGCCGCTCACCAGCATCCCGGGTCTGGCCAACATCATGCAGCCCAGCGAAGATGGCTTTTCGCTGGTGCCGTACGAAGGCTCTGACGCCGGCCAGCTCACCATCGGTGGCGAAATGAACAAGCTCGCCGCCAACATCGCCGTCGGCCGCAACCATGCCGGCGTCCACTGGCGCCATGACTACGCCGATTCGTTGCCTCTGGGCGAAGCCGTCGCCATCGCCGTGCTTAACGACATGGGCCCAACCTGGAACGAAAATTTCGAAGGCTTCAGCTTCACCAAATTCAACGGCCAGCGCATCACCGGAGTCGGCCGCAACACCCGCTAAATCTAAATAAAACGTTAAATCTGAACAAAAAACAAAAACGCGCAGGCCACGAAAAATCGTGACCTGCGCGTTTTCAATTCATGGGGCGGGCCCAACTCGCCCGCCCGCTTCTACTCGGCTACAGCCGAAGTCCGCCGAGCAGGTAAACCACCAGCAAAATCAGCAAAACGGTGCCCAGGATGCCCAATCCGCCGCCGGCGCCCCACCGCGAATATCCGTAATATCCGCCGCCACCGCCAAATAACAGCACCAAAATAATAATAAGCAATAGCATCGCGATCCTCCCATGTGTTCATGCCTGGCGCTGGCCTAAGAATTGTCCAGCAATCGCCCGGCAATCTCGTCAGCCAGAAACGGCCGCAACTTCACTTGACCCGCGCATCCTACCGCCACGCTCATTTTCCAAACATCAGCTAATCCCCCTAACCCCACCGAAATTTCACCCTACCCCACAAACGTCAAATCCAAGAACCTTTGGAGTGCGGTGGCTCTGTCGCCGCCTTGCCCCCAACCGCAAAACTCCCGGCCAATGCATCGTCCGCCAAAAAGTATTTCCGTCTGTAGCGGCCAGCTTTAGCTGGGCGATTTGCCGTCGCCGTTGCTTCGGTTCACGTTGTCATCCCGAAGCCCAGCGAGGGATCTGCTTCCAACGCATTTAGCGGTTTTGCCTTCGTCTCGGTTTTCGTTGTCATCCCAAAAGAGGCGCGCCCTTTGCGCCGACGAGGGACCTCTCTTCGATCTTGCCCCCGCCGCCCAGACCAAGCGCCGGAGGCGCGGCATAAGTTAGCCCGGCCCGTAAGGGCCGGGTAACGTACGCAAAAACTCTCGAGCGCCGGAGGCGCGGCACACCACCCGCTGGCCTCCCCACCATCTTCCACATCGCGTTTTGACTTATGACTTATATGGTCGGGCATCGCTGCGCTGAGCCGTTAGGCTCCACGAAGGGTCAGCGTTCCACGCCAACGAAACCCTCGCTACATCCCATTTTGACCCCACCCAACTTTTGTCGTACGATTTCGCCGCGCCACCATTGCGCTGGGAGTCACCATGAAAACCTCGTTAACGTCCGTATCTTTTTCGCTGCTTCTCGCCGCCCTGCTGCTGGTCCCCTGCTCGGTCCTCGTTCGCGCACAAGATCCATCCCAACCCGCCGCGCCCGAAACACTCACCGCCACCGTCATCGGCACCGGCGGCGCGGCCAGCGGCAAAACCTTCGGCATCACCATCAACATCAATTCCTACTCCACCGAAGGCGACGCCTCGCTGCTGCTCGAAGCCGTGCAGTCCGGCAAGAAAAACGAATTACTCAACACGCTGCAAAGCATGGCTCCCAAAGGCCGCATCGCCGTCACCGGCCAGGTCGGCAACGACGCCAATTACATTCGCCAAATCTCCACCGCCAAAGGCCGTACCATCCGCATCCTGATCGATCGCAAAATGTCTTTCTTCGAACTGGTCCGCGGCGCGCGCTCCCGCGAATATCAGTTCTCCGCACTCGAGCTCTACCTCGACGAAAAAGGCAATGGCGACGGCCTGCTCTATCCCGCCGCGAAATTCAAAATTAATAAAGACACCAACCAGCTCGAACTCGAGGATTACGGCCAGGCTCCGCTGCGCATCACCAACATTCTGGGATGGAAATAGCGTTTCGCTTTCTCCGCGGCGTCATTTCAAAACGATGTATCGTGCTGGGGGGAAAATGTTCCCGGAGGGAGTCTTGCGAAATCCAATCAGAATTACCGCTACGGCCCTGCTCGCGCTGACTTTCGCGCTCGTCTTCGCCTCGCCCAGCTTCGCCCAACAGCGCCTGAGCGACCGCGACATCGAAGTCCTGATGAAAAACTTGAAGCAGGACAACAAGAAATTTCAGTCCAGCTTTAATTCCTCCATCGCCAAGAGCGCCGTGCGCAAAACCAGCCAGGAAAAAATCTACAAAGATCTGGTCAAATCATTTCAGGGCCAGACCGACACCATGCTCAGCGTTTTCCAAAGCAAGCACACCGCCGACTCCACCCTGCCCGGCGTGCTCTCCACCGCCCGCCAAATCGACGACGTCTTCCTCGATTACCAGATCCCCGGCAACGCCAAAGCCGACTGGAACAATTGCAAAATAATCCTGTCCAAGCTGGCCTTGCAATTTAACCTGCCGCTGAACAACTGAAGTTTACTCGCAGGTCTCAGCCTCAATCGCTGGATTCCACGTGGCCTTTCGGCACCACGAGTCGCGGGACGCTTTTCCCTTCCGTTTCAGTTCTTCCCTTCCGGAGGGCTACCCGGATTCATTTCGTTGCCGTCGGCTGAAATCCCTCCACCCCAAATTGCCACAACGCAAAGCTAAACATGTCCCCGAATGTTTCGTCGCGTTGCGTTTTCGTCGATCCGATCCCGTGGCCCGCGTCGTAATCCACCCGCAGCAATACCGGCTTGCCGCTCGACGTTGCCGCCTGCAGCCGCGCCGCCATTTTCCCCGGTTCCCATGACGCGACCCGCGGATCGTTCCATCCGGTCGTGACCATCACCGCCGGATATGCCGTCCCATCCTTAATATGCGCATACGGGCTCATCTCATACAGCGCCTTAAACCCATCCGGCTCTTTCACGGTACCAAATTCCGGGATATTCGGCGGACCATTCGGGCTGAATTCCTCGCGCACCACGTCGGACATCGGTACCTGATCGAACGCTGCCGCAAACAAATCCGGACGCTCGGTGATGGAGCGGCCCACCAGCACGCCTCCCGCGC
>Ga0302326_10034339_pt1 | contig 10052 bp, 8 predicted proteins | sample Palsa_T0_3_FD_202264 | JGI IMG/M metagenome (GOLD analysis project Ga0302326, IMG submission 202264) | Peat permafrost microbial communities from Stordalen Mire near Abisko, Sweden - Palsa_T0_3 | ecosystem: Environmental > Terrestrial > Soil > Palsa > Peat permafrost | place: Sweden: Abisko...
AGTGCCTGCCGCGCGCGGCTGAAGCGCCGCCTGCTTCGAGCGCTTCGACCGCGGGAGGAGCCACCTCGAAACCCGCATCGCGAGTCCGGCCTACGCCTCTCCGGCGACCAAGCACAACGGGCAGCGATCGCCCGAGCGCTCTACCGCGAACCCCCAGTCCTGATCTCCTGAAGTCGCGGCCGCGAGACGGCTGGTCCTCGCCGGGAGCAGCCACGACATTGCGCCAGCCGCGTGACTCCTCCCGGTGCTGACCGGTCACGGTTCTGCCTCATCGCCAATGAGCGGTAGCTGGCAACGTCCGGCGATTCGAACCGCCGGAACCACCCGCCGGGGACAGCTCGTTGTGACTTTTGCCACATTTTTTTGCCTGTGAGACGCTCGGCACAGTAGGGTGGAACCAGATCGAGCCACCGGGGCTCGAACAGGACCAAAGAGGGGCAAGTCGACGTTTTGGGGCGCCTGACGTCTGTGCGCGCCGGTCCCTCATACAAGGAGGTGGGACCGCATGACAACTATCAACAGTCCGTGGGCGAGCACGCCGATCGTGACCGACGGCAACCTTGAGGCAGCCACCTGGGCCGGCGCTGGGAAGCTCGAACTGGGCTCAGGCGGCGCGATGTGGGTCAAGAACGACGCCCACTGGCTCTATGCCGCGCTCGACGTACCCGGCGACAACGGAGCCGCGGGCGACAAGGACTACTTCTGGCTCTCGGTCGACGTCGACGGCAACCGCCAGATTACGCCGAACGTCGACATCAACTACGGCGAGTATCCGCCGAGCGACACCACGCTCGGGATCCAGAAATATCTCGGCGCGGGAGACTGGACGGGCATCTCCGCCATCAACGGAGGGGAGGAGTACATACAGACCGTGGCGCCCTCTCCCGCCTCCCCGACCCCGCACCGCGTGTGGCAAATGAAGCTGGCTCTATCCGAGCTCGGCGTCGAGTTCAACAGCGCGGCGCTGCAAACGATCGGCTTCGGCGTACGCATCGCGTCGCCCGCGGGAACGACCACCGACTATCCGCCGAACTTCGACAGTAACTTCTCCGACCTCAACGAGATCGTGCTCGCCTCGAACCCGAGTGAGATCTACCCTCCAGGTACGGAGGGCGCCGTGATCGCCGGCGTCGGCTTCATTCCGGCGACCCTGATCACCGATGGCTATGCGACCACGCCCAGCAGCTACTCGCTCTACCCGGGCTTGATCGACTATGCATTCTGCGGCTCGCTTCAGATCAAGGGCAATCACAGCACGATAATCGACCTGTGGAACGCGGGCGCACGGCACTACAAGCTCTCGCTCGACGGCGCGCCACTCCTGACGAGCTGGGACAACTACGTATGGAACGGGTCGACGTTCGTGCTCGAGGCCTTTGGCCCCAACGCGAACGGCCAGTACTCCCTGTATGACCCTTCCACTGAGTACATCGTGTCCGATCTGCTGGCGTTCTGGAACACCGTTGGGACGGCGGCCGGGCTCCATTCACTGACGGTGGAGTTCTATAAGGCCGACGGATCGACGGTGGTGGCATCGACGCCGCAGACCCTCGAGCTCATGATCGACAACAACCTACCGCTCGCCGTCATCAACACCGCAATGTACGAAGGCCTACCGATCGCGACCTGCGGCATCGAGACGCTGGGCGGCTCGGTCACGTTCGACATAACCGCCGACAGTGCGCTCGGGCATCTCGACAGCTACACCCTCGCGGCGAACTGGGACGCTGGCTCTGCGGTCATCGACTCCGACACCTACTCCCCCAGCCACGTCAGCGCGAGCGGGTGGAACGGAGTGTCCGACGTTGGCCCGATCCCCGCGACGGGCTGGAAGCCACCCGTACAGTGCGCCTACGAGTTCGTGCTCACCGCCTATATGCGCACGACTACCGGCATCCCCCAAGGGAACCCATACGCGCAGGACTCACGGTTCGTGGCGTTCATCGCACTCACCTAGATGGTCCTCGCTCGCGCGGCCGGGCTCAACCGGCCGCGCGAGCGAGCAGCAATTGCTCGCCCATCAGCGTCTGGCTCGTCGCCGCTGCGATGCGGACATCGACGAGCTCGCCGGGCGAGGCGAGACCGGAAAAATTCACGACCTTGTTGTGGCGCGATCGGCCCCGTAGGCGAGCCGGATCGGTGCGCGAGGGTCCCTCGACCAGCACCTCGACGGTGCGCCCGACGAACCGCTCCGCGCGCTCGCGCGCGCGGCGCTGGACCGCCTCCACTAAGCGCTCGATGCGCGCCACCTTGACCGGGTGCGGGACCTGATCGGCGAGCGTAGCCGCCTCGGTCCCCCGGCGAGGCGAGTACACGAACGTGAAGGCGCCGTCGTAGCCGATCTCCTCCACCAAGGAGAGGGTCTGCTCGAAGTCCGCTTCGGTCTCGCCCGGGAAGCCGACGATGATGTCCGTGGTCAGCGCGCAGTCCGGCACGTGCTCGCGGATCAGGGCGACCCGGTCGAGATAGCGCTCGCGCGTGTAGGTGCGTCGCATCCGCTTGAGCACCGAGCTCGACCCAGACTGCAGCGGCAGGTGGATGTGCTCGCACAGCGTCGGGAGATCGGCGTGGGCGCGGATCACGTCCTCGCGCATGTCCTTGGGGTGCGGGCTTGTGTAGCGAATCCGCTCGATCCCCTCGACAGCGTCGACCATGGCCAGCAGCTGCGCGAAGCTGACACGGTCGGCGAGGGGAAGGTCGCGGCCGTAGGAATTGACGTTCTGCCCGAGTAGCGTCACCTCGCTCGCCCCGTCGGCGGCGACCCGTCGGATCTCTTCGATCAGCTCACCGGGCGGCCGGCTCACCTCGCGACCGCGGGTCGAGGGGACGATGCAGTACGAGCAGACAGAGTTGCAGCCGACGCTGATCTGTATCCAGGCCTGGAACTCCCGCTCGCGCTTTCCCGGCAGGCGGCCGGTGAAGCCCTCGAACTCGAAGTACCCCTGGGCGGTCAGCGAGTCGCTGGTGAGGAACTCGGCGAGCCGGTGCACCTGTCCGGGTCCGAAGGCAACGTCCACGAACGGAAAGCGCTCGAACACCTCCTCCTTCACCGACTGGGCCCAGCAGCCTCCGACCCCCACGACCCGGTCGGGACGCTCGGACTTCAGCCGCTTCGCCTCGCCGAGGTGAGCGAGGAAGCGGTTATCGGCGGCCTCGCGGATCGAGCAGGTGTTGAACAGGATCAGGTCGGCGTCCGCGCGGCTCGCGGCCTCCGCGTAGCCGATCGATTCGAGCATCCCCTTTATCCGCTCGGAGTCGTGTGCGTTCATCTGGCACCCGAACGTGGTGACGTGGTATCGCTTCACTTCGCGTACTCGACGGCCCGCGACTCGCGGATCACGGTGACCTTGATCTGGCCGGGATACTCGAGCTCCTTCTCGATCTCGCGGGCGATCTCGTGGGAGAGCAGCGTCGCGGCGTCGTCGTCGATCGCGGTCGGGGCGACCATGATCCGGATCTCGCGGCCGGCCTGCATGGCATATACGCGGTCCACGCCGGGGTGCCGGGTGGCGATCTGCTCGAGGTCGCGCAGGCGCTTGACGTACTGCTCGAGAGACTCTCCCCGCGCCCCGGGGCGGGCGCCGGAGAGGGCGTCGGCGGCCTGGACGATCACGGCCTCGACGGTCTGGGGCTCAACCTCGTTGTGGTGGGCCTCCATCGCGTGCGCGACCGCCTCAGACTCGCCGTACTTGCGTGCGAGGTCGCCGCCCACGAGCGCGTGGGGCCCTTCGATCTCGTGGCTGACGGCCTTGCCGATGTCGTGCAGGAGCGCGGCCCGTCTCGCCGTCTTCGCGCTCGCGCCGAGCTCGTCGGCCATCATCGCGGCGATGCTCGCGACCTCGACGGAGTGGGCGAGGACGTTCTGCCCGTAGCTGGTGCGGAACCTCAGGCGACCCAGGATCTTGGTCAGCTCAGGATCGAGTCCCTGCACGCCGGCGTCGAACACCGCCTGCTCGCCCACCTCGACCATGTGCCCTTCGAGCTCTGACTTCGCCTGGTAGTACATCTCCTCGATGCGCGCGGGGTGGATGCGGCCGTCCTGGAGCAACTTCTCGAGGGTGATCCGAGCGATCTCCCTGCGCACGCCGTCGAAGCCCGAGAGCACGACCGCGCCGGGAGTGTCGTCGATGATGAAATCGACCCCGGTGAGGTTCTCGAGGGCGCGAATGTTGCGTCCCTCCTTGCCGATGATCCGACCTTTCATGTCATCGGATGAGAGCTGCACGACGGAGACCGTCGTCTCCGCCGCGTGGGCGGCGGCGAGCCGCTGCATACAGACCGAGAGGATGTTGCGTACCCGGCGCTCAGCCTCTCGCTTGGTCTGCTCCTCGATCTCGCGCAGGCGCCGGGCGGCATCGTGCCGCGCTTGGTCCTCGACCTCCTTGAGGAGCGCCTGCTTGGCCTGCGACGCGGTGAGTCCGGAGAGTCGCTCGAGCTCGTGCTGAAGCTCCCCGCGGGCCACGGCGATGTGATGGAGCTCCCGTTCGAGCTCGGTCTCTCGTTCGGCCAGCCGCTGCTCGCGGCGGGCGAGGTCGACGCGCGTGACATCGAGCGTCTCCTCCCTCGTCTGTAGCCGGGCTTCAGTACGAGCCATGTCCTCGCGGCGCTGGATTACCTGGGAGTCGCCTGCGGCGTGTTTCGTGGGTATGGCCACGAAGGCTCCCGCACCGTCGGTCGCGCGCATGCGACCGAAGAGAACCGCGGCGCCCACTAATCCCGCAGCGATCAGCGCCGCAGCGAAGACTATGTTCATTGCCGTTCGTTCCTCTCGTCGAGCCCGGGCGACCGGGCTCGATTCGCATCAGTTTTCGGGAGCGACCGATCAGCCGTGCGGGGCGCACGATCGGATGTCGGAGCGAGGCGACGTGGCGTCGCCCTTCAGACAGCGGCTAGATGACTGTTCGTTGCGGTGGGGGGGATGGGCGCGTGGGCCCGGTCAGAGAGTTGCCGTACAAGCTGAAGGCTCAGGATCCAAGATTCACAAATTTTGCTGGGTTTTCGTGGCCGGCAGGCCATCAATCGCTTCCTGCATCGTAGTACTGCACGGTTTTCTGCGCAAACGGAGACGACGAGCCGCGCTCAGCACGACACGCCCGAGATCTCGACCTGATGGGCGGTGGGCGGCTCGCCGTAGGACCCTCTGAAGCTCAGTGCGCTCGCGCCGGGGGGAACGGGCACGGTCGTCCATGTCTGTCCATGGTCCGTGGTCACGAGCGCCACGTCGTAGAACGGAGGGCCCCCATTCTTCACCGGCGCTGCGGAGAAGGCGGCCGCCACGACCGCGGCCGGATCGGACGCCGGACCGGCGAGCGCATCGGCGGCGCAGAGGAGCGCTGGGCCTCCCGTCGGCTCGAGCCCCATCTGGGCAAGAGTTGCACCCGCCGCACTCGTCGGCACGCTCGTGGTCGTGCCTGCGCTCGCGACGTCGATCACGCCGGGAGCGCACCACGCGACCGACGACGGGTTGCCCGGCTGCGCGGAGATCGGCGACAGCCCGGCGCTGACCACCGCGATCTGGCCCACGTCGTGGCTCCGCGATTAGCTCCCCGTGGTGATTGGTCCGGCGGTTTATTCTCTGCGCGGTGCCCGATGTTTTCTCAAACTCTCCGGATCGGCACGATCTCCATGGTCCGGTCGGGCGCTCTGAGTGGATGGATGTCGACTGGTCCGAGCATCAGCGGTGGGTCTGCATCGAGGAGCGCTGGGTCAACGTCATCGACGTGGGCTCCGGGCCCCCGGTGCTGTTCATCCACGGTCTCGCCTGCTGGCAAAGCTGGCTCGAGAACATCTGCTTCTTCGCGCGTGACCACCGCGTGATCGCGATGGACCTTCCCGGGTTCGGTGCTTCGCCGCTGCCGCTCGAGCCGATCTCGATCATTGGCTATGCGCGGATCCTCGATGCGCTTTGTGAGCAGTTGGGCGTCGAGCGGGCTACGGTCGTCGGTAACTCGATGGGCGGTTTCATCGGTGCTGAGTTAGCGATTCGCTTCCCGGACCGAGTCGAGCGGCTCTGTCTGGCGCCCGCAATTGGCCTGAACATGGAATGGGTTCGCGCGGAGCGCAAGAAGAACATCACCAGCATCGTCGAGAACTTCCTCTTCTTTGCATTGTTGTGGCTCGCGGTACGGTCGGACTTTCCGGTGCTTCGCCCGCGGTTGCGCAGCAAGCTGCTCGCCCTCATCGTCGCTCATCCCGAGCGCCTGCCGGGTGCGCTGATCCTCGCGGTGGTCCGTGGCAGCGGGCGGCTGATCGCCGTTCCGGCGGCGCTTGAGGCGATGACCCGCTACCCGATCCGCGACCGGTTGGGTGAGATCGCCTGCCCGACTTTGATCATCTGGGGCGCTCAGGACCGTCTGGTCCCGGTCCAGGACGCCGACGAGTTCGAGTGGCTGATCCCAGACTCTCGCAAGGTGATCTACGAGGACACGGGTCACATGCCCATGCTCGAGCGCCCTGATCGCTTCAACGCCGACCTGCGCGCCTTCCTTTACGAGGCGCTGCTTCCGCCGCCGGGCATTCGGGCTAGACCGACGGGCGTAAGCAGGCCACGATGAGTGACGCTGCGCGTCGCATACTCAAGCCGGAGCTCGGCGGGGTGGTGCCTGGCGGGCTCGAAAGCTTGACCGAGGATGAACTGAGCGAGTTCGCCGCGATGCTCCGCGCGGCGAAGCTGGGGCAGTCGGAGCAGCTAGAAGCTGCGGTCGACGAGGCGCTCGAGATCGTGCCGAGAATACTGCGCCGACCGGTTCGTAAGATCCTGTTCGGCTGATCGCGTGAAGGGGTACCTAAGCCCCCCGGTCGAGGTGCGAAAGCTCGCTCGGCTCATCGGTGCCGACGCGGAGGATCTCGCGTACTTCGAGCGGCTGGAGGGGCAGACGATCCGGGATCTGCGCGACCAGGTGACGGTGGTGATGTTTGACGCCGACCGCCAGCTCCTGCAGCGCGTCGCCACGGCGACGAAGCTGATCCCGGCCAAGCTCGCGGCGGTGATCGGCGAGCGTGCGTTCGGGGCGCTACTCTGCGCCCGCATCACCGGGCTGCTCGACCCCAGCCGCGCCGTCGACATCGCCAACCATCTCCCGGTGACGTTCCTCTCCGACCTGTCCCTGCACCTCGACCCGCGCAGGGCGAGCCGGGTGATCGGCGAGATGCCACCAGCCAAGGTAGCCGCGATCGCCGCAGAGCTCGCCGACAGCGAGGAATACATCGCGATGGGCGGCTTCGTCGGGCACCTCTCGAAAGCCGCGCTACTCGCCGCGCTCGACGCGGTCGACGACGAGAGCTTGCTCCGCACCGCCTACGTGATCGAGGCAAAGCAGAACATCGCTGCGCTCGTCGCCCTGCTCCCCGAAGAGCGTCTCGACGACATCATCGCCACGGCCAGCAGCGCCGATCTCTGGATCGAGGCGCTCGACGTCCTCGACCACGTCACCGAGCGCCAGCGCGGCGTCCTCGGCGACCTGGCGGCCGCCCAGGACGACGAGGTGCTCGACAGCATGGTGCGGGCCGCCCTGAGCGACGGTCTCTGGTCCGAAGTGCTGCCCGTCGTACGCGCGATGAGCCCCGAAAGCCGTAAGCGCTTCGCCACGCTCAAGTCAATCCAAGCACGACGAGTGCTCAAAACGATCATCGAGGCCGCTGCCGAGGACTCGCTCTGGGCCGAGCTTCTCGTGCTGCTCCCGCTCCTCCCCACCACCGCACGCCGTCAGGTCGCCGCCCTGGCGACCGCGTTCGACCGCGGGACATTCGAAGAGATCATGTCTTCCGCGCACGAGGAGGAGCTGTGGCCCGCGCTGATTGCGTTCGCCGCCGAGCTCGACAAGGGTCCCCGCCGGGAGATCGCGAAGCTGATCGATCAGAGCGACGCCGACGTCCTCGAATCGCTTCTCAGCGCCGTCCATGACGACAGCCGCGAAGCCGACCTCGTGGCGGTGTTACGCGAACTCTCGGCCACCGGCCAGCGCCGCCTGGGCACACGGATCGCCGCCGCGCCGACCGAGCAACTCGACGCCTTGACCGAGGCCGCCGAAGCAGCCGCCCTCGAGCCCCTCAGGAAGGCGCTCACAAAATGAACCCAGATGCCCTCATCCTGCCGCCTCATGGCCAGCGGGTCGAGGGGCGTCAGGCGGCGGCTGGGCAGGGCCGGGCTTGGCCGTATCGGTAACCGGCCGCGCCAGCCACCGGGGGGGACGACCCGCCGGCCGTCCGGCCCACGAGGGACGCGCCGCGCGACTAGCCTTCGCGGACTTCCGCTTGTTGCCACAACAGCTCATGATCGTTTCCTCTCTGTTCGATGGTCGGCAATCGCTCGCGCGTCGCTTGCTCGAGCAGGCAGGCCGCGCCTGAGAGCGCGAGCCAGGTCATCGACGTGTCGCGTAGTCGCTTCACGGTCACCAGCGCGATCGGAGCCGCTACCCAGACGGTGAGACAGTAGAAGCAGTCCAGGAGATCGCCGAGCCAGCCTTCACCTACTTGGGCACGCAAACGCACGACGACATCAGCCGGCCCATCCTCCTCGGCGACCAGATGCGTGACTCGCCAGGTCGCGAGCGTTCCCAGGGCGAAGCGAACGCCGAAGCTGTCGTCGCTCAATTATGCCCGCAGATGCAGAAGGTCAGTGGGTTGGGCATGGCGTCCCTGTCGTCCATGCCGGTGGTGAGTCCCGGTCTGGTTGTCAGGGTGACCACGTACGAGCAGTTCTCCCAGCTAGTGGTGTTCTCCGGGATCGTGCCCGCCGCTTCCCTGGGCCGGAGGGTGACGGCCCCGCCGGCGGTCGACGTGCCGATCCCACCGCTGCACCCGGTGAACGTCGTTCCGGTGGTCCCGGTGTAAGACACCAGGCCCGTGACGCCGGCCACCTCGAGCTCGCCGCTGGTGGGGAATCCGCCAGTCGAGGCAACGTCCAGCGTGCCGGTCGGGAAGACTTGAGCGCCCGAGTCGGTCGTGGTCGTAGCCGGGGGAGTGATGTCACCGGGAGCCGAGGGACTGCAACTCGTGATCTCCAGCGACCAACCCCCCGCGTCCAGCTCCTCGTGGTCGACGGTGTACTCGACGTCGAGCGCGTCGTCGATCGGGGTACAACAGTCGCCGCTCACGAATTCGGTGAAGTCCAACTCGTTGACCTCGCCCCAGTTGTTGATGAGGATCTTGTTCAGCGCGTTGCTGAAGTCCACGGTGGTGACGGTAACCCGGCTCGCTTCGAAGGTGATCGACAGGTCCGTTCCCGTTCGCTGGCTGGCGGTGGGCACGGCAGTCCCAGCCGGCACGCCGGGGAGCGGATCACCTCCGGCGACGGCCTGAGCTGTAGCGAATCCCATCAGCGTGGTGAAGCCCTCGCCGATGACCGTCTGGTCAACCGCGACCCAGCCCTGCGGGTCGGGGGCGATCACGTGTGCGCCGGGTCCGTACCACGGCGCGCCCGTCGCCGGTGGAGTCGGATCCGACGCCGTTTTCGCGATGGCTATCGTCTGGAACGTCGGGGTCGTAGCCGCTTGGGCGATTCCGGCAACGTTGGCGGGCCAGTCCACGAATCGGCTCCCGGCATTCACATAGCTGACCAGGTCGCCGGTGATGGGGGCCGGTCCGCTGCCGTCGTCGTAGAGGAATCGGTACTGCATCGCCACGCCCGCGTACACGGGCGAGGTGATCGGACAGAACCCGCCGAGCTGCAAATCGCTGAAGAACGCGAAGCTAGGACCACCGCCGTAGCCCAGGCTGGGGTCGGGCAGGCCCTTGTTGGTCCTCCCCGTAGTGGGATCGATGTCCGCGTAGATGTCGAAGTACCCCACCGTGGTGAACCAAGGATCGAGCTGCGGGTTCGGGCACACGCAGTCGCAGAACTCCCGGCAACTGATCACCCAGATCCAGTGACAGAGCTGGATGCAGAATGGCTCGAGCTTCAGCTCCTTTACGGCGATCGTGAACGAATCTGCGTCCGCTGAGGCCACCGCGGCGCTGAGCCTCTCCAGAGTCTCCGGCTGGTCGGCTAGGCGACCTACCGCCTTCGCGAACTCGAACGCCTCGGACAGCGGGTCCTCGAACGGGGCGAAGGG
>Ga0302326_10034340_pt1 | contig 10052 bp, 9 predicted proteins | sample Palsa_T0_3_FD_202264 | JGI IMG/M metagenome (GOLD analysis project Ga0302326, IMG submission 202264) | Peat permafrost microbial communities from Stordalen Mire near Abisko, Sweden - Palsa_T0_3 | ecosystem: Environmental > Terrestrial > Soil > Palsa > Peat permafrost | place: Sweden: Abisko...
CCCCCCGTGGGGGCGGGGGGGGGGCCCCGGGGGGGGGGGGCGCCCCCCCCCCCGCCCGGGGGGGGGGGGGGGCGCCGCCCCCCCCCCGGGGGGTGGGGCGGGGGGGGGGGGCCTCTCTCCACATTCAGCAGCCCTAGACGGTGACGTCCGGCCAAGCCGAACCAGCCCCCCACCTCCTGCCTCCTCCCCTCAAGTGAGAGGGGGTCTGATCACAAGGTCCGACACCCAGATCTCGGTCACGCAAGGTTGGGAGGCGACGACGCAGCCCGACGGCCTGATCCGCCTCATCCGCACCGCCTCAGTCGCCAAGCCCGCCGCCGCAACTGCCGAGACCGCCGACTCGGTCACCCTCGAGCTCTACAATCGGCGCTTCATGGGCATAGCCGAGGCGATGGGGGCGGCGCTGGAGCGGACGGCGCATTCGGTCAATATCAAGGAGCGGCTGGATTTCTCCTGCGCCCTGTTCGACGCGGGCGGGGGACTCGTGGCGAACGCGCCGCACATGCCGGTACACCTCGGATCGATGGGCGCCAGCGTGCGGGCGGTCACGGCGCGGCATCCGGCGCTGAAGCCGGGCGAGGCGTTCGCGCTCAACAGCCCCTACGCCGGCGGCACCCATCTGCCGGACATCACGGTGGTCATGCCTGTCTTCTCGGAGAGCGACGAGCCGGCCTTCTTCGTCGCCGCGCGCGGCCATCACGCCGACGTCGGCGGCATCCAGCCCGGCTCGATGCCGCCGTTCTCGCATACCATCGACGAGGAGGGCGTGATGCTGGACGCCCTGCCGATCATGCGCGGCGGCCAGTTTCTCGAAGCCGAGACCCGCGCGGCGCTGAACGCCGGTCAGTGGCCGGCCCGCGCGCCGGACCGCAACATCGCCGACCTCAAGGCCCAGATCGCCGCCTGTCAGACCGGGGCGGCCGCGGTGGCGGCGCTGATCGAGCGGCACGGCGCGGACGAAGTCGCGCGCTACATGGGCTTCGTGCAGGCGAACGCCGAGGCTGCCGTGCGCCGGGCGATCGGGGTGCTGAAGGACGGCGCGGCGCGCGTGCCGATGGATGGCGGCGGCGAGATCGTGGTGCGCGCCAGCGTCGATGCGGCCAAGGGCGAGGCGGTGCTCGACTTCACCGGGTCCAGCACCCAGCTCGGCTCCAACTTCAACGCTCCGGCCTCGGTGGTCGACGCCGCCGCGCTCTACGTGTTCCGCTGCCTGGTGGACGACGACATCCCGCTCAACGCCGGCTGCCTGACGCCGCTGAAGATCATCGTGCCGGAAGGGTCGATGCTGAACCCACGTCCGCCGGCGGCAGTGGTCGCCGGTAATGTCGAGACCAGCCAGCACGTGGTCGACGCCCTGTTCGCGGCGCTGGGCGTGATGGCCAACAGCCAGGGCAGCATGAACAATTTCACCTTCGGCGACGATGCGCGGCAGTACTACGAGACCATCTGCGGCGGCGCTGGCGCCACTCACCGCGCCGTCGGCGCCAGCGCCGTCCACACCCACATGACCAACTCGCGCCTGACCGACCCGGAGATCCTGGAGCGTCGCTTCCCGGTGCGGCTTGAGACCTTCGAGGTGCGGCGCGGCGCGGGCGGCGCTGGCAAGCAAGCCGGCGGCGGCGGCGCGAGGCGGCGGCTGACCTTCCTGGCGCCGATGGCGGCGGCGCTGCTCTCCACCCGGCGCGAGCATGCCCCGCAGGGACTGGCGGGTGGCGGCCCAGGCCGGCCCGGAAGTCAGAGGTTGATCGAGGCGTCGGGCGCGGTAAAGGAGCTTGAAGGCTGCTTTTCGATCACCGTGCGGCCGGGCGACGCTGTCGAGATCGAGACCCCGGGGGGCGGTGGTTATGGTCGCGGCGGCGAACAGGACGCCCGCGCGCCGCCCCGCTCCGGACCCACTGACGCATGATCCCTGCCCTCGCCCTGGCCCTGACCCTGATGCTGGCCGACACGCCGCCGCCCGACAATGGCGCTGGGGGGGGCGGCGGCGAGCCGCTGCCGCCCGGCGCGCCTACCGACAGCTACCAGCTCTCGGCCTGGTGCTACGGCGCGCTCGACGAGTACCTGGCGGTCTACCAGCGGGTGAAGCCGGACCTGCGCGACATCGACCACATGTTCGGCACCTCCGTGGTCGAGGACGAGCCCTATCACTCGGACATGGACGCCGCGCGGGTCGAGCTGAAGCTGATCGGCGCTTCGGTCACCGAGGCTGAGAAGGCCAGCCCGCGGCCGATCTCCGAGGACGGCCTCGCCGCCATCAAGCAGGGCCGCGCCATCTGGTCGATCGCCGAGGGGAAGACGACGCGGGAGCTGGCCCGCGCCTGGATGCTCTGGGCTCTCCCCGACCGCTGCGACAGCAACGCCAAGGAGCTGACCCAGCGCTCGATCCTGTTCGGCAAGGCGCTGAACTACAACAACCAGCCCGCCCCGGCGCAGGCCGATCCAGGCCAGGCTCCGCCGGCCGCCGCCGCCTCGCCCCCGCCGGCCGCCGAACCGAACGCCCAGGCCTCGCCGACCACGGACACCAACGTCCCGGCCAGCGCGCCGACCGACGCCAGCGGCGCGCCCACGGCCCCCGCGCCGACGTCGCCGGCCACCGATCCGACGCCGAAGGACCCCGGCATCCCCCCCTATCCGACCGCTCCTGCGCCGAGCAGCGATCAGCCGACCAGCACGCCGTCGCCGCAGCCTTAGGCCGCCAGCGCCACCCGGAACGTCCGCTCGAAGGCGGCTAGCCCGCCGGCGTTGAAGGCGACCACGCGGCCGCCGTCCAGCCGCCGCGCCCAGCCCTTGGCGTAGATCGCCGCCAGCATCGCCGCGCCCAGCGCGCCGGCGAGGTGGCTGCGGCGCTCGCTCCAGTCGAGGCAGGCCTTGCAGACCGGCCGCCGCCCCGTATGCAGCGTCTCCATCGCCACCCCGAACGAGCGCACGAAGGCGATCCCGCCGTCGCCGAGGCTGAGCGCGCCGCCGCGGTCCTCGATCACGCCGTGAGCCACGAGGCCGTCCAGCATCGTGACGCCCATCTCGCCGGCGAGGTGGTCGTAGCAGACCCGGGCGCGCCGCATGGCCGGGTCGCGCGGTCCAGGCCGCGTCCGCAAATGCCCCGCGCGGGCCGCGAGCCCTGCCAGCCTCTCAATCAGCTCGGCGACTTCGCCGCTCGCCAAGGCGAAGTAGACGCAGCGGCCCTGCTTGCGCGGCGTGATCAGCCCGCCCTCCGCCAGCCTGGCCAGATGCGACGAAGCGGTCTGGGCGGTGATCCCCGCCTCGCGCGCCAGTTCGCCGGCGGTGAGCGCCTGGCCGCTCATCAGCGCGGTCAGCATGTGGGTGCGCGCCGGATCGCCCAGCAGGGCGCCGATGCGGGCGATGTCGGGTCCATCTCTCATGCCCAGACCCTAGCCCTCGGCCGCCGCCCCGCCCAGCGAGGACGCTTCGGCGCGGATCGAACCATCGCGCGCTGCGCGCGGGCTAATCGCTGCGCTCCGTAAGCTCGAGGGACCGCCAATGAGCCCCACCTTGAAGATCGTCTGCTGCATCCGCTACGTGATCGACCCGTTCCAGCGCGACGCCTTCGAGGCCTATGCGCGGCGCTGGCTGACCATCATCCCCGCCAACGGTGGCGACCTGATCGGCTATTTCATGCCCCACGAGGGAACCAACAACATCGCGCTCGCGATGATCGGCTTCGACAGCCTCGCCGCCTACGAAAGCTACCGCGCCCGCCTCAAGACCGACGCCGCCGCCGTGGCCAACTTCCAAGGCGCCCAGGAGAAGCGCTTCATCCTCTCGGAAGAGCGCACATTTTTGACGCCGGTGGCGGCCTGAATGAAGCGCCCGGTCCTTGCAGTTTCTCTGCCCGGCGATGTTTCAGGTGAAGCCGTAAACGGCCGCAGATAACGGAGTCCCCTCCGTGAATTCGGCGGGCGCTCCACACGACCGGCGCCAGCTCTTCTAACGCGCCTTGGCCTGGGCCGCGCACGACGCCGGCGCGGGCGCCCCTCACCGGGAGCGCCGCATGCCCGCGTTTGACGATATCAAAGAACGAAGACAGCACGGCGCCTGAGGGAATCGCTGTCAGTCCCCAGCCAGCCCTCCCGCCGCGGATCAGGCCAGCATCGGCGCCATGCCCGGCTCGGCCTTGGCCATCGCCCGCTGGTAGGCCGGTCGCGCACCGATCCGCGCGAGGTAGGCCTTCAGGTTGGGATAGCCGTCGATGCTGAGGCCGCGGAACGCCCGGCTGGTGGTCAGGCAGTAGACCATCATGATGTCGGCCGTGGTCAGGTTCGCGCCGCCGAAGAAAGGCGCCTCGCCCAGCCTCGCCTCGACCATCGCCCAGCCGCGCCGGCTGCGATCGTCCACGAACACCTTGGCCGGGTTGCCTTCGCCGCCGCCCGCCAGCACCAGCTGCATCATCAGCGTGGTCATGAAGGTGCCGTTCGACCAGTGGAACCAGAACAGGTGGTCGGCGAAATCGGCATCGGCCGGCCCGGGCGCCAGGCGCCCGCCGCCGTATTTCCCGCAGATGTAGTCGCAGATCGCCCCGCTCTCGCCCAGCACCAGCTCGCCGTCGGTGATCACCGGCGCGATCCCCATCGGGTGCAGCGCCTTGTAGTCGTCGGGCGCGAGCCGGTTGTCCGCTCGGCGGTCGTAGCGCTTGAGTTCGTAGTCGAGCCCCAGCTCCTCGCACAGCCACACGATCCGCTCGGATTGCGAGATCCCCAGGTGATGAACGGTCAGCATATCGCCCCTCAAATGTATGCGTCGAAGCTAGGCCATCACCGCGCGGGCGGGAAGGCGAATGAACCGCGGAGATCGCGGAGATACGCGGAGCGGCCGGCGCTATCTATCTCCTCCCCCTACGGGTGAGGAGAGGGGTTTACGCCAGCGCAAACCCCGCATAGCCGGCGCGGGTGACCTCGTCGCAGCGGTCGCGGTAGACGTTCAGGCCGCCGGCGTAGGGCATGTAGACCCGCACCTTCCCGGGCACGTTGGCGCCCAGGTACCAGGACGTGCAGCTCTCGTGCACCCGCACGCCGCCCTCGGCGAGCCCGGCGACGTGCGTCACCCAGTCCTCCTGCGCGTCCGGTTCCGCCTCGATCGTCCGCAAGCCCTTGTCCCGCATCCCCACCAGGCAGTCGCCGATCCAGCCGCTGTGCTGCTCGATCGAGGCGACCATGTTGGTCAGCACCGACGGGCTGCCGGGCCCGGTGATGGTGAACAGGTTCGGGAAGCCCGCCACCATCAGCCCCAGATAGCTGCGCGGCCCCTCGGCGATCCAGGCGTCGCGCAGCAGCGCCCCATCGCGGCCCTTGATGTCGATCCGGTTCAGCGCCCCGGTCATCGCATCGAACCCGGTGGCGTAGACGATCACATCGAGCGGGAAGAACCCCTGCCCGGTCTCGATCCCCTCCGGCGTGACCCGCTGGATCGCGCCCTTGCGCAGGTCGACCAGCGTCACGTTCTCGCGGTTGAACGTATCGAAGTAGCCGATGTCGATGATCGGGCGCTTGCAGCCCATCGGATAGTGGGGAACGAGCGCCGCAGCGGTCTCGGGGTCCTTCACCTCGCGGCGGATCATCTCGGCGTAGAGCGCCTGCGCGGCTAGGTTGGCCTCCATGTTCAGCCCCACGTCGGCCCAGGCGAACGGGGTGGCCGCCAGCCAGCCGTCGCGGTCGAGCCGCGCCAGGCGCTCCTCCGGCGTGAAGTCGAGGATGTTCGGCGGCGGCGCCGCGGTCGGGTCGATCGCCACGGCGCCAAAGCGCGCGGCCCCCAGCGCCGAGTTCAGCTGCGCGGCGCGGATGGTGTCGTAGTCCTCGCGCAGCGCCTCGAATTCGCCCGGCGCCCAGGCGCGGTTGCCGGCCGGCATGGTGTAGGCCGCCGAGCGCTGGAACACCGTCAGGTGCTCGGCCTGCCGCGCCACCACCGGCGTCGCCTGCACCCCGGACGAGCCGGTGCCGACGATCGCCGCGCGCTTGCCGCTGAAGTCGTAGCCGTCCTTCGGAAACCGGTTGGTGTAGAGCGTGTCGCCGGCGAAGCTGTGCAGCCCCTCGATCGCCGGCTCCAGCGGCGCCGACAGGCACCCCACCGCCGTCACCACGAAGCGCGCCCGCCAGACCTCGCCCTGGTCGGTCTCGACCCGCCAGGTGGCGCTGGCCTCGTCCCAGGTCATCGCGGTGACCCGTGTGTTGAACTTGATGTGCCGCCGCAGATCCAGCCGGTCGGCGACGAAATTGACGTAGCGCTCCAGCTCCGCCTGCGGCGCCATCAGCTCGGTCCAGGTCCACTCGTCCTGCACCTCGCGCGAGATGCTGAGCGAGTATTCGACGCTCTGAATATCCACCCGGGCGCCAGGATAGCGGTTCCAGAACCAGGTCCCGCCGACCCCGTCGCCCATCTCCACGCCCTGCATGGAAAACCCGCGCTCGCGCAGCCGGTAGAGCATCGTCAGCCCCCCGAACCCGGCCCCGATCACGACCACGTCGATATCCGTTGCCGGAACTTTCACCGCGCTACCGTCCATGTCGTCCTGGGCCTCCACTCCCTCGTCTGCGCCGCTGCGCCGCGTGTTTGCGATCTTCGCGGGCTCGACCGGATCGCGGCGCCCGCCTTGGGTACGGTGCGCTACGCACGGTCAATCAAGACGAATGCCGTCGTGTGTTCGCCGGACAGAGCAGGCGCTACGCGGCCGACCTGGGATCGATTAAGTTTGCCCAGTTGGCGTTCGTGAACAGACGAGCGAGACGAGAGTCTGCCGGGAGCTTCAGTTCGACGTCGATGCCTTGAGACCAACAGGACTGCGCGTGAGCTGCAACTCCAAGCATCGGCCCCGCGTAAGCCCTAGTGCAGCGACTAAAATCGAGCGTGATGTCTCTGTACCCTCGGACGTTCGTGGCAGTGTGCATGGCCGCCAGCAGCCGAGGCATATCGCGGAGTGTGAAGTCTCCGTCGTCGAACAGAGTGTTCGCGTCGTTCGAGATGTAAGCCACTCACCGCCCCCGCCGGCTGCGAGCCGGAGGTTGATTCCTATCCGCTTGTCGAGCCTTACGCGAGTCGGCGGCCGTTGCCACGGGGGTCCTCCCCGACCGGGATTCGCTAGACCTCGCACGTGAACCCCGCACAACATGATCTTGGTGGCCTTGGCGGGCGACCCGCCCGCCCCCTCAAAGCCTCGGCGCCACCGTCTCCACCAGCCAGTCGATGAACACGCGCACCCGCGGCGAGAGCTGGCGGCTCTTGGGGTAGAGCACGGAGATCGGGGTCGGCGACGGGGGGTGGTCCGGCAACACCTCGGCCAGCGTGCCGGCGGCGACGTCGCGGGCGTAGTGGTAGCGCGGGGCCTGGATCAGGCCGAAGCCGAGGCGGGCCAGGGCGGCGTAGGTGTCGGAGCTGGTGACGGTGATGCGGGCCGGCAGGGTCAGGGTGCGCAGCTCGGCCCCGACGGTGAACTCCAGCGGCAGCACCTGGCCGGTGCGTGACGAGGCGAAGCCGATCATCTCGTGCCCCTGTAGGTCGTCCAACGTGCGCGGCGCACCCCGCCGGGCGAGGTAGGCCGGGCTGGCGAAGGTGCCCTCGTGCGCCAGGCCCAGGCGGCGGACGATCATGTCGCTGTCGGCGGTCTCGCCGGCGCGGATCACGCAGTCGTAGCCCTCGCGCACGATGTCGACGAAGCGGTCGCCCTCGCCGATGTGCAGGGTGAGGCCCGGATGGCGCTCCAGGAAGGCCGGCAGCCCGGGCAGCAGGAAGGTGCGCGCCATCGGCCCGTGCACGTCGATGCGCAGCAGGCCGCGCACTTCGCCGCCGGCCAGCGCCGCCTCGGCGTCCTCGATCTCGGCCAGGATCGCCTTGCAGCGGCGGTAGTAGACCTCGCCTTCCAGGGTCGGCGTGACCTGGCGCGTGGTCCGCTGCAGCAGGCGCACGCCCAGCCGCTCTTCGAGCCGCTTGATCGCCGTGGTCGCGCTGGAACGGGGCAGGCCGAGGTCGGACGCCGCCGCGCTGAAGCTCTGCCGCTCCACCACGCGGACCAACAGGCGCATGCCTTCGAGCTTGTCCAATTGTTCGCAGTCCCGGAATTAAGATACCGAAATCTAGCAATTGTTCGTATTTCGCGCGCAGCCTAAGTGAGGCCGACCCAATGCGAAGGAGCCGCCCATGACCGACCAAGCTCAGAAGATCGCCATCGTCACCGGCGGCAGCCGGGGCCTCGGCCGCAACACGGTGCTGAACCTGGGCCAGCGCGGCGTAGACACGATCTTCACCTACAATTCCAACCGGGCCGCCGCCGACGAGGTGGTCGGCCTGGTCGAGGCGACGGGACGCCGGGCGCTGGCGGTGCAGCTCGACACCGGCGATGTCAGCGCGTTCGACGCCTTCGCCGGGCGCGTACGGCAGACGCTAGGCGGCTGGGGGGCCGAGCGGTTCGACTATCTGGTCAACAACGCCGGCATCTCGCACCACAACTCGATCGAGAGCACCACCGAGGCCGAGCTGGACGCGGTCTACAACGTCCACTTCAAGGGCGTGTTCTTCCTGACCCAGAAGCTGCTGCCGCTGATCAACGACGGCGGCCGGATCGTCAACGTGTCGACCGGGCTCACCCGCATCATCATGCCCGGCAGCGCGCCCTACGGCTCAATGAAGGCGGCGATCGAGGTCTTGACCAAGTACATGGCCAAGGAGCTGGGGCCGCGCCGGATCGCCGTCAACGTGGTCGCGCCCGGCGCCATCGCCACCGACTTCAGCGGCGGCATGGTGCGCGACAATCCCGGTATCAACCAGCACGTCGCAGGCCTGACCGCGCTGGGCCGCGTCGGCCTGCCCGACGACATCGGCCCGATGATCGCCAGCTTGCTCTCCGACGACAACCGCTGGGTCAACGCCCAGCGCATCGAGGTCTCGGGCGGCCAGTCGATCTAGCGGCCACCCGACGCTCGAGGCCGTCCCGCGACGGGCCGATACCAAAGGCCAATTTCAACCCGGTCTCGGCCGCGCCATTTGACATGGTGCGCGTCCTGGCGCGCCGACGGAGCGGGGTGGGGTGATGCTGAACGACATCGACAGCTCGATCGTTCTCGCGGCGCGTCTCTTCCTGGCGACACTGTTTCTGATCTTCGGCTGGCGAAAGCTGAGAGACTATTCGGGCACGGTCAGCCAGATCGTGCGCGATGGGGTTCCGGCGCCGGCGCTGGCCGCCGCCGTCTCGATCTTCATGGAGCTTCCGGTTGCGTTCGCCATCGCCGTCGGCGCGTTCACCCGTCCCGCGGCGCTGTTGATGGCCTTCTACACGCTGGGAACGTCGCTGGTTGAGCATCGCTATTGGACCATCAAAGGCCCGGCTCAACTCGACAAGATGGAGGCCTTCTACAAGAACCTCAGCATCATGGGCGGCTTCCTGCTGTTGTACCTAACCGGCGCGGGGAAATATTCGGTCGACACATTGTTCCACATTGCCGCGCCGTGATTTGCGTTTAACGCCGCGCCCCACGCAGGGTCAGGTTGCCAGAGCGTCCCCACTAATCTGGTCGCGGCCGTAGGATTTCTCTGCTCGCGCCAGGGCGGCGCGCGGCTAAGCTTGCCGAGCAACAACACGGAGTCCCTGCATGCCGTCGCTCTTCGATCCGCTTCAGCTCGGCGAGCTCACCTTGAAGAACCGGATCGTCATGGCGCCGCTGACGCGGGCGAGGTCCGGCGACACGCGCACGCCCGGCCCCATGGTGGCCGAGTACTACGCCCAGCGCGTTTCGGCCGGCCTGATCATCGGCGAAGCGACCTCGGTCACGCCGATGGGGGTGGGCTACGCCGCGACGCCCGGGCTGTGGTCGGAGGCGCAGGTGGCGGGCTGGAAGCTGACCACCGCAGCGGTGCACCGCGCCGGCGGCCTGATCTTCGCCCAGCTGTGGCACGTGGGGCGGATCTCCGACCCGGTGTTCCTGGCGGGGCAGCCGCCGGTCTCGGCCAGCGCGGTGGCCGCGAAAGGCAATGTCAGCCTGCTGCAGCCGAAGCGGCCCTATCCGGTCCCGCGCCCGCTGACGCTGGGCGAGATCGAGGGCGTGGTCGAGGCC
>Ga0302326_10034341_pt1 | contig 10052 bp, 6 predicted proteins | sample Palsa_T0_3_FD_202264 | JGI IMG/M metagenome (GOLD analysis project Ga0302326, IMG submission 202264) | Peat permafrost microbial communities from Stordalen Mire near Abisko, Sweden - Palsa_T0_3 | ecosystem: Environmental > Terrestrial > Soil > Palsa > Peat permafrost | place: Sweden: Abisko...
CCCCCACCACGTCGCGTCGTCGAAGGCGAGCGCGATCGACGTTCCGCCGTACAACACGCCGGCCGTACGAAGCGTGCCCCGTCCTTCGCCGCGTGCGATTTCGTAGGCGTCGAACGCATTGCGCATTTGCGTCAGGCCTTCGCCGTCGCTGACGGTACGAATGCCGAAGGCCTGATTGTGCCGTGCCGGCGCGCCAAGGATCGGGCCGATATCCGGAAAGTTCAACGGTTGTGCGCTCGCTGCCGCGATCGCCAAGAAGTCGCGGCGAGTCGTCATGCCGTTCGCTTCGCAGTGCCCGGACGGTTGCCTCGTCGCCGGGCTGCCGGGGCCGGTGCACCTAGCTGCCGAACCCACGCGATGTGAGCGCGGTCGTCGATCCCAACCCGATCGATCGCGGCGGGCGACTGCCGCACGGCATGGTCACGTTCGCTTTCACCGACATCGAAGGCAGCACCCAGCGCTGGGAACGCAACGCCGGGGCGATGGGCGACGCCTTGCGCCGGCACGATGCGCTCGTGCGAACGGCGATCGTCGACAACGGCGGTTACGTCTTCAAGACGATCGGCGATGCGTTTTGCGCGGCGTTTTCTCGACCGGAAGATGCGGTCGCTGCAATGCTCGCGGCGCAGCGCGCCCTTGCGAGCGCCGACTTCTCGGCGGTCGACGGCATTCGGGTGCGCGCCGCAATTCACACGGGAACCGCGGAGGAGCGCCACGGCGACTACTTCGGACCGGTCGTCAACCGGGTCGCGCGGCTGCTAGCAGTCGGCCACGGCGGCCAGGTTCTCGTTTCCGGCGTAGCGAGCGAGCTCGTGCGCGGGCGGCTGCCGCCGCACGCGAGTCTGCGGAGCCTGGGCGATCATCGGCTCAAGGACCTTAGCATACCTGAAGCAATTTTCGCATTGGAGGCGCCCGGCCTCGCCGCGGATCACCCGGCGCTTCGATCGCTCGACGCGCATCCGAACAACCTTCCCGTCTCGCTGACGGCCTTCTTCGGCCGCACCGATGAGATCGCCGAGATCGCCGCCCTGCTTGGCGGAAACCGCATCGTCACGCTGGTCGGCTCGGGCGGCATCGGCAAAACGCGCACGTCGCTGCAAGCGGCGGCAAACGTACTGCACGACTACGCCGACGGCGTATGGCTGATCGAGCTCGCTCCACTGACGAGCGGCGACTACATCGCGGGATCCATCGCTTCCGAGCTCGGCGTTGCGCTGTCGGCTAACGGCGACCCGCTCGTCGATCTCATACGCGCGCTCGCTGCGAAAAACGCGCTGATCGTCTTCGATAACTGCGAGCATCTGATCGACGCTGCCGCGCGGGTCGCGTCAGCGATCCTGCGCGGCAGCGCGAACGTCAAGATCCTCGCCTCGAGCCGGCAAGCGCTCGGCATCGCGGGCGAGCACGTCTACCGTCTGCCCTCACTCGCCGTCCCCCGCGCGACGAACGTGCCGATCGCAGCGAGCGAGGCGGCACGCTCGCCCGCCGTCGCGCTGTTCGTCGAACGCGCCCGTGCGACGGATCGCGCCTTCGAACTGAGCGATGCGAATGCAGCGATCGTCGTCGATATCTGCCGGCGCCTCGACGGCATCGCGCTAGCCATCGAGCTTGCGGCGGCGCGCGTCAAGCTCTTGTCCCCGACGCAACTGCGCGACCGGCTCGACAAACGCTTCAGCGTCCTCACCGGGGGCACTCGCGGCGCCTTACCGCGACAGCAAACCTTGCGCGCGCTCATCGACTGGAGTCACGATCTTCTCGACGAACGCGAGCGCTCGGTCTTCCGGCGTTTGGGAATTTTTGTCGACGGCTTCACCCTCGAAGCGGCGGTCGCCGTCGCCGGCGGTGCGGATCTCGATGAGTTCGACATCCTCGAATTGCTCGGGTCCCTCGTCGATAAGTCGCTCGTCCTCGCCGAAACGGCAGGTGAAGCGCAACGCTATCGTCTCCTGGAGTCGACGCGCGCGTACGCGCTCGAACGCTTGGGAACGGAAGACGAATTCGAGACGACGGCTCGCTCGCGCGCGGCCTTCTTTGAATCGTTCGCTCGCAACGTCCGAAGCACGATTCTCGATCCCGCCATGCGCACGATGGTCGTGGAATCGGAACTCGAAAATTTTCGCGACGCCTTGAAGTGGCTGCTCGAGGAGCGGCACGACGTCGTCCTGGGCGCGCGCCTCGCCCGGGCGCTTGGGCTCTACTGGTCGACGAAGCTGCCGCAAGAAGGGCTGCGCTGGATGGAGATGGCGTTCGACCGCGTTCCGGCGGACGTCGACGCCGAGCTGGGGGCAGAACTCGCCTACGGAATCGCCGGCATGCTGCCGCACGGAACGCGCGAGCGGATGACGGCCACGGAGGTCTGCCTCGAGAAGAGTCGCGCCGCGAACGTCCCGCAACTCCTCACGCGAGCGTTCAGCGCCTATGGAGAGCAGCTGGCGGCGCACGGCCGTCTCGAAGAAGCCGACGTAGCGCATCGCGAAGCGCTTGCGTGCGCCGAAGCTGCCGGATTGCAATGGGATACGGCGCGCGCTCTCGCGGGGCTGAGCACGACGGCGGTCGACCGCGGCGACTTCGCCGAGGGCCGAACCTTCGGGTCACGAGCGATCGCGCTCTTCGAATCGATTGGAGCGATCGACGGCGTTGGGTACTGTTGCATCACGCTCGGAGCCGCCGAAGCGAACGCCGGAAATATCGATGCGGCGATCGAGTTGGTTCGGCGCGGACGAGCGGCCTGGGCCGAGATCCAGAATTATCGGACCTGCGCTTGCGCCGCGAACAATCTCGGCACGTTCGCTCTCTTGCAAGGCGAGGTCGACGAAGCGCACGTTCAAGGCCGCGAAGCCCTCGCGTTCTTGCAAACCGACCGGCATCCGCTGTTCCTCGCGGACGCGGTCAGTAACCTCGCGCACGTCGCGACGCTGCGCGGCGATGCTCGGCGGGGAGCCATCCTGCTCGGCTTCGCCGAAAACGTTCTTCGCGAACAATCGTTCGCGCACGGCGGCGTCGAACAACGCTGCTCGCAGGCACATCATGCATTGCTGATCGAGGCTCTCGGCGAGGACGAACTCGCTCGCTGCAAAGCGCAAGGTGCGTTGCTGTCGGCTGACGCTGCGTATAACGATGCGCTTGCGGTGTGAGTCGGGGGTGTCGTTAGGAGCTCATGGCCGCCGCGCGCGGGGGAACGCGGGCCCTTCCCAGAGGGCCCCTTCCGCGTTCCCCCGTGCGCTGGTTGCGGTGGTCCCTTTACGTCACACGAACGAGCGGACGTCCTCTACGAAATTCTCGAAGGCGTCGCGGTGCAGGTTGTGGCCTTGGCCTTCGACGATGCGGAGGGTTACGTTGGGGCCGCCTTGGGTGCGGATGAAGGCGAGGTCGTCGGGGGACATGACGGAGTCGACGCCGGCGGCGAGGATTAGGAGCGGGTGCGGATAGGCGGCGACCTCCTTGCGGATGTCCCAACCGCCCGAGTCGACGTCGTTTTCGCGACCTAAGCGTTCGAGCGCTTCGATCGCCATCGGAAGCATGGAGTGCACTTTGGCCTCGACGTCCGTGCTGTGCGCGCCCTCGTACATCGCGCGAATGCCTTGCTCTCGTTCGTCGCCGTGCGTCGCGTAGAGTGGGCGGAGATCGTCGACGTACTCGCTCTCGAATGTCTTGGGGACTACGTGGATCATTGGATCGATCGCGAGCACTTTGCGTACGCGGATCGAACGGCCGCCCAAGATCGCTACGGCGCCGCCCCAGGAGTGTCCGACGAGCAAGTCCACCTGCGCCGGCAACGCGAGTGCTACTTCTCCGAGATCCGCGACGCTGCGCTGTAACGTCATCGGACCTAAGACTCCGGCGCTATCGCCGTGGCCGCGCTGATCGTAGGCGTAGACGCGATAGTCCGGCGCGAGTGTTTCGCCCAGGCGGGTCCACGAGCGTCGCGAGCTCGTGATACCGTGGACGCAGAGCACGATCGGGCCTGCGTTGCCCCAGCTCTCGAGTTTGGTTTCAGCGCCGTCGCCGAGCGCAACCGTACGATCCATGTCCGAGCTCCGTTCCTTCAGAATTCGAGCGAGCAGCGTGGTTATTGCCCTTCGACGGTTAGGTCCCACACGTCGAGGCGGTGAGCGGTTGCGACGTAGGCGTGCGAACCATCCGGGCTCATCACGAGATAGGCATTTTCCGCGTTCGGGTACGGCTCGGTGAGCGCCGCTAACTTTCCGGTGCGGACGTCCCAAATCGCGAGATGATACGACCACAGAGGCGTCGCGGCGTCGGTGCTCACCGCGATGAGCGCGACGGCAGCAAAGCCGGCGGTGGCAAACGCCCTCACGTTGCCGTCGGCGTCAACCCGCGCAGCCATTGGGCCGGCAACGCGGACGCGATGCGAAACGACGTCCCACGCGGCGAGCGCGCTCAAGTTCTTGCAATCATCGCTCGTGCATCCGTTCGCGTGCAGGGTGACTGCGGTCGAACGGTCGGCCGACAGCGCGAGCGGCACAAGTGGATCTGAGGCAAAGCCGGGACCTTCGAATGCCGGGCCTGCGATCCGCGATCCGACCGGCCACAGTCGCAGCTCGAGCGGAGCAGGCGCGGGACACGCTGCGTCATCGCTCACGACGAGCAGCTTCGGAGTATTCCCCGCGAAGACTGGTTGCGAGTTATCGAAGCCGGCAAGTGCGCAGCGATCGACTTCCGAGGGGTCGTCCTTATGACGGCCGGTGACGCTCCACTCTGCAGCCCAGCGCGCGACCGTTCCCGAGGCGCGGCCGAGAGTCCAAACCGCGTTCGGCGTGTCTTCCGTGCCCGGCGAGCGCACGACCAGCGATCCGCCGTCGGGCGAAAATGCTATCGTGCCGGGGGCCGGGCCCCTCCACGTGCGGGCCGGAAGCGGCTGCGTCCGCTGCCAAACGCGCGTGACGCCGGCGTAGTAGCCGCTGTGATCGTAATAGCCGTCCACCCAATAGCTGCCGGCAGCCACATAGGCGCCGTCCGGCGAGATGGCGATCGTGCGGGGCCCGATGAACGGTTGATAGCTGCACGCCGGGCTGTCCTTGGGTTCGCACGAAGTCGTCGTGCGGTACTCGAGCGGATCGTTTCCTTCGAGCGCCCCAACGCGCTGCAAGTCGCCGGTGTCAAATACGGCAATCGTGGAACCCTGACCGAGCGCCATCCAACGTCCGCTGGGCGCAATTGCTATAGCGTTGAGGTCGCTACCGGCGAACGCTACGGCACGCACGTGTCGAATCGCGATGCTGTGCGTTTGCGGAATAGGCGCGGCTGTCGCTTGCGACGCAACCACGGATACCGCGAGGATCGCGAGCACGGCAGTGATGCGCCCGCGCTTTATGACGACCGGCTGCACGTTCCGCTAAAGTCGGGCTTCGTGGAAGTCCGCGAGGGATATTCGGTAAAGCGAAACGTGTTGCGGTTTGTGCGCACCCACGTATAGCGGCGAATGTTGTTGTCAGCGCTTGCTTGATTCGTCCACTGCTCGGTGTTCCCGGTCCACGGCTCTGCAAACGAAACCCACCAGAAGCCTTCGTTGTCCGTTCCGGTTTGGACGTAGCGGCCTTTCTTTGCATCGTAGCTCGTCGCGATGCTGTTCAGATAAGGCGTTGCCGTCTTCCGCTGCGGCGGCACGTCGACCCATTCGCGCAGAAGGCCGGCATCGAAAGCATAGATCACCGTCGACTTTCTCGCGGGTTTTCCGATGGCTCCCGCCTGACAGGACCACGTGCCGACGTAATATTGCAGGGCCGCCGCCCCGGACGCGGCTCCGGCGCAGTTTGGTGCGGCGAAGATGACGGCGAACGCAAAAAGGCCCAGGGTTTTTCGCAAAGGACGCCTCCCGGCCCAGATTCTTGGCGCGCTCTGGGCTTTAACGAATTAGCCGGGATTCCCCATATGAGCCTCCTAAATTCTCGTAGCATAAAAGACTGCAAGGGAGATCCGCGATGGGCGCACGAGAGAAGATGAGCGCGATTGGACCGCCGGTTCCGGAGTTGCCGGTCGTCGACGTCGAGCGCGCGCAAAGATACTACCGGGATGCGCTTGGCTTCGATATTGGATGGCTCGAGCCGGACAAGGGGATTGGGTCCGTGTCGCGCGAGAACTTTGCGATATTCCTTCGCAAACGGTCCGAGCCGTTCGAACCAGCCATCCATTGGATGTTCGCCGTCGACCTTGACGCGACGTATCAGGAGCTGATGTCGCTCGGCGCGCTGATCGTAGGGCCGCCGGAAACCAAACCTTGGGGCTTGCGTCAGTTTACCGTGAACGACGTGGACGGAAACGTCTTCCACTTCCACCACGGCTAACGAGCGCGCAGGCGCGCAGCGCGTCGCGGCCTTAGTTCAGAGGTGCGACGCGCTGCGCTTCCGCCCCGATTTCGGCGGGTGCCGCCCGCTTGGATCGTGACGGAATCCGTGTCCCGGCTGCCGGCAGCGACCCTCAGCGCCGCCGGCAGCCAAGTCTCATCCTAGAGAGAACGTTGGTAGTACACCTGGATGTTGAACGGCGTAAGCGGAGCGAGCCCCGGCGTCGCCGTGAAGTCGCCGTTCGAGAGCAGGTACGCGCCGTTTTGGAACGCGTAGGTCTCCTTCGAGAAGTTCGCGCATCCGCGCGTCGATCCGAAGACCGATTGACACGTATTGACGTTGTTCAGCGGTCCCGATAGACCCGTTGCAACCGGTTGGTAGAACGGGTTCAGCGCGGGGACCGTGCCGTTGTACGCGTTGCCGAACAGGTTCGCCATCTGGATGCCGAACGTGTTGCCGCTGCGCTTGTATTGCAGCGTGAGGTTCCCTTGCAGGTTGTAGTGCGAGAGGGAACCGCCGCTTGCAGCCGTCGCCGGCGTACCGCGGGTGAACGCGATGTTTGGATTCGACGACGTTCCGGAGTAAGCCGGATCGTAGTAGTTCGTCGACAACTGCGCGCCGGTCGCGTTCTGGATCTGGGTCAGAGGCGTCAAACCGGCGCCGAAGTTTACTTGCGGAACGTTTCCGTACTGGTTCGGCCCCAACTGCGCCGCGATCAGGTTTCCGAGGCTGTACGGGTAGCCGATGTTGAACTGCAGGACCGGCGTTACGCTGAACCCGCTCTTCGTGTTCTCCGTTCCGCCAAGGCGCATCGAGAACGGTGAGACGTACCCAGCCCGGTAAATGTCACCCAGCGCCAGCGTCGCGGGCGACAGCAGCGGCGTGGTCGTTTCTCCGACGGAGAGCGGCGGGGTCGTGCCCAGAACGTTCTGATACGTCGCGGACAAGAATCCGTTGAAGCCCGTCCGGTGCTCCGGCGTCGTGAGATTGGCCTCGATGCCGGTTGTCCGGTTGAAGCCCTGGTTCGACGAACCGAAGATGTCGACACCACCCGGCAGAACCGTGAGGAGCGAGTACGACGGCAAGTCGGTCCCGAGTTTGTAGAACGGCGTCAGTCGCAGACCGTAACCGTTCTTGAACTGGTGCGCGATGGAGAAGTCGTAGTTCGAGTAGAGCGCCGGCTGCGTGAGACCGGCATCCGGTGCTTCGACGTTGTCGCCGGCCCAGTAGAGCGCCGCTCCATAACTCTTGCATGGGAACGTCGCGTAGCCGGGGCCGCGGTTGAAGATGCCGCACGTGAAATTGGCTCCACTACCGTTGAGGAACGTGAAGGTCGAGGGCGCGGCCGCGTTGAGCGCCGGATCGGCGCTCGGAATCGGCACGTTGAGGTACGGTCCGAGCCCGTTCGCATTGAACGGCGTGCCGCCGTTCTGGCCGACCGAGAACACGGCCGAACGCCCATAGCCGAAGCGGACCGACGTGCTCGGATCCACTTCCCACGTGAGGCCCGCGCGGGGTTCGAACTCGGTCGGACGCAGGAATTTGTTGGTGAAGTACGAGTTCGGAACCGCGAACGGATTGTCGACGGTGCCGGTCGGAACGCCCTGACCGTACTGGTCGAGTTGGCCCGTCCAGTGTTCGTCTTGGCCTTCATACCGGACGCCTGCGTCGATTCGAACCTTATTGACCGGAGCGTATTGGAAGCGCAGCCCGGTGCCGTAGTTCTGCCAGCGATCGCCGTGGTAGTCGATGCCCCAGTTCGGCAGGCGCGGCAGGCAGCTCGGCTTCGGTGCACCCGCCGCCCACGCTGTCGAGCCGCAGAAGTACGAGTAGATGTAGCCCGGCTTCCCCGTCAGCGGGTTCGTCGGCAGCCAGTCGTACGTCGACGGTCCCTGAGCGGACGCGCCGCCGATGCCGAAGATCGTCAGGCCCGGTTGCGGAAAATCGAAGATCGGTTCGACGACGTTGTACACGCCGTCGCCCGTCACCGTGAGCTTCGAGCCGAATTGGTGGGTCAGGTCAAATGCCACGCCGCTGGTAGGCCCGCCGACCTGCTCCCAGCCCGCGAGCGAGTCGCCACCCACGCCGGGGACGTACCCCTGGGCCGGACCCTCGCTAAAATTGTCGCTGTTCGTCTGGAGCTGTTCCCAGTTGTAGTATTTGAGGGCGAGATACGTCGTCGCGTTGAGGTTGTTGTCGTACTCGAACTTCAAGAACCGCGTCTCCAACACGGTTGGGATTTGCGGGCTATTGATTGCGATGTTCTGCGCCGGCGTATCCGGGTTGAGCGCGATCAGCTGCGAGTACTGCGCAGGCGTGTAACCGGCAACCAGCTGCAAGAGCCCTTGGGATGTCGTGTCGTACGGGTAGTACGGCAACGCGTTCGGATTGTTGGGAAACGTTCCGCTCGGAATGCCGCCGTAGTTGCCGAATTGCTCGGACTCCAAGTTCGAATAGAGCGCCTGCAGCGACTGGTTGTGGTTCTTCCCGAACTTAAAGACGAAATTGTTGACGAATTGATTGTTTTCGCGATACTGCGTCGCGAAGTAGTTGCCGAATTCGGCGGCATTCTGGTTGAAGTACCCTTGGTACGGATCGTAGCGCTGGCCGGTATACGCGATGTAGTCCGAGATCGTATCGTTGCGCGATGCGAAGCCGTACTCGAAGGCGAACTGATGGAAGAAGTTCGGACCGCCGACTTCGGTGTCGACATAGCCGAACGACGGATACGAGCCGCGCTTCGGAACGAGGTTGATGACGCCCGAGCCGATGTTGCCCTGGGTCGCATCGCCTGCGCCTTCGACGACCTGGACGTTGCCGATGCCGTTGAAGAGGCCCGAACCCGTCGCCCCACCGCCGCCGTTGTTCGCCAGGAACGGCTCGGTGAAGGTAACGCCGTCGTACTGGTAGTCGACCTCGTGCGCCGCGCCGCCGCGGATCGTCGGCTCGCCGGAGTTCGTCAAGGTGACGCCCGGGACCGCGAGCAGGAGGTTGTTCTCGTTGCTCGTCGCGACCTTACCGGTCGTTTCGGTGATCCGTGCGCTGTTGATCGTGTAGGAATCGATCGTCTGCGTCGGCTGGAAAGCTCCCGCGAGCGAACGGGCCGTCGTCCGAACGATCGTGCGCAGCGTCTTCACCAGCGGGACGTTGCCCAGGCTGAGCGTCTGGTCGCCGGTGATGGTGATACCGGACTGCTGGACCGTGTCGTAGCCTTTGTACTGGATCGAAAGCGTATACGTGTCGACGGTCACCCCGAGGAAGCTAAAAAACCCCGAGCCGTTGGTCGTCGCGGTGTAATTGCCCGTCGGCGCGACGAGCGCGACGGCGGCTCCGGCAACCGGTGCCTTCGTCGCTGAATCGACAACGGTGCCTTGGATGCTGCCGACCTGCCCGCCGGCCGCGTAGACCGGCGTCGCCACGGTGGAAAGCATTGCGATGATGATGGCCGCGCAGGCGGTAAGACGCGCGCCCCTAAGCCGGCCTCTGTGGCCCGCGATAGTCGTTGACATCGTGGATCTCCTAGCGGGGAGGATCGGGCGGCCAAGCCGCCCCGATCTTAGCGAGAGTGAACGTCGCCGGGAGAACCTCCGCGCGGGATGCGAAACCTATTCTGTAATAGCAGTCTCGAGCCCGGATGGTATTCAGCCAGCGTACCGGCCATGCTACCTCGCTTGCGCGGGACGAGTCGCTCACGATCCTACGATCGAGAACACGTTCTGCTGCGCTTTCCGCTATCGGCCGGCACGG
>Ga0302326_10034342_pt1 | contig 10051 bp, 7 predicted proteins | sample Palsa_T0_3_FD_202264 | JGI IMG/M metagenome (GOLD analysis project Ga0302326, IMG submission 202264) | Peat permafrost microbial communities from Stordalen Mire near Abisko, Sweden - Palsa_T0_3 | ecosystem: Environmental > Terrestrial > Soil > Palsa > Peat permafrost | place: Sweden: Abisko...
GAGATCGCGCGCGGCAACGTTGAGCGGTACTTCGGCGCGCCGCATCCGGCCTGGCGGCTGGAGGTCGGCGAGCTGCCGGCCGATCCAACTGCCGGAGCGACAGCCAGCCCGAACTCCGAACCGACGGTCGGCCAGGCTGCCGGACACCCGGTCGGCCAGGCTGCCGGACACCCGGTCGGCCCGGCTGCCGGACACCCGGTCGGCCAGGCTGCCGGACACCCGGTCGGCCCGGCTGCCGGACACCCGGTCGGCCAGGCTGCCGGACCGCCAGCCGGGCAGACCGCCGAAACGCCGCCAGGGCAGACCGCCGAACCGGCCGCGGTCCCGGCGGGCGAGCTTTTCGACCGCGTCGTACTGGACATGCTCGCACCGTGGGATTACGCGGGCACGGCCGCCATGTCGCTCACCGGCGGCGGCCTGATCTGCTGCTATGTGGCTTCGACAACGCAGCTGTCGCGCACCGTGGAAGCCCTGCGCGCCCAGGGCAGCTTCGCCGAGCCGGCCGCCTGGGAATCGATGGTCCGCGGCTGGCATGTCGACGGGCTCGCCGTCCGGCCCGAGCATCGCATGGTCGGGCATACCGGCTTCCTGGTGACGGCGCGGCGGCTCGCTGACGGCGTCACGCCGCCGCCCCGGCGGCGGCGGCCGGCAAAGGGCGCGCGGGGCGGGGACGCCTGGCAGGACAGCGGCGGCGGCGCCCCCGGAGACACCGGAGACACCGGAGACACCGGAGACACCGGAAGAGGCACCGCAAGAGGCCCTGGCGGAGACGCCGCAAGAGGCACCGGCGGCGTCACCGAAAGGGACGCCGGGCACGACACCGAGCGGGACAGCGGATGACGGATCGCGGCCTGGACGTTCCCAGATCGTGACGCGAGAATGCGGAGTCTGGGCCCTCGCCAGGTTACGGAACTAGTCCGGGTAGGTAGGGTCTAGGTAAGTCAGCTCTCGGAAGGGGTGAGAGGCATGGCCGCCCGTGATGACAGCGCCCGCGCCGGACGACACGACGAGGAGCTCAGAGTCCTGACCACGCAGATCTCCTTCCTCGAGGAAGAGATCTCGGCACTGCGCCGCAGGCTGGCGGATTCGCCGGTGCAATCGCGGCTCCTCGAGGACCGACTGCGAGAGACCGAGGCCAGTCTCGCGAGCGTGACCGGCCAGAACGACCGCCTGGCGAGCACCTTGCGCGAGGCCAGGGACCAGATCGTCGCGCTCAAGGAAGAAGTGGACCGGCTCGCGCAGCCGCCGTCGGGCTTCGGCATCTTCCTGTCCGCGAGCGAGGACGGCACCGCTGACGTGTTCACCGGCGGCCGGAAAATGCGGGTCAGCGTGAGCCCGTCGATCGAGATGGCCGAGCTGAAGCCCGGCCAGGAGGTCGTGCTCAACGAAGCGCTGAACGTCGTGATCGCGCAGGGCTACGAGACGATCGGCGAGGTCGTCATGCTCAAGGAGATCCTTGAGGATGGCGAGCGGGCGCTGGTCATCTCGCACGCCGACGAGGAGCGGATCGCCAGGCTAGCCGAGCCGCTGCGCAGCGCCACCATCCGGGCCGGCGACTCGCTCTTGCTGGAGCCGCGGTCGGGCTACGTCTACGAGCGCATTCCCAAGGCTGAGGTCGAGGAGCTCATCCTGGAGGAAGTGCCGGACATCACCTACTCGGCGATCGGCGGGCTCGCCGGGCAGATCGAGCAGATCAGGGACGCGATCGAGTTGCCGTACCTGCACGCCGACCTGTTCAAGGAGCACCAGCTGCGGCCACCCAAGGGCGTGCTGCTGTACGGCCCGCCGGGCTGCGGCAAGACGCTGATTGCCAAGGCCGTGGCCAACTCGCTGGCCAAGCAGGTCGCCGCCAGGACCGCCGAGCTGGCCAGCAAGGGCGGCGCGACGGCCGGGCCGGGCGCGCAGGCCAAGGAGGGCAAGAGCTTCTTCCTGAACATCAAGGGCCCCGAGCTGCTCAACAAGTACGTCGGCGAGACCGAGCGGCACATCAGGCTGGTCTTCCAGCGCGCGAGGGAGAAGGCCAGCGAGGGCATGCCGGTCATTATCTTCTTCGACGAGATGGACTCGATATTCCGCACCCGCGGCTCCGGGGTCTCCAGCGACGTGGAGAACACGATCGTCCCGCAGCTGCTCAGCGAGATCGACGGCGTCGAGGGACTGGAGAACGTCATTGTCATCGGCGCGTCGAACCGGGAGGACATGATCGACCCGGCGATCCTGCGGCCCGGCCGGCTGGACGTCAAGATCAAGATCGAGCGGCCGGACGCCGAGGCGGCCAGGGACATCTTCTCCAAGTACGTGGTCCGCGAACTGCCGCTGCACGCCGACGACCTGGCCGAGCACGGCGGATCAGCCCGTGCATGCGTGCAGGAGATGATCCAGCGGGTCGTCGAACGCATGTACAGCGAGACCGAGGGAAACCGGTTCCTTGAGGTGACCTACGCCAACGGCGACAAGGAGGTCCTGTACTTCAAGGACTTCAACTCCGGCGCGATGATCCAGAACATCGTCGACCGCGCGAAGAAAATGGCGATCAAGGAATTCCTGGAGACCGGGCAGAAGGGGCTGCGGGTCGCGCACCTCCTGACCGCCTGCGTCGATGAGTTCAAGGAGAACGAGGACCTGCCGAACACCACCAACCCCGACGACTGGGCCCGGATTTCCGGCAAGAAGGGCGAGCGCATCGTCTACATCAGGACGCTGGTCTCCGGAAAGCAGGGCACCGAGGCGGGCCGGTCGATCGACACGGTGGCGAATACCGGGCAGTACCTGTAGATGCAGTCAGCCAGACCTGTCGATGCAGTCAGCCAGATGCATTCAGCGGCCAGCATCCCGGCGCGCGCCGTCCCGCGCCCGGGTCGGCCGGCACTAGTGTTAACCGCATGAGCGTCCGGCGGGTCATGGGAACGGAGACTGAGTACGGGATTTCCGTGCCCGGCCAGCCTGGCGCGAACGCGATGGTCACCTCGTCCCAGATCGTCAATGCCTACCAGGCGGCGACCTCGGCCAGGGCCAGGCGGGCGCGGTGGGACTTCGAGGAGGAGAACCCGCTGCGCGATGCGCGCGGGTTCGACCTGGCGCGGGAGGCGGCGGATTCCGCGCAGCTGACCGACGAGGATCTCGGCCTGGCGAACGTGATCTTGACCAACGGGGCCCGGCTGTACGTGGATCACGCCCACCCGGAGTACTCGGCACCGGAGTGCACAGACCCGCTGTCGGCGGTGACCTGGGACAAGGCCGGCGAGCGGGTGATGGCCGAGGCCGCTGTCCAGGCGGCGGCGGTGCCGGGCAGCGCCCCGATCCAGCTCTACAAGAACAACACCGACAACAAGGGCGTCTCCTACGGCTGCCACGAGAATTACCTGATGAACCGGGCGACCCCATTCGCTGACATCGTCCGCCACCTGACCCCGTTCTTCGTGTCACGGCAGGTGGTCTGCGGGGCAGGCCGCGTCGGCCGGGGCGCCGACGGCCGGGAGGACGGCTTCCAGATCAGCCAGCGCGCCGACTTCTTCGAGGTCGAGGTCGGGCTGGAGACGACGCTGAAGCGGCCGATCATCAATACCAGGGACGAGCCGCACGCCGACCCGGAGAAGTACCGCCGCCTGCACGTCATCATCGGTGACGCGAACATGAGCGAGATCTCCACCTACCTCAAGCTCGGCACCACTGCCCTGGTGCTGGCGATGATCGAGGACCGGTTCCTCGGCGCGGAACTCGGCGTGGAGGCCCCGGTCAGCGAGCTGCGGGCGATCTCGCACGACCCCTCCTGCCGGCACCTGGTGACGCTGCGCGACGGCAGGAAGATGACGGCCGTCCAGCTGCAGATGGAGTACCTCGAGCTGGCCAGGAAGTACACCGAGGACAAGTACGGCGCGGACGTCGATGACATGACCGCCGACGTCCTCGGCCGCTGGGAGTCGGTGCTGAACAGGCTTTCTGAGGATCCGATGCTGACCTCCAGGGAACTCGACTGGACGGCCAAGCTGGAAGTGCTCAACGGCTACCGCACCAGGGACGGGCTGAGCTGGGATCATCCCCGGCTGCAGCTCGTCGACCTGCAGTACGCGGACGTCCGGATAGGCCGCGGACTGTACAACCGGCTCGTCGCCATGGGCCGGATGATCCGGCTGGTCACCGACGAGCAGGTGACCCGGGCGGTCGGCTACCCGCCAGAGGACACCAGGGCTTATTTCCGCGGCCGGTGCCTGCGCAAGTACCCGGAGGCCGTCGCGGCGGCGTCCTGGGACTCGGTGATCTTCGACATTCCCGGCCGCGAGTCACTGCAGCGGGTCCCCACCCTTGAGCCGCTCCGCGGCACCCGCGCGCACGTGGGCGACCTGATCGATCGCTGCGAGACGGCCGGCGAGCTGGTGGCGGCCCTCACCGGCCGGGACTAGGCATCGCCCTGGCAGGCTCCGCCCCGGCCGCTCCCGCCCGGCCTCGAGGGCGGTACATTCCGGATCCATACCGATAGCCGGGCGGCAGGATTGGGCCAGCCGCGCGCTGGCGAGGATAGCGTTGAGACCGCGGACAGCATTTGCTGAGCACGGAGGTTCGAGATGGCGACAAAGGACACGGGCGGCCAGCGGCAGGCTCCCCGGCGCACCGAGCAGGAACCTGACGGCGCGCCACAGGGAACCGAGGAGGCCAGGGAGCGACAGGACAAGCTCACCGACGACGTCGACGCGATCCTCGACGAGATCGACGAGGTGCTCGAGGAGAACGCCGAGGAATTCGTCCGCTCCTACGTCCAAAAAGGCGGCGAGTGATGCAGCGACGGTTCCCGGCCGATTACCTCAGCGCGGGAACCTCGTCGTTCAGCGACTTTCTCGCCTCGGCGGCGCCCGCCCTGCTGCCCGGCGCGGCCGAGGCAGCCGGGGCGCACGGCCAGGCGTCCGACGCGCTAGCGCGCTCGCTGCCGCACGGGACGACGATCGTCGCCGCCGCGTGCGACGGCGGCGTGGTCATGGCGGGGGATCGCCGGGCCACCGCGGGCAGCATGATCTCGCAGCGGGACATCGAGAAGGTGCTCCGCAGCGACGAGTTCTCCTGCGTCGGCATCTCCGGCGTGGCGGGCATCGGGATCGAACTGATCCGGCTGTTCCAGGTCGAGCTTGAGCATTACGAGAAGCTGGAGGGCCGCGCTCTGTCGCTGGAGGGCAAGGCGAACCGGCTGGCCAGCATGGTCAGGGGCAACCTCGGCGCGGCCATGCAAGGACTGGTGGTGGTACCGCTGTTCGCCGGCTTTGACCCCGGCACGCCGACCGGCCGGATCTTCAGCTACGACCCGGCGGGCGGCCGGTACGAGGAGCACCGCTTCCACGCCATCGGCTCCGGCTCGGTGTTCGCCCGCGGGTCGCTGAAGAAGCTGTACGCCGACCAGATGACCACCGACGACACGGTGCTCGCGTGCATGCAGGCCCTCTACGACGCCGCCGACGACGACTCGGCGACCGGCGGGCCGGACGTGACCAGGCGCATCTACCCGGTCGTCGCCACGGTCACCGAAGCCGGATTCCGGCGGCTGACCGACGCCGAGGCCGGCGAATACGCGCAGGCCGTGATCGACGAGCGGATGCGCGCGCCCGACGGGCCGTCCGCGCCGCTGCGTCAGGCCCCCGTGCCGAACGGGTAACGTGCCGAACAGATAACGTGCCGAACGGATAGTGCGCCGCTAGTGCCGTCAGCCCGCCCAGCCCGGGCTCGCGGCCAGCCGGCGATCAGCCCAGCCGACCACTCACGCAAGGGAAACGCCAGCGGTGTCCATGCCGTTCTACGTATCGCCCGAGCAGGCGATGAAGGACAAGGCCGATTACGCGCGCAAGGGCATCGCGCGCGGTCGCAGCGGGGTCGTGCTGCAGTACGGCGGCGGCATCCTGTTCGTCGCGCCGAACCCGTCCCGCGCGCTGAACAAGATCAGCGAGATTTACGACCGGATCGCGTTCGCCGCCGTCGGCAGGTACAACGAGTTCGAGAACCTGCGCAAGGCCGGGGTCCGCTACGCCGACACGACCGGCTTCCAGTACGACCGCCAGGACGTCACCGCGCGGGGCCTGGCCAACTGGTACGCCCAGGTCCTCGGGACCATCTTCACGGAGAGCAACAAGCCGTTCGAGGTCGAGATCGTCGTCGCCGAGGTGGGCGACGCGCCCGAGGATGACCAGATCTACCGGATCACCTTCGACGGATCGGTCGCCGAGGAGCGCGGCTTCGTGGCGGTCGGCGGCCAGGCCGACCAGGTGGCGGCCGTGCTCAAGGACCACTACGCCGACCGGCTGCCGCTGGCCGCCGCGCTGGCCGCCGCGATAACGGCGCTGTCCGGTGAGAGTAACGGCGAGCGGCCGGAGATCACGGCCGCCCAGCTGGAGGTGGCGGTGCTGGACCGCGAGCTTGTGCACCGCACGTTCCGGCGGCTGACCGGCCCGCGGCTCGCGGCCCTGCTCGCCGAGGCGCATCCGGCCGCAGACGGCCAGTCCGCGGCGGCGAAGGGCGGGGACGACCCGGCAAAGCCGGGCCGGGCGGCCAAGCCGGACGCCGCGAAGCCGGGCGCCGGCGCAGCGCCGGATGCCGTGACAGCCGAGGAGAACGAGCCCGGCGAGCGGTCTCCGGACTAGCTGCCCCGGCCCGCCACCGCTGGCCGAGCCTGCCCGCTGACCGAGCCGGCCGCCTGCCGACCCCGAGTTGGAGGACCGATGGCTGTTCCGCCGGCTGCACCGTCCCGCGCGGCGGCCCCCGCACCGGGCCGCATGGCCGTCGATTTCGAGGAGCGGGTGGATTTCGGCAGGCTCCGCGAGCACCGGCTCAGCCGTGCCATGGCCGCCCTTGAGGCCAGCGATCTCGGCGCGCTGCTCGTCTTCGACAACAACAACATCCGGTACCTGACAGGTGTGGCGATCGGCGAGTGGACGCGCGACAAGCTGTGCAGGTACGCCCTCTTCACCCGCACGGGCGAGCTCTTCCTGTGGGACTTCGGGTCAGCCGCCGTGCACCACCGGATGTACTGCCCTTGGCTGAAGCCGGAGCACTGCATCGCCTCGTACACCACGATGCGCGGCGCGGCTCCGCCGGACGCGCGGCTGGTCAGCCGCGGCGTCGCCGAGATCAAGGACACGCTGGCCGCGGCGGGCGTGGCGGGCATGCCGGTCGGCGTCGACTTCGCCGAGATCCCGATGCTCTTCGAGCTCCAGGGCCAGGGTGTGGACGTGCGCGACGGGCAGCAGGTGATGCTGGACGCCCGGCAGGTCAAGTCCGCCGACGAGATCGCCCTGCTGGCCACCGCGGCCGCCATGGTCGACGGCGTCTACCAGGACATCACCGAGGCGCTCAAGCCGGGGGTGCGGGAGAACGAGATCGTCGCGCTGGCGAGCAAGCGGCTGTACGAGATGGGCTCGGACGATGTCGAGTCGATCAACGCGGTCTCCGGCGAGCGGTGCAACCCGCATCCGCACAACTTCTCCGACCGGATGATCAGGCCTGGCGAGCAGGCGTTCTTCGACATCATGCATTCCTTCAACGGCTACCGGACGTGCTACTACCGCACGTTCAGCGTGGGCCGGGCGAGCCAGCCGCAGCGCGACGCGTACAAGCGGGCCAGAGACTGGATGGATGCCGCGATCGAGCTGATCAAGCCGGGAGTCTCCACCAGCGAGGTGGCAAGCCTCTGGCCGACGGCAGAGGATATCGGCCTGGCCGACGAGAAGACCGCCTTCGGCCTGCAGTTCGGGCACGGGCTCGGGCTGGCACTGCACGAGCGGCCGATCATCAGCAGGCTCACATCGCTGGACGCGCCGCTGGAGATCCGCCGCGGAATGGTGTTCGCGCTGGAGACCTACTGCCCGGCGGCGGACGGGGTCTCCGCGGCCAGGATCGAGGAGGAGGTGGTGGTGACCGCCGGCGGCGTGGAGATCATCACCAGGTTCCCCGCCGAGGAGCTCTTCGTCACCAACCCCTACTGATCGCCTGCCGACAGCCCCTCGTCACCAGCCCCCTGCTGATCGCCTGCCGACAGCCCTCGCAATCGGCGGTAGTGTCATGAACGTGGGCAGTCTCCTACCGTTCCCCTCGACGCTGGAGGACACGTGACCGCAGACCTGGCAACGCTGACGGGCATCGACGCGCCGACCGGCCTGCTGATCGGCGGGCACTGGGGCACCGGGCGCGGCGGCACGCTTGCCGTCACCGATCCCTCGACCGAGGACGTAGTCGCGCAGGTGGCGAACGCGACCACGGAGGACGCGCTGGACGCGGTGACCGCGGCGCACGACGCGCTGCCCGGCTGGGCAGCCCGGCCGCCGCGGGAGCGCGGCGAATGCCTGCGGCGGGCGTTCGAGCTGATGATCAGCAAGGCCGAGGCGCTGGCCCGGCTGATGGTGGTCGAGAACGGCAAGGCGCTGAAGGACGCGCGCGGCGAGATTACCTACGCGGCCGAGTTCTTCCGCTGGTACTCCGAGGAAGCGGTCAGGAACGACGGATCGCTCGTGCTGGCCCCGTCGGGTGCGAACCGGATCATGGTGGTCCGCCAGCCGGTCGGGGTCAGCGTGCTCGTCACCCCGTGGAACTTCCCGGCCGCCATGGCAACGAGGAAGATCGGCCCGGCGCTGGCGGCCGGCTGCACGGTGGTGCTCAAGCCGGCCAAGGAGACGCCGCTGTCCGCGCTCGCGATCGCCGGCATCCTGCAGGAGGCCGGCGTGCCCGACGGCGTCGTCAACGTCCTGCCCACCACCAAGCCCGGCCCGCTCGTCGCCACCATGCTGGCCGACCCGCGGGTGCGAAAGCTGTCCTTCACCGGCTCCACGGAGGTCGGCCGGGCGCTGCTGCGCACCGCGGCGGACACCGTGACGAACTGCTCCATGGAACTGGGCGGCAACGCCCCGTTCCTGGTGTTCGAGGACGCTGACATCGAGGCGGCCGTCGAGGGCGCGTTCCTCGCCAAGATGCGCAACGGGGGAGAGGCGTGCACGGCCGCCAACCGGTTCTACGTGCACGACGCGGTGGCCGGGGAGTTCACCGCCCGGCTCGCCGACCGGCTGAGCGGGCTCTCGGTCGGCCCCGGCCTGGACGACGGCGTCGACCTCGGGCCGCTGGTCAACTCCGACACCCGCTCGAAGGTCGCCGACCTGGTCGAGTCCGCAACGCGGGACGGCGGCCGGCTGATCACGGGCGGCCAGGTGCCCGACCGGCGGGGCTACTTCTACCCGCCGACGGTGCTGGACAACGTGCCGCGCGGGGCCGGCATCCTGAACGAGGAGATCTTCGGCCCGGTCGCGCCCGTGGTCCGTTTCACCGATCAGGCCGACGCCATCGCCCAGGCCAACAACACCGAGTATGGCCTGGTCTCCTACCTCTACACCAGGGACCTGCGGCGGGCCCTGCGGGTCGCCGAGGCACTGGAGGCCGGCATGATAGGGGTGAACCGCGGCGTGGTGTCCGACCCGGCCGCGCCGTTCGGCGGCGTCAAGCAGTCCGGGCTGGGCCGCGAGGGCGGCCACGACGGGCTGCTGGAATTCACCGAGACCAAGTACATCGCCGTGGACTGGTAAGGGGCATGGACAGGCGGATCTTCGGGCTGGAGAACGAGTACGGCGTCACCTGCACCTTCCGCGGCCAGCGCCGCCTCTCACCGGATGAGGTCGCACGGTACCTGTTCCGGCGGGTGGTGTCCTGGGGACGCAGCAGCAACGTCTTCCTGCGCAACGGCGCCCGGCTTTACCTGGACGTCGGCAGCCACCCCGAGTACGCGACGCCGGAGTGCGACAGCCTGATCGACCTGGTCACGCACGACAAGGCCGGAGAGCGGATCCTGGAGGGCCTGCTCGTCGACGCCGACCGCCGGCTCCGCGAGGAGGGCATCGCCGGCGACATCTACCTGTTCAAGAACAACACCGACTCGGCGGGCAACTCCTACGGCTGCCACGAGAACTACCTGGTAGGCAGGCACGGCGAGTTCGGCAAGCTGGCCGACATCCTGATCCCGTTCCTGGTCACCCGGCAGATCATCTGCGGGGCCGGCAAGGTGCTGCAGACCCCGCGCGGCGCGGTCTACTGCGTC
>Ga0302326_10034343_pt1 | contig 10051 bp, 8 predicted proteins | sample Palsa_T0_3_FD_202264 | JGI IMG/M metagenome (GOLD analysis project Ga0302326, IMG submission 202264) | Peat permafrost microbial communities from Stordalen Mire near Abisko, Sweden - Palsa_T0_3 | ecosystem: Environmental > Terrestrial > Soil > Palsa > Peat permafrost | place: Sweden: Abisko...
CCCTTAGCGTCCCACCAAGTCCAAGAAGACGTCTTGCAAACTCGTGCGCGTGAAGTCGACGTTCTCAATGGTATACCCGGCCGACTCGAGTTCCGCGAGGGCGGGAGCGATCGCCGCCGGCGCGATTCCTTCGAAGTGCAGGGTCCGCGCGATCGCTTCGTAGCGTGCGCCGCGTGCCGCGAGCGCGGGCGGCATCGGCTCGAGCGCCCGGTCGACCGTCACGCTCAAGGTCGCGGAACCGCGGCGCGCGAGCAGCTTGTCGGTCGGTTCGAGCGCGACGATCCGGCCGCTCTCGATGATCGCGATGTTGCGGCAGAGCGACTCCGCCTCTTCGAGATAGTGCGTCGTGAGGATGATCGTCGTCCCGGCGGCGTTGAGGTCGCGCAACATCGACCAGAGCTCGATGCGTAACTCGACGTCGACCCCGGCAGTCGGCTCGTCCAGAATGAGCAGTTGCGGCTGATGGATCAAGGCGCGCGCGAGCGTGAGCCGCCGTTTCATGCCGCCGGAGAGCTTGACGTAGGTCTCGTTCGCTTTGGAATCGAGCCCAAAGCGTTCCAGCAACGCATCGGCGCGGGCGCGCACCGCCTTGCCGCGCAAGCCGTAGTAGCCGGCCTGATAGATCAGTACGTCGCGAATCGAAAGGTACCGGTCGAAGTTATACTCTTGCGGTGAAAGCCCGATCAGCCGGCGCGCTTCACGCCACGCGGTGACGTTGTCGTTTCCGAAGATCTCGATCGTCCCCGAGGTGATCGTCGCGAGCCCCACGACTGCATTGATCGTCGTCGTTTTGCCCGCGCCGTTGGGCCCGAGGAACCCGAAGAAGTCGCCGCGTTCGACCTCGAGCGAGATGCCGTCGACCGCGACGAAGTCGCCGTAGCGTTTGCAGAGATTCGCGATGCGGAGTGCCGGCGTCACGGGATGAACCCCTGGAGTTGCTTGTAGCGGCCGCGCCGCAGGACGCGCACGCGTTTCTCGAAGCCCGGCATGCCGCTCTTCTCGATGTCGCGTACGACCTTCTCGACGTCGAACGCGACGCGCCGGTGCTTGACCTCCCAGCCGCCCGGCCGCTGCGTGAGAATCGCATAGCCCGCGCGGGGGTCGCCGTCCTTAGGTAGCCCGGCGGAGGCGACGTTCACGAACAGCTTGTCGCGCCAAACGCGGGCGTAGGGCAGATGCAAATGTCCGAACGCGATCGTTCGCTCGACCACGCGCGAGGTGATCCGCTGGAGAAACTCGTCGCTCGCATCGGGCCATATGTGCTCGTCGTCGGTTTTCGGATTGGCATGCACGACGAGCAGCCCGTCGGCACCCTCGCCGAAGTGCAACGCGAACGGCAGCTCCGCGAGCCATCGAATCCAAGCATCGCCGAGGTGTTCGCGCTGCCAGCCGAGTGCGAGCCCTTCGTCGTCTTCAGCGTGCGCCGCAAACATCTCGACGTCCGAAAGATAACGATCGGTGTTGCCGCGCAAGCACACCGCTCCGATCTCCTGCAGCCGTTCGAGGACTTCGCACGAACGCGGGCCGTCCATACAGTAGTCGCCCGCGCCGACGATCACGTCGGCGTTGCCCTGGCCCCGCAAGTCCTCGAGGCAGGCGTCGAGCCCGCGAATGTTTCCGTGGACGTCGGAAAAGATCGCTATGCGCAAGCTCAACCGCGTTTGAGCGCCAGCGCCAAAAGCGCCGGCGTCACGCCGACCTTTCCGAACTCCCAAAGATCGATCGCGTCCACGATAACTTTCGACTTGCGCAAGAGCGGAATTGTTTCACGAAAACGCAGGTTCGCGAGCACCCGGCGGTCACCGAGCGCGAGCACGCCCGCGGCGTAGTCTTCGCCCCGCGGCGCCGTGATGATTTCCACTCCCGCAAACGCGCTAGCGTCGAGGAGTCCCGAACCGAGGAGCACCGTCCGTTCGTCGACGAGCGCCACGACCGCGCGCAAGCGCGTCACTTCCGCCGCGATCGCGACCTCGACGACTGTGAGCTGCTTCGAGCGCGCGTAGGCCGCGAGTTGTTCGCGACCGAGCGCGTTCCCGTGGCGCGCGGCGGGAATGCCGATCTCGGCTTGTCGCGCTTTAGGATAGCCGATATACACTGTGTCGCCCGCGACGAGGACGTCGCCGCCATCCAGCAAGCCGGGCGCCTCGATCCGTCCGACGACCGGAACGCCGGCGCGTTCGAGCGCCGCTTCGACAATTGGAATTTCGGCCCGGCGCCGGACGTCGCTGGGACGCATCAAGAACGCGCCGTCCTCGAAGATCACCGCTGCATCCGCGCATGCCCACCCAAGTTCCGTGGCAGGATCGATTTCGAGCGTGGAGACCTTCACGCCGGCTGCCGCGAGACGCCCGAGCAGGATGGCGAACTGTTCGGCAGCGCGATCCGCGATCGCATGCGCCTCGCCGAAGACGGGCGAGGTCGCGGCGATCGCGGCGGTCGGAGCCACGACGAGTACGCCACGCAGAGCAGCCGAGCCGGCGCGCACGAAGGGTGCACGGAACGTCGCAGATTCAACGGTCATGCTCGGTTTCTTCGCCCCCCAAGCCCGCGGCAACTACTCGCGGGCCCCAAAGAGAGCCCGAAAGTCTCACTTGTTCTTCATTTGTCTAAAAGGCAGACAACCGTCGAACGTGAAGTTTTAGCATCCCCCGCTGGAGGTCTTGTTGCTCGCCCCCTTCTTTCTTTTTGGCCTCCTACAACCGCAATCACCCGCACAGGAATTGCGCTCGACCGTAACCGTCACCGGACGGTGCATGCGCGACTGCGCGGGCGGAGCGACGACGTTGGGATCGGGAGTGATCGTCGGCCGCAGGCCGGATGGCAGCCTCGTCGTCGTGACGGCGCGTCACGTGATCGAACACCTGTCGTCGCCGGAAGTGTACGTGCGCGACGGCGCCGAGCCCGGCGTCGACTTCGCATCGTTTTCCCGCGATCGCGCCGCGCTCCGTGCAACGGTGATCGCATACGCGAACAACGTCGATCTAGCGCTCGTGGCGTTTCGTCCGCGCGACGACGATGATTATGGATTCGCTGCGCTCGCCGGTGAAGACGGACTCGGGGGCGCACATCCCGGCGTCGTCGTCGGCGATCCATACGGTTCGCTTTGGATCGCCTCGCGGTTCACCGTCGTGTCCGACAACCCCAATACGTTTCTCCTCGACTGCGAGACGTGCGGTCCGGGCGATTCCGGCGGCGGAGTTTTCGACGCGGCCGGCCGCCTTCTTGGGATCCTCGTCGACCAGCGCATCGTAGGCGACGACGCGGGGGAGCAGCACCGCACGTCACAGTTCCTCGCGGTCTCACCCGCAGAACTACGCCTCTTCCTCGCATCGACCGATCGCGGGCCAACCCTGCAACGACCCGACATTTCCCAAGCGTGGGTTCGCTTCGAGGCGATGCGCACCGCGCACTAGCTACAGCGTTTGCGGTGCCGCGTCGATTCGAACGTACGGCGCGAGATCCGGGGCCGGCGTAAAGAAGTCGCTCATATCGCTCGCGAGCGCGTCGCCGAGCGAGAGCGCCGGGAGGCCGAGAATCTCTTCTTCGGTTTTGAGGACGCTTGCGGTCGACAGGTGCACGCGGCTCAGGTAGTGCCGCTTCGCGAACGGTGAGACGACGAGCGCGTACGACCGGCTGACGTCCGCGTGATCGCGCATCGTGCGCGAATCGTCCGGCACGACGAAGATCGCCGTCGATCCCCACGTCGAGGTGCGGCTGAGATACTCGACGATCATGCCGAGCGCGCGATCGCCGTCGGCAACCTGCTCGGAGCGCGGCAGCTGATTCTTCGCGTCGGTTTCGGCGCCGTCCGGCAACCAAATCGAGGTGAACGCGGGGGTGCGGTCGGCCTTCACGAGCGTGTCGAAATCGCGAATGAATTCTTGTGCGCGCCGAACGTTGCGGATGCGCGGATTGCGCCCGGGGTAGCTGAGATCGACGTGCCCGGAAAGTGCGAGCAACGCCGGCACGTCGTAGGCGTACAAGCCGCCCAAGCCCTCCGTGGGTGCGGCACCGTCATCCGGCCCGGCGTAGGCGGGATCGTCGATCTTCAGATCGGAGGCTTCACCCCGGTCGTAGCCCGTCACGCTCAAGAGATCCCCGTAGTCGCGATACGATTTCCCACGCTGCGCGAGCGAGTTGAAGATGTAACCCGCACGCGGATAGTCCTCGGGATCTTGCCCCGCACCGCTGACGGGGCGGCGGCCGCGCAGCACCGGAGCGTTGCGCCCGGTGTAGGCGGCTGCGATCCCGGCCATCGCAAACTGATGGCCCGAGTGCGGCTCGACCGCATCCGAATAGAAGTTCCCGGTCAGCGCGTACGCGCGAGCGAGCGCGTGTAAATTCGGCGTTACCGACGCGTCGAACGCGACGTAGCTCGGATCTCCCGGACCGTAAGGATTGCCGTTCGCGTCGGTGAGGTCGCCGAGCGCGCCGTCGTAGGTGCGGCTGCCTTGAAGCACGAGCACGACGTGTTTGATCGCCGTGCTTCCGGCGGTGCCGAAGCGCTGCGGCACGAGTCGATTGTTCCGCGCCGGTTCGATCGTACGCAGGTACGACAGCGCCTGCGGCGTCGTGCGCCGCAAATCCACGCGGCGCAGATCGATACGCTCGAGCGTCGACCAGACCGCCGTCGAATCCGCGACGACCGACAGGACGCGCGCCTTCGAATCGACGATGCCGGCGACATCGCCCGTGAACCCGCGATCGTGTCCGATGCCCTTCGCGTTGGCGACGTAGAGATAGCGTCCGTCGGCCGAGAGCGCGAGCGCGGCCGGATCCCAGCCGGTCGGGATGAGCCCTACGCGGTGCGGGTGTACGGGGTCGCTGATATCGAGCACGGCGATCGCATTGATGCCGGCAAGCGCGACGTATAAGCGGCGATCGCCCGGCGCGATCGCGAGAGCGCCCGGCTGCGTGCCGTACGGTCCGCGGTTATAGAGACGCAGCTCCGTGCCGCCGATCGCCTTCGGCGCGACGCCGGTAAGCGAGATCGTCGCGATGCGGTCGACACCGGTCAGCGCGACGAAGGCAAACGGTCGCGAACGCATCGCCGCGACCTGCGATGGATGCGCGCCGCCGATGTCGAGCACGCCGTCGGGCGGTTGATCGAGCGGGACCGACGCGCGCACCGCGTCGCCGAGCGAACCGTCGCCGTTAAAGGCGATCGTCGAAAGCGCGGATGCACGTGTCAGATCGGCGGGGGGCGCCGCGAACGGCGGAGCTCCGCTCGGCGAGGGCAACAGCGCGTACCCCATCAAGCCTTCGTCGGCAACGAGGAGCCCCACGCTCGACGTGGCCGCGCCGAACGGAAAATATCCGACGGGAACCGGCGGCCCGGCCACGGTGCGAGTCGCCGCATCGATCTGCGCGACGTCGTTGCCGACGTTGTCGACGACGAAGACGCGATCGCCGCGCGGGCCGAGCGCTAGCGTTCCCGGAAACGAATGTCCGTTGCTGGCGAGCGTCGCATCGATCGGGCCGGGAATCGGAATCGTGTGGTGCGCGTCCGGCGTGAGCGTTCCGCTCGCGTCGAGGTCGAACGCAAACACCGCACCGCTCGCGCCGCCGCTCGCAAATACGAGCGTGCTGCCGGGCGACGCCGGATCGGGGAGCGCGAGCACGCCCGCGAAGTAGGCTTCGCCCGGATTCTGGTAACGCGAGACGACGGTCATCGTGCGCGTATCGACGACGGCAAGCGAATAGCCGCCCGTACTCGCGCGGTCGAGTTCGCTCGTCGTTTCCGGCTGCAGTTCGTCGTCGTTGGAAACGATCGCATAACGGCCGCTCGGGGAAAGCGCGACACCGAGTGCGTTCATGCCGACGACGACGCTCGTGCCGGCGGGATGCAGGAATCGTCCCGACGGCAAGATGCGCCCGAACTCATCGGTGAGCGACGTCGGCCCGGCCGGTGCATGCGCTGCGGGTGCTTCGAAGACGACCGGAGAGGTGACCGTCGCCGCACCCGATTCGAGCGGCAGAGAGGGAAGTGAAACGAGCGCGCCGGCCGCGAGCAACCGAGAGATCCGAAGCATGCTACGTTTTATGGTGCGGGCTCCACGATTTCCGCCTCGTCCGACGTATCGCCGAAGCCGAAGTCCAAATGCTCGGCCGGATCGGCTTCGATATCGGTGAACTGCACGGCGACGTGCTCGTACGTACCGTCGGCGGTATCGACCGGGCCGTTGGAAACCTCGCTCGCCAAGTACCAGCTGCCGCCGATTTGCGCGTACTCGACGGTCCACAGCCCGGCCCCGGTTGCTTCGTCGGTAAAGTTTCCGTCCGTGCGCAGACGGATCGTCTGATAGTCCGATTCCTCAACCCAAAGATCGCGCAACCGGTACTTACCGCGATTGCCGATCGGCCGCAGACGCAGATGCCACGCGAGCGTTCCGTCGACCGACTCTTCGCCGGCCAGCCGAACGTCGTAATTGCGCGATGCAGCAAGCACGGTTCCGATCGTGCGGAGCGACGCGGGCGACCCGGGCGACGCCTCGGGCTTCGGAGTCGCCCCGAGCCCAAACGAATAGGTCGGAGCAAGCTTCGGAATGCCCAGGATGTCCGGGCTCACCGCTGCTCCGGTCGTGATGCCCGCGATTTTCAAAGCGAAGCCGCGCGGATGGGCGGGGTCGGCGATCTCTTCGTCGCTGATGTTGCGCGCTATGACCGTCGTCGAGGGCCAACGTTCGTACGACGAATAACTGCGGCCCGTCCAGGTACCGTTGCGCAAGCCGCTCACGCGCACCTTATACTTGATCGTCGGCGGGTATTGGCGCGCAACGAACGCGGCGCGGGTCCGCGAGAAGATTTCCTCGGCGCGAACGTCGGGAGCCGGCGAGGGAGCCGGTGCGTTCATCGCGTACCGAGCGCCCGCGCGAGCCGGCGCACGGCCTCGTGCATCGCGTCGCTGGAGAGGTCGCCGAATCCCAAGCGCAGCGCGGCGGGACCGCTGCGCGTTGGATACCACGGGTCGGCGGGCATGGTCAGCACGCCTTCGCGCGCGCACGCTTCGAACGCCGCTTGCGTCGAAAGCCGGGAGGGAAGCGGCAGCCAGAGCGTCGTCCCGGCAGCGGGCGGAACGACGCCCGCCCACGGGAGCGCGGCGTGCAGCACCGCGACGAATTCGTCGCGGCGGCTGCGATACAAGTTCCGCGCGGAGCGCAGGTGCCGCGCGTAGCCGGGCGACGTCATGAAACGCCAGAGCGCCCGCTGCGTGAGCGTCGACGTGAACGAGTCGGCGCGCATCTTGGCCGATTCGAGAGGGCCGCGCAAACCGCCGCGTGCGTACACGTATCCGATGCGTAACGCCGGAAATACCGACTTCGAAAGACTTTCGATCAAGATGACGCGACCATCCGTGTCGTGAGCTGCAAGCGGCGCCGGCGGTTCGCCGTCGTACGTGAACACCCAGCCGGTTTGATCCTCGAGCACGACCACGTCGTACCGTCGCGCGAGTTCGACGATCGCTTTCGCGCGACGTTCGGGCAGCACGGCGCCCGTCGGGTTCTGCGCGAACGGGTTGACGTAGAACAACTTCGGGCGGTACTCGACGAACACGCGCTCGACGTCGTCGACGCGAATTCCGCCGCTGTCCGCTGCGATCTCGACGTAGGTTGCGCCGCGGGCGTCGAAGACACCGAGCGCCGGCGCGTACGAGGGCGACTCGGCCGCGACGACCGCCCGCGACTCGAGCAGCGTCGTCGCTACGATGTCGGCGGCTTGTTGCGCACCCGAACAGACGACGATGTCGTCGGCACTCGCCGGCACGCCCCGCGCGGCAAGCGAGCGCGCGAGGGCGGCGCGCAAGTCCGGATCTCCGTTGCCCGAGGCGTACTGCATCATCTCGGGCGGATCGTCGGCCAGCGTACGCTGCAAACACTTCCCGAACTCGACGAGCGGGAAGGTCTCCGGGGCCGGATGCCCGGTCGCAAGCGAAATCGTCCCCGGGATCACGGCGCGCGCGAGCCGCTCGTTGACGCTCTCCATCCGCGCCCGCGAGAACCCGCCGATGTCCGGCTCCCAGCGCCGCCCGAGCGGCGTGCTCGGAGCCCGAACGGCCGTCACGTAGGTCCCTTTGCCGACGCGCGCGACCGCGCGCCCGCGCGCGACCAGCGAATCGTACGCTTGCGACACGGTCACGAGCGCGACGCCGAGGCGCGCTGCGAGGTCGCGCATCGCGGGCAGGCGTTCGCCTTCGACGAGTTCCCCGCGCTCGATCCCGGCTGCCAGCTCGTCCGCGAGTTGCACGTACAACGGGCGCTTGTCGCGCGCATCGAGCTCGAGTCCGTCGAGGAGCTTACGGGGCTGCGTCGAGGCGGTACCCAATCCCGCGTACGGACGAGATCTGTAGCTCCGCGCCGATCTCGCTCAGCTTCTTGCGCAGCGCCGCAACGTGCACGTCGACGACGCGCGTCGGGACACCCGAAACGTCGTTCCACACGCGCTCGAGAATTTGCGCGCGCGTGAGCAAGCGGCCGTCGGCCTCGCCCAAAAACCAGAGGAGCCGAAACTCGAGCGCGGTGAGCGCGACGGATTTACCGTCCTTCTCCAGCGTGTGCAGGTCGCGGACGAGCGCCGCATCGCCGAGTTGCAGCCGGCCTTCGGTATCGCGTTGACGCGCTCGCTCGCGGCGGCGCAGAAACGAACCGATTCGCGCAACCAGTTCGTTGCCCGAAAATGGCTTGCTGATGAAATCGTCGGCGCCCAGGCCGAGGCCCGTCAGTTTGATGTCCTCGCTCGAGTGGCCGCTCACCATCAAGATGTACGCGTCCGCCGTTTCGGCGATGGTCGTGCAAACGTCGAGTCCCGACATATCCGGCAACCCGATGTCCAGCAACACCACGTCGGGGCGGAACGGGCCGATAAACGCGAGGCCGTCCGCACCCGTGTTGGCGATCTTCGTCACGTAACCCGAGCGCTGCAGCATCTCTTGCTCGAACGAGGCGATATACGGGTCGTCCTCGATGATCAGCACGCGGGCCTTTTGCTCCGGCGTCGTCATGCGGGTGCGAGATCCTCACCTTCGGCAACGAGCATTTGTCGCCGCGCGACGCCTTCGTCGGACGCAGCAGCGGCAACCGCTTGGGCGACCGCATTGACGACGCGCGTATCGAACACGCTCGGGACCACGTACTCAGGCCCGCGCTCGGCATCGGTGATGATTGCTGCAATCGCCCGGGCTGCGGCCAGCTTCATGCCGTCGGTGATGCGGCTCGCGCGGCAATCGAGGGCGCCGCGGAAAATTCCGGGGAACGCGAGCAGATTGTTGACTTGGTTGGGATAGTCGCTGCGCCCGGTCGCCATGACCGCGACGTAGGGAGCCGCGACGTCGGGCATAATCTCGGGGGTCGGATTGGCCATCGCAAACACGATCGGATCGCGCGCCATCCGGCGCAGATCCTCCGGCCGCAAGATGTTCGGCGCGGAGACGCCGATGAAGACGTCCGCACCCTTGAGCACCTCGGAGAGCGAGCCGCGCCGGTTCTCCCGATTCGTATGTTCGGCGAGCCACGACCAATGCGAGTTGTCGTACTGCTCGGTCCGATTGATCGCCCCCGCACGATCGACCGGAATCACGTCGCGCACGCCCGCTTCGAGCAGCATCTTCATCGTGGCCGTACCGGCCGCGCCGCTGCCCGCAACGACGACCGTCAGCTCGTCCATCTTTTTGTTGACGACCATCGCCGCGTTGATGAGCGCCGCGAGGATCACGCAGGCAGTGCCGTGCTGATCGTCGTGCATGACCGGAATCGAGAGCCGCTCTTGCAACCGCCGCTCGACCTCAAAGCAGCGCGGGGCCGAAATATCCTCGAGATTGATGCCGCCGAAGATCGGTGCGATTGCAACGACGGTATCGACGATCTGGTCGACGTCCTTCGTATCCAAGCAAATCGGAAACGCGTCGATGTCGGCAAACTGCTTGAACAGCATGCACTTGCCTTCCATCACCGGGGCCGCGGCGAGCGGTCCGATGTCGCCGAGGCCGAGCACGGCCGTTCCGTCGGTTACGACGGCAACGCAGTTGCGCTTGATCGTCAGCTGGAACGCCTTGTTC
>Ga0302326_10034344_pt1 | contig 10051 bp, 10 predicted proteins | sample Palsa_T0_3_FD_202264 | JGI IMG/M metagenome (GOLD analysis project Ga0302326, IMG submission 202264) | Peat permafrost microbial communities from Stordalen Mire near Abisko, Sweden - Palsa_T0_3 | ecosystem: Environmental > Terrestrial > Soil > Palsa > Peat permafrost | place: Sweden: Abisko...
GACTAAACCAGTCGGCCGATCGAGGATCAGCGACCACTCGGTCACCGGAGAGTTGACCCCGTCACATGGGTATCAAGTCCATCGATGAGCTAGACGTGTCACACACTTGTCCAGTCAGCTGCCAGGACCGTACGGTCCGCCGGAAGCGACGAGAAATAGCGGAAAGTAATATTTCAACTACCCCTTGCGATCATACTCTGCGTGAGCATATGCTACCTAATGTAATCAGCCCAATACTGGCGATGAGCGACGCGGCCAAGGCCTGCCGCGTCGTGCGGGCCGCCAGAGCGAGTGGAGGGCTGCTGGCCTCGTTTTACGCATGGAGGAATCATGCGCATTCGGCGTACCATCATCGCCCCCGTCATCCTCACCATCGGCGCCGTCGGGTCGCTGGTAGCCGCACCCGCAGTGGTTGCCCTGACCTCGGCTGCCCCGGCCGCCACCTCGGTGGCGTCCAGCACCATCTCGCCCAACGCGTACACCTACCACGGGTAACGCCGCCTTCTAGCGATCGCGGATGACCATCGAGCACTCGCTATCGCGAGTGGAATAGGTTGCCCCGCGATCACGGGCGAAGTGGCTCGCCCGGCCGGTGGCCCGCCGTCGATTCCCAATCGGCGGCGGGTTGCCTTTTGCTGTTCTGTACCATCAGTCACTTTGTTTGCTACCACCGCTTCCGCGACAATCCACAAGCGCTTGCGCAGTGACGATTTGATCACCTGGGGTATATCTAGGTCGATCCACTGGTTTCGACGATTCTTTCCGTGAAATATTCAGTACGGACACACACGTCTGTCCACAGCCGGGAGGAGGCGGACCGTTGGTCGATGAGGGCAGTCCCACAGTCCGGCGTCTCCGGCTCGCGGCCGAGTTGCGGTCGCTGCGGGAGGCGAAGGGGGTTAGCGGGGAGACGGTCGCCCGCAATCTCCGCTGGTCGCCGTCGAAGATCAGCCGGTACGAGCGGGCCAAGACCGGGCTCAGGCCCCGGGAGGTCGAGCGTCTGCTCGACTACTACGGCGTCAAGGGCGCGCATCGCGACCTGCTGATGGCGCTCGCCGTGGATGCTTCGCAGAAGGGCTGGTGGGAGGAGTACGCGGACTCCATCCCCGAGGACTACCAGCAGTTCATCGGCCTTGAGCACGAGGCGACGGCGGTCGCGATCTGGCACGTGGACGTCGTCGCGGGGCTGTTGCAGACCGAGGGCTACGCCCGGCACATCATCGACAGCTACGACCGGGTCGAGCCGATCGCGCCGTCCCAGGTGACCAGGCTCGTCCGCGTCCGGCTCCGCCGCCAGCAGGTGCTCGACCGGCTCGGGCTCAAGGTCTCGGTGGTGCTTGACGAATCGGTGCTGCTGCGCCGGATCGGCACCGACCTGGTGATGTACGAGCAGCTGCAACGACTGGCCCGCGAGTGCGAGCGGCCCAACATGAGCCTGCAGATCCTCCCGCTGGACGGACCGCACACGGTGATCGGCGAGTCGTTCGTGCTGTTCGGCTTCGAGGCCGACGGCGACGCGGTGCTCCAGGACGTGGTCTCGACCGAGCAGATGCGCAGCGGCTTCATCGTCGAAGGCGAGCGCGAAACCCACCTGCACCGGGTCGCGTTCCGCACCCTGACCGAGGCCGCCCTCTCGCCGGCCGACTCCAGGAAGCTAATCCTGGAAACCGCCGAGTCCCGCTGGGCCGAGACCCCTCGCGTCTCAGTCTCGTAACCCCCGCCCCGGGAGGCTCAGCCCTTACGACCCGGCGCGAGCTGCCGTCTCCCGACGTCGGTGCGCCAAGTGCGCCTTTGGGCGGGAATCAATGGCAAAGGCCATGATAACGAAAACTTAATTCATTTATACGATACGGAACTTACATCGTAAAAAAGAATTCTTGATTATCGTCGTGCGCTGGTCAGTCCGATCAAATCCAATGTCATGCGAGCGCCTCGACGCATCACGAGCCCTCTTCGCTAAGAGTCATTAGGCGCATTTGCCCCGTTGGAGTGAGTCTGTCGCCCACTGGGGGCCTGCCCGTTGGGGGTGGCGGCCGACGGGCTCGTTTAGAGGAACTTGCCCGGGCAGATGCGCTGGTAAAAGCGGCATTCCCGGGCATCTAGGCGCGCAACTCGGGCCCCACGTTGAGCCTCGCGCCGCGGCGACGGAGCGCGCGCGGATTCGCTTTGCTCAGGGTCTATGTGATTTTCAAATACTTATGTGAACCTTTAAGTAATTAGAGGCGGCATGGCACTTACTGGTCAGCAGTGCCGGTTGGGTTAAAACAGGCACATGGAGGCTCGTGGTGCTGTTAGCCTGCACGCCATGCGGCTACTCTTGGTTTTATTGGTGGTAGCCGTCAGTGAGGGAAGCACACCAATCAGTGAGGGAGGCGGCGTGGCTATGTCTACGCTCGAAGGCCAGCCCAAGTGGATAAAGAGCTCGCTGAGTTTCGCCAACGGCAACTGCGTTGAGGTGGCGGATCTGTCCGGCGGCGCGGTCGGTGTTCGCAACAGTCGGGACGCGGAGGGGTCGGTTCTCCGCTTCACGCCCGACGAGTGGCATGCGTTCATCGGCGGCGTGCGCAACGGCGAGTTCGACCGCTTCGGCGGCTAGCAAGCCCAGCAAGCAGTAACGCCAAAGGCGGGTTCTAGGCCCATGGGACCCGCCTTTGGCGTCTCATCGGTTGGTCAGCCTCAGCCCAGGGCTGCACCGACTGCGCCAGCCGGCGGATGCTGCCGGGCTGCGCGCCGTCCATGAGCGACAAGCACCCCGCGCGGGCCGGGAAGTGGCGCAACCGCCAAAGGGAGACGGGTGACTTCGTTGACGGACTTCGAAATACGGCAGCTGACCGATGTCTTGCACTGAAACTTGCAGCAGCATTCTTACAGCAAGAGGCAACCGGCAACGGGCGAGCGCTGACCAGCAGAATCCGAGCACGACCAGGACAGGACCAAGGCAAGCCCGCTGCCCGGTCACCAACCTAGCGCCTAACGGTCAGCCAGGTTGGGCGCTTAGCTCCCCTGCGGGCAACGGATGTGACGCTCCCCGCGATAACACAACCCGTAGTTCCGCCCCATGCCGCAACGGGCAACGGACGCGGCCCGCAGGGGTCAGGTGGGGACGGTGAGCAGTGAGCCCCCGGAGGCTCACCGTCCCCACCGCAGCGGCCGCGAGAAACGCGGCGGCGACGGAGAAAAGAAGGAGCGAAAGGACAACGTGGGAACCCCAATGGTGGGAAGCCTGCCCGCGCGGGCAACGAAGAATGACACCTGGGTCAAGAGCTCGCTGAGCTTCGCCAACGGCAACTGCGTGGAGGTGGCAGACCTATCCGGCGGCCAGATCGGCGTCCGTAACAGCCGGGACTCCAGAGGACCGGTGCTGCGGTTCACGCCGGACGAGTGGCGCGCCTTTATCGGCGGAGTTCGGAACGGCGAGTTCGACGGCTTCGGCATGAGCTAGCCCTCAGCAAGCAGGCCGCGCCGGGTCGGGAGCTCAGGCCTGGCCCGGCGCGCCCGCCTGCTGGTTGGCCAGTTGTGCCCGCACGTCCTCCATGTCCAGGTCCCGGACGGCCTGGATCAGCTTCTCAAGCGACGCGGCGGGCAGCGCACCCGCCTGGGAGAAGACGAGCACTCCGTCCCTGAACGCCATCAGCGTGGGGATCGAGGTGATCCTGGCGGCGCCGGCGAGCCCCTGCTGGTCCTCGGTGTCGATCTTGCCGAAGGTGATGTCCGAGTGGCTCTCGCTGGCCGCCTCGAAGATCGGCCCGAACATGCGGCATGGACCGCACCAGGACGCCCACCAGTCGACCAGCGTGATGCCCTCCTTGGTGACGACTTCCTCGAACGTCTCCTCGGTGAGTGCGACGGTGCTCATCTCGCTCCTTTTCAGCGATCCGTAGGTGTACTAGGCGTATAACACCCACGGCCACGGCTCATTCCCCGCGCTCCGGAAGCGGACGCCCAGCGACGGTAGGTGGAGGCGAAAGCCCGGTGCGGCTCGCTTCCCTAGAAGCGGCTTGCTTCCCTAGAAGTAGACGCTGAGCGGCGGCTGGGTGCCGTGCACCTCGTAGCGGCCGAGAACCTGCTGCTTGTAGATCGAGGGGTTGTGCGACGCGAGGATCTTGACGTTGCGCCAGTGGCGGTCAAGCGCGCGCTCGGTGGACAGGGTGCTGCCGCTGGCCACCTGGGCGAGTGCGTCGATGACCTCGAGCGCCAGCGCCTCGACGGTGATCTTGGCTCGGCTGGCGGCCAGCGTCGCCTCGAGCGACAGCCCGAAGTCCCGTGGCGCGTCCCATGACCGCTCGAGCAGCGCCGCCGCCGCCTGGATGGTCGCGGTCGCGGCGAAGGCCTTGGCGGAGGCGACGCCGATCGCGGCCAGGATGACCGGCTCGTCGGCGGTCCGCTCGGCCGTCCCGTGGTAGAAGTTGCGCGTCCGGTCCTTGACTAGATCGACCGCGTCGCGCAGCGCCCGGTTGGCGATACCGGCCACCACCGAGGTCAGGTAGGCCTGGTTGAACGTGAACGGGTAGCGCGGCCGGTCCGGATCGATGGCCGGCCGCTCGAAGAAATCGGCGCTGCTTATCCGCACGTGGTCGAACACGATCGAACCGGAGCCGGTCAGCCGCTGCCCGAAGCCGTCCCAGTCGTCGGGCAGCCCGACGCCCGGCCGGTCGGACTCGACCAGCACCGTCCGCGCCACCCCGTCGTCCAGGGTGACCGACACCAGCAGGTAGTCGGCGTAGAGGCTGCCGGTGGCGTAGTACCGGCGACAGCTCACCTCGTACTCGCCGGAGCCCAGGCGCTCGATCTTGGTCTCGAAGCCCGGCCCCGAGCTTCCGGTCCGCTCCTGCCCCGCCCCGCCGAACAGCAGGCCGTCGGCGGCCAGCGCGAGCAGGCGCGGTGAGCTTGGCGTCGGGTCAAGTATCGCGTTCTCGATCGCCGCGTAGTGATTGCGCAGGCTGTGCGCGAGGTTAGAGTCGGCGGCCGCCAGCTCGCGGATGAACTGGAAGAACTCCGTCAGCGGAAGCCGTTCCCCGTCCGCCCGCGGCAGCCGGATCGCGCCGATCTTGCGCGCGCGGAGCTCCGGCCGCAGGTCGGTGAAGAGCAGCCGTTCGGTGTCCCGCTGCGGCGCCTCGGCCGCCACTCGGTCGACCAGGCCGGCGAGCCCGAGGCGCTCGCTCACTGGGGCTGACGCCGGAGGGCTCACGTCAGTCACGCGGTGCCGTCGTCGATGCCGAGGTTCCCGCGGAAGGTGGTCGACTCGTACTCGGTCCGGAACCGGCCGCGCGCCTGAAGCTCGGGGACGAGCCAGTCCACGAGGTGGTCGAGTCCGTCGGTGTACCGGTCGATGTTGAAGTTGAACCCGTCGCAGGCGTCGGTGTCGACCCAGTCGACCAGATCGTCCGCGATCTGCTCCGGGGTCCCGATGACGATCCGGTGGCCGCCGGTGAGGTACTCGAGCAGCACCTGCTTGGTCGTCGCGCCGCGCTGGCGGGCGGACGCGACCACCTTCTCCCGCTGCGCGAGCCCGGTGCGGATATCCGGGTCCGACGGCGGGATCTGGTCGTAGGGCAGCTCGCGGCCGAGGTCAAGGTCGGCCGCGTCGACGCCGAGCAGCGTCGCCAGCGCGCCCTTCAGGTACTCAAGGTCGAGCTGGTCGTCGAGGTCCGCCTTGCGCTGCCGCGCCTCAGTTTCGGTCGCGCCGAGCACCGGGTAGACGCCGGGCACGACGAGCAGCTTCTCCGGGTCGCGGAGCCACTTGTCGGCCGCGTACTGCTTGACGTCCCGGTAGAACTCCTGCGCCGACGGCTTCATCCAGTGGCTGGTGAACAGGGCGTCGGCCCACTTGGAGCCGAACTGCTTGCTCGACTCGGACGCGCCCGCCTGGAGCAGCACCGGCCGACGGCCCTGGTAGCCGCCGACCACCCCGAGCACGCCGCTCGCCTGGTAGTAGTCACCCTGGAACTCGACCGGCCGCAGCCGCCCCGCGTCGACGTAGGTCGTGCTGGCCGCGTCGGCGACGATCGCGTCGGTCGGCAGCGACTCCCACAGCTGGGTGACGATGGTCACGTACTCGTCGGCCTTGTCGTACTTAGCCGACCGGGCCAGCTCGCCGTCGGCGCCGAGGATCTTGCGGCCGTGCTCGTGCTGGCTGGTGATGATGTTCCACGCGCCGCGGCCCCGGCTGACGTGGTCAAGGCTGGCGATCTCGCGCGCGAGCGTGGCCGGGTCGCCGTACAGCGCCGGGGCGGTCAGGACGAGGCCGATGTGCCTGGTGTGGGTGGCCAGCGCCGCCAGCAGCACGCCGGGGGACAGAGCGCGGAACGGGCGCTTGAACGACTCCTCGGCCAGGCCGGCGTAGTTGTCGGCCAGGAAGATCCCGTCAAGCAGCCCGCGCTCGGCGGTCCGCGCGATGTGCAGGAACACGTCGATGTCGGTCGACAGGCCGGCTGGATCGGGGAGCGTCTTCCACGACGCATTGTGGCGTCCCGACGCCAGGAGGTTGATGGCAAGGCGGATCTGCTTGGGCTTGGACACGGGGCTCCTCGGCGTGCCGGGTCCCGACCCTCGCGCCCGGCCTAACCCTACTATACCAACAGGGATAGTAGGGTTTCAAGGCGCCCGCAATGACCGGCCGGTGCGGCGCGCAGGCTTAGCGTCCGGGCGAAGTCACGCGTACGTTCCGGCTGAAGATCTTGATTTTTATGAACGAAAGGTGGTTATTTCCGCAGGGCCCCGGCTACGGCGATCGCGATGGCAGCCACCAGGTTGGAGTAGGTCGCCCGAGCGGAGCTGGCGAGCCCGGCCGCGCCGACCGGGTCGATGGTGACCACCAGGCGCCCGTCGGCGAGGGCCCGGGTGAGCCGGGCGGCCGCGTCGGCGTCGGGGCGGCGCTCGGCGCGCGCCGCCAGGACATCGCGCAGCGCGTCGCGCAGCCGGAGCAGGGCGCCGTACTCGGAGCCGGTCAGGGTCGTGTCGGCGTCGCCGGGCAGCAGCCCGGCCGCGCGGAGCCAATCGGCCGCGTCATCGCGGGTGGCGAGAAGGTCCGCGCCGGAGCGCGCGGTGTCGGCGAGCGACTGGATCAGGCTCGGTGCAGGCGTGGTCACGCTCCGATCGTAACGACCCAATGCGGACTCCGCTGCCGTGATCGTGTTCCCTTCGAGCATCGTGTGCCGTTCGGGTCGTGGAGACAGGTCGCATCGAGCCCCCAACGGCACACGATCGGAGGGACTAGAGCGCGGCTGCGCGGCCGGGGAGGAGGGGGAACGAGCGGTCGGCGCGGGTGGGCAGCAGGTAGTTGCCGCGCTTGGTGACGAAGATGAACTCGTTGATGCCGTTGTTCACGGTGTCGGTGATCGACGGGTTCCGCAGCTGCGCATTGCTGGCGTTCATCGCGGTCCTGGTGGTGATGAAGTCCTCGATGCTGCGCTGGAGGGCGACGAAGTGCAGCCCGGCCTCGCCGCCGTCGGTGGTGTCGAAGTCCCGGCGGAGGATGAGCGGGCTGCCGTTCCTGCGGGCGGTGGCGGACGTCTGCGCGTGCCCGATCACCCCGTACCGGCTGATCGCCTGGCCGAGCAGGCTGGGGTCACTCTCCGCGTCGGTGGTGAAGTGGTTCACCTGCTCCTGGGTGACCTGGGGGGCGTACATCCGGGCGACGCGCTCCTGCTGCGAGAGCTGCGCGTACCAGGTGTCGAGCCGGAGCCGCATATAGCTCGCGTGCATGGTGCTGCCGCCGGCGAACGGGCCGTCGGTGATCGTCACCGCGTCCTCGGTCGCCTGGTTGCGCTTGAGCGCCGATTTGAACCCCATGAACAGCGGTGCGTTCACCGGGACGGGCTGGCCGGCCGGGATGCCGCCGGTGTCCTGGCGCTCGGCGGGCAGGCCGCTGCCGACGAACCCGGTCCGCGTCTCCCGTAGTCGCAGCGCGGACGAGATGTCGAGCGGCTCGGCCGCGTCGGTGTAGTAGGGGATGGGCGTGCCGTGGGTGAGCGCCGCCTCCACCGCGGCCAGCCTGGCCTCGTCGTCGGAGGCGAGGTGGAGGCAGAGGTGGTAGTCGTCGATCGCGGGCTGCTCGAAGTCGGAGAGCGCCTTGCCGGGCGGGACGGGCGCAGCGACCTTGAGCACGTCCGTGAAGTAGGCCGGCCCCCAGCCCGCGGTGAACAGCAGCCCCGACGGCAGCCACGAGAAGGTCCGCTCGAGCACGCGCAGCGAGGCCTCGAGCAGCCGGGCGTAGGCCGGCGTGGGGGCGCCGATGACATCGAAGAAGAGCAGCCGGTCGAACTGCGGCGGTATCGGGTCGCCCTGCTGGTCGACGGCGAGGTACGCGGTCCACGCGTGCTGGCGGGCGGGCAGCCCGGCGGGCTGCGCGACCAGCTCGACGTCGGGCACGCTGGTCGCGGCGGTCGCGCTGGCGCCAAGCGCGCGGTCGATCCCGACGCCGGCGCCGATCGCGGCCCCGGCGCCGACGGCGGCGCCCGCCCCGATCAGGAACCGGCGCCTGGTCAGCCAGGCGAGCTTGGGGGTGACCATGGGGCTCCCGTTATGACGTTGGGTTCCAGTGGAAGGTGAAGTTGACCCGGTGCGGCGTCAGCCACACGTCCTGGTACTCAATGTGGCGGGCCGACACCGGCGGCGAGATCAGCAGGGACAGGTGGTAGGTGCCTGCTCCGGGGAGGACGACGTTGTTGCCGTAGTGCGGTCCCATGTACCGGGAGATCATAGGCCAGAGGCTTTCGTCGAAGGGGGTCTTCGAGCCCTCCGTAATGGTTCCCCAGACGCTCGCGTACGGGATGACCACGCCCGTCTGCTCGTCGGTGAGCATCACCATCAGGTGGAAGCTGACGTCCTTGGGCGGCTTGACCTCCTGCATGGTGGTGCCGTTGTAGATCAGGAACGGCACCGCGGTCATCGCCTCGGCGCTGATCTTCATCCCCTGCCAGTCGGCCACGCCAAGCACCTGGGTGGGCACCGGGTTGACCCCGCCCGCCGAGGCGGCGGCGGCGTACGCCGCGTTGGTGGCGGCGGGATCCGCCGCCGCGCTCATGCCCGCCATGGAGCTGGCGGCCGGGGTGGCGGACATCGTCATGCCCGGCTTCATCGCGGCCGAGCCGGTCGCGGCCGCGCTGGCGCAGCCGGCCGCCAGCAGGGCGGCCAGGGCGGCGGCGGCGATCGGGGCGGCGCGCAGGAGCGGACGGCGCAATCGGGTGAGCGTGGGCATGGGAGTTCCTCTCGGGGTGAGGTCGGCGGGTGAGGTCGGCTCTGGTTGCTTCCGTCCGTGCTTGCAGTTTTCTTGGCGCCGCCTGCTAGCCGACCGCCTTGGCGGCGCCGGCCAGCGCGGTGCGAATGTGCCGGTCGAGGGTGGCGCTACTGGGCCAGCCCGAGGTGGACACCTCCCACGACCAGACGACCTCGCCCGACGGTGAGGCGAGCATGAGCCAGGGCTCGCCCTGCACCCCGTAGCCGTCCGCCACCTGCCCGCTGTCGTCGATCGCGACCGGGTAGGAGAGCGGGCGCGGCAGGCCGCCCAGGAAGTTCGGCAGCGCCGACGCCGACGGCTCGACGCTGCCCTCGTCGATCGCGGTCAGCCCGGGCAGATGGGCGGCGGCGGCCGCGGACTGGTACGCGTTGAGCGCGTCGAGCTGGCCGCCGAGGCTGGTGATCTCCTGGTCCCAGGTGGCGAAGAACAGGTACAGCCGCGCCTGGTTCGCCTGCCCGGGCTGGCCGGGACCGAGGCTGACGTAGCCGCCGCCGGCCCCCGGCAGGCTGGTCGGGTAGGCCGGGCCGATGGTGGCGACCTGGGCGTAGGACAGGTGCGAGTGGACGACGGGGTGGCCGGGGAGCAGGCTGGAGACCTCGTTGGCGAGGAGCTGCCCCAGCTGCGGCACGGCGGAGTAGGCGAGCTGGGTCAGGTACAGCTTCTCCAGCCAGCCCTGCTGATTGATCACGAAGATCGCGGGCTCGTGGTCGACCTGGTTCTGGCTGACGTCAACGCCGACGCTGTAGTCCTTCCAGACGCTCTCCAGCTGCGGCAGCGACCCGGTCAGGAACCGCCACTGGTAGAGCATCCCGA
>Ga0302326_10034345_pt1 | contig 10051 bp, 5 predicted proteins | sample Palsa_T0_3_FD_202264 | JGI IMG/M metagenome (GOLD analysis project Ga0302326, IMG submission 202264) | Peat permafrost microbial communities from Stordalen Mire near Abisko, Sweden - Palsa_T0_3 | ecosystem: Environmental > Terrestrial > Soil > Palsa > Peat permafrost | place: Sweden: Abisko...
TCAGGCGCCCGCGAACATCCGATGCCTCTCGGCGCTTGAGCGCGCTCAGTATCTCATCGGAATTGCGCCCCGGTGGTATCGCCATCAACGTAGCTCACCGAGCGCCAAATAGTCGTTCACGTCTGCTCCCGCTGAGATTCGATTTGCACCCGATACTACCAGCGCCCGCGCCAAAATGAAGCGCGCCATTGCGTTCGCAGCACTCTTTTCACGCACCATTCACTTATTAACTTTACATGGCCTTAATACCTGCGGTGATAGCTTGGAGTGCAGCCTTTGAAGGAACATCATGCACACCCCCGCATCCAAGACCATCGATACATCCGGCAATGTCAGAGCGAGCCTCGCACGCCGCTCACTCGCCGCGATGATCCTCGCCGGCTCGGCCATGAGCTCCGGTATCGTAGACGCGGACACGGCTGCGGACACCGATTCAGGCACTCTTCAAGAAATTACCGTCACCGCGCAAAAACGGGTGTCCACGGTACAGGACACGCCGATCAGCATTGCCGCGACCAGCGGCGACGAACTACAGGCACGCGGAATCACTTCGTTCGCCGACCTGGCGCAGGGGACACCCGGTGTCTCGCTGAAGAGCGAGGGACCTAGTCAGACCGAAGTAGAGATGCGCGGCATGACCTCGAGCGGGGGCAATTCCGCGACCGTCGGCTTCTATCTCGACGATATCCCGTTGACCGGCCCGGCCGGCGCGCAAAACGGCCATGTGGTCATCGATCCGTCGCTGTATGACTTGGATCGCATCGAGGTTCTGCGTGGGCCGCAAGGCACACTCTTTGGCTCGGGATCGATGGGCGGCACGGTCAGGCTGATTACCAATCAGCCCAATTTGACCGAGTTCCATGCCAGCGCCGAGAGCATTCTCTCGGGCACCGAGGGCGGCGGGTTCAATCACGACGACAATTTCATGCTCAACCTCCCGCTGATCGACGACAAGCTGGCGCTGCGGATCGTGGGAACGGAAAATTACACCAGCGGCTGGATCGATCGGATCGTGGCCAATCCGTTTCCGCTGGTCAGCCCTAGCGGCACCGTGCGCGGCAATGTGGGGGACGCTCCGATCGAGAAGCAGTATCCGGGCTCGAACGCCTATCAGCTCTACGCCTTTCGAACCACCTTGCTCTGGAAGCCGACCGACAATTTGTCCGTCACGCCGTCGGTCTTCTACGAAACCAGCCTGCAGAATGGCATCAGCGCTTTCGACAGTGTTCCGGGCACCCTGGCGCACTACCAGCCTTTCGATATTGCCGAACCTCTCAGCGATAGGATCACGTCTTTCAGCCTCAACGTGACTTACAACTTTGATTCATTCGATGTGACTTCGATCACCGCACGCTGGAACCGGCGGTCGACGCAGATCGAAGAGGCCAGTGAGAATTTCAACAACCCGGCTACGGCTGCGACCTACGCGTCCAACAATGGTCTGCCTAATCCCGGCTATTACGGCCCTAATGGAAGCGGCCCGGAATCCGGGGAAGAAGATGATCCATCCAGGCAATTCAGCGAAGAGTTGCGCTTCAGCTCCAAGAGCGATGGAAGGCTCACCTGGGTTGGTGGCCTCTATTACAGCGATTTCAACTCGGTCTGGACTTTCAATGGGACGACGCCGAACTTCTCGGCCTATGAGGATCTTGGCACGTTCGAGCGCGCGACCACACCCAATTGGTTCGACGCCAATTCGCCGACCACGGAAAAGCAGTATGCGATCTTCGGCGATGCAACCTACGCCCTGACCGACGAGCTCAAAGCCGATATTGGGCTGCGCTTCAACAAGTACGACTACGAGTTCTCATCGTGCATCAGTGGTTGGGGGTCAGGCATGGGGGCCGCCGCGCCGTCTTGCTCCGGTCTCATCACGCAAGACCCAAGTAAGACCAGCCCAAAAATCAATCTGTCCTACACATTCAGCCCGGATCTGATGACTTATCTGACCGCTGCGAACGGCTTCCGTCCTGGCGGGGGCAACGCCGTCTATCCAACGACCGGTGCCGCATGGGGGCCGGCTTTCGCGGCGTCCGGGTACACCGGTGGCAAGTGGCCATCCACTTACGCGCCGGACTCGGTGTGGAGTTACGAACTCGGCGAAAAGGCCCGATTCTTCGACCGGCGTCTGACCGTGAACACCAGCGTCTATTATGAGCATTGGAGCAACATCCAGCTCGAGGCGTATCCCAACGACTGGGCGCTGAACACCAACGGCAACTACGCCACGATCTACGGCGGGGAGATCGACACGCTCGCCGTCCTGGGTGGGGGCTTCAACCTCGAAGTCACCGCCGGCTATCTGCATGAATACCTGGACGGAGGGCCGCACTGGCTGATCGCTCCAACCGACAAGCTTCCCGAGGTTCCCTCGGTGAACGGAGAAGTCATTCTCAGTTATTTGAAGCCGCTCAGCGACAAATACAGCTTCACGGGGCGGATAGAGACCTCGTATACCGGCTCACGCTACTCCCTGGCCTTCCCGGTCCCCTACCAGGTAATTGGTGCGTACATTCAGTTGCCGGGCTATAGCCTGACCAACATTCGGGCGGGCATTCAATCCACCGATCATTGGAGCGCGACGCTGTTCGTCAACAACGTGACCAACAAGCACGCAGAACTGGAAAATCTGTACTTGGAGAACGAGCCCAGCGCTGCATACAATCGAATCATCACCAATCAGCCGCTCACGGCCGGCGTTGATTTGACATACCGTTATTGACGAACGGCAGACATTCAAGGAGTCGTCAGCTCTTAGCTATCGATGGAATCCTTCGAATCGATGATCAGACGATAGCCGAGATTGAGCTCGGTCAGCAGATGTTGCGGTTTATCGGGGTCCGCCTCGAGTTTCTTGCGCAGACTCCCGATATGAACTCGCAGTCCCCGGGCATCGTCTCGATGAGGTCCCCATACCTCCTTCAGCAATGCCGCCACCGTGACAATCCGGTTCGCATGACGGGCCAGTACTTCCAGCACACGATATTCCGTAGGCGTTAGGCGGACCTCCTGCCCATCGAGCGCGCGCGCCACACGATTTCCCAAATCTATCTCTACATTTCCGAGCTTCAAGATGGCCATGGGTGCATCGCCGCGCACATGGCGCCGCAACACCGCACGCACTCGAGCAATCAATTCGGGCGCGCTGAATGGTTTGAGCACGTAGTCGTCGGCACCCCGATCGAACGCGATGAGCCGCTGCGCTTCCTCGGTGCGCGCGGTCAAGACTACGATGGGCACCGCCGACCAGGTGCGGATGTTCCATATCACATCGAGGCCATCGCGGTCCGGAAGCCCCAGGTCCAATACCACCATATCGGGCTTATGCAGCCGGGCCGCCTGAATTCCGCTTGCGGCAGTGCCCGCAAGTACGACGCGGAAACGATTGGCCTCGAACAACAACGTCAATACATTTTGGAGTGCGGAGTCATCCTCGACGACGAGGACTACGTGCATGGAGTCGGTCACTGACGAGATCATCCGCGTCGATTCGAATGGGAGTTCATTCTCCTTTGATGCCGGAGCGAGTCAAGCGAATGCGGACAAATTCAGTTCAGGGACTTCTGATCCGGCCGGTTCCACCAACCGCCGCCGAGAGCCATGAACAAGGCGGCGCTGTCGCCGAATCTCGATCCCTGCGCCTGGATGCGATTGATGACTGCCTGCTGGTAGGCTTCCTGTGCCTGTAGCAGGAAGAGCTCACCGACCAGCCCGGTGGTGAGCTGGCGCTGCGCGATGTCGAGCTGGATTTTCATTGCACGCTCATTTTGCACGGCGGCCTCGAGACCGTCAGCGTCACTGTAGATGGCATGCAGAGTGTCGGCGACATTCTGATATGCCGCAATGACGGTGCTTTGATACTGCGTGGCCGCTTGAGTCAGCGCCTGTTCCGCGGCCCGCTGACGGTGTCGCAGGGTGCCGCCGTCGAACAGCGGCGCGGTCGCGCCAGCGATGATGTTCCAGAAGGGGCCTCCCGACGCGAACATCTGGCTGAATTCAGTCGCGGTTCCGCCCACGGCGCCGGTGATCGGGAACTGCGGCAATCGCGCGGCGACCGCGACGCCGACCTGGGCATTCGCGCTATGCAGCAGCGACTCGGCCGCGCGCACATCGGGGCGCTGATTGACCAGTTTGGAGGGCAGAGTCAGCGGCAGCTCACGCGGCAGGTGCATGTCCTCGAAATTGAAAGTGGCGGCGACGTCCTGGTTCGGAAGATTGCCGGCCAGAGCGCGGATCAGATCGCGGGTTTGTTCGAGCTGTTTATCCAGCGGGGGAACCAAGGCCGCTGCCTGAGCTAACTGGGCCTCCTGCGCGGCGACCTCCGCGCGCATGACATAGCCGGCCGCGAATTGGCGCCTCAGAATGTCGAGGGACTTATGGTTCTCATCGACGATGGCATGAACCGCCTCCAGTTGCGCGCGCAGCGCGGCCTCCTGAATCGCCGCGGCCACGATGTTCGAGGCGAGAGTCATATAAGCCGCTTCCAGACCAAAGCGCTGCGCTTCAGCCTGCGCTTGAAGCGATTCGACCTGACGCCGATTGCTGCCGAACACATCCGGCGTGTAGCCCACCGTGAGCTGGGCCGTCTGAAAGTTGTAGTACAGCGGCTGATTGTGCGGGGTGCCGCTCAGGTTCTGGACCGGCGCGATCTCCGTACCATTGCCCTGCACGCCGGGGGCCACGCTGCTGCTGAGGTTTCCAGCCACTTTCTGGCGTTCGAAGGTGTAGTTCGCGGCTACGGTCGGGTAGAAGAATCCTCGCTGCGCAGAGACCAGTTCCTGCGCCTGGCGCAGCGCCGATTGCGCGTTGAGAATGGTGGGGTTGTTCTTGAAGGCCTGCTCGATCAAGGCATTCAGTTGCGGCGACTGAAACAGAGTCCACCACTGCCAGCTGATATCGGCGGCCGTGAAATGTTGCACATCGCCGCCGGCAATGTCGGGTGACGCTGCCGTTTGCGGCGGCAGAGGCAGAGGCGCATAGCCCACGGCCTTCGGCGGCTCGGGCCTATGAAAATCCGGGCCGGCGGCACAGCCTGCCGTCACTGCTGCCGCGACCGCCAGACTGGCCGCGGCCAGCAAGGTGGCGGGCGTTCGATCCAAGAAAAAACCAGGCGCCGCCGTAGCGTCGACGCGCGCGCGCTCGCCTGCGGTATCCGGCATGCCAGGTTTCGCCAAGCAAGGCTCCGTGCAACCCGGTCTGGGTTCTCGCTGTATTGTAGGAACGGATATCTGCGGTCAGATACTGTGATGGATCACAGTAGACGCTGGTTTGCGGGCGCGTGGATCATTCCTCGTTGTTTGCGAACGGAATTGATCTATGCGAACCGCACCGCGAGCCTGGCACGGAATCGCGATTTCCGCTGTCGGCGTGGTTTCGGCGGCCGTTCTGCTGTTCTTCGGCGCAGGCTGCTCGGGGGGAGCCGCGGCCAGCTCGGCTGCCGCGCCAGGCGTCCCCGACAGCGTCGAACTCAACGCGTCCCAGGTCACGGCCGTAAAACTCGCACCCATTGCCACGCGCCGCTTTGCATTGCAACGCGCAGCCGTCGGTACCCTGGGCTTCGACGAAGACGTTGCCGTGCAGGTCTTTTCGCCGTATCCCGGAAGAATCCTTCAGACCTTTGCCGAAGTCGGCGATGACGTGCGGCGCGGCAAGACCCTGTACACCATCGATAGCCCTGATTTGCTGCAGGCCGAATCGACACTGATCGCCTCGGCCGGCCTCGCCGATCTGACCGCTGCCGCTCTGAAGCGTGCGAAGGAGTTGTTCGATACTCAGAGTCTGGCTCAAAAGGACTATCAGCAGGCGGTCTCTGATCAGATGACCGCCGAAGGCGCGTTGAAGGCGGCCCGCGACGCGGTACGCATTTTCGGCAAGAGCGATCACGAGATCGACGCCATCATCGAGCGGCGCAAGGTCGATCCGACGCTGGTGATCTCAAGTCCCGTCTCCGGACGAATCACCGCCCGCTTCGCCCAGCCGGGCTTGCTCGTGCAGCCGGGCAATACGCCTGCCCCGTATGCGGTGGCCGATGTCTCGACGCTGTGGATGCTGGCCAGCGTTGCCGAGAGCGACGTGGCCTCGCTGCGGATCGGACAACCCGTGAGCGTCACGGTGATGGCTCTCGGCGATCGGGAATTCAAGGGCAGCATCCAGACCATCGGCGCCACCGTCGATCCGAGCACACACACGGTGACCGTGCGTTCCGAGATTCACGATTCGGAGCACGCCTTGCGTCCCGGCATGATGGCAAACTTTCTGCTGCAAACCGGCGATCCCGTCGACAGCGTGGCCGTACCAGCCAACGGCGTGGTGCGCGAAGGCGACGGCACGATGTCGGTCTGGGTCACGACGGACCGGCGCAGGTTCCTGCGCCGCACCGTCAAGATCGGGCTGCAGCAGGACGGCTTCGATCAGATCGAGGCGGGTGTCGTGTCCGGCGAACTCGCCGTCGTGGACGGCGCCATTCTCCTCAGCAACCTGCTGTTCGGTGGAGATGGGGACAACTGAGTCGCCCCAGGGAATCAAGCCCTGCCCGTCTTCATTTGAGCGCCCGTCGATGCTGAAATAAATGCTGAAAAGAATTCTCGCCTTCGTCCTCTCGCATCGGCCCATCGTTTTGCTGGGGCTGCTGCTATTTGTCGGCGGCGGACTCATCGCCGTCACCCAGCTCAATGTGGAGGCCTATCCCAATCCCGCGCCGGTGATCCTCGAGATCACCGCGCAGGCGCCGGGCCTGTCGGCGGAGGAAATGGAGCGCTACTACACCACCCCGATGGAAATCGGGCTGTACTCCACTCCGGGCATCGCCAACATCCGTTCGACGTCCTTCTATGGACTGTCCTTCGTCCGCGTCACCTTCAAATACGGCGTCGACTATTATTTCGCCTACACCCAGGCTGCGCTGAGCCTGCAGCAGAATGTGACTCTGCCGGCCAATCAGGTGCCGCAGATCCAGCAATCGAGCTTGGTCGGCGAGGTGTACCGCTACCAAGTCGTCGGGCCGCCGCACTTCGGATTGACCAACTTGCGCACGGTTCAGGACTGGGTGGTGTTGCGGCGGCTCGCGACCATTCCCGGCGTGGTCGCCATCAACAGTTGGGGCGGTACCACCAAGGAATTCGAGGTCGAGGCAGACCCGAATAAGATGCAGGCTTACGGCATCACCCTAGGGCAGATGACCACGGCGCTCAGCAATGGCAATGTCAACGTCGGCGGCCGTGAAGTCACCGTCGGGCAGCAATCGATCAATATCCGCGGGATTGGACTCATCGACGACGGCGGCGCCGACGACTTGACACAGGGTTATCGCGTCAAGGACATCGAGAATATCGTGCTGGCGCAAAACAACGATGTGCCCGTGCTGATCAAGAATGTCGCCCGGGTCTACGTAGGATTCGTACCGAGACTGGGAATCGCCGGGCGCGATCATGAGGACGATGTGGCCGCGTCCATCGTCGTGATGGGGCGCACGCAGCATACCAACGACATCGTCCCGCGCATCAAAGACGAAGTGGCGAAGATGAACTCCGACGGCAGCCTGCCGCCCGGTGTCAAAATCGTACCCTTCTACGATCGTACCTCTCTGGTGCATGTCACCACCCATACGGTATTCCACAATCTCATTTTCGGCTGCCTGCTGGTTTTTCTGATTCAATGGATGTTTCTCGGCGATCTACGCAGCGCCGTCATCGTCGGCGCCAACATCCCCTTTGCGCTGCTATTCAGCATCGTCATCCTGGTGCTACGCGGCGAGGACGCGAATCTGCTGTCCATCGGCGCCGTCGACTTCGGCATCATCGTCGATTCCGCGGTGATTCTGATGGAGAATATTTTTCGCAATTTCCAGGGCAGCAACACGCATGGGCGCACCCTGCTCGAGGCCCTTGCCCAGCAACAATTCGGCGGCGACCCGTCGCAGTCTCTGGAAGCCGGCAGACCCTTCAATTGGAGCAATCGGCTGCGGCTGATTTACATCAGCGCCCTGCAGGTGGACCGGGCCGTGTTGTTCTCCGTGATGATCACCGTCGCGGCGTTCGTTCCGTTGTTCACCATGCAGGGCGTCGAAGGCCAGATCTTCGGGCCCATGGCCCGCACCTATGGCTACGCGCTCGCCGGCGCATTGATCGCCACGTTCACCATCACGCCGGTGCTGGCGTCGTTCGCAATGCCGGATAAAATCAGCGAAGTCGAAACCATCGTGGTGCGCGGTCTGCGCAGGGTGTACTCCCCCGTGCTGAGCTGGGCGCTGTCGCGGCGCAAGCTCGTCGTCGCATTGGGCTGCGGTTTTCTGCTATTGATCGGCATTCTGATGAACTTCCTCGGTTCGGAGTTCCTCCCGGCCCTGGAGGAAGGTAACTTCTGGATACGTGCTTCCATGCCCATGACCATGTCGCTGGATGCGGGCACCGAGGCCACCCGTAAGATGCGTGAAATCCTGCTGCGCCATCCGGAGGTGCTGACCGTGGTGTCGCAGCATGGCCGGCCGGACAACGGCAGCGATGCATCGCCTCTGTCGAACGTAGAGTTGTTCGTGCCGCTGAAGAATTTCGATGAATGGCCCCGGGGACTCACCAAGGAGAAATTGACCGATCAGATTCAAAAAGAGTTCTCCGATGCGCTGCCCGGTGTCGGTTTCAATTTTTCGCAGTACATCCAGGACAATGTCGAGGAGGCCATCTCGGGCGTCAAAGGCGCCAACTCAGTGAAAATCATCGGCCCCAATTTGGCCACTCTCGAAAATCTGGCGACGCAGGTAATGGCCCAGATGGGCACGGTGCAAGGCGTCACCGACTTGGGTGTCTTCCGCGTGCTCGGACAGCCTAATCTGAACATCAAGATCGATCGGGAGAAAGCCGCGCGCTACGGGCTCAATACCGGAGACGTGAACACGGCGATTCAGGCTGCTCTGGGCGGCGCAGTCGCCAGCACCGTGCTCGAGGGGGATCGTCAGTTCAACTTGGCGGTTCGCTTCGCCCCCAAGTTCCGCAAAAGCATCGAGGCCATAGGCGACGTCAAGGTGGGCTATACCACTGCGAGCGGTGTCGCCGCCTATATTCCGCTACGCGATTTGGCGGAGATCAGCATCGATACCGGCGCCTCCTACATTTATCACGAGGCGACCAAGCGCTTCATTCCGATCAAGTTCAGCGTCCGCGGTCGAGATCTGGGCAGCACCATCGCTGACGCGCAGGCGCGCATCGCGAAGAACGTGAAGCTTCCCGTGGGCTATCGCCTGATATGGGCCGGCGAGTTCGCGGATCTGAAACTGGCGCAGAAGCGCCTGGCTCTCATCGTGCCGATCAGTCTGGTGCTGATCCTGATGCTGCTTTACACGCTGTTCAATTCGCTGAAGGATGCCTTGCTAGCCCTGTCCGGCATTCCCTTTGCCATCTGCGGCGGAGTTCTGGCGCTTTTCTTCACGGGTCTGCCCTTCAGTATTTCGGCTGCCATCGGCTTCATTTCGCTCTTCGGCGTGTCGGTTATGAACGGCATTCTGCTCATTACCTATTACAATCAGCTGCGTATGAGCGGCGCCCCCAGTCTCGATGCCATGTTCAATGCCGCAGAGCAGCGGATGCGGCCCATGCTGATGACGGCCTTGTCGGCCGGTATCGGTTTATTCCCGGCGGCGATCTCACACGGCGTAGGCAGCCAGGTGCAGCGGCCCTTGGCCACGGTGGTGGTGGGCGGCATGTTGCTCGGACCCATTATGCTGCTGATCGTGGTGCCGGCTCTGCAAACCCTGTTCCTCTCGAAGGATGCCGAGCCCGCGGAATCTGCTTCAGCACCCGCCAGCAAATGAGAATTTCAGCACTTATACGTTTGGCATTGAGTCCAGGGCAGCTCGCCCTCTGTTCCGTTGCTGCGCTGCTGTTGGCCGGCCAGTGCGGCGCGGCGGTGGTGCGGCGGCCGGTGTCGGCACAGCCCGCTGCCGCTCGGCCGGCCGGACACGGCACCGTGGCCCTCGGCGGCGCCGCGACAGCGCCCCGGACGCGAAACACTACTGCGGCTTTCCCGATACGGCCTGTAGGCGCCGGGACGACGGCGAGTC
>Ga0302326_10034347_pt1 | contig 10051 bp, 8 predicted proteins | sample Palsa_T0_3_FD_202264 | JGI IMG/M metagenome (GOLD analysis project Ga0302326, IMG submission 202264) | Peat permafrost microbial communities from Stordalen Mire near Abisko, Sweden - Palsa_T0_3 | ecosystem: Environmental > Terrestrial > Soil > Palsa > Peat permafrost | place: Sweden: Abisko...
GCCGATCCCACACCCAAAGCCCCATGCCATTGGCCTGCAGCGCTATTTGCAGCAATTCATCGCGGTCCCGCAATGCCTCGCTGGCACGTGCGCGCTCCTCAGCCAGCAGCCGCTCCGCATTCGCCAGGCTCAGCCGTCCGCGCAACTCCTGCATCCCGATCTGGGCGCGCTGCTGCGCCAGCCGCCGAATGGTAAAGCCCAGCAGAATCGAGATCGTGAGGAAAATCGTCAACCGCGCTTCCTGCGGCGCATTTCCCAGCGAAAACCGGAATTGGGACCTCGTGAGATACAAATCCACCAATACCGCTTCCGTGAGGGCGCAGAACACCCCGCCCGACATGCCCAGAAACCACGCACTCAAAATCACTGTCGGAAACGCGAGAAGCAGCGGAAACGCGCGCAGCGGCTCAATCGAGTAAGTCAGCGCCGTCGCAATACCAGCCGCGCAGCAGCCCAGCGACGCGCGGATCGCCCAAGGCAATCCTTCTAAAGCCGTGGCGCTTACAAACTTGAGTACACTCATTCGGCGTATGGCCGGTGCAACCCCGCCCCATTCTCCACGCGAAACCGTGGCCGGGTACGTCTTGAATGAAGGATGTGCATTGGCCTTACACGAATATTACATCGATAGCAGCCGGCACGCTATATCGCGAACTACCCTCCCACGCCGTCCACTACTGAACATCTTTTCACGAAATCGGACAGCGCAAACCAGCCTGAGAGCTACTCCAGCGAGCCAAACTCTTTCCTGTAAACCGTTTACGATCCCTGGCTTGCCAATACTTCTGGCAGCACAATTGCTTCTGTCTCATCCCGCAGGCACTACAAACGGAGGCATCCATGGCGCACTTTGAACGTATTCGCGACGTAATCTCAGGCCCAATGAGTCCCGAGATCATCCAGCAGCGTACCAAAGCCGGTTGGCAGATGGTTTCCATCGAATGGCGGCGGGAACTGCCGGACTCCGAAACGCCCTCCGAAGGCGCATACGACGAAGACATCCCCTATGGCCTCCGCATTTCCAACGACGGGCTGCGTCTCGAAGTTCACCCCAACGAGAATCGCGCCCTCATGCTCATGATGGATCTACTCGGCCAGGATTTCTCCTACTCCGCCATTGTCAGCGACCTCAACGAAAAAGGTTTCCGCACCCGCTCCGGCAAACCCTGGACGCGCGTCGCCGTCTTCAACATGATGCCGCGCTTGATCGAAGCTGGCCCGCGCATATTTCATTCGGAAGAGTGGAAGGCCAGCCAGCCAGCCCGCCGGGATAGCTGATCGCCAAACAAGAACGGACCCCGTCAAACACGGGGTCCGTTCGAATCATTCTATTCCTTTTGGGCTTGCAGGACTCATCGATGCCCGCGAGGCGCTTCATGTCCGTGCGGGTCATGCATGGCCTGACCATGGAACTCCGCACGGTGATCGACCGGGTGCTCTCCACGTGCTGGAAGAGGGCCATGGTAGCCATGGCGAAAATCAAAATGGTGGTCAACGTGGCCGTAGAAGCCCGCCGGTCCATGAAACCACGGCCCGGCTCCGATAAACACGCCCCCGGTAAACCACTCCGGCCCGTAGTAGCCGTCCGGCGCACAATTGTACGGGGGAGCTTCATAGTAGCCGTACGGGCAAACCGGCGGCGCACCAATTTCCACGGCCACTTGTGCAGAGGCACCATTTGCCGTCCCCAGGAACAGGCCGGCAGCAAAAGTCGTCAAACCTAAATACTTGAACATATGCGTATTTTCACCTCAAACAGTTCGAAGTGCAACAACCGCAAATGGTTGTTCAGAACTCTCTTTTGCGGCACAACAAATCCGGCCACCGGTCCGAAAATTGTATCCAACCGGACATCGGCGAAACGCAGATTGATGGGGCAACCGGTCATGATTCAATGAGGTATGCCTCAAACCGGAACGCTGATCCTGCTGGTTTTCATCCTGCTCGTGGCCGCCGCCCTTCTGGTGGTCCTGCAGCTTACACGCCTCGGCTATCTGGTTCGAACATCCATCCCCGACCGTCCCCGCCGCCGCGTCTTTCTCTCCTCGGTCGCATTCTTCGTCACCTTCCTCGGAGTGCGTCTGCTCGTCTACCTAGTCGATAGCGGCAAGGGTCCATTCCACTGGGTCGTAATGGGCGGCAGGCACATCCACCACCTCGTCTGGGGAATCCTCATCCTGCTCTTCGTCGGCTACGGATGGCTGCTCGACCTCGGCCGGGCGCACTCGCCGCTCTCCATCCTGCTCAGCCGCATCATGTCCATCGCCTACGGAGTGGGCGCAGCGCTCACATTAGACGAATTCGCCCTCTGGCTCAACCTGGACCCCGACGTCTATTGGGTCAAAACCGGCGGCCGCCTCAGCATCGACGCCATAGTGCTCTTCGGATCGCTGCTCATGGTCGGCGCCTGGGGCGCTCCATTCTTTCAATCGCTCCAGCGCCTGTGGACGAGGGGCGGAAGCCTCCGCCACCGTATGGTCAAACCTATTCGCCGCGTGAAGTGGCCTCGTCGGCGTAAAGGCCCGCGATCAACTCCGCGTATCGCTCCGTAATCACCCGCCGCTTCAGCTTCATGCTCGGCGTCAGTTCGCCCGTATCCAGCGCCCATTCGTCGGCCACCACGCGAAATCGCTTCATCGTCTCAAAGTTCGCCAGCGTCGAATTGACCTGCGCAACGATCTCCCCGTAGTGCGCAATCACCTTTGGATCAGCCACCAGATCGCGCCGCGTCAGCGCTCCAATGCCCTGTTGCCGCGCCCAATCCTCAAGCGCCGCAAAATTTGGCGAGATCAGCACCGAAACAAACTTGTGCTTGTCCCCCACCAGCGCCGCCTGCGCGACCAGGAGATTCGTCTTGAGCTTGCCCTCGATCGGCTGCGGAGCAATTAGCTTACCGCCAGAAGTCTTCAACAGCTCTTTCTTGCGATCCGTAATGTAAAGAAATCCGTCGCCGTCAATCTTGGCAATGTCGCCGGTATAAAACCAGCCATCCGCATCGAAAATCTCGTGCGTAGCCACCAGCTTCTGCCAATACCCTTGAAAGATCCCGGGACCTCGCACCAGCAGCTCATCATCCGCGGCCAGCTTGCACTCTACATTCGGCAGCAGCTTGCCCACCGATCCCATCCGATGCACCGCTGGCGTGTTGATCGCAATCACTGGCGAAGTCTCCGTCAGCCCATACCCCTCGAGCACCGAAATTCCCACAGAGGCAAACCAGTTGCCCGTATCCACCCCCAGCGGCGCGCCTCCGGAGATAAACTTCGTAACCCGTCCGCCAAATGCCTCGCGGATCTTCGAATACACCAGCTTCTCCGCCAGCTTCCAGAACGGCGAACCGGGCCGCTTCCCATCGTGAATCAGGTCCTTGTAACCCGCTCCCAATCCCACCGCCCAGGCCAGTATCCGCGCCTTCATCGGCGATACCGCCGACTTCTGCTCCACACCCTGCCGGATCTTTTCATACACCCGCGGCACGCCCACAAAGAGCGTCGGCCTCACCTGTTTCAAAGCCACAATCAGCTTCTCGAACTGCGAGCAATACGCCACCTGCGCACCGGAGTAAAACATCGCGTAATCCAGCGCCCGCGCCGTGATATGCGAGAGCGGAAGATAGGAAATCGAAGAATCCGCGCGTCCAAGCCCAAAGTCCCGCGTAGCATAGCTGGTATTCGACGCAATGTTCCCATGCGTCAGCATCACGCCCTTCGGCTCGCCGGTCGTTCCCGAGGTATAGATCAGAGTCGCCAGTTCATTCGGCTGCACCGACCCCACCAGCGCATCGAATTCGGGATCGCGCCAGCCATGTCCCTCCTTGGCCGCGCGTTCGTCCGCTCCATGCATCAGCGTCGAAAACATCACCGCATCCGCCGGCGTCTGCACCGAGTCCATCATCACCACATGCTCAAGCGCCGTTTCGCCCCGAATCGCGTCCACCTTGTCATACATCGTCCGCGTCGAAACCACCACCACACGCGCGCCAGAGTCCCGCAACAACTCACCAATCTGCTCCGAAGTCAGCGTCGGATAGATCGGCACATCCACCGCGCCAATCCCCAGCACGGCAAAATCCGCAATCTGCCACTCCCAGCGGTTCTCGCTCAGAATCGCAATCCGGTCGCCGCGCCCAATCCCCCAATCCAGAAGAGTCCTGGCCAGCGCCCGCACGCGCTGGTACACCTCCGCCGACGAAATTCCCTTCCACGCACCCGCCTCGTCCTGATAGAGCATCGCGTCCGGTCGCTGCGAAGCAGCCACTCGCAAAAAAAGCTCATTCACCGTCCGGATATCCCGGCCCAGACCCGTCATCTCTTGCACTTCTGTCACACTCATATCGCTCCGCAGCCAATCATCCCAAAAACCAGTGGTCAACGTGCAAGTGTAGCAGCGACGCCAGGGGAACGCCCACGCCATGTCATGCTTTCCGAGAGACCGGCAATCATTTCCACCAATCCGATCGCAACTCCTCTTCCGGCACAACCTCCGTCGGCAGACCCGGCTCAGGCGCCCAGAGGTTCACGCCCTCCGCGGCAAAGATGCACTCGATTGGCTGCCTCCACGCATGAAGGGCAAGATTGAAGAGGCCCCAGTGAATCGGCATCAGCAATCCGGTCCCGCCCATTGCCCGAAACATCTTTACCGCTCCCTCCGGCCCCATGTGAATATCGGCCCACATCGGATCAAACGCCCCAATCTCCAGCATGGTCAAGTCAAACGGCCCGTACTTTTGGCCAATCTCAGCAAACCCCTCCCACTCCCCTGAATCCGCGCCGTAATAGACTCGATGACGCGGCCCAGCCAGCACAAACGAAGCCCACAAGGTCTGAAAGCGGTTGAACAGACTGCGCCCGGAAAAATGCCGCGCTGGGAGCGCCAGAATCTCCAGATCACCCACGGCAACGCCGTCCGTCCAGTCCAACTCCGTGATGCGTCCCGACTCAACGCCAAGCCCTGCAACAATCGAACCCACCCCCAGCGCCGTCACCCAGCGCGCACCACGCACCGCCTCTAACCGCGCCAGCTTCGGAATGGTATGTGCGCCAAGATGATCATAGTGATCGTGCGAAAGCACTACTGCGTCCACGCGCGGCAACTCCTCCAACGGCAACGGAGGAGCAAAAAATCGCTTCGGCCCCGCCCACGCCATCGGCGCAGCGCGCTCATCCCAAACCGGATCCACCAGCACGCGCGTTCCATCGATTTCGATCAGCATCGTCGAGTGGCCCATCCACGTCACGCGCAACCCGCTCGCCGGCAGCGTCTCATAGACCCTGGCATTCGTGCGAAAAGGCCCCAAAGGCTTCGTCGGTGTCGTCTCCGCCTTGTTCGTCAGGTAGCGCCGGAGAATCCTGAACATCGTTCGCCAGTCGCCCACACTCGTCGGGACCGGGTTCTGAAACTTCCCGTCAACCCGCTCCGCCCGCCTGGTTATCGTCATCCGTCGCCGTCGCTCCCATCGCAGGTTCTCTATGAGATCCTCTCATCCCGGGCACAGCGCGAACCCGCTTCGGCTGAAGCCATTCCGGGCAATTGCACGAACTGAAAATGCGAGCCTTGACCGCCTAAAGGCGAATAAATGGAGTAGTATACCCGGGGGGGGGGTGCTGATTTTCTGACACATCCTCAACTGAATGTGTTACTTGCGAGCAATTTATGGCGCGATTAGCCGGGGTTTTGCGCTGCTTTTGCGCACTTTTTGCTCCGAACTGATGCCATCCGGGGCGGAGGGATTCCGGACTCCTAATGCCACCTTCAGTATGCGCCAGCCAAGGATAATTCCGCGCAGTGGGCGAAGTGCTGGAAATAGATGGACCTACGTGGGGTTGTGATGGCCTTATTTTGGGTTCTTGCACATTCAAGCCATTGCCCTGGGAAGCCATTCGGATTCCAGCCGGAACACGGGATTCCAAAAGTAAAATGAAGCTTGACCCCGTTTCCGGAAGATCGCTTCCCTTTTTCATACAAATGAGGATTTCTTTGATTCGCCGCTTTCTTCGTAACCCCGTCTTTCTGCTCGCCCTCGCCGCGGGCCTGATCGCCTTCGCCATCCAATCCGGAGAACTGGGCACCGCCGACACTACCCACCGCCTGCAGTCCGCTCACGCTTTCTGGACATCCGAGCCGCCGGTATTCCCCAACGAATTCCCCGAATTCGGCGTCCACGGCCGCGGAGGCACCCTGCAAAGCTGGTACGGTATCGGTCAATCGCTGCTCATGCTCCCCGCCGACATCGTCGGCACCTGGATCGAGCACCTCCCCATCTTCTCCGACTACTTCGGCAACGACCCAGCCGTCCGCAGCATCTTCGTCGCCTTCAGCACCAACATCCTGCTCAGCGTCCTCACCGCGCTCGTTGCCTTCCGCTTTCTGCGCCAATTTCACTTCACCATAAACCAGTCCGTCGCCGGCACGCTCGCTCTGCTCCTGCTCACCACGCACCTGCACTACACGCAAAACATGATGGAGAACAACTACATCGGTCTCCTCACGCTTATCGGCTTCGCCTTCCAATACGAATGGCTGCAAACCGGCTCCCGGCGCGCCCTTCTGATCGGCTCGGCGGCCTTCGGATTGAACCTGCTCACGCGCCTCACCACCGGCCTCGATCTGCTCGCCGGCGGCCTGTTCCTCCTGCTCGTCCTCCTGTTGGAACGAACCAGTGGTCCTGCATTCTGGCAGAAATGCCGCACCTACCTCGCCACAGCCCTGCCGGTCTACGCCGTCTTCGGCCTGCTCGACCGCATTTACCAGTTCTACCGTTTCGGCTCGTTCTTCAACACCTACGTCAGCGTCGTCGCCAAAGAGACCCTCGCACGCCATCCCGACTGGCCCAAAACCTACCCATTCGAAACCCCATTCCACATCGGCTTCTTCGGCGCACTCTTCGCACCCGAAAAGTCAATATTCCTATTCGACCCCCTGCTGATCCTGACCATCCTGCTTGCCGCGACTTCCTGGAGAAGATTCAGCCCAGCCATCAAGGCATACACCATCACCCTCTTTGCGCTGCTGCTCGCCTACATCTGTTTCTACGCCCGCTACACCGTCTGGAGCGGCGACGACGCCTGGGGCGACCGCTACGTCTCCACCACCGTCGAACTCGCCGCATTCCTGGCGCTGCCGCTGCTTCTCCGCCATCGCCGCCAACTCCCCGCATTCCTCTGGCCCACCGGAATCGCCCTGCTCACGATCAGCGCCATCGTCCAGGCTGCATCGCTCGCCTTCTGGCTGCCCCTCGAGCTCTACCAGATCGACAACTTCGGCCATCCCATCTTCACCATCGGCCTGCGCATCGAGAACATCGCCGCCTTCGCCCTTGGCAAAATGGACGCCTGGGGCCTCAACACCCCAGCCATGACCCAGGACCCATGGGACTACGTCCACATCACCACCTGGAACTTCCTTCCATTTCTTCTCAAGCGCGTCGGCGCAGCCCCGGCGTGGGTTGTAGACATCGCCTTTGCCGTCTGGTACACTTCCATTGCCGCCCTCATATCCGTCCTCTGGCAGCTCCGAAAAGTCCTCCCGCACAGCGAATCCACAAACACACGACGCTAAAACAACAGATTCCAGCGGTCGGGAACCGCAGCGCCCCCGTCTTCGTTCTGACAAAAGCAGTTTCCGCTCTACGATCAAGCAACACACCAGGACAAACCCATGAGCACTTCCGCCGCACAGCCCGAAGCCACCGGCGAAGCTCGCGCCAAAGCCCAGGCGCCTGCGCCCAACGCCATGTCCATGCGCGAAGTCCTGCGCATCCCCACCATGCGACGCCTCTGGTACGCCCAAATCGTCTCCAGCTTCGGCGACTTCCTCGCACTCTTCGCCGTCATCGGAGTCCTCACCTTCAGGCTCCACGCCACCGCGCAGCAAGTCACCGGCGTTCAGATCTCCTACCTCGTCCCCATCGCCGTCCTCGGCATCCTCGCCGGAGTCTTCGTCGACCGCTGGCCGCTCAAGCGCACGCTCGTCTCCAGCGACGTCATCCGCGGCTTCCTCTGCCTGCTCCTGCTCGTCTCCACGCAAATCTGGCAATTTTACGCCATCCTCGCCGCCATCAGCGTCGTCTCCAGCTTCTTCGGCCCCGCGCAGGGCGTCGTCATCCGCGAAGCAGTCCCACTCCACGGCCTGCGCTCCTCCAACGCGCTCATGCAACAGGTCATGTTCATGATGCGCATCATTGGCCCGGCTGCCGCCGGAATGCTCGTCTCCGCCTTTGGGCCGCAGATCTGCTACTGGTTGGATGCCGTCAGCTTCTTCGCCTCGGCCACCTTCATCGCCTCGACGATCATCAAGCGCTCGCCCACGGTCCACCACCACACCACCGCGGAAGACAAAGGAGCCATCGCCAAAATCTGGCACGACATGCAGCAAGGCATGTCCTTCATCCTCCATCATGCCGCGCTGCTCTTCGTCATCCTGGCCATGTCCGCCGGAATGTTCGTCATCGGCTGTTTTGGCCCGCTCATCGCCGTCTACGTCCGCGACTCAGTCCACGCATCCACCACCGTCTACGGCTTGGCCTCCGCCATGATCGGCGTCGGCATGCTCGTCGGCGTCAACGGACTCAATACCTGGGGCACCAAGATCCGCAACACCACGCTCGTCTACTTCGGACTACTCGGCATAGCTTTCGGCATTCTCATCCTGTGCCTCATTACCTACATCGGTAGCACCCTGATCGGGGACTTCCTCATCGGCTGCTCTGTCGCCTGCATCATCATCCCCGCCCAGACCCTCATGCAGCAGGAAACTCCGTCCGAACTGATGGGCCGCGTCGGCAGCACCTTCATGTCCTGCGTATTCTCGGCGCAAATCCTCGGCCTGCTCCTCAGCGGAGTGCTCTCCCGGTTCACCAGCGTCCGCAACGTCTTCGCCATCTGCGCCGCCATGCTTGTCCTGCTAACCCTGGCGGGCAAACTCTTCATGGAGCCAAAAGCCTCATCCTGAACAAGACGACCCACCTGCTTTTCTCTCAGGAAGCCGGTCTTCAGGTAGTCTTCTCGTTGATCTTCCATTGGATAGCGTGCTGGATCAATTCCCGACCAGTTCGAAGGGCGAGTTTCTCTTTGATATGAGCCTGATAGGTCTCGACGGTCTTGATGCTGAGATGCAGTTCGTCTGCGATTTCGCGCGTGGTGCGACCTTCGCCGATGAGGCGAAAGACTTCCAGTTCGCGATCGGAGAGCGCTGCGATGCGCGATTGAATCATGGATGGAGCGCCGCCGATGAACTGTTGCAGCATCTTGTTGGACATGCGGTCGCTTAGATACAAATCACCGTTGAGGATACGGCGAATGGCGACCAACACCTTTTCCGAGGCCTCCTGTTTCATGATGTAGCCGTTCGCGCGAGCGCGCAGGGCACGTTCGGCATAGATTGCCTCGTCGTGCATGGAGAGGATCAGCACGGGCAGGCCAGGGTCAGAGGCGCGAATGCTCTTGAGCACTTCCAGTCCGTCCGGACCGTTGAGGGAGATGTCGAGAATGAGGATGTCCGGCTTTTGTCGCGCGATGGCCTGCATTGCAGCCTGCGCCTCCTCAGCCTCGCCGCAAACCACCATATCCTGCTGTTGGTTGATCAGAAGCGCAAGCCCCTGGCGCATGAGAGGGTGATCGTCCACAACGAGGACGGTCTTCTTTGCGACGAGCCCAGGTTTTTCGCTCATGACGCTTGTCGCCATAGGTCTATCCACAGGAACCGATTGGGAAGATGCAGGTTACGGTTGTTCCGTGAACCGGCGCGGGGGCGACCTCGAGTGTGCCCCCGATCATGCCGGCACGATAGTTCATGATGTGAAGCCCCATGCCATGACTGTTTCCGCGGTCAACGGAGATACCGCTGCCATCATCCTGGATAAGAAGCGTGCCCCAGCCATTCAGACCAGTCAAGCGGAGCAGAACGTTGCGCGCACGGCCGTGCTTGAGGGCATTGTTCACCGCTTCCTGGGCGATGTGGTAGAGGTGTGTCGCCATGGCATCGTCATGGATCAGGACTTCGTTCTTGCACTCAAATCGGCAGGTTATCCCAAAGAGATCTTCGACTTCCGCCG
>Ga0302326_10034350_pt1 | contig 10050 bp, 10 predicted proteins | sample Palsa_T0_3_FD_202264 | JGI IMG/M metagenome (GOLD analysis project Ga0302326, IMG submission 202264) | Peat permafrost microbial communities from Stordalen Mire near Abisko, Sweden - Palsa_T0_3 | ecosystem: Environmental > Terrestrial > Soil > Palsa > Peat permafrost | place: Sweden: Abisko...
GTGGTTGAAGAAGTCGCGCCGATTCCACCACAGCAGCTTGGTTCGGTAGCTTTCGCTCGGGTAGGGCGTCGCCGGTATGGCTGCCACCAGGGATCCAGAAGAGCGCCAACTGTTCAGAATTGTCGTTGCGGCCGTGCACATGCCGAACTGAAAATCAAGGATGACCATCATGTAGAAGCAGCTGCGCGCTAAAGCGCTGGTAAGAAAAGGATTTCGACCTGCCTCGTCGGTAACCCAGCCCGCCTTCATTTCCAGAACGCCGAACGGGACGCGATCGGCGATCATCGTCCGGACGGCTTGCTGGCCGGGCTGCCCGGCCCATTCATCGACCGCGTGTGCATCATCGGCCGACCGCAGCGCCTTGGCCCGCAAACCGCCGACCACTTGTCCGGCATCGTCGACCACTGCGCAGAACATGATGGTGTCGGCGCCGTTCTGCAGGGCCTCGACGTCGAGCGCGCACTCGACACCGCGCTTGCGATAGCTGCGCAGGGCGCCCTCGGAGTACTCGGCCCACAGGTCCGCGTCAGCCAATGGCTGCGAAACTATCAACGTGCCCTCGATGTCGGGATCACGCCAGCTGAAGCCCTGCCCAAGCGAGAACCCTCCGACTGGAACCTCTAGCGACGCGGTCGTCATCGGTGCCCCTCTCCGGTAACTCCAAACCGATGCTGTGCCAATTCGTACTGTTTCATCCGTTTAGTATGTTTTCTTCGTTTAGAGATACCAGATGCAACTAGATAGCACAACAGGCGGCCCGTCTGACTAATTGGACCCGCATACAGTAGTGATGCGGTATGCACGTGCAATGCCGCCGCCACGGTCCCGGGGCCGCTGATCAGCGACGAATCGCTACATCTGCGGCCTCTTCCGTCGGCCGCATCGGGGTCGCGGACTCAGTGCGCCGGGCTCCCACGCAGTATCGGAACTCGGTTCCCGACCGGATTTGACACCTGTAAAGTCCGTCGACATGGACAACATCAGGGGCAAGACGATCGTCATCACCGGCGCCGCCCGCGGCATCGGGTATGCGACCGCGCAGGCGCTGCTGGCGCGCGGAGCGCGAGTGGTCATCGGCGACCGGGACATCGACGTGCTCGAGAACGCCGTCGCCGGCATCAGCAGCCTGGGCCCGGTCAGCGGCCATCCCCTCGACGTGAGCGATAAAGAGTCGTTTGCGGCCTTCCTCGACAAAGCCCGCGCCGACGGCGGCGGGCACATTGATGTGCTGATCAACAACGCCGGCGTCATGCCCGTGGGCCCCTTCCTCGACCAGTCCGCGCAGGCGATCCGGTCGTCGATCGAGGTCAACTTCTACGGCGTGCTCACCGGCTGTCAGCTGGTGCTCCCGGAGATGGTCAAGCGGCGCAACGGGCACATCATCAACATCGCCTCGCTGGCCGGAATGGTCGCGATACCCGGACAAGTCGTCTACGCCGGAACGAAATTCGCGGTTGTCGGGGTGTCCACCGGGCTGGCGGACGAGTTCGCCCCACACGGCATCAAGGTCACGGCAGTGCTGCCGACGTTCACCAACACCGAGCTGATCTCGGGAACGTCGCCGTCAGCCGCGCAGAAGCCGGTGGAACCGGCGGAGATCGCCGCCGCGATCGTCAAGGTGCTCGACAAGCCGAAGACCCGCGTGTCCGTGCCCGGTTGGGGCAAGTCGTTCGCCGTCGTGGCCACTCTGCTGTCAGACCGCGGCCGTCGCTGGCTCAACAAGAAGATGGGCAACGACACGGTGTTCCTCAATCTCGACACCAGTGCCCGCCGCGGTTACGAAGACCGCGCGCAGCACGCGACGGGCGTCGTCGAACACAAGGATTGATCAGCGCCCGTGCGGCGCGTACATGATCACGCCGACCCCGGCCAGGCAGACCGCCGCGCCGATGATGTCCCACCGGTCGGGTCGAAATCCGTCCAGCGCCATGCCCCACGCCAACGACCCGGCGACGAATACGCCACCGTAGGCAGCCAGCACGCGGCCGAACTGCGAATCGGGCTGAAAAGTGGCGACGAAACCGTATGCACCCAAAGCGATCACGCCGAGGCCGGCCCACATCCAGCCCCGATGCTCACGGATGCTCTGCCAGACCAGCCATGCGCCACCGATCTCCAACAGCGCGGCCAGCGCGAACAGCAGAATCGACTTGGCGACGGTCACGGCCTAGCCGGCGGTTGACGTGCTCAGGGATCTGATGGTCTGAGATTCGATGTTCTCGAACGCGGCGCCATCCGGCCGCAGCAAGTCGTGGAACCACACTTTCGGGACCGCTGAATACGGGCGCTTCCACGAGTCCCACGGAAAGTAGGTCTGCGTTTTGCCTGCCACCAAACCCCAGTTGATCGCACCAACGTTGTGCCGCTTGGCGATTGGCAGGATCGACTCGACGGTACTGCCCTGCGGCCGGGCCATGTATTCGGTGCACAAGATGGGTCGCCCGTGCGGGGTGAGCTCGCCGATGCGGGACTCGAACGTCGACGGCCCGGCGTAGGAGTGAAAGCTGATCACGTCGGAGTTGGCCAGCTGAATGTTCTGGATCGTGGTGCGGCTCGACGCATCCGCCCACTCGCCGTCCCATACGCCACTGGTCAACGGCTGCCGAGCGTCGACGGCGCGCGCCCAGGTGAAGGCTTGTGGGAGCAGATCTGCGACCCGGTCCAGCTTGTCGCCGCGCTCGACGCTGGCGTACTGCGGCGCGGGATTGTCGGGTTCATTCCACACATCCCAACCCAAAACCCGGTCGTCGTTGCGGAATTGGGTCATGACGCCGGTGACATAGTCCTGCAGGGTGCGGGTGTAGCTCTTGTCGTCGATGCGATCAGCACCGGGGCCCTGCACCCAGCCGGAGTTGTGCACGCCGGGAGTCGGGGCATGCTGGCGACCCACTTGGGGATGCGGGTCCCAGCAGGAATCGAACAACACGAACAGCGGCTTGATGCGATGGCGGGCCGCGATGCCGACGAACTGCGCCAGACGCGTTTGGAAGCCGCGGGAATCCTGGGCCCACAGTTGGTCATGCAGGAAAACCCGGGCCGTGTTCAGTCCGTGTATCCGGGCCCAACCCAATTCGGTATCGATGCGTCGCGGGTCGTAGGTGCCCGGCTGAAACATCTCGAGCTGGTTGATGGCGGTCGAGGTGATGAAGTTCGCGCCGACAGGCCAGCCCTGCGCTTGGTACCAGCTATTGGCACGATCGGGTGACCAGCGATTGGAGTCGGCCGAGGCACGACGCGGATCCGCAGCAGCGCGCGGTGATTGAGCCAGAGCCGTGCCTGCGGCCAACAACAGTGGCAGCTTGAGCACAGTCCGGCGGTACACAAAGCGACGATAAGTTGCGCAAGGCGCTGATCCCGGTATTCATTCAGCGCGTCGCCCTATTTTATTTTTGTTGCGGGAATTGTTATCTCGCCGTCATCAAGCAGAGCTATCCCTAGCCCAATGCCTGGTCGAGATCGGTGATGAGATCGTCGGTGCTTTCCAGTCCGACCGAGATGCGAACCACGCCGTCGCCCAGACCAATGGCGGCGCGCCCTTCGGGTCCCATCGCGCGGTGAGTGGTCGTCGCCGGATGGGTGACAAGGGATTTCGAGTCGCCGAGGTTGTTGGAAATGTTGATCAACCGCAGTTTGTCCAGCACCTCGAAAGCCCGTTGCTTGGCCGCGCTGTCAGGCACGTCGAGTTCAAAGGTGACGACGGTGCCGCCGCCGGACATCTGCCGCTTGGCCAGGTCGTACTGCGGATGCGACGCGAGGAACGGGTAACGCACCCAACCCACCGCCGGATGCGCCTCCAGGTACTCGGCGATCCGCTGCGCTGAAGAGTTCTGATAGTCGACCCGAATTGCCAGCGTCTCAAGGCCTTTGAGCATCACCCAGGCGTTGAAGGCGCTCATCGCGGGTCCGGTGTGCCGCATCAGTTTCTGCACCGGGCCGTCGATGTATTCCTTGTCGCCGAGGATGGCCCCGCCCAATACCCGGCCCTGGCCGTCGATGTGTTTGGTGCCCGAGTAGACCACCACGTCGACCCCGAGCGGAAAACCCTGCTGCAGCAACGGGGTGGCAAACACGTTGTCCAGCACGACTTTCGCGCCGGCAGCGTGAGCGAGATCGGTGACCGCGGCAATGTCGACCAATGACTGCATCGGGTTCGACGGCGTCTCGAAAAACACCGCCTGAGTGGGAACGGAGAGCGCCTTCTCCCACTGGGACAGGTCGTCGCCGTCGACGAACACGGTCTCGACTCCCCAGCGCGGCAAGATCTCGCTGCACACAACGAAACACGACCCGAACAGGCTGCGCGCGGCGACCAGCCGATCGCCGGCTGCCAGCAGCGCCCCCAACGAGGTGAACACCGCCGACATCCCGCTCGCGGTGGCGAACGCGGCCGGCGCACCCTCGATCAGGCGCAGGCGTTCCTCGAACATGGTGATGGTCGGGTTGCCATAACGCGAGTAGACATAGCGGTCGACCTCGCCGGTGAAGGCGCGCTCCGCCTCAGCCGACGAGCCGTAGACGTAGCCGGACGCCAGATACAGCGCTTCGGAGGTCTCTTCGAACTGCGACCGCATGATGCCACCGCGCACGCCGATGGTGGCTTGGCTGACGCCGTCGGGCAGCGGTTCTGGCGTGCGGACCGAGCGCGCGCGCTCTGCGTCGCCGTCAGCTCCGCTCATCTGCGCCGCTCCTCAGCATCGCTGCGCTCTGCATCGTCGCCGGCGCGGGTCACGTTTGTTTCCAGGGCAACCCGATTGCCCGCCAGCCGCCCCCGCCGCGATGACGATCACCGTCGAGCTGACCTTCGAAGCCGTCGAGCACGTTGAAGGACGGCGCGATGCCGGCCTCGGTGGCGGCCTCGGCGGCGCCGATCGAGCGGTTACCCGAGCGACACAGGAACACCACCGGCCGATCGTCGCGGGCCGGGACCTGCTCCAACAGTTCCGCCACGAAATTGTCGTTGCGCTTGCCGTCGGTGCCGTTCCATTCGATGTACACGACGTCGCGGCCGCCCAGGCTGGCTAGGTCAGGCACGCCGACGAACCGCCATTCGGCGTCGGTGCGCACGTCGACCAGAACCGCCTCGGGGTTCTCGCTGGGCAGTTTACACGCCTGCTCGGGGGTGATATCTCCTGCGTAGCTCACCCGCGTGAGTCTCGCACATCTGGCTGGGTGGGCTATTAGCTGGGCAAGGACTTCACAGAGTTCGCAGCGAATTACCAGAGTCTGCGCAATGCCGCCGACACGTCGCGGGCGCGGCTGCGCGCGGTGGTCACGTCCAACGCGGTGCTGACGGCCACTCCCAGCGGGCGCCGTGCTTCGGGACCGTGGCCGGCGAACACCCGCACGTCGCTTTCGGGCGCCCGCAGCGCATCGGCCAGCACGCCACCGGATTGCGCGCCCCGGACTGCGCCACCGGGACCGTCGCTGCCGGCGTAGATCACTTCGGCGGCACCCGGCGAAATCATGATGGTGTCGGCAGGCAGCCCCAGGATGGCCCGCGCGTGCAGCTCGAACTCCGAAAGTCGTTGGGTGCGCACAGTGACCAGGCCGCTCTCGAACGGACGGGCGGTGACATCACTGAAGTACACCTCGTCGCCGCGGACCATCAATTCCACCCCGAACACTCCGCGCCCGCCGAGTGCCTTGACGACGCGGGCCGCGATCGACTTGGCGGCGTCCAGCGCGGCCGCGCTCATGTCCTGCGGCTGCCAGGACTCCTGCACGTCACCGATGGCTTCCCCGTGACCGATCGGCGCGCAGAAATCGATCGTCCGCCCGGCCGGCCCGTGGCTGCAGACGGTGAGCAGGGTGACGTGAAAGTCGATCTCGACCGAAGTCTCGGCCAGCACCCGGCTGTGCGCCCGCCGGCCGCCGGCGGACACCGCACGCTGCCAGGCCGGCCCGACATCTTCCGGTAGCAGGACCACCGACTGCCCCTCGCCGCCGACGGCGGCCACCGGCTGCACCCGCAGCGGGTAGCCGGCGTGGTCGGCCACGCCCCGCAGCTCGTCGAGCGAACCCGCGAACCAGAACGGGGCGGTGGGCAGGCCCAGTTCGTCGGCGGCCAACCGGCGCAGACCCTCCCGGTCGGCGGTCAGCCGGACGCACCGCGCGGTGGGGAAAACCTCGGCGGAGCCGGATTCGGCCACGGCCGCCAACGCGTCGGCGGCGACCTCGTCTGAGGCCGTCACCACGAAATTCGGCTGCGATCGCTGGATCGCGGCGCCCAGCTCGTCGGCGTCGGTCATGTCGACCACCAGCGACTGGTCTGCCACGCCGTGCGCCGGGGCATCGGCATATCGCTCGACCGCGGTCACGTGCGTGCCCAGCCGCTGAAAGGCGATCGCCAGCTCGCGGCTGAACTCACCCGACCCCAGCAACATGACCCTGGTCGGGCGGGCAACGCTGTGCGCGGGAGACGCTTGGTCGTGCTCCCCGTGAGCCGACTCGTCGTGCGGCAGGCCCTGAGCCACAGGTTTACCTTCTCCTTCAGTCAACGCGCCCATGGACCTAAAGAATAGGTGCGTTGCAAAGTAGGGCCCTACGGCTGGCCCGGCAACAACCGCACCATCAAGCCATTGGCTTCGGCCAGCAGCGTGTCGCCGTCGAGCAATTCCCCGCGGACAAACGCCTTGCGGCCCTCGGTCGCCGCCACATGACCCCGGACCACCAACCGGGTGTCGATCGGGGTGATCTTGCGGTAGTCGACATGCAGGAAGCCGGTGCGGCTGATCGGCCGGCCGGCGGCGTGCACCACCATCCCGAAGACGTGGTCGAACAGCAGCGGGAGCACACCGCCGTGCACTGCCCCGTTGCCGCCGACGTGGAACCGGCTGAAGTGGCCACGCATCTCCACACCGTCGGCGTCGAACCTGCTCATGGTCCACGGCGGCAGCAGCAGGCTGCCCATCCCGGGCAATTGCGGCGACCGGCCCGCCGGAGCCTGGCCCTCCGGAGCCTGCGACGGCGCGAGCTGCGCCGCGAGAGATTCGGCGTGCCCGGCGGCGTCGTTCCAGACGTCATCGCTGGGGTCGGCGGACACCGCCAGATCCTGCAACCGCCGCATGGCTGCGACGAACCGACCGAAACCCGGGCCCGGGCTGGCGGCGCCGTATTCCGGGAAGCCGCCGTGATGGTCGTAATCGGGATCGAGTTGTTCTGGGTTCTGCGAGGAATCCGTCACGGGCGGGCCGCCAGAACGTCGCGACGCACGATGGTCTGGTCGCGGCCCGGACCGACACCGATACACGAAATATGCGCTCCGCCAAGCTCTTCGAGTCGCAACACGTAATCACGCGCCTTGGCTGGTAGGTCGTCGAACTCGCGCGCCTCCGAGATGTCTTCCCACCAGCCCGGCAGGTCCTCGTAGACGGGTTCGGCGCGGTGCAGCTCGCTTTGGGTCATCGGCATCTCGTGAGTGTGTTTGCCATCGACGCGGTAGCCGACGCACACCGGAACGGTTTCCAGGCTGGACAGCACGTCGAGCTTGGTCAGGAAGTAGTCGGTGATCCCGTTGACGCGGGTGGCGTAGCGCGCGATGACCGCGTCGAACCAGCCGCAACGCCGACGCCGGCCGGTGGTCACGCCGAACTCGCCACCGGTCTTGGACAGGTATTCGCCGTTCTCGTCGAACAATTCGGTGGGGAACGGGCCAGAGCCGACGCGGGTGGTGTAGGCCTTGAGGATTCCCAACACGGTGGTGATCCGGGTCGGCCCGATGCCGGAGCCTACGGCCGCACCGCCGGCAGTCGGATTCGACGACGTCACATAGGGATACGTGCCGTGGTCGACGTCGAGCAACGTGCCCTGCGAGCCTTCCAGCAAAACCGTCTCGCCGGCCTCCAACGCGTTGTTGAGCAACAGCCGGGCATCGGCGATGCGGTGCTTGAAACTCTCTGCCTGCTCCAGCAGGGCATCGACGACGTGGGCTGTCTCCAACGCTTTGCGGTTGTAGATCTTGACCAGCACCTGGTTTTTGAACTCAAGTGCCGCTTCGATCTTGTGGGTCAGCACCTCCGAGTCGAGCACGTCGGCGACCCGGATCCCGATGCGGGCGACCTTGTCCTGGTAGCACGGCCCGATCCCGCGGCCGGTGGTGCCGATCTTCTTGCTGCCCATATACCGTTCGGTCACCTTGTCGATCGCCACGTGGTAGGGCATCAGCAGATGCGCGTCGGCGGATATCAACAGCCGCGAGGTGTCGACGCCGCGGTCCTCGAGGCCCTTCAACTCCTCGAGCAGCACGCCCGGATCGACCACCACGCCGTTACCGATCACGTTGGTAACACCGGGCGTCAGCACGCCCGACGGGATGAGGTGCAGCGCGAAGTTCTCGCCGTTGGGCAGCACCACGGTGTGCCCGGCGTTGTTGCCACCCTGATAGCGCACCACCCACTGCGCGCGGCCGCCGAGTAGGTCGGTCGCCTTGCCTTTGCCCTCGTCGCCCCATTGGGCGCCGATCAGGACGATTGCCGGCATGCCGTTCTCCCACTTGTATCTGCCGCTTATGGTGGTCCAGCCGGTGACCCACCATATCGCAGCTGTTTGCGAGGAGGCCCCATAACCGCCCGCCTGGACCCTGACGTCGCCGTGGTGATGTTCGATGGCCATCGCGTACCGCGTCCCTTGACGGGGCTGAGGGTCATTGATCCCGACGACATCGACGCGGCGATCGGCTGGGCGCGACGGCTGCTGGTGATCGGCGCGGACGCCGACCTCGCCGCGGTGCTCACCCTGCTGCTGCGGGCCGGGCGGCTCGACGTCGAGGTCGGCTACGCGCCGCGGCGGCGCACCGCCGCCGGCCGGATTTACCGGGTGTCGGCGGGCCGCCGGGCGGCCCGCCGGGCGCGGCGCGGCTCAGCTCAGCGGGTGCCGCTGATCCGCGACGAGACCGGCTCGGCGATCGTCGGCGCAGCCGACTGGCGACCGACAGGCGACGGGCAGCTGCTGCACGGTGAGGCCGTCGTCGACGATGTCGTGCTCTTCGACGGCGACGTCGCAGGGGTGCGGGTCCAGCCGACCGGGGCACTGCCCGGCCTACGTGCACGCGTGTCAGGCAGCCGTTCGCGCCGCTGGCTGATCGGTCGCGCGGCGCAGCTGGGCAGCGACGGTGTGGCCGTGGTCCGCGACGGCGTGGCCGCGCCGCGGACGGCGCGGCGGTCGACGATCTACCGGAATGTCGAGGGCTGGCTACTCGTCCGTTGATCAGCGTCGGTAGTTTCGTCGAGTGAGCGACCGCGACTTGCACCACTCGGTGCGGCCCAGCCCGATCTTCTGGGCGATCGTCGCCCTGACGGGGTTAGGCGGCGGGCTGGCCTATTGGTACGGCGCCCACCTCGGATCACTGGCTTATGTCGCGGTGTTCATCTTCGTGATCGCCGGCTGGGTCGTATCGCTGTGCCTGCACGAGTTCAGTCACGCATTCACCGCCTGGCGATTCGGCGACCGTGGCGCCGCGGTGCGCGGCTATCTGGACCTGGACCCGCGGCGCTACAGCAACCCGGTGCTATCGCTGGTGTTGCCGATCGTCATCACCGCGTTCGGCGGGATCGGCCTGCCCGGCGCGGCCGTGTACCTGCGGACGTCGTTCATGACCGCTAGGCAGCGCACCCTGGTCAGCCTGGCCGGACCGGCGGCCAACCTGCTGCTGGCGGTGCTGCTGCTGGGGTTGACCAACCTGTACTTCGACCCGACCCACCCGGTGCTGTGGGCCGGGGTGGCCTTCTTGGGTTTTCTACAGGTCACCGCGGTCCTGCTGAACGTGCTGCCGATCCCCGGCCTGGATGGGTACAACGCCCTGGAGCCTCATCTGAGCCCGGAGACCCAGCGCGCGCTGGAGCCGTTCAAGGCGTACGGCGTGCTGCTGTTGTTTTTCCTGCTGTTCGCCGCTCCGCTATTCAACCGATGGTTCTTCGGCGTGGTTGATTGGTTCTTCGAGCTCTCCGGGGTGCCGGCGATGCTGGCCAACGCCGGCATGCAATTGACTCGGGTCTGGAACGCCTGGTTCTAACCCCGGCCGCCTCAGCCGATCTTGCAATACATGCACAGAAT
>Ga0302326_10034351_pt1 | contig 10050 bp, 4 predicted proteins | sample Palsa_T0_3_FD_202264 | JGI IMG/M metagenome (GOLD analysis project Ga0302326, IMG submission 202264) | Peat permafrost microbial communities from Stordalen Mire near Abisko, Sweden - Palsa_T0_3 | ecosystem: Environmental > Terrestrial > Soil > Palsa > Peat permafrost | place: Sweden: Abisko...
GCGGGGGGCGCGGAAGCCAGCTGCGGTTCCGTATGGCCTCCGCAGGAGAGCAGCGCGAGGGTGGCCGCGAGCGCAACACAGCCGGTCCTCATCGGGGCTTCTCCGCTGTCAACGGATCGGGCAGGCCGGGTTTGCCTGTATGACACGAATTACAGGTGGCGGCTTCAGGCTGGCGGATCTGATCCAGATGACTGGATAACGCGGCGGTGCGATGGCATTCGACGCAGAGAATATCCGGATCGTGCGAAACCGGGCTGGCATCCTTGCGCCGCGGACGCGTGTCGAACAAATGGTCGGCGTGGCGGAAATCCGGAACGCTCGTCAACAACGTTGGTTGCGCCTCATGCGCCACATGGCAGACCGCGCAATCGTTGCGGCTGGGGTTCAGGTTCTTTTGCGCCGCGGTGTAGCCGCGCGGAGCCTCGCAATGGCAGGCGAAGCAGAAAGTGTGGCTGGCTTCCATTCCCTTATCCGGTTTCTGCCCCGCGGGAACTGGGATGGGCGCATGGCAGTCGGCGCATTGCGATTGCGCGGCCGCGCCCGGCGCTTCGCAACGCGTTGCCGTTCCGGCGTTCTTGTGTGCGATGTGGGAAAAAAGATCGCCGAAATCATGGCTGTCATGTTGTTTCGGAAAATCGTAAAGCGACGGACGATCCTGCGAAGCTTCCCGCGACGTGTGGCATCCGCCGCAGAAGGCCTCGGCCCTGTCGATCGCTTCGGCCGCGAAGTTATGGCAGCCCGCGCAGGCGGCGTGGCCCGGCATTTTGTGGATGTCCGCACGGTTCGGTTCGAGCGCGTGGCATTCGCGGCATTCGAGTGTGACATGTTGCGGTTCGAGATGCGCAAACGCGGCGGATGCGCCAAACGTCGCCGCCTGCACAGGCATGGACGTGATGGTCAGCGCCAGAAATTGCCAAGCCAGCCGCACCGGCCGCATCAGATTCGGCCTCGCGCATTGGTTTTATGGCAATCCACGCAGGCCACCGGACCCGTGTGTGAAGCGGGCGCAGTTTTGGCCAGATCCGCATGGCATCCGATACACATCTCGTGAAACGCGGTCTTGCGGTTTTCTTCGTTGAACGCCTTGCTTTGCGGATTGCGCGGATCACCGGCGGGCCCGTGACAGCCCTCGCATTTCGCAAGCTGAATCGTGCCGGCGCCGTCGCGCGTATGATGGCAGCCGGCGCATGTCGCCCCGGCCGGCGCCGGATGCGGGGACCGCGGGTCCACCGGGGCTTTGACGTGCGCCGCATGATCGAACGCAACCGGTCCCTGATTCCCCCCGCGATCGAGCACAATCGAATCTCCGGGGTTATCAGCCGCCAGCCAGAGAGCGAAAAAAGCCAGCACGATCGTCCCGGCCACGCTACTTTCCCCCCGCGGGCGGACCGTAAGCGCGACGAATATCGGCGTCCGAACGGATCTCGGGAACCGACCACGGCGTTCCGTCGGACTTCAGATACAGATTCCGCATCTCGGTCGAATTGAACGGACGCGCACCGCGCCGGCCGAAGACGGAGAGCTGATTTCCGCTCTCATCCACGGCACGGTCGCGATCGAGCCCCTCCGAAATCGCGACCGCCGGCGAACCGGTTTTATAGGTGGCAATCAGATGCGGTTCGGGCGCGGGGCTGAAACCCATATTCCCCGGAGTAAATTCCGGCGACGTCAATTGAACCACGCGCAGTCCGTTCGCGCCATCGGCGACGTAAGCGAAAAGGCTGACGTTCGTCATGCCCACCTTGACGTCGCGGGCATCGTTCAGCTTGCCGCCCGCGTCGAAGGTCCGCACCAGGCGCGGATGCTCGGGATGTTCGATATCGACAATCGCGAGCCCCTGCGTCCCCGCGGCAACATAAGCGTAGGTTCGCACCAGATACAGACGATGCGCGTCGGCGAGCGGCACAAGCGCTCCCTGTACCAGCACGGGCTTGTGAGGATCGGTTATGTCGACCACTTTCACGCCGTCCGCGTCGGTCACGAAGGCATAGCGAAACTGAATCTGCGCGTCGCGCGGCTGGCGCAACATCGGAGCCCCGATAGTCCCGGCGAGCTTGGGCGCCAGCGGATTCTCCAGGTCTACAATCGCTAACCCCGCGTCGGCCGTAATGTAGGCGTAACGCCCGGCGATCGAGATGTGATTCGCGCCTTTCAGAATGCCGCCGGGGTTCCACGCCAGCGCACGCTTCAGGAAATTGTTGTTGGGATTGCCATCGAGCAGCGTGCCCACACCGTGCTTCGGGTCACCCACCACCACCAGACCCTCCTCGCGGTCGGCGACATAGAGGAAAGCGTAGATCAGCGGAATAGGCTGGCTGTCGCGGCGGTTGACCGCTTCTTCGTTCTCCGGCAGATGGCTGCGCGTGGGGTCGACCGCCAGCGTGGAGGGCGAAGCAACGGACATCGCATACTTCGTCGGCACGGAAAGGCGCTGCCCTACCGGCGACACCGAAGCGGTTACGATCCGCTCGGAGAAACCCTTGTGATCGATGTTGGCGACGTCGAAAATCCGGAAACCGCCCTTACCCATCGCCGCGTAAATGTATTCCCCGCGAAGCTGCAGATCGAGCACCTCGGATTCGCCCAGCGCCGGAATGCCCGCCGCGTGACGATACGCCTCTTTGAGCGCGCCGCCGCGTTTTTCATGATCGCGATACATCTCGGGATAGGCGATCTGGTGCAGCGTGCTTCCAATCACGGCCTGGGGTTCGTCGTGCTCCGTCACCGCGACGGCGTCGAAGCCGCCTTTGCCGCTTGCCACATAAGCATAGCGTCCGATGAAATTATAGAAATTCGTGCCCTGGGCGAGCACCATCGCTACGTATGCGTTGTTGTCTTTTTCATTGGAAGCATGGCAATCCGTGCAGCCCTTCGTCTCCCGTGTCCGGACTGAATGAGGAAAGTGCGAACTGAAAGCGGTTCCCGCGTAGCCTTCGGAAGAAATCGTCTGCTGCTGCGAATAGATCCATTCGCGGTTGCCGTTCTGCGAACTCACCATCACCGCGCAGGCGGAGCGCAGCGGCGCGATCCGGTTGCCGGTCACCGTGCCGTCCCGGCCCAGCATGAAGACGTCGTCGCGCAACGTCTGAAAATTGTATGAGGTCCAGTTGCGCGTGCTCGCGCCCTCGTTGTGGAGCATCGGTGTGTTCTCGTTGGCAATCTGGCGGAGATGACAGCCAAAGCAGCTCGGCGTCCAGGACGTGTGGCATGCATAGCACGTCATGTTCGAGTTGGCGTGGGCCAGCTGACTCTCGTCGCTTCCTGAGGGGCCGGGCGCCGCGCCCCAGGTTTTGCCGTCGCGCAGGATGGTCTTGGCCAGCCGTGATTTTTCGTTGTAATGCGCATTGCCCGGCGTGATGGAATCCTTTACCTGCACCACTTCCCAGACCTTGCCTTCTTCCACCGCGGACCGCTGGAAGACCTTTCCGTCCCGGTTGAAGAACCGATCCTGGCTGAGCACGGAGCTGTGAAGGCCCGCATCCACGGGGAACACCGCGCGGTAATCGATCATCGCGTTTCCGCCGGCGGCCGCGCTGGTCCGCCCATTCAGCGACGCCGGTTCGGCGCGCTTCGAGATGGTGCCGTGGCAATCGACGCAATCGATTTCGATGGCGTCGCGCGGCTCGCCGTACAGTTTCCCGTTGCCGTGGCTGTCCTGGCGGAAGTGGCAATCGACGCACTGCATGCCTTTCTCAATGTGGATGTCCTTGAGGTGCACGGGCAAGCCGGGCTGCGCCTCACCCGCCACCGCCTTCTGCATCTCAGCGGCAGTGGGAGGCTTCGGGAGCGGATTGCCGTCGGTGTCGAGCAGAGTGCCCTTCCGGTCCTGTTTGAACACCGCGCGATACACCCAGCCGTGGCCGTTGAAATCGGCGAACTGCGTGTGCTGCAGCTTGGGATTGATCTCCGAAGTAAGCTTGTCCAGAAACGCCGGGTCGCCCCACAGCCCCTTGAGCGCCGAGCTCTCCGGATTGCGCTCCTGAATCTCCTGAATCTGTTTCGGGGTCGGGTGTTTCGATTCGGCAGGATACATCTGATGGCCGTCGGTCTCAAGGTCCCACCAGGTAACTCCATAGAAGCTGTTAAGCACCAGCGTTCCCGGATGCATGTGGCAGACGACGCACTGGCTCGAAGGAATGGCGCGCGTAAGCTGATGGCGGATCGGATGGCCCGGCTCGTTCTTTGGAATCGTGGGATCGCCGGTCTGGCTGAAGCCGTTATGACCGGCCGATGCGTAAGGTCCGGAATGGACCGGATCGCGATCGTTAGCGTAAATCACATGGCAAGCCGTACACCCGCTCGATCGGTAATCGCCCGGCTGATCGTTGGTCCCAAGGAAGGAGAGCAGCGGGTCGAGCAGGCGGGTCTTCTGAAGCCCGAGAAAAACCGGGTCGGTTCGCAGGTTGGTGCCGAGCCCCCGTGAGCTGAGAAGATTCTGCGTTGGCCTTCCAGGCGCTTCCTCGAGCGCGGGCTGGCCCACTTCCGGGGGACGCCGTCCGCCCGCTTCGAAGTCGCGCAGGATGTTGCCGGGCGTGGTGATTTCCCAGTGCGGCAGCGGTTCGAGAAACGGCAGGACGCCCTTCTCGCGCGTCTCGGCGGCACTTACCGGCGCATCGGCAGTGAGCCTTTGCGGCCTGCCCGCGCTGTCATAACTCTCTCCGTAGCGGTAATCCTTCACACGATAAACACCGTTGTTATAAAGTGCTGCGCCCCAGAGCATAGCCCCGGTGGTCATCATGCTGCGGCTGACGTTATGTACATCGAGGCCGTGGCACTGTGACGTGCCGCAGGTCTGGTTCGCCACGCGCAGATCGCCGGGATTAACGAAGCGCACGAATTCGCGGCTTTCGCGATTGAGCAAGGTGTAAGAGCGCTGCGGATTCGCCGAGGTGGGCCAGCTTTCCGGGAAACGGGGCGCGACATGAGCGCTGCGTTTCGCCGCGAGCCGCGCCTCCGATCCGTTAGGAGCCCCGGCAGGCACGCTCGCGGCCGCGTTTCCCCCATGGCAATCGACGCACGCCATAGGCACTTTGCCGTTATGCATGTCCTCGATACCGAGGTGGCAGGACAGGCAACCGGCGCTTCTCGCCCGAGCGTCGGCCGCTGCCGGTTGTCCCGTCGTCTGGGTTGAGGCGGGAGCCTGACCGCTCATAAAAAGTACGCCGATTCCGAGACCGAATGCGGCAGCGGCAAGCAGAATCTTCATCGGCTGGTTCTCAGTTGCATACTGCTTTTGCAGCCCAGACTCGACGAGCATTGAGTGGGGCAGGCAATCCTGCCTGCGGACCCGCTTTCCAGCGGGTCCTGCCGCCTGGAAAGGCGCGCCTTCACCCCTGAAGGGGATTCAGGGCTGCGGCCATGATGGGCCGCCCCACGATAATAAAACAATGGATTACGTGAAATTATGCAATTAAGCACTAGTAGACCATCCTGATCCGCAGAAACACCGCGTGCAGCACCGCGCCGGCCTCCTGCGTGCCTCCGTAGATTTGCCGGATTCCTTCACCCGAAAAAAGAAACGAATACCCGGTATCGATGGTGAGATTTTCGTTCAGCAGAGGCCGTATGCGGAAACCGAAGCCGTTATCGAGGCCGATTTTGTTACTGATTGAAGGGACTCCGATTACCGCCGTGATGGGCTGGGTGTGATCGAACATCAGGTAATTCCAGTTGGCGACGAAACGGAGCTTCGGTTTGATGTCGGCATCGAATCCGGCGTTATAGAGAATCAGGCCGGGGTTGACGAAGTTCGATTCGCCCGCGAATTTATTGCTGCGCATCGAAGGCAGCAGACTGTTTTGCGAATCGAGGTTGTACTCGGTGCGCACGAGGCGCAGCGGCTGGGCATTCCAGAAGCTGAACCGGCCGCCCGCAAATTCCGGCATATCCATAATTGCGTCGAAACCGCGCCCGCTTCCGTCGTAGGGATTCTTATCGCCCGAGGCATACATGTAACCGGCCCTGAATCGGATCCAGTCTTCGGTAACTGAAGCCTCGATCGCTCCCATCTGCGCGTTAATCGTGACCGCCCGGTTCGCGATCTGGTTATGTCCGTCGCGCCCGAGCGCCTGATAGAAAGCGTGCGTCAGATTCAACCTGCCAAGGTGCCCGTCGCCCGCCCAGCCGAGATAGACGGCGTCGAGCTGTGCCGGCGCCACGCGATCCACGAAGCCGTTCTCATCGGTATAAACGCCGCCCCGGTCGTGATTGTAATGAAAACTGAACTGCATCGTGTAGCCGGGCAGGAAGGTGTCCTGCCGGTACATATTGCCGATCAGCACGGCTTGCCCGCGCGAACGCCACGTATTGAGTTCGCTGTCGACATCCTTCTGCAGCATTCCGAAGCCAGCCAGATTGAACTGGTAGCGGTTCGCCGAAGCATTCCCGAAAAGGCGCACGCCGAGGTTCGTGTCGTTGAAGATGAAGCCGCGGAAATCGCTTACGAATGGCTGAACCCCTGCGCGGATGGAAGTGGAATCGAAATAAGGACTGTTACCGCGCACTCCCGTATCCGAGCGCAGGAACGGGAAAACGTCCGGCGTGTCGCCCAGGCGGAATTCGGCAAAAGCCGACTGTACGGTTCCGAATACTTTTCTGCGATCGAGCCCTTTCGTCTCGTCTTCGAACGCAATGCCGAGGCGCTGTGTGCGCAGGAAATTGAAGCTGAACGCCGGCGTTATCGATACACGCCATGCCGCGGGGCGAAACGCGGTAGACTTCGAGGCGAAATCGAACGTGACCAGCAGGTTCTCCCGGAACGCCCACTGGTTGCCTCGCTGCAGCAGGTTCGTGCCCTGATTACCCGGCGCCCACGTTCCGGTGGTTTGCCGCTGCACGCCCAGCGCTTCACTCTCGGCCGAGATACTCAGGAAATGCGACCCTTCCGACCACGGCAGATCTCCCTTCAGACGATTCTGATGGTACGGGTCGTACCATCGGCCCTCGTGTCTCATCGGCGGGTTCACGTCCCAGCGGTTCATCGGTGCGGCGTCCGGCGCCGGCGGAGCGACCGGAATCGGGGTCCCGGCATTCATCGGTGGCGCGGATTCGGGAAACACGGAAGTCAGAGTTGGCTGTATCGGCGGAGCCGTGAGCGCCGGCTCGTGGCATTGGCCGCAACGTGTCCAGGTCACTTTCTCAGAACGGCCCGGCGCCGCTTTGAAAATATCCGGCGTCGCGGCCTCGGTGGCGCGATGGCAGCCAATGCAGGCGCGATGCGAGATCTCGCGATTGCTCAGCTCCCATCCGTCTTTGTCGGCGGGATTCCCAGGATTGCCGTCCGGACCGTGACATGCGGAACAAGCCTGGTATTGCGCAGCGTCCGTGGTGGACTTCACAGCGTGATGACAACTGGTACACGCATCTCCCTGAAGAGCCTGGTGCGGAAATGCAGGGTCGGGATTCACGACTCCTTCGTGAATCTTGTGAGGGAAGGCAACGGGTCCGCGCGCGCCATCGCGATCCAGCGCGGCGAACGGAGAAAGCGTATCCGGCGAGCTCGCGCCTGACGCTGCTATAGCCGCAAGCAGGTACGCAACGTGGAATCGCCTACGGGAATAGTGCGCCGCCATCAAAATCCTTCAAGACGCCACTGTCTCAACGGGCCAGTATCGCACAACGCCGAATGTAACAGCATTGCCGCAAGTAGTGCACCCTACGGCGCTTGGGAGGCGCGGAGGGGCAATGAAACAGGCGCTTTCGGCACAATACCGCATACCTTTCTTCGTGGGGCGGCCAATCGTGGCCGCAGCCGCCTTTTGAGGCGGCTCGACCAGCTGGAAAGCCGGTCGGCGGGCAGGATTGCGAGGCAGGATTGCCCGCCACACATCGGGCTCTGACCTTCATGAACAGAGCCTTGTTGAAAAGCCACGTCGGTTCGGAGCCGCCGGGCCGTTCCCGAGAATCGATTTCCTGCCCGGACCTCTGTCTTCAGACTCGCCTCATTTGTCTGCCGGATCGGCGCTATAATTGCGCGCTATGGCGCCCTCCGCTATCGCCCAGCCCTTTGAAACACCCCGATGGTCTTTGCTTCATCGCGCATTCTTCCGTTTCCTCTTCTCTTACTTCCTGCTTTATGCGTTGCCCAGCACGGGCCGCGTGAGCCTCCTGTCTGACATACCGGGTGCGAGTTGGATCGCTGAAAAATACGTTAGCCTCTGGCACGCGCTCTGCCCCTGGGCCGGCAGCCACTTCTTTCACCTGAGCGGCCGGCCCGTAACTTACGTTCCCACCGGCAGCGGCGACACCACGCTCGATTACATTGAAAATCTGCTGTTCCTGTTCGTGGCTCTCGCGGCGGCGCTCGTCTGGTCCGCACTGGATCGCAAACGTCGCGATTATCGCGGCCTCGAAGCGTGGCTGCGGCTTTTAATACGCTATACGCTTGCCTTCACTCTGTTCGGATACGGATTCGCCAAGGTGTTCCCTCTCCAGTTCCGCACACCGGGTCTGCTGCGCCTGATTGAGCCCTATGGTGATTTTTCTCCGATGGGAGCGCTCTGGTGGTTCATGGGTGCGTCGGCGCCCTACACGATCTTCGCCGGCTTCTCGGAGGTGATTGGCGGCCTCCTTTTGCTGTTTCGCCGGACCACCACGCTTGGCTCGCTGATCGCGTTCGGCGTGCTCCTGAACGTCGTCATGCTGAACTTCTGTTACGACGTGCCGGTGAAGCTCTACTCCACGAACCTGCTGCTGATGGCCCTGTATCTTGCCTCTCCCGATCTGCAGCGCCTCTTCGACTTTTTTGTTCGCAACCGCCCCACTGTGCCAACCGATCTCGCAGGTCCGCGATTCTCTCGAAGGAGCGTGCGGGTCGGCGCGGTCGTGTTCCAGGTCCTGTTCGTGGGATACGCGCTTTATGGAAACATCGTCGGCGGCTGGCGGTCTTATCAAACCACCCGGGTCAACCCACCACGCCCGGCTGTCTACGGAATATGGGAAGTCGAAACGTTCATGCGCAACGGTCACGAGGTTCCTCCGCTCGTCACCGATACAACTCGCTGGCGCAGATTCATCGCCGACTTCCCCGGCAGCATCGCCGTCAAAACGATGGACGATAAACTAAAAAGCTATCGCGCCGAATACAGCAAGACCGGGACTACCTTAACCCTGTTTGAAGGCAGCGACGGCTCTAAGGGCTACAAGCTTGTCTACACCCGCCTTAATCCCGACCACCTCACGCTGGACGGAACCATCGGTGGCGACACACTTTCTCTCGGTCTTCGAAGAATTGACAGTTCGAAATTCCTGCTACTGAGCCGCGGATTCCACTGGATCAACGAAGTGCCCCTGAACCGCTGATGGATACCCTGGAGATACGTGCTTCGCCACAGCACGAGCCTCCGGAGCAGTCGGCGGAATCTGACTGCCGGGTCACCGGGGTACGATCAGGCTTCCCCGACAGAACGGGTCGCGGGTGGCGGTGGCGGCATCTAGGGTCTAGGCGCTGCAGATGTAGGGCGGATGGCGATCTTTGTCTTCGATCAACCGATACGCATCGCAATAGTGGGTCACAGACACAATTGGTAAACGCTCGTTTGTTGAGGCGCGATTCCCTTTGTGGAAACAGTAACCTCTGGAACCTGCCGACATATCCCGTGCCATTCCGCTGAATCGGAAGGAGGCACAAGTTGCGCATGCCTGGACGACGTATTCCTCCGGCCGCAACTCATTCAGCACTCGGTAAGGCTCATACCTGCCGAAGGGCGGCCCACCCATCTGGACTCGGAATTTATTATCACGAAAAGTAGCGATGGAGGTGTGCAGGGGATAGTGATGCTCATCGCTCCTCGATCCCGCTGGCTGCAGCACTAATTTGTCAACTTGTTCATCTTTATGCATCCTCAGGGTTTGTGTCCGTATTGTTGAAAGCTGCTCCGCAGCAATGGTCTCAGCTTCCTCTGGAGACTGGGCTGTCCAGACGTGCTCCGGTTCGATCAGCGCCTCGGGGAGGCCTGAGTTGAATCTAAGAAAACTCGATAAGCAGGAATGATAAACACCTTCAAACCGATTCGGGTCGCGAGCGACGATCGAAACAACAGCCTGGCAATT
>Ga0302326_10034352_pt1 | contig 10050 bp, 5 predicted proteins | sample Palsa_T0_3_FD_202264 | JGI IMG/M metagenome (GOLD analysis project Ga0302326, IMG submission 202264) | Peat permafrost microbial communities from Stordalen Mire near Abisko, Sweden - Palsa_T0_3 | ecosystem: Environmental > Terrestrial > Soil > Palsa > Peat permafrost | place: Sweden: Abisko...
GCTTCGAATGCCAGAACCCCAACACTTCCCGATCAATATAAGCCTCCGGCAGACCCACACACGAAAACACCTTCGCGCCCGAAGGCACCGCACGCGCAATCTCATCCACCATCCCGAAGTCGCCGACCCGCGTCGCCAGGTACTGGGGCTCCGGAGTAATCCGCAGCGCCGCCCTCACCGGCAGATCCTCCAGGCGCCAATCCCGCCGGTCATAAACCGCCCCGACAACCTGCGCCGCCACCAATCCGATCGCCACAGATCCCGGCACCACCGACGCCAGAGCCACCGCCCCGATCGCCATCGAAGGCATCAAAAACCGAGCCCCCGTATTCACCAGAAAAGGCGCCGCCAGCACGCACCCCGTCACGCAAAGCGCCCGCCCCCACTTACTCCGCATCGCCCACAGCCCCAAAGGCAGCAACAAAAATGCCGGTCCGAAGAACCCCTGATTTCCTCCCGACACTGTGTAATCCAGCCACGCGCTATGCCACGCAAACGAAGGCCGGAACGCGCCGTAGTGCATCGACAGATCCTTCAACAGGTCCGGCGTAACCACATCGCGCAGCCGCAGCGACCGCACCAGCCAGGGCGCGCTGAATAATAACGTCATCCCCGCAAACGCCGGACTGAACCTCACATAAGCGAAAGCGGTGATCGCCACCCATCCGAAATTCGGCTTCACCGCATAACAGAACGCCGCATTCAACGCCGCGCAAACCAGCAGCGCGAACCGTCGCTCCCGTTCCCACCGCATCAGTAGATAAACCAGCGCGCAGCACGCACAAACCAGCCCGATATCCGTATAAGCCGACGTCCCGTCCACCGCGCACACGGGCGCCAGAAAGAAGATCGCCGCCGCCGCACATCCGTTCAAATTCGCCAGCCCTGCCTCGCGCGCAATCTCCCGGATCAGCGGGATCGTTGCCAGCAGAAACGCAAAGTGTACGAGCTTCGCCGCACTCCCAGCCCCCACTGCAAACGCGGGCACAAACAGCATCTCCATGCCCTGCGGCAGCGCATCGAAAAACCCAACCCGATGCGAAAACCCGTGCAGCCGGACGTAATCCGAAACCAGCCGCAGATGATATCCCGCCGCATCTGCCTGAATCTCGGGCGCCAGCGCATTCACCAGATACGCCACACCCGCCACTGCAAACACCGCCCGGAAAAACCACGGAACCGGCGCCAGCCTCTCCGTCACCGCTGCCTGCGTCCGAAACGCCAGGACCGCCAGTGCGACCGCCAGCGCCGCGTAAACTCCCGGATATCCCGCGTGGCACAGCAGCGTCACAAACACCACAAGGGAAAACGCCGTAGCACCGGTCGCAAACCGGACCGCACGCGGCAACGCCGTCCCGGGCACAATCAACTGGCCCGTCGCCACCGCGCAAACCACCGACAGTAATCCGCCTGTCACAATCTCCGGAAGCAATTGGCTATCCTACACTTCCCTTACGAAAATCCGCCGTTTGCGGTTGTATTGTTCGTCCTGCCGCGTTACGCTGGAAATTGCCCGACTCAATGTCACGAGAAAGGAGGATTCGCATGTCCGAAATGGAACAGGAAGAACGGGCCGCTGAACCTCCCTCTCGCGGCAGGTTTGACTTCTCGTAATACTTCTCAAGCAATCTCGTTCCAGTTCACCGTCGCCATTCGTGCGTTCCGCGAAATACGAACATGCTTAGAATCGCATTCCATTGCGCGGCGCTCGCCGCCCTCGCCGGGTTGCTCGCAAGGGCGACTGCGGCCCCGTCCGGGCCTGTTCTCCCAAAGAACTCATCCGCGGTGTTCGGTATATGTCGTAGCCATCGTCTCTTCCTCCGCGTTCCTCGGCGCCTCTGCGTCTCTGCGTTGAAGACACGTCCTCATCCCACAATCAATCCGAAATCCAAGCCAGAAAACCACCTGCCTTCACAGTCCGTTCTCTCCCGGAATGGACCAGGCCAACAGTCTGGGTACAGTGCTCTGCGCGTACATATCGAAGGAAAGGCGGCTTCCCGATGAAAGTAGCTGAAACCCGTCAGGCCGGGCCGCAGCGGCCGCGCCATCCCGCGCTTCACACGTGGAAGGTCGTGCGCTACCGCTTGCTCGCGCTCTTCGCGGTCATCGGGCCGGGCTTCATCACCGCCAACGTCGATAACGATCCGGGCGGCATCCTGACCTACTCGCAGGCCGGCGCCAAATATGGCTACACCCTGCTCTGGACGCTGATCCCCACCACCGTGGCGCTCATCGTCGTGCAGGAAATGGCCGCACGCATGGGCGCCATCACGGGCAAGGGTCTGTCCGATCTTATTCGCGAAGAGTTCGGCCTCCGCATGACCTTCTTCACCATGATCGTGCTAGGCTTCGCGGATTTCGGCAATATCGCGGCCGAATTTGCGGGCCTCGCTTCCGGTATGGGGATTTTTGGGATCAGCAAATATCTCGCCGTCCCTCTGGGCGCGCTGCTTGTCTGGACAGTCATCGTCCGCGGCTCCTATAAACCGGTCGAACGCGTTCTGCTCGTGCTGTCGCTCATCTATTTCGCATACCCGATCTCAGCTTTTCTATCCAAACCCGACTGGAAGCTCGCGATCGAAAACACCATCATTCCGCAATTCAATTCCGATCCCGGCTACCTCGTCATGATCGTGGGTCTCATCGGCACCACCATTACGCCATGGATGCAGTTCTATCTGCAGGCATCCATTGTCGAGAAGGGCGTTTCCAAACGCGATTATTCGATGAGCCGCCTCGACGTGATCTTTGGCTGCATCGTGACCGACATCATCGCGTTCTTCATTGTGGTCGCCTGCGCCGCCACTATCTTCCATTCGCAGCACCGCGAAATCAACGATGTCGCCGAAGCGGCCAGAGCCCTTGTGCCTTTCGCCGGGAAGTTTGCCGCCATCCTGTTTGCATTGGGCCTCGTGAACGCATCGCTCATGTCGGCCGCCATTCTGCCGCTCGCCACGTCTTATAACATCTGCGAGGGCCTAGGCTTCGAATCCGGCATCGATAAGCGCTTTGGCGAAGCGAAAATCTTCTACGGACTCTATACCGCGCTCATCGTCTGCGGCGCCGGCTTCGTTCTGATTCCCGGCCTGCCGCTGCTGAAAGTCATTCTGATCTCGCAGGTGGCCAACGGCGTCCTGCTGCCGTTTGTCCTGGTCTTTATGTTGAAACTGGTCAACCGTGAAAGGCTGATGGGAGAATACCGCAATGGCCCGTGGGGCAATTCCATCGCATGGGCCACCAGCATCGTCATGATCGGGCTGACCGTCGTTATGATCTGGAACAGCGTGATGGTCTGAGGCCTCAGTCTTCACGCAAAGCGGCGGTGGGATTGAGCCGCGCGGCCCGCATCGCCGGGACATAGCTCGCCACCAGCGCCACTAATGCCAACAGCAGCGCCACCGAGGCGAACGTCGCCGCATCCGACGAATGCACGCCGAACAGAAGACTCTCCATCAAACGGGTGAGGACGAAAGCCCCCAGCAGGCCGGCCGCCAGGCCCGCCGCGGCGAGTTTCATCCCGTGGGCGATCACGAGTCCGAGAATATCTCGCGGAAGCGCCCCCAGCGCCATCCGGATGCCGATATCGTGCGTCGATTGCGTTACCAGATATGAGACAACGCCGTAGATGCCGACCACAGCCAGGATCAGCGCAAAGCCGGCGAACGCGCCCAGCATCGACATGGCAAAGCGCTGCCGCGCGAGCGACCGCGCCAAGCGATCTTCCATAGTGCGCACACTGTAAACCGGGAGTTGCGGGGCGAGCGAGTGAATGGCGCGCACGACCGCCGGCGCGGCAACCGCGGCATCCGACGTCGTACGAACAACGATATACATCGTAGGCTGGGGGAGCTGCGGTTGCGGGAAATAGACGGTCATGCGCGTATCCGCGCCCAGCCCGTACTGCTTCACGACTCCCACCACCCCGACGATCTCGATCCACGGATTTACGTTATACGCGGTCGCGGTCAGCCGAAGCCGCTTGCCCACCGCGCTGCCGTTCGGCCAAAAACGGCGGGCCATCTTTTCATCCACAACCGCGACCCTCGTGCTGTCAGCCGTATCGCGTTCGTTGAAAGATCTGCCCGCGAGAAGCGGGATGCGCAGGGTTTCGAAATAATCGGGCGTAGCGTTACGCTGATCCGACTGGAATTCGGGCTCATTCGGTCCACGGGGGAAGCCGTCCACTTCAATACCGCTCCATCCGCCGGTTCCGGAAAGCGGAAGGGAGGATGTCGCGCCCACTGCTTCCACGCCCGGCAGACTGCCGACCCGCGCGCGCATGGAGTCCAGAAACGGCGTCCATTTGGCAAAGCTGTCGACGTTCCCGCCCCGCAGCGTGACCGTCATGGAAACGACATGTTCGGGACTGAATCCGGGCGGCACCTGCTGCAGGCGCACGAAGCTCCGCACCAGCAAGCCCGCGCCGATCAGCAGAATCAGTGAGAAAGCGATTTCCACCACCACGAGGACGCCGCGCAGTTTATCGGCATTCACACTCGACCCCAGCCCGCGCCCGGAAGTGCGCAGGGCCGCATTCAGATCCGTTCGCGACATGCGAAAGGCGGGAAAGACGCCGAAGAATACTCCCGTGAAGACGGATATGGCGCAGGTGAAAAGAAGTACGGGAGCGTTCAGGCCGATTTCGCTTAGGCGGGGGATGTTGCCCGGCTGAAGCACGCGGGCAAGAGCAATCAGGCCCCCCGCGAGCCCAACGCCGGCCACGCCCCCGCAAAGGCTGAGCACCACACTTTCCGTCAGTAACTGACGAAATAACCGGCCTCTGCCGGAGCCCACCGCTGCCCTTATAGCGGCTTCCTTGTGGCGCGATACAGCGCGGGAAAGCAGCAGGTTCGCGGCATTGGAACAGGCGATCAGCAAAACGAAACCCACCGACCCGAGCAGCACCAAAGTTACGCTGCGGACGCCGCCCTCCACCTGCTCGGTCATGGGCACCGCGACAATGGAAAAAGTGGGATCCCGCTTATCCTGCTGCCGGATGCGCGCCGCGATCACGTCGAGACCCGCCTGGGCTGAAGTAAGAGAAACGCCAGGCTTGAGACGCGCGATAACGCTGAAACTTTCCCAAAAGCGCGCGCCGATCAATAGCGGACTTAACTGGAGCGGAATGAACATTTCCGGTTGACTAATGGCGGAAGTCATCGGCATTACGTCGCCATTCAGCACGAAATTGCGATCGAGCACGCCAACTACGGGCGAAGGATTACCGTTAATGATAATGGTTTTTCCGACAATGCCAGGATTTCCGCCGTACAGGCTCTGCCAGACGCCGTAAGTCAGCACCGCAACCAGAGGCTTACCGGGCCGATCGTCTTCAGGGAGCATCGTGCGCCCCAACAGCGCCCTCGCGCCTAGGACTCTGAAAAGACTGGATGATGCCATCAGGCCTTCCACGCGCACCGGATCCCCTTTGCCGGTCACGTTGAAGGACCACCCCAGCGCGATCGACATTTCGGAGAACCATTGATTTTGCGACCGGATATCTTCGAATTCTCCGGGTGAGGGCCAATCGCGCTGAATACCGAGGCCGGGTATTTTGAGAAACAGAAGCGATAACCGGTCCGGATGGGGGTAAGGCAGCGGTTTGAGGAAGAGCACTTCAGCCACGCTGAACATCGCGGTATTGGCGCCAATCCCGATGGCCAGCGACAGGACGATCACGGCCGTTAAAGCGGGTGCGCGCCTCATCGTTCTGAAGGCGTATCGCAGATCGTGGATCGCGATATCGATGTTCATTTTTACTATTGTGCCAGTTAGCCGACAGGAGCCACACTACTGAATGGTTAGAGCACGCGCGATGTATCCTGGTATAAGATTTCTGAAGAATATGCTTAAGCTAACGCTGCTGCTGCCGTGTGCGGTTACCGCAGTCCTGGCGCAAATTCCGACTACGCCCGGCGCCAAGGCGACGATTGTCGGAAGCCCCGCGGCCATCGCCGCTTCGAAACAGAACCCCGAGGCTGTCGCGCGAGGCTCAGAGGTTTTCGCCGCCAAATGCGGGTCATGCCACGGCGCGACCGCCAAGGGCACGAATCGCGCGCCGGATCTGGTCAGGTCTCTGCTGGTGCTGGACGATGAGAAGGGAATCCTGATCGCGCCGGTGATCCGCAATGGCAGGCCCGATAAAGGTATGCCGAAACTGAACCTGACGGAAGACCAGATTTCGGACGTGGTGGCGTGGCTGCACGTGCAGACTTTCGCGGCCGACCACCGCAATACCTATCTTTTCCTTGACGCGCTTACTGGCGACGCGAAGAAAGGCGAAGCGTACTTTAATGGCGCGGGCAAGTGCGCCACCTGCCATTCTCCGACGGGAGACCTGAAGGGCATTGGCGCGAAATTCGACGCCCACGATATGCAGGGCCGCTGGCTGCAGCCGCGGTCGTTCGGCAGAGGCGGCCGGGGTGGTCCGTCGAAGAGCACCGTCACTGTTACCGTCACTCTGGCCGATGGGAAGACCTTCGATGGGGCGCTGGACCGCTTTGACGATTTCAATGTGGCGCTGCATGACGCCAACGGGGATTATCATTCGTTCGATCGTAATGGGAACTCACCGAAGGTGGAAGTGCACGATCCTTTGAAGGTCCACTCGGAGATGCTGCGCCAGTACACCGACACCGATATTCATAACGTAACCGCCTATCTGGAGACATTGAAATGAACGTCCGGAATATTATTCCTACTCTGACCGTTTTGGCTGGATTCACGGCCTCCGGGCAGATGCTCGACCCCGCGAAGATGATTCAGAAGCCGGTTGACACCTGGCCGACTTATAACGGCGATTACAGCGGCCAGCGTTTCAGCCAGCTGAAGCAGATTAACTCCGGCAACGTGCATGGATTATCGCTGGCCTGGGTGACGCGCTTTGGGTCCGGGCCCGCGGTCACCATTAAGTCGACGCCGCTGCTGGTGAACGGGGTGCTCTACTTCACCGCGCCCAATAACGTGTGGGCGGCAGACGCTCACAACGGGCGCGAACTGTGGCATTACCAGTATCCGGCTAACACTGGCAGCACCATCGGCAACCGCGGCGTTGGCATGTACGGGAACTGGCTGTTCTTCGAATCTCCCGACAGCAATCTGGTGAGCCTCGATGCGAAGACTGGTAAGGAGCGCTGGAAGGTTCAGATGACCGATCCGAAGCTCGATTACACCTCGACGGTTGCGCCGATCGTCGTTGGCAACCACGTGATTCTGGGCATCGGCGGGGATCATATGGATAATCCGGGGTTCATTGAGTCGCGCGATCCTGAAACCGGCAATCTTCAATGGAAGGCCTATACCACGCCGCGCAAAGGCGAGCCGGGTCTTGACACATGGCCGGACGAATATGCTTCGGCGCACGGCACGGGGCAGACCTGGATGCCGGGCACTTACGATCCGCAATTGAATCTCTACTATGTTGGGACGGGCAATCCTAACCCCGTGCTGGCCGAGCAGAGCCGCAAAGGCGACAACCTGTATACCTGCACGATTCTGGCGCTCGATGTGAATACGGGCAAGAAGGTTTGGTATTACCAGGTGTCGCCGCATGAAGTGCATGACTGGGACGCTTCCGAAACGCCGGTGCTGATCGATGGCACGATCGACGGGAAGCCGCGTAAGCTGCTGGCGCAGGCGAGCCGCAACGGGTATTACTTCCTGCTCGACAGAACGAACGGTGAGCATCTGGTGACGACGCCTTTCATCGATACGCTGAATTGGGCGAAGGGCCTGAACGCCAAAGGCCAGCCGATCGGCGATCCGGCGAAGTTTCCGCGTCCCGATGGAGTGCTGGTGTCGCCGGCATCGAATGGCGCGACGAACTGGCCCGCCCCGAGCTTCGATCCGGAAACCGGGTTACTGTATGTTGGCGCGAGCAAATCTTTCAGCATGTTCTACGTCACCGATACGGACGACCATCCGGAAGGCTGGGGCGGCCTCGACGCCAGCGCGGGAACGCAGGGCGCGGCGCTGGAAGCGATCGACTATAAAACCGGTAAGATCGCGTGGCAGCATGAATGGCCCAACGGCGGCGGACCGTCGCACATGCTGAGTACGGCGGGTAAGTTGTTGTTCACGGGGAACGGGAATAACTTCATTGCGTTCGACCCGGCCAACGGAAAGATCCTGTGGCATGCGGGATTGACCGGACCGGTTACGGCCGGGCCGATCACTTACGAGATGGATGGCAAGCAGTATCTGGTGCTGGCCTCGGCGGATTCGCTGTTCGCGTTTACGATCAATCAGCCGGTCAAGTAGAGCGCGAGGAAATGCCCCTGCGGCACTCATTTGCGGACCGGCCGGTGAAGGCGTCGAGCCTGCCTTCGTTTCGCGCGGAGCATTTTCCTTACTCAGGGCCTTATCCCTGGCTCGACAGGGACGATGCGGCGGAGCAGATCTCGATCCGTCTGGAGCGCCGGCAGATCACCGCGACGGAAGCCGCGTTGTGCCGTTTCTGGGCCGCCAACGGGTATGTCATCCTCGAGAACCTGATTGAGTGCGCGGTTCTGGATGAGGTCTGGGGCGCTTATGAGGCTGCGGTTGCGCGAGGCCGGATTGTGCTGCCCGCGGAACCCGCGGGGGAAGGCGATCCGTTTCCGGGACGGCAGCTGAATCCGCATAAGAAGGTGGGGACGTTTTGCCGGATTCTCAAGCATTCCGAACTGCTGCGGTGTATCCGGTTGCTGATGGATCGCGAGCCTCGTGCGCTGCAGACGATTGCTTCGCATAAGGGTTCGCAGCAGGGGTTGCATTCGGATTCGATCCATATGACGACCTATCCGTTGGGCTATCTCACGGCGGCGTGGATCGCGTTTGAGGATATCGATCCGGATTGCGGTCCGCTGGTGTTTTATCCCGGGAGCCATCGGCTGCCTTATATGTTCAGTAAGGACGTCGGGATAAGTGAAGCGGACTTCCAGCGGGAAGGCTATGGGCCTTATCATGCGCGGTATGAGCCGCGAATCCGGGAATTAGCCGAACAGATGGAGCCGCATTACTTCCATGCCCGGAAGGGCGATGTGCTGATCTGGCATGCGAATCTGATTCACGGGGGATCGCCGAGGAAGAGGCTGGAGCTTTCGCGGCGGTCGGTGGTCTGTCATTTCTTTGCGAAGGGCAGCTTTGTGTATCACGATCTGGCTGCGGCGCGTTCGCGGCAGCAGTATGTGGGGACTTGTCTGCTGCGGGACGAGAGGGGAAAGATCCGGCTGTTTTGAAAGGGAGAGCGCCGGTTGACAACCGGCGCGCAGATTGCCAATCTGCCCCACAAGCCTACTTATTCAAGGCGTAGGCGTAGAGGGAATCTCCGCCCCCGACTACGATGTATTCGCGGCCGTCAAGTTCGTAGGCCATCGGTCCGTTGGCTACCGGTCCACCTAGTCTGGAGTGCCAGAGGATGTTGCCTGTGGCGGGATCGAAGGCTATGAAGTTGCTGTATTGGTCGCCGGTGAACAGCACGCCTCCGGCTGTCGTCATAATGCCGAAGTTGCCACTGCCGAGGCCGGGATATTCGTGGGTCCAGCGCGTCTTGCCTGTCTTATAGTCCAGCGCTTTGATTGAGACCTTCGACCAGACGCCGACTTCTTTGCCGGCGAAACCTTCGGGCTTGGCATCGGTATCGGTCTGGTAGAGCATGCTGTAGCTTTCGGTGCCACTGACATAAAAGAGGCCGGTCATTGGATCGAATGAGGGAGGCGCCCAGTTGGTCGCGCCGGCGGCAGCTGGCATCATCAGGGTGCCATCGGGTTGAGGATCCTTGATTGGATTGCGGATCGGTTGGCCTCTTGGATCCAGGCCCTTGGTCCAGTTGATTGGCTGGTAGGGCTTCGAGAGGATGTTCTTACCGTTGGTCCGGTCGAGAACGAAGAAGTAGCCGTTGCGGCTGGCCTGCGCGACCAACTTACGAGCATGGCCGTCGATTATGCCGTCGAATAAGACCGGCGTCTGCACGGCGTCCCAGTCATGGGTGTCATGCGGGGAAGCCTGGAAGTACCAGGCCATCTTTCCGGTATCCGGATTGAGGGCAACGATGGAGCAGGTGTAGAGATT
>Ga0302326_10034353_pt1 | contig 10050 bp, 9 predicted proteins | sample Palsa_T0_3_FD_202264 | JGI IMG/M metagenome (GOLD analysis project Ga0302326, IMG submission 202264) | Peat permafrost microbial communities from Stordalen Mire near Abisko, Sweden - Palsa_T0_3 | ecosystem: Environmental > Terrestrial > Soil > Palsa > Peat permafrost | place: Sweden: Abisko...
CACTCCTGGCAGCAGATACAAATTAATTCGGCCGAGGATAGACTTTCTTTCCCCTACAGAGACCTGGTCAAGTACGCCGAAGCTTGCAGCCGCTGGGGCGTGAAGGCGATCCAGTTGACTGGATGGCAGATCGGCGGCCAGGACCGCGACTTTCCGCTGCATGACACCGATCCCCGCCTGGGCACCGCGCAGGAATTCAAAGACGCCATCGCTGCAAGTCGCAAGATGGGCGTTGAGATCGTCCTCTTTAACAAGTACGCATGGGCAGATGTCACTGCGCCAGCCTACACCGCCGAATTCAGAAAGTTTGCCATCGAAGATCCATACGGGGTTCCATACACGTTCAACGGTTACAACTACGACACTCCCACGCAGATTGACGGAATCAACGCCAGACACGGTACGGGAATGTGCCAGGCAAGCCCCGTCTGGAGAGCGCGAGCCCTTCGCGAGTTCAGCAAGAGCGTTGACCTGGGCGCAAGCGGCATTCTGTTTGACGAGTGCCAATGGCACATGAGTCCGTATTGCTTTTCGAAAAATCACGGCCATGCTGTGCCGGGTGCCGTCTTTTCAGGAGATGTGCCGCTCATTGAAGGATTCCGAAACATCATCGACCCCGAGCAGTTTCTGTTCGCGGGCGAATCGCCATACGATATCGAACTGCAGACCTATGACATGTCTTACTTCCGCATCGGCAGCGGCTTTGTACCGTTGGGCAGATATCTCGATCCTTTCGCGCCCATGTCCGTTGCCATCACCGGATGGAACGACCGGCAAATGATCAATGCCTGCCTGCTTTACCGGTTCTCGATGAGTTATGAGCCTCGCGACTTCCATGGCGAACTTGACGAGATGCCGGCGACGCTCAGTTATGGCCGCGCAGTAGACGATTTGAGGCGTAAGTACCGCGAGTGGATCTGGGACGCAGAGTTCCGCGACACGCTCGGCGCACAAGTGACTGCGGGCGGCGCAGCAATGAATACGTATGCCGTGTACCGCCGCAACGACGGGCGTCGTGCAGTGGCCTTCGCCAACATGAGCGATGCTGACGCCATCGTTTGCGAGGTTTCTCTCGAGCACGCAAAGTCGACCGGGATGAAGTGGATCTCTCCGGAAGACCCAGAACCAAAGCCGTGGCCCGGCAAGCTGGAGTTGGCTCCCGGCTCGGCCGCTGTTGTTCTCGAAAGCTGATGTGCTGGCAGTTATGGGCATGACCCATGTATTCTCGTGCCATGCAACCGGACGACGTTTCCACGCCCGCTGACGCCAACCTGCTGGCGGATGCAGGCTCATCGTATCTGCGGTCGGCTCGGCATCAGCCGGTGCAATGGCACGCGTGGGGCGAGACGGCTTTTGCTCGCGCCCAGGCTGAGGACAAGCCCATACTGCTGGACATTGGCGCGGTGTGGTGCCACTGGTGCCACGTAATGGACCGGGAGTCGTACGAGAATCCTGAGATTGCGGCGCTCATCAATCAGCATTACGTAGCTGTAAAGGTAGATCGCGACGAACGCCCTGATGTCGATGCGCGCTACCAGGCCGCGGTGTCGGCCATCAGCGGGCAGGGCGGCTGGCCGTTGACGGCGATTCTGACCCCCGACGGGCGACCGTATTTTGGCGGCACATATTTTCCACCCAGCGACCGCTATGGCCGGCCGGGCTTCGGGCGCGTCTTGCTGACCATGGCCGAGGCATGGCACAACCGCCGTGAAGACGCGCTTGAATCCGCCGGCAGCGTGATGGCCGCCATCGAGCACAACGAGAGCTTCTCAGGCCGCAGTCAAAACGACGAAGACGCCCTAACGCTGAGCCTGGTAGACAAGATCGTAGCCGCAGCCTTGAAGCAATTTGACGCGCGCAATGGAGGCTTCGGATCGCAGCCCAAGTTTCCCCATCCGTCGGCGCTCGATCTGCTGCTTCAGGTGGCCATGAACCGTGACAACGGTGAGGCCGCCGTGGCCTTTGCAGTGACGCTTGAAAAGATGGCTCGCGGCGGTGTTTACGACCAACTGGCAGGCGGCTTTCATCGGTACAGCGTCGACGAGCACTGGGTGGTTCCGCACTTTGAAAAAATGCTGTACGACAACACCGAACTGCTGCGCAATTACGTTCATGGCTTTCAGAGCTTTGTTCGCCAGGACTTCCATGCCACCGCGCGGCAGATTGTCGAGTGGCTCGACACCACGATGACTGACCGCGAGCACGGCGGCTTTTATGCCTCGCAGGACGCCGATATCAACCTCGACGACGACGGCGACTACTTTACCTGGACATTGGAAGAAGCCAAAGCCGTGCTGGACCCTGAAGAATTCGAGTTTGCGGCGACCTACTGGGATATTGGCGAACTCGGCGACATGCACCACAACCCAGCCAAGAATGTGCTGCACGTGAAACAAACACTCGAAGAACGAATCGCGGACGGCGGGGATCTTGAGGCTCTGCGCGCCCTGCGAGATGCCACCCGGCTGAAGCTCTTTGCGGCACGCGGGCTGCGTCCGACGCCGTTTATCGACCGCACGCTTTATACGGGATGGAACGCAATGGCCGTTTCGGCTTATCTCGAAACCGCGCGGGTGCTGCGCCTGGACGGAGTAGAGGAGTTTGGCCTGCGCACGCTCAACCGCCTGCTCGACGAAGCCTGGGATGGAGACCAGATTCTGTATCACGTGATCGCGTATGGCGAGGCACGGCCGCCGGGCGCAGCGCCGACGCGGGTGGCCGGCACTCTGGAAGATTACGCCTTCACCGTTCATGCAGCCATCGATGCCTGGTTGGCGAGTGGACACATGAACTTCTATCGCGTTGCAGTGAAGCTTGCCGATGCCATGATTGCCCGTTTCTATGACCGCACCGCTTGCGCGTTTTACGATACGGCCGAGCCAGAGGAGGGGCAGCAGCCGCTGGGGGTATTGGGCGCGCGTCGCAAACCGCTCCAGGACTCGCCCACGCCGGCTGGAAATCCCACCGCGGTATCTGCTTTGCTGCGCCTTGAGACCCTGAGCGGCCGCCAGGACTATCGCGACATCGCCGAAGACACGCTGGCCTCATTCGCCGGAGTTGTGGAGCACTTTGGACTCTATGCAGGCAGCTACGGGCTGGCGCTGGAGCGGTTTCTGCTTGATCCGGTGCAGGTGATTGTGGTCGGTTCGGGCACCGAAGCTTCGCGCCTTGAGGCCACGGCAGTGGCGCGCTTCGCCGTCAACAAGACGGTCTTGCGCATCCCGCTCCACCGTCTGGTTGTAGGAGAGCTTCCGCCGGCGCTGGCAGAGGTGCTGCCCAACGTTCCACAGCCAGAAGGAGCTCCCGCGTGGGCTCTGGTCTGCAAGGGCCGCAGTTGCATGCCGCCCGTGACCGACCCTGAAGCTCTTTTGGAAGCGCTGGAACGCTAGCGACTGTTATTCGCTATAGGCTGCTAGCGATGCATCACTCGCCGCCGAAGGGATTGCCGTCGTGCTGCTTCAGCGTGGTGGGGTCTGGCGCCGAAGATTCGGCTTCAGGCTTCACCCGCCCCGACCTGGCTCGGTCTGTTTCAACAAAGGTGCTGAATACCCGGTTAGGATCGCCAGGCAGCATGTTGTGTTTTTCGAGAGCCAGGCGGACCTGGCGGCGAAACTCACGTACCGGCCCATATTGCTTGGTGGCCAGGGTCTTGAAGACCACCGGAAAAATCATCTCGGAGCCCTTCATCGCATCCACTCCCAGAATCTGCGGGTCAGCGACGAACACCTGGCGGAACTCATCGCTGTTGCGGATGTCCATGGCGATGGCTTGCAGGAGCTTCAGCACCTCGTCCGGATTGGCGGAAAAATCCACGCTCACGTTGATGGTGGCAACGGAGTAGTCCACGCTCTGATTGGCTACCGTGGTGATTTGCGAGTTGGGGATCACATAGAGCGTGCCGTCCCCATCGCGCACCGTGGTTTTGCGCAGGGTCATGGCCTCGACGGTGCCGGCCAGTCCTGCCAGCTTAACCGTATCTCCCACGTTGAACTGGTCCTCAATGAGGATGAGAACGCCGTTGAGCATGTCCTTGACAATATTCTGCGCCGCCAGGCCGAGGGCCAGTCCAGCTACCCCGGCTGATGCGATCAATGGGGCAAGGTTGACCCCCAGTGCGTCGAGAAACTGCAACCCGGCGATCAGCCCGATGATGGCCATTCCCGTGGTGCGGATGACGCCGGACAGCGTTTTCACCTGCCCAAGACGCTCCGGACCAGCCGAATGCTGCACCGCTACACGGATCATGCGGGCGGTGATGATTTGAAGTAACCGGCTGAGTACAAAGGCGATAACCAGCACCACCACCAGGTGCGGCAGCCTCAGGCGAATGAACTCCTGAGTGTCGACAACCCACTCGTCCAGCACCTTACCCAGGAAGCGGCCCTCGGCAAACAGACCCGTTCTGGCGGCAAGCAAAAAAGGATGCATCCCAAACTCCTCTTTCTAGACTAGACTGTGCGCAGGGAAATTCGGTTTGTATCACCCGATGAGACATTTGCACAATAGGGGAAGGACCGTGCCATTCAAATTCCCCGGGAGGGTCCCTATGCACGTCTGGAAGTATCAAAGCCACTTCAGATCGGAGTGCCTCAGTGAAACAACACGAACGCTGCGAAGATTCGTTTTGGGCGTCATCCTCGCTTGCCTCACGGCAATGACAGCCATCGCCGGCCACGCCCAGATCAATCCGGACAAGTCGATTCACGATCCGGTTCTGACGGCAGCGCCTGACGCGAACGCCCAGATGGAAATGCGCGATCAGCAGACCAAGCAGCAGAACTTCGCCGCAGCCAACGCGGAACGGAGAAAGCAGATTGCCGACGATAGCACCAGGCTGCTCAAACTGGCCGCCGACCTTAAAGCTGAAGTGGACAAGACAAACAAGGACACGCTGTCGATCAACGTGATTCGCAAGGCCGACGAGATTGAGCGTTTGGCGCACAACGTGAAGGAAAAGATGAAGCTGAGTGTGGGCGGAAGCTAAGCGCCAGCTCGCCTGCTTTGCATGGCATTGCTTGCGCCCGCCGAATCGATTCCTCAACAAGAGTCGCAAGTGAATGCACGGGGTCGGCAGAACAGAGGAAAACTCGCGTGGGGATAGATGCGAATGCGCAAATCGGGGCAAAAGTGCGCTGTGCCGGGCAGGTTGCGAACGAAGCCGGGCTGCGCTACGCGCAGATTCTTGCCGGGACTTTTGCGCTGGCGGCACTCGCCTGCAGCGCTCTAAGCGCGCAATCGTCTTCAAATCCGGTCAACCCGGATAAGCCTTATCTTCTGCCCGAAGCCAACCGCCTGCCTGACGTGAACCAGCAGATGGAGATGCGCGAGCAGCAGAATAAGGCGCAGAATTACGCCGCAGCCAACGCGGAGCGCAAGAAGCAGATTGCCGGCGATACGACCAGGCTGCTCAAGCTGGCCACCGATCTGAAGGCTGAGCTGGGCAACACCAGCAAGGACACCTTGTCTCTCAACGTGATTCGCCGGGCCGACGAAATTGAGCGGCTGGCCCACAACGTGAAAGAAAAAATGAAGTTGACCGTGGGGACAAACTGACGTGCAGGAGTTCGGCTGGTGCAAGGCACAGTGTTTTGTGGCATGCCGATGTTTCCGACAATGCGTGATCTACGCGCGGGCAATCGAGGTTCTCAATTACCCGCGCCAATGGAGGGCCAATTCAGATGAGTCAAACAAACAAATCAATGCAAGCGCGACAGACAACCGTCCCTGGAGAGGGTCACAGTCACCTGCGCTCGATGGGAAAGCTCGCAATCTGTCTCTTGATTGGGGTAGGGTTCACAGCGGCCCAGCAATCCCCGCCGAATGGACAGCCGCCGTCCAACGGCAGCACGCCATCGCCGGATCCTGGTCCAGGGCGGGGGTGGACGGCCTCTGGCCAGTTGGCGATACCTGTCGCGCAGAATGGGCAGCAGAACTTGGAAGCGGCAAACGCCGAACGCAGGAAACAAATTGCCGACGACAGCGCACGGCTGCTTAAGCTGGCCACCGACCTGAAGGCCGAAGTCGACAAAACGACCAAGGACACTCTTTCGCTGAGCGTGATTCGCAAGGCTGAGGAGATTGAAAAGCTGGCCCACAGCGTGAAGGACAAGATGAGGCTCACGGCGGGCCCAAACTGAGCGCGACGGCTGGTTGGACTGCCAGTCTTCGGACCCCGGCGAACAGAGGAACTGGAACCATCGAAAAACAACTAAATGACCGAGGAGGTTCCCCTTGGACAGTTGTAGGCGCCTTAACCAAAATCGAAGACGGGCCATTGCGAGGCCACCGGCAACTGCAATGCGGCCCCATGAGGCGTTTTGGTTCGTTTGCCTCGTGCTGATTCCGGTTCTGATTCCGGCGTTTGCCGGGAGAGCGCAGAGTCCCACCTCGCCAATCAGTCCGTTGCGCATGGACAAGGTTGAATTGCCGACGCCCGTCAATCAGGCTCCCGACCCCAACGCGCAGATGCAGATGCACGATCAGCAAACCAGGCAACAGCATTTTGCCGCCGCCAACGCCGAGCGGAAGAAGCAGATCTCCGACGACAGCGCAAGGCTGCTGAAGCTGGCCGGCGATCTGAAGTCGGAAGTCGACAAAACAAGCAAGGACACACTCTCGCTCAACGTAATTCGCATGGCTGACGAAATTGAGAAGCTGGCCCATAGCGTGAGGGAAAAGATGAAGCTGGCCGTGGTTCCGAATCCCGGGGGAGGGAACTGAGCAGGAGCCTCGAATTCCCGGCTGAAGCTTGTTCCTTGTGCACAGAATGGAGCGCAAAGTGGGCTTTCAATTGACGCAGCGGCGGTCAGGTAGTTGGGTCATTGAAGCCGTACGCAGAATTCCGCCCATGCTCGCAATCCTCGTTGTCGCCATCGCCATGGTGACGGCGCCAGCTGGGCTCAGGAGCCAGGATGAAAGAGACACCGGCCCGTCGTCTGGCTTTTACAATCCCCATGGGCTGGATCACCAGCACCGGCATGTTCTCATACGCCAGGTGAACATTGCCCGGCAAAAGGAAATGGTTTCAGATGCAGAAAAGCTTGTGCAATTGGCCGGTGAGCTGGATGCGGAAGTGCGAGCTGGTGGCGACAGCCCACTCTCGGCCACGCAACTGAACAAGATCGCCATGATCCAGAAACTGGCGCACAGCGTCAAAGACAAGATGCAGTTTGCTGTTCTGCCATATTGAGGCGACCGTGGTTTTCGTGAGCAGAACCGATGCTTCCAGCGTGTATGCGCAAAGGTGTGGAATTGAAGGATAAACCGCCCCATCCAACGGCACATTTACCGGTCATCCGGTGGACTGCTGAAGCGATGTACGTGGCGATTTGTTTCGCTTTGCTGTTGGCGCATCCGGATGGTGCGCTGAGCGGGCAATCAGGCCCGCGCCCTTCACTTCCGCAGCCGATAGGCCAGCCTGTTGGCGGCGGTCTGGAGGACATTCCGAATGGCGATCCCGTTGAGGATGAGAAACTTCTGCGCGCCCTGAATGCAGATCGGCAGAAATCCATGGTCTCAGATGCCAGCAAGCTGCTTAGGCTGGTCAATGAGTTGAATACGGAAATCGCCCGCAGCAACCCCGATTTGCTCAATTCGTCCCAACTGCACAAAGTGGCCGAAATTGAGAAATTGGCGCATAACGTGAAGGACAAAATGAGCACTTCCGTGCGACGCACGCCGCCGTTCCAGCAACCGTCGGTGAAAATGCGATAGCCGCCCTGCTGTTTCCCTTCCAGACCAGTACCGCAGGGCGAATTCTCGGCTGTTCGATCTCGCTGCGGGTTGTTACAATCAGGTTGGCGTTCTGAAAGAATCGAATTTTAGGGAGTGACGGGAATGGAATTGGCAATTTCCAGTACTCGCGAGCCTGGGCAGGCTGCCGCCTCCGGTGGCTTGAGCCCTGAGCGGCTGGTCCAGATCTACCGGCTAATGTATCTTTCCCGCCGCGTCGACGACCGCGAAATTCTGCTTAAACGTCAGCAAAAAATATTCTTCCAGGTGAACGGAGCAGGCCACGAAGCGCTGCAGGTGGGCGCGGCTCTGGCGTTGCGCCCCGGCTACGACTGGGTGTTTCCCTACTATCGCGATCGCGCGCTGTGCCTGGCGCTGGGCGTCACTCCCACAGAAATGTTTCTTCAGGCAGTGGGTGCGGCCACCGATACGGCCAGCGGCGGGCGGCAGATGCCGGCTCACTGGAGCAGTCGCCAGCTGCACATTGTGAGCACGTCGTCGTCCACCACCACGCAATTGCTTCACGCCGTGGGCTGCGCTGAGGCTGGTAGATATTTCAGCCATCATCCCGAAGCCGCGGCAAGGGCGCAGGGCGACTACCGCGCCTATCACGACATTGAGTTCCATGGCGACGAGGTGGTGTTGACCCTGCTCGGCGAGGGTTCGACCTCACAGGGCGAGTTTTGGGAGGCGCTGAATACAGCTTCCAACCAGAAACTGCCCGTGGTGTTCTGCGTCGAAGACAATGGCTATGCCATCAGCGTGCCGGTGGAGGTGAATACGCCGGGCGGCAACATTTCGCGATTGATTGCCAACTTCCCCAACTTCCACTTCGCCGAGATTGATGGCACCGATGCCGAGGCTTGTCTGAAGGCCTTTGAGGAGGCGGTTGCATATTGCCGCGCAGGACTCGGCCCGGCATTTGTGCACGGCCACGTTGTGCGGCCGTATTCGCACTCGCTCTCCGACGACGACAAGCTTTACCGCTCAACGGCCGAGCGCGAGGCGGACGCCATGCGCGATCCCCTGACCAAGCTGCAGATGCGCCTGCTGCGCGAAGGAATTCTGACCGACGAGCAGATCAACGCGCTGGAACAGGAATTGGACCGAGTGGCTGAAGATGCCGCTGAACACGCCCTCGAAGCGCCTCTGCCCAAAGTGGAGAGCATCAGCCAGAACGTCTACTCCGAAGACCTGGACCCGACAAGCTCGCTGTTTGCCACCGAGCAGGTGGGGGCGCGGGTTGACTTGTCCGGCCCAGCCGGTGGAGGCAAGACCGGCAGCGAAAAGGGCAGTTCGCCGCGCACCATGGCAGACCTGATCAACGCCTGCCTGCATGACGAGATGCGCCGCGATCCGCGCATTGTGGTCTACGGCGAAGACGTGGCCGACGCCAGCCGCGAGGCAGCTCTGGACGAGGTCAAGGGCAAGGGCGGCGTCTTCAAGCTGACCGCCGGCCTGCAGACGGAATTCGGTTCTGAGCGCGTCTTCAATTCGCCGCTGGCAGAGGCCAATATTGTGGGTCGTGCGGTGGGCTATGCAGTGCGGGGCATGAAGCCGGTGGTCGAGATCCAGTTCTTCGATTACATCTGGCCCGCCATGCACCAGATTCACAACGAGCTTGCGCTGATGCGCTGGCGGTCGAACGGCGCATGGGCCTCGCCCGCGGTGATTCGCGTGCCGATCGGTGGCTATCTTACTGGCGGCGCAATCTACCACTCCCAGTCCGGCGAAAGTATTTTTACGCACATCCCCGGCCTGCGCGTTGTGTTTCCTTCAAACGCTTTGGACGCGAACGGATTGCTGCGCACCGCCATTCGTTGCGACGATCCAGTCCTATTTCTGGAGCACAAGCGCCTCTACCGCGAGACCTACGGACGCGCTCCCTATCCAGGCCCGGAGTTTGCCATCCCCTTCGGCAAGGCGAAAATCGTGCGTCCCGGGAGCGATATCACGCTCATTACCTACGGCGCCCTGGTGCCCCGCGCGCTTCAAGCCGCGCAGAAGGCACAGCAGCAGGGAATCGAAGTCGAGGTTCTCGATCTTCGCACCCTCAATCCGTATGACTGGGAGGCGATTGCAATCTCCATCCGCAAGACCAGCCGGGTGATTGTGGCGCATGAAGACATGATCAGCTGGGGCTACGGCGCGGAGATCGCCGCACGCATTGCCGACGAACTCTTTGAGCATCTTGATGCGCCGGTGCGCCGAGTTGGTGCGATGGACACGTTTGTGGCCTATCAGCCTGTGCTTGAGGATGCGATTCTGCCTCAGCCGGAGACCATCCTCAAAGCGATTGTCGATCTGAAGGCATATTAG